>Ga0247765_1000116_pt1 | contig 62254 bp, 48 predicted proteins | sample UWRJL106311C6_FD_179949 | JGI IMG/M metagenome (GOLD analysis project Ga0247765, IMG submission 179949) | Plant litter microbial communities from Arlington Agricultural Research Station in Wisconsin, United States - UWRJ-L106-311C-6 | ecosystem: Environmental > Terrestrial > Plant litter >... | reverse complement strand
GGAAGAAAGGAACGAGAAAAAAAAAAAACCTTGTCAGTCACCCAGTCCTGTCTATGAGAATATCAAGTCTTAGGAAAATCAAACATCTCTCAACATCCCTCCTCACCATCAGTCTACCCGCGAGGGTAGAACCAATAGACGTAGCTGGCGGATGGGTGCCTCCTCTGGTAACCCGCCTTTGCAAACAAAAATGAGCCTAGCAAACCCCAAGCCTACCCGCGTTCCCAGTGACCTCTTCGCTGTCGCTGCTCGATTGCGATAGCACGAACGACTGACCAAAGCGATTCATTGTAATCCCACTATCAAAAGAGAAAAGAATGGAAGAAAAAGAACACATAGCTTAGGACGTCCCGCAGGTGTGTTCGTCGCTTATCCCCCTCTCTCCCATCCATCATTCACTGGTCCCAAACAAGGCAGGAACTAGCTGCAAACTCTGGCCGACGCCCCTAAGAAGCAACACCACCGTTTCCTCCTGAGCTTCATCCAACAAGAACAGGCCCCGTGGAGGAAGAACTGTTTCATCTGGGCCATTGTTGGGGACGGTTCGTCTCAATGTCGTTATGTACTTCTCTCGGAAGCACCGGTAATATTAAACAATGAAATCAGACAAAGATAGGCAGAGGTCCCGGTTCCATTATCATGCGCCATCTCAACACCGAGTCGGAGAATATACCACTTGTAATTCGATGAACACCACGAAGGAATTTCCAGCCTCCTCTCAGGGTCTGACATTGTAATCTGTTTGACAAGAAGGTCAGGATAAACTGAGCGGGGTTGAAACGAGTAAACTCACATTAACGTGAAGCAGTTACCCCATCTGATCACCGGGCACCCCGAGATGAGCCCGAGTTCTGTCTTTCATGAAGTGTGGGTCGACGTTCTCGGCGATCCCCGCCATCCTGTATCTTTAGGTTATCCATTTTCCTCTGATTGTCCTCAGCTGCGTCAGCCTCGTCTAGCCGTGGCAGGCCATTTATGGCAGCGCGTGGAGCCGAGGGACCGGCCGACCCATTTGCTTTCCTCTTGCTGGCGAGTTCTGCCACTGCAGCCCACCTTCTCTCCCGCTGTGCCTCTCTCGCAGCGGCCGTGTTCTGCTGCTCGGTATATTCGTGAGAGCAATCGTCGAAAAGCTGGGGGTTGATCTCCATGAAGAGCTTCATGGCATTGTAAACCATGCCGTGAATGGTTCTAAAGCTCGACTGTCAGCTTTGTTTGTGTATGGACCCAAATCAACACTACTTACCTATTCCAATGCCCCTTCGAATTTTCGTACAGAGGCGCGAACATGATCGGGAGGATGATGTCGACATTGTCACTGACAAGGTTGCAGAAGTACTCGTTGTTCCAGAAATAAAGAGCTCGCTCGGCAACTTGGAAGTGTGGGCTCGCAACTGACTTGGCGAGCTGATGGAAGAGCGGCTCTTGAACCTTGGCGAACTCGGCTGGATCCATGACCTCAAAAATGTCCTCAACCTCATTGAGGAACATAACCTCCTTGGTACTGTTGACTTTCGGCCAGTAGCGCAAAAGGCCAAGAACAACCTGGGGCCAGCTGGTCAGCGACTAGAAGTTTATCAGTTGATAATACAAGAAAACGCACCTCTTCCGTTAGGGATGCATCCTTCTCGAGGAACTGCACGATGCAGTATGCCAATTGCGGATGGTACATACTCAAGCTCTTGACCTTGTGGAGGGGTATTAAAACCCTTGTAAGAAACAGCTTGTGCTCCTCCTTCAGCGGCAAGGCAAAGCCGTTGATAATGGATCCCAGAATTTCCAACAGCTCGGCAATACCGTTGAATCTCTCAGTCTCGTAGGTAAACTGGAAGAATACATTGTTGATGGAGCGGCGGATGAAAGATCGGAGGTTCAAGAACTTGCCATAAATCCGATGCAACGTGGTCTTCAAGAAGTCTCGCTCGCGAGGATCCTCAGAATCGAACAGTTCAAGAAGCTGAAGAACAAAGCTGTGATCAATGTATGCTTTTGCAATGTTGGTGTTGAAATCCTGGCTTTCGATAAAGCGAAGAAAAAACTCATAGACGACCTGAATGTGCGGCCAGGCTACCTCTAAAACCGGCTCGTCCTCTTCCGGGTCAAATGCCTCACCCTGGGGATTCATCGGAGGCGGAATCGGGCGAAAGAGATTTTTGGCGAACATCTCGACAACGCGAGGGTACATGGGTTCTGTAATAACTTGTCGGTTGTTGGCGACATAGTCGAGCAGCTCGTGGAGAGCGAGACGTTTGATCTCTTTTGACTTCATGTCGGCGCTGGCATCGTTGAAGTCGAAGATGACATTGCACTGCTCAATCTTTTGCATGAACAGTTCCTGGCGACGGTTTGGGGGTACCTCATGGAAGCCGGAAAGCTTTTCCAGCTCGCGGTGAGCCGAGATATCAAAGCGCGACGAATGCTGTTTTCTCGGCGTCTTTGGCCCCTCGAGTACATCCTTGGGTGTGCTCTGGTGTAGTCTGTCGTATATCAGCGACTTGGAACCCGCCTTCGGAGGGGCTAGGTCATGCGGCATGGTTTCGGCAGCGCCAGGTGGAGGTACATGCTGGAACTTTGAGTGTCAGCTTGTACTTCAAAGATGGCCAGCACTAGGTAGACAGCACGTACCGGAGCACTGGGGCTGATTATGACAGTCGGGGGCAGAGGGCCATGTCGAGCCGGCGTGTTGCCACCATTGGCGCCCTGGGGCGAACTGCCGACACTGTTGAACCTGTCTGGCACACCCGGATTTTGGCCAGCGTTGCCAAGCTGGGCCTGCGCACCGAGGACGGCATTCACGTGGTCTCCATGAGCTGCACTGTTGGGCGGCAGGGGCTTGTTACGAATATCGTTCAAGGTGGACGATGAAGAGGAAGGGGTCAAGACAGGCGACTGGTTGGCGTCCCTAGAGCCCACCGAGTTCGGCGAAGCTGTCCCGTCCTTCGCATCCTTGTTCTTCTTAGAGGACTTATTCCCGCTCCTCAAGAGCTGCTAGACGATAAGATTAGCGGGTCTCCGTATGCGGCGTGGTGCGAGCGACAACTTACAACTTTTTGGCCGAATCGCTTCATCCTTCGGAATAACAGCTTCTCATCTAGTGGGGCGGCTACAGACGCCCGACTCGACCGTGGAGGGGCAATTCAACCAGGACAGCAGCGGAGCGTCCTATGCACCAGGTGTCGAAATCCAGGATACCAGTTATATGCCGATGTCGTTGGTGATGAGCAAGTGATGCGAGCGACTCGTGGTGTCGAAATCCGATTTGTGCATCAGCCACAGGCAAGGAGGGGACCGAGCGGCTCCGACAGCGTGTCAAAGTGCGTCGTCGGGATGAGAAAAAAGGGACTCGGGGGTTCGAAAAGAGGATTGGAATACACGCTTTACGGTCGCGCGGGTGCTCTATTGCGAATGGCAAAAGCACGTCGTCGATGTGGGCTGGCTGCTCGGGGCGGGACGGGGTAAAGCGCCGGGGCGGATGGGGTTCGAGGGGAGACGAGAGGGAGGCGAGGACGGGGGTGTCGTCCTAGTAACTATAGGACGTCGTCGGGCTGACTGGCGCAGATCACACACAGTGACGCGAGCGAGTGCGGTCGAGACCGGTCGCGGGGAAATGGTCGACACGGGTTGCAATGAGAGCCGAGTGCTGTCCACAGTGTTTTGGTGGTGTTGAGGCTTGGGAAACAGATGCTTGGGCTGTTCCAAGTCGCAGCTGTTTTTGCGGGGCTCTTAGTCCGCGGTACCCAAATGGCTGCCCCCAAATGAGGTGTGGCTGTTTGCCCAGAGCCTCAGGATTGGGGCCTGTCACGGGAGAGTGCCCAGCAGCGATGAGGCTGAAGAGGGTGTGGAGCAGGCGCGCGTCGATTCAGGAGTTTAAATCTTGATTGCTCGAATGAGGGACACCCAACATCTCTGCGGGAGGACGGCTGTGCTCGTGGGGTGCAGAGGATTGACGATAAAGTTAAAATCACCAGAGCCCCTCAAACATCCCAGTGTCCGCATGGGCCTCTCGGCGCGAAGTGCTGACGGCAAGGCTGAAAGAGCCCTCCACGCCCTCCACCAGTGCATCCTTTTTTTAGTTCCATATTTTATGATGACAAAATCGCCACATGTGGCTTCAAATATTTATATAGTTTCGACCAGCTTTTGGCGCTATAAAGTCATTGCGGCAGATGCTGAACAATCTTTGACAAAACAGACCCAGAATCACGGAGTCCTTCCATCTCCAGAGACTGCAGTCAAGTCAAGGCCCGTGCTTTTGAGAACCCACCACTGTGCGAGGAGGGGATGATCATGCCGCAACTTCCCAAACATAAAAATCCCTCGAGACTCAAATTATCATTCAGCGGCAGGCACTCTTTCACTTCTAGGTTTTTTCTTTTACAAACTTGCTACCCACCTACGGACTTGGGCTGCCACCTTACTCGCAAAGGTTTGAGCAAAAACACTCCATATATTTCTTGTTCTACATCACATCTTCAGCGCTGAGTCTCAACCTTCATAACCGGGAAGAAAATATTTATAATGTTTATGAGCCATGCCTTGCCTCAATGAGGGCAATCCGGGCCAGGCACCCAGATACTCGATCCCTGCAAGGAGACTGGGTGCTTTGGAACATCCGTTGATCATCAAGGATGTCGATCGTGGTATCAAGTCTTTCGGTCCCACACCTTCACCCTCCCTTGAATCGGTAAGCAAAAGCCTTGCCCTAAACTTTCCCAATGCTAACTTCAACATAGATACTGGATATTTCTAGTCCCCAAATTTCGGTGCCTCTGTATATCCGCCCCGACAACCCAACAGTGAGACCGTTGACTTCACACAATGCGTTGACCCATAACGTTGTCCTCAAAGTCACTGTGCCAAAGCGTACCGGCAGGAAACTCAAACGAGGAAGCAAGGGCCCGTTTGAGGGTGAAATTATCCCCGGAAATGAAGGCGCCGATGAAGTGCTGTCGCGGGGGGGGGGAGATGCTCCCAGGGTCCTGAGAAGGAAGCTGCGCGACAACATTGGCCGTTACACAGTCGAGCCAATTGGCGTTGTCCACAATACACACCGATACAGAGGTAACACAGCCGCCCATTATACCTGCAGCCAAAACAGGCGCTGACACACTGCCTAGGCTTTACTGACTTCCAGTACTCGTTTGGACGATCAGACTTCATGAATCGCTTTGTTGACAAGCTCCTCCCCGGCAACGTCCAGTTGATCAGGGAGTTTACTCTGAATCCAGGCGTTGATTCCGACTCCCAGATCGACCTAGTCCCGCCGCCAAACTTCACCCCAATGGCCCTCCCTTTCAACTACAACTACTCGCAAAATCCATATACCAAAGAGCTCAGCCCTGATGCCCTGTCACCTGGAGGTAGCATATCGGGGGAACAAGAATGGGACCGTGTCATCAATGTCACTTCCCGGGTTCCTGCCGCCGGGTATTTTATTGCCCACGATGAGTATCCCGTACCATCGGGTCCCAGCCGCCAGCCCGATATGTCGGATCCACAAGTAAAGCTCATCATGACGGAGATGTATGAAGCTATGAAAGAGCGCCCGATATGGACACGCCGTAGCATGTGGAATCGTTTGGCCTCCAAGTTTACTTCACTGCCCAAGAGTGGCAGCCTTGTCCGTCACTGCCTGCAGTACGCCGGCTACCAGTTCAAGGGTGGGCCATGGAGAGATGCCCTGATCAAATACGGTCTGGACCCGCGGACGGACCCCAAGTACCGCATATACCAGACCCTCATCTTCAAACTGAACAAGACACGAGTTGGCACAACAGGCCGATCCTGGCAGGCTGTCCGTCGTAACGAGATCGGCATCACTAACTTCGGTAGATATTGGCAGGAACTCGGTAGTAAGGAAAGCGAAGGACCAGTCGATACACACGTCTTCGACGGCTGCAGCTTTAGCACCGACGGGAAGGTGTGGCAGGTTTGTGACATCACGGACCCGCTACTGTCTCGTCTGTTCGCAGAGGCTGAGGTGAGGAGTGAGGTCGACCTGGAAATCAGCGGCTTTTACCACCGCGTTCTCTGGTCGGTTGCAAAGGCCGTGATGAAGTGCAAGATGTTAGCCATACGCTTCGGTCGAGTGCTGACAGATGAAGATTTCACGGCCACTTTCGATGTTCTTAGGGGCCCGAGAGATGGCGGCGATGGTGGGACCAGCACCAGCATTGGAATAAGCCTACCTGATCTCCAGCTCACCCAGAAAGAGCGCGAGCAACTACGCCGACAGAGGTCGAGGCCAGGCATTCGCCCTAGCAGGCGTGAACGTCTCGAGGAAAGAAAGAAGAAGACGCACTACCGCGTCCGCATACCAGTCAAGGAGGCTGAGTCGAGGGAGGCTGAAAAGATGATCCGACTGCTCTCCTCAGTAATGAACAAACCGGTCGGTGTAGGCGCTTCTAGATCTGCCTTTATACCAACTGGCCCTCTGCCCCTAGATTTGGTTACTCAGGCAGGAGATACACCCGCCCTAGGGGGCGAGAATATTGATTCTACCGAACTTGGTACCTCACTCACGAGACTTGATGAGGCAGATAAGGAGCAACTCGAAGATGATGAAGGCGCTTTTCAAGAAATTCTCGATGACCTCGACGAAGACTTTAGTGAGGACGACGACGAGGAAGAAGATGAGGAGGAAGAGGAGGAGGAGGAGGAAGAGGAAGAAGAAGAGAGCGGCGATGGTGAAGAAGACGAAGATGAGGCAGAAGTGATCCGTAGGGTCGAATACCGGGACGATATCAATGGCGATGAGGATCAGGACGACGGTGAGGAAAGCCAATATGGCAGTCAACAGCTCATGGGAACAAAACAGCATGTGTCTTTCGTGGATGGACGAGGCAAGCACGTTTTCGCACCGACGGTGGAAGACGAGGACGATGAGGAGGAATCCGATGAACGCTACTACGACGACGAGGGTAGCGACGAAGAAATGGATTACGACGAAGCTGACGAGCCTGAGGATGAGGAAGATTTTGATCCCGCTGATTTGGCATTCGGACGATAGCACGGTAAAACATCTACTAGAGTTGCCCAGTCTAAACTACCTGATTCAGATAGGTAATGAACCCTGTGTTGAGTAGGGGAAGGCACAGCCAGCTAATTAACCCCCCCAACACACATACACAAACACTGTCAGTACTTAAGGCCATTCGGGGGCGATGCAACAGATTCTGATAAAATCAACACCTTTACTCCAGTTTTACACCTGCCATTGCCGACCCATTTGCCCCGCCCCCGAGTGGGTCATTTACACCCCATTGAGAACCTATTCATAAGGCTGCTTTCCAGCAGCCAGTCTCAACAATCGGGGATGGTGTAGCGGCAACATCACGAACTCTCAAATACGAAACATTTGAGTGTTCGGCAGCGGGGTTCAACTGCTCGTATCCGAGAATCAGTCCAAGCTGACCCCTAAGCACTATGGTGAGTGCTTCGAACATCCCGCAATCTTCCATAGTAAAGTAGTCAGTATGTGAGCTTGTCAACTCTCTTGTGAGGAGACGTGTCATTCGCTCGAGGCCTGTTTCAATTCCTGGCTGTGACGGGGACCCTAGAACAAGAAACCTGTCATAAATAAACGTCATCTTATAACGTCTACAGCCTGCGCTCTCTCACATTGTCAAATTCACACGTGATCCAACGTACTAAGGCCCCCTATTGCACCTGCAGGACTTTCGTCTTGGATGCCTTCTGCTCCACCAACGCCTTCACCCAAGCGCCCACCTCGGCCGCGGCGCGGCACGGGCTCTTTTTGCGCTTCAGCAGGAAGCCCTGGATCTCAGCAGGCGAGATGACCTGGTTGTCTGGGATCTTGGTACCGAAGTCCTCAGCGATACGGATCAGTTCTTCTTTCGTAATGGGAGGCTCATTGCTGTCGCCGAGGTGGGCTATGGCTGTCGTTGTTGCCGTTTTGACGTCGCAGAGAGAAGTGGCCTCGCATTCTTCGATCGCGGTTGAGCTGTCGCTGAAATAGAGGCCTTCTTTCTGGTCCGAGGAATCGCTGGTCGGGGTGGATATGGTGGAAGGAGGAAGTTCTTTCTGAGAGGCTGTTGTTTGTGAAGAAGAAGTGGCCTTGGCTTCGTACATGCGGACGAAAAGCTCGATGGCTTGCTGGCGAGTTGCGTTGGTGAAGGAGACCTGGAGATCGACACGACCTGGTCGGATCAGGGCATCGTCTAGAGACTCGGGCTTGTTGGTGGTCATGATGAGGACACGGCCTTCGTGTGAAGCGACGCCATCGATGGCATTCAAAAGGCCGGAGAGGGATATCCCCTTTTTCTCACCACCGCTGTCAGACTGCTTCCTGAGTTCTCGCGCTAGCTCCGACACGCTGAAATCCCCTTTGGTCTTGGACTCATCTTTGCCACCTCTTTTGTTGTTGCCCACTTTGCCCTCCGATTTTATCTCTTCATCCAGACGGGCCAGACCTGCTGTGTCGATATCCTCAAGCAACACTACACAGCGGCGAGGGAGCGAGCTGAAGAGTGCCGATAGATCCTCCTCGCTCAGGGACGGATCAAGGAGTGAAATGACATGAATATCAAGGCCAAATACTCCGGCAAGCGCAAATGAGAGCGAGGTCTTGCCCGTCCCGGGCGGGCCGTGGAACAGATAGCCCCTTCGGAGAGGAATACCGCGGTTGGCGTACCAACGGGGAGTGGCTGGGTGCAGGTATTCGTTCATGTCGGACAGAACCTGGATTTTCTGCTTCTCGTCGAGGACGACCGTGCTCATAGGACGAACTGGACGCTGAGCAACCTGAAACCAGGTGTGGCGGCCTCCATAGCGACGCATGTTCTGAGGACTGGGACGCTTGACAATAGTCTTAGCATGGTGGTCGACGTAGTATTGTTCCTTCGCGTGTGCTAGAAGACGTTTGATAGGTCTAGGAGACCGACCGTAGCAGGTTATGACGAGCTTCTCCTTGTCTTTGAACTGGGGTGTCCCCGACATGTTTCCATCGTCGTAAAGTGATTCTTGCTTTCGGTGGAGTTTGAAGTACCGCCCCTCGAACCAGAATCCGTGCAAGCCGAAAGCGGGTGTGAATCGAGGCGGAGCCTTGGCTTCTTGGTTGGAAAAGTTGAGGGTAACCCCAGATCCGTCGGCCAAGATGCGAGCCGTGGTGATTTCGGCGTTGTCTTCCTCCCACATGGCAGAAAAGCTGGTCTCGGCGCTGAGTGAGCGAGAGTTGACGAGCGTGGGCTGGTTCGCAAGCCACTTCATCATGTGGAGGAACATTTCATCGGCGTTGCTGATGCTAATGCTAGCCGTGAAGTAGGTCTGGATCATGCCGTATATGCTCATGAAAAATTGCCTCCACAACTTATTCCCAGCCCAGAGAAAGCCGGTTACGGCGATAATGAGAGTCGGGTCTAAGCCGAGACTGGCGCCCGCCAAATTGTGGAAAATCATGAATAGCTTCAGCAAAGGATTGAACTGGGAACCGAGGAGGGGGGCAAGGTTCTCCACGATGCTGTCTTGGAAGCTTCTCTTGGTATTATTGCCTGCCTCATCGCTGATGTTAGCAGTGAGAGTAGGTAGAGTACCCCGGAGGAGCGTGTTGAAATCCATGACAAATATCGCCACGGAAAAACGATCAAGAAGGAAGACGAGGACTTCGGGGGGAGACTGATACAACAAGGTAGTAGGAACACGAACTCGTCCAAGGAGAACCAGCACCAGTTGGTACCCTGAAGCAATATCTCCAGATAATGGCGTTAAAAAGGAACAGTGTCTCCGGGAGCAAGGCGAGACTTATAAAAACGACATTCGAGGGGAAACTAGGCTTGCCTTAGCGTTACCAGACAACCCTCAAGGCAGGGGTGGTGGTGCGGACAGTGGCAAACAGAGAGATGGTGTGTAGCACACATCCTGCAGTGACTCTAAAACGGAGGGCCGCGGACCAGAGGCCCTTTGTTTGTATACGTAGTCATGCACAAGCACCGAACGGGAGGGCCCCTTCATACAGTTGTGCACAGTTGGGCCAACAAACATAGCATGTGAGATAGGTAAGTAAAACTGCCGCATGGATATCCAGTAGGCACTCGCGCTCAGGCAAGATATCACTTGATGTGGAAAAATGCTCGAATCCCACATCAGTGAGCAGCCAAAAGTTAGGTCTTGCTTGACCCGTTCCTCGATACCTAGCACACTACCGGTAGAGGGGACGGGCCGTGGTTGGTTCATCCAGTTCTGCAGGCTGCGTGTTCGGAGTGCGACACAGCTTGTTGACAGCGAGACTTCTGACACCAGCCAATGGGCGCGCCTCCCAAGTTGCCGGTCCAAACGAATGGTTGATCTGTGTCACGGAAAACTTCAGTCTGCAAAGACGGGGCGCGACTTCCATCTTGGGAGCAGTAAGATCTCACAAAATGATCAGAACGACACCGAGAATCCCGAGATCACCGATTGAAGAACTTGCTGTACGTAAAGCCGGACGTCATGGCAGTGAAGAAAAGAGCGAGCGACATGCCAGGCAGCCAGGCAACAAGGCAAAGATGCTTTTGTCATAGGATCTAGATCCATCGGTCACGAATCCCGCAGCTGGCCGGTTGGAAGTTGGCTTTGTCCCGGCAGGCAAGGCTCCATTAGTGATGCTGTGGTCGACGCTGACACCGTGGCGGGGTGACCCATCCCGTGCCTCTTGTTAAGCCTGCCCCTCGCTGTTTTTTCTGTGAGACTAACTAGGTGCTCGAATTAGTTCAAGAGCAACCACCGACGGGGCACCCCTGGCAGGGATGTCGAGAACGAGAGTTTTTCTATCGGCGAGAACCATGCAAACAACCACCGAAAACGTGACTGGATCTCTCATGCAGGTTATAAAGCCCAAGGAATTTGAGGTACGGCTCGTAACAAGAACAAGTGATCACATTGGTCACCCATTGCCAGCGACCTCTATACACTAAGCCGAGCCAAGCCTGCTATTAAAAAAAAAATTCTCTTGGTTTGGGCTTGACTCTTTGGGCAAGACCTGCAAACCTACTGCCTAATTTGACTCGGCCCAGCCTGCGTAATGAAAGTCTTTCATTTCACTTTTTCACGGTTTGGGCTGAAACGTTTTCTGAAATGATTGGGTAGTGAAATGAAAGTGAATTAGAGTTATATATGGCAGGTCAGGGTTATCTACCTGGTCAGGTAAGTGTGCGTTCGTACGTAAAACGCACTTGGTGGTTGATGTGTATAACCCTTGAGAATTATACCAAATTAGGGTTAGCGTATATTCAAATTTCTGAATTTCAAGGCTCTTGAAACGGTGCATTTTGGAAAAACCTCAAGGTGAATTGAAATTACGCAACCCTAGTACGTTCGTGTCTCCAGGGCCCACTTCTTCCTGTATCATTTCAACAGACTCGGCTTGGCTCCCTTGGCTCCTTGGCTTGTGGCGGTTCTCATTCCCAGCAAGCCGTTCCCCCTTGTGATTGGGTGGAGCTCTCATGTCTGCCAAGCCAAATGGGGCTCACCGCAAGGCTACACGCGTACACCGAGAAGCATATCGTATGTTCAAGATTAGAATAGTTATAGGGAGATGAGATTCATACTACAACTTACCCCCAGCTACACTTTAATACATGCATATGTGTGTCTCAGGCTCCATCCAGTCTAGCTCAGCCCAAGCCTGATGGCACTTGCCTTTTCTTTGGAAAGCAGCATTCCTCCTCGGGTTTACCATGCAGTCACTACAAGCTGCCAAACGGGGTACTCCATTCTGTTATCCCCTTGGTGCCAGTCCCTGCAGGAGGGTTTCGCTACCTGTACACTCGCTTTGTCGCACAATTGGTCACCCACGACCTGCCCGGTTCTGTTCCAACCGTGCGACAACTTTGATACTATAAAATTACTTTCAATGCCGTACTTTGTGCAACGCGGCAGCTTACCAACAGCAGGGGTGGTCTCCGCCGTCGGCTGCACGTTGAAAAATCTTAAAGAGATGCCGGGATATTACGGGCAGGAGACAGGCGCCGGAGGTACATATAGGTTGCCGCCGTATACTCACTGACTTACCATCGTATTTGGATGTGAGGGGAGCCCATGATACACAAGGAACACCAATACCGCTGCCCAATGTCTATTCCTGCCCACCCTTCATGTTAGGTAATTAAGTACACAACGCCTGCATCCGATTTGATTCCATCACAGTTTCCCTGTCCCGTGCTCTCCCAAACTGCTCCCGGTACTAGAATGTTCCAAACTCCCATGAAGCCCTTCATCTGTGCTGTCTACCTCCACAGAGTCGTGGCCCGTCCCCTCGCCTGCCTCCGACGTCTTTGCTGAGGATTCCGCTTCCCATAAATGTGCCCCAGCCTCTCTCAACAGCCTGACAGAGTCATCGTTGCCCATTTTCTCGGCAAGGTACAGAGGTGTATTGTTGGCACGGTTACGGGCGTGGACGCTGGCTCCGCGCATAAGTATATCCCGCAGAATCTCGGGTCGGGGACCGACAGCTGCGAGATGCACGGCTGTGTTACCGGCATAGTCGGCCTTTTTGAGGAGCTGGTAATTGAACTCGTCACCTTCGAGAATTTCTCGGACAGCCTGCGCGTCGCCATTCCGTATAGCATAGCCAAGTGCCGTAAAGGCAGACTCTGGTGAAAGAACGACTTTTCAGTACATGTTGTGCCGAAAACTAGAAAATACCAGATAGCGTTGCACTGGACTGGGAGGACAGGATAGGATTTGGGGTTTATGATAACACAAGGATCCACGCCCAGCGGGGGATGACACTCAACTGGCTCTTTCTCGCTTTTCCATAGGCCAGCCCGAACATACTCTCTTGGAGTTAGGAAATCCGAGCACAATACTCACCTGCTGAAGTCAAGCGAGCAATGGCTGAGTCAATGCTTCCAGCTGGATGGGAGAAAGATGGCAGGGCCATCTCAGTCATCTCACCCCGCATCGAGTGAGCCATCCGCTGCGTGATCTCCAAATACTCAAGTCCTGGTAATGCCAAGAGATACGATAGTTTCGTCAGTGCTGCTTCCGTTGTTAAGTCATGACCGAATACAACACCGGCCCTGCCAAGCGCCGTGCCCGGGGCATATAGAGGTGACACAAAGCCATTGGTACATTGGCTGACGTTGACGATGACGGTTCCTCGGTCCACCGCTTCCTTGATCACCTTGGTCAAACTTCCATCAACGCCCCCAGGTGCATTGCCCATTCCAAATGTCTCCAATATTAGTCCACGGAGATTTGGAACTCGAAGCACAGAATCCACCATTTCCGGCTTGATTCCCGGAAAGATACGCAGGCATGCCACGTGCGCCGTGTCGAGATACTTCGTCACCTGGAACTCGGCAATCTCGGTCGGCCTTCTCACAAGAGTCCAGTTGACATCGACGCCCAAACTTGTGACCTTGGCCAATGGGTCGCAGTTTGGGCTATCGAAAGCCTCAAACGAGGATGCCGAGACTTTGGTTGTTCTGTTCCCACGGAACAAAGTGTGGTGAAAGAACAAGCAGACCTCGGGAATCACAAATGTCCCCGCGATGATGAGTGACCCTAAAAGGTTGTCCACCGCATCTGACTGCAGAGCAAAAATGGAAGCCTGCGAGCCAGTGAGAATGACGGGCTTACCGAGATCGGACATCATGAAAGACAAGGCCGATGCCGTGTAGGCTAACGAGTCGGTACCGTGAAGAACAACGAAGCCATCAAACAGTTTGTAGTTCTCTTTGATAGTGAGGGCGATCTCAGTCCAGCCCATCGACGAGATTGAGCTCGAGTCGAGAAGTGGTTGAAACTCCAAGATGCCATAACGGATGTGGCGAGAATAGGCGCTCGGCGGGGTCCGCAGGCTGGCAAGGAGAAGCTTGGTTCCATTCTTGCAAGCCGGGATCTTGATGGTGACTTCTGAGTTGTCATTAAATGAAGGACGGGGAGCCATGGCGTTCTCGAGGAATCCCGTCATGGGCACCAGACCATCTGCCGAGGGCTGCATGCAAATTGTGCCACCGGTCATGATGATTAAAACCCTCGACTCTGGGTAGTGAGATTCGGGGTTCTCCCGTTCCATGAATGTAATCTGCCGCATTTCCGTAGACAGCTTAGGTCTATATTGGTAGACGAGATTCAATGTGCGTTGATGATAGTGGGCTGCGGCGGATTATGTGGTAAGTCTTGGTCGCCGAGTTCTGAAGTCGTGATGATTCTGAGACTTTGCTCGACGAATAACTCTCAAGCGAAGGCTAGGAGCCCGTAAGATAGCTTCGTTTTATACATGTGACAGAAGCACTCCCTGAACATCCAAGGAGCTGCTACTAGCTTCAAGGCTCGATAACCTCGCCCTGCTGTTGGTAGTCCTTCGCCTTGAAAGACAGCAATATGTCAGGAGGCTTGCTGCGGATTAGCAAAGAGAAATCAATATTGAGACCCGTTCCCGTATCCGCCCTGCGGTCGGCTGTCGCTGGACTAACAAGGAAGAGGCGAGGCGAAAGTCCGGATGAGTTACGTTGGTCATGTGCTGTCGGATCTTGGAGTTTGTTAGTCACAGAAAGTCAATTCGAGCGTCCGACTGGACAAAGAATGGAGACCGCTAGTTGCAGCGGAAGCGGTTGATACCCCTGAGCCAAGCCAGAGGAATGACAAGCCCGACTTCGGGCTTCTCGGACGCACTCCATGGCTTGCGTTGTTCTTCATCTCGGCGATGATAAGGAAGAATCGCTTGTCATCATCGGCAATTTTAGGAACGCGGCCAGAAAACATGCGACGAGTCCGATAGCGGATAATGTTTTGTTTGGCGCGGAAGGTGCGTGCCAACGACGGGTGTCTCAAGACCCGTCCTCAGGGTTGGGGTCTACGGTATTTTGCTCATTCAAGAGCCCAATGAATACGGCAGCATGGTGGATATGAGACTGAAAGATTCCGCGCGTGAATAGAGGGGGGTGGAATTTTATATGTGCACAGAATCAGGGTGTCTTGAAAGGCAGTTAGAGCACTAGTTAATTTTCGGCGCGGTCGACTGTCAAGCCTGGGGCCCACAGAACCGACTCAACGCGGGGTGATGAACTAACTACGTACCTACTTCATACCTCAATACCTAGTTGCTCATAGTGATCGCTAATAAGCCAAGCTAAGATCTGACACTGGCAAGCCAATCCAAGCCGCCCAAAATATACCTATCCAAGCTCAAGCCAAATTTTTACCTGGTCGGCTTGGATACATTGGCCTCCCCTCTCGACGGAGCCCTGGGACCTACCGTTAACTATTCGGGGCCCCAGAAAAAAAGTCAGCAGTACGGGTTAGGGTTGGGGTCTGGAGCAGTAGGCCCCAGAATCACGTGCTGGGGTTGGAAGCTAAGTCAAAATAGAAAAAAGCTTGCAAGATTTGCCCTGGCTTGCTCGTCTTGGCTTGTGCCTGCCACTGATTGCTTCTGCCTCCTGAACGACAACAGGACAGCAAACCTATCATGGAGCTGAATCGTGGAAGACTGTACATCGGTAGGTAACTTCTGAAGTCTCTATTGGGCCATGACTGGCTCGGAAAGCATGCCTTTCTTCCATGTAATTTCAAAGACTTTCTAGTGTATCCGAAAGATGTATATAATGCTGCTGCTGGCCAGCCTAGGAGCTCCATTAGCCCTAAACCCCCGAGCCGCCTGAGCTGCGTGTGAGGACCGGGGTTTCAATCGGTGAACTGGGCGCCAAGTTTGCTGGGAGCACCGCTAACTAGTGTGGACGGACCTTACTCGACGGACTCTGATGTTTGCACAGCAACAAGGTGCCTGCCGTTCTGGGTCTTGATTAGGCCCATGATTTTTTCCCCCACCGCCTTTTTTTCTGGGGATTCACCAACCACATTTTGAAGATCGCAACCATGGCCGCTATTCCAGAAGAAAGCAGCGTTACCTACCAGCAGCTGTCTGACCTCGAGCGTGAGTTTGACGATGTCGAGGTCGAAATCAGTCAGTTCAGCGCGACAAGTCCCACACATGCCTCTTTTGCTGTCTCCTATGTCTGCGCGCAATGCAATTGACTAACCTGGGTTATCCCTACATATAGTTCGGCAACAGGTGGAGCTTACGAGGCCATTGTTCGAGAAACGACGAGAGCTCGTATCCCAGATTCCGAACTTCTGGCCGCTAGTTCTCGAGCAGGCACCCCCAGACGTCGACGAGTACATCCAGCCTACCGACTCGGCCGTATTGCTTACGTCGCTTACTTCCCTCTCGGTCTCGCACTTCGAGGTTGAAAATGGCGGCAAAGGAGACCCGCGCAGTGTGGCTATTCGATGGGAGTTTGCCGAGAACGAATATTTTGATGATCGCGTACTCGAGAAGAAGTTTTGGTACAGGCGCGGCAATGATGGTTGGACTGGTCTCGTCAGTGAGCCCGTGAACATCAGGTGGAAAGAGGGCAAGGACCTGACTGAAGGCTTGTTGGGTTTAGCCAAGGCCGTCTGGGATGAGGAGCAAGCCGAGAAGGCCAATGGGGCTACAACAAAGTCGAAGTTGCTCACAGAGAAACAAAAGGCGTTGAAGGAGAAGATTGACGGTATTGGACTCGGTGGCGTCAGCTTTTTTGCTTGGTTCGGGTTCCGCGGTGAGCCAATCACGACAGAGGAGAGTAGAAATGCCATTGCGGAAGAGAAGGAGAGGAGGGCGCGTCGCAAAGGGGGAGAAGAGGTGACTACTCCCAACAACGACGAACAAGAGGAGAACGACGACCAAGAGGAAGGCGAAGATTGGGAGATCTTTCCTACTGGAGATCAACTGGCTCTCGCCATCGCCGACGATCTATGGCCAGGAGCTATCAAATACTTCAGTGAGTCACCGTTGACATTTGTTTTCGCAAGACTCAAGGACTGACCCCATACAGCGCAAGCTCAGGAGGAAGATGAGGTTAGTGACATCGATTTCGAAGCTTCTGATGAAGAGCTAGTGGATGCATCTCCGGCCGCATCAGAAGACGAAAGCGAAAGGCCGTCCAAGAAGCGGAAGGCATAGATGCTGCAGCGCGGGACCCTGTTCATGTTGTACCAAACCTCCCTTGAGCGTTCCAGGCCGAATGATCTCGCAGGATAAACTTTTACATACGCCGACGTTATAATATGCAATCCGTTATACCAAGCTTTGTTTCGACATCTGGAACAAGACCCTGCAAGTTGCGGTCGATCCTAGCGATTAACTGTAGATATTTATAGGAGGGGATTTGGGCCCGACGCTTGGCCTGTCGACCCAGGAAACTGGCAACCAATGCATCCTAGCTCAATGGAAGTTTTGGGCCTACCAGCTGGGCCGTCGGAATCTCCCATCGAATGGAGAGAGCGAGGCACCAAGTCGCCAGCCCCTAGTCGCCAGCCCCTGCGGCCAGGTGGGGTTGCATAGCACCCACCTACTTCGCTATGGGGAACAGAGTCCTCGGCGATTCGTTCCGCCAGACTTGTAACAGTGAAGATGATTGCCTTTACGAGATGCGGCCTTCTGTGCGTCAGTTGAAATTAAAGCTCGCAAACACAAAAGCCACCCCTCTAGCATTTGACAGGAACACGATTGGGTAACCCCGCAACCTGAAGACGTTTCGCCAGTGGCACCAAGACCCGACAGGGGTTGCGCACGACCTCCAACTCTTAACGTTTCATCCCTTTCACCTGCCCTGAGCGCTCCTTCCCGCAACATGGACAGGCCGGGAGAGCTCTAGCTGTGAGGCTTGCGCGGCGCCGCCCCCCAGCGCCGGCTTGTGACGTCCCGCGACAATCGTTCAGATGTGGGAAAATTGCAGTCACTCGCGGCCCTTGGCTGTGGAAGGGTAACTCGAGGTAGATCTTCAAGATCTCTTGGGGCTCTCTGTCCTGTGGCAAGTGGGTTTCGTCCCAATTCTTGCTCTTTTTCACCTTTACCTCTCACTCTCTTTCTACCTTTTTCTTCTTCTTACCCCCTTCCCTCTTCCCTCGTTTCCCTTCTGATACCCTCTCCACCGGTTGGGAGGACTTTAGTGTGGTCCCTTTCACAGTTCCCATTCGTTCGTATAGTTTGGTGGTCGGTACACGGGGCAAGATTCCCCTTGAATCTTTCGTTTTTTGGTTGTGCTACCGTCGGCCAGATTGCCTTTGGGTTGCTTTAACGGCGGCGGCGCTGCTATTTCGTTGGGATTTCATATTACATTCTTTGCTCGCCTGGTCGAGTCTTATATTGGGTTTCTTTGGGGGATAATACCTTTTTCATTCTTCCTTCCTTCTGAGAGCCTGGTTGCTTGTTTATCTTGACACCTTTTATCTTGACTTCTCTTTTAGTCAATACGATTTCTTGTTCGAGCCAAAACCGTTGTCGGCATGCTGGGATTCGAGATAGATACCTGTTCTTGAATCTGTCGATAACTTGTTGGTATAATGAGGTGGTCACTCGAAACTGTGGGGCTGGTGGCCTTGTTGGCGCGATCAGCTGGAGCGATTGAGCTGGTGCTTGGGAATGAGGGTCAGTGGTGTCCTGTATCCCAACGTTTCATCAGCAACTACTGACGACAGCCCTAGCTTCGATCAAGTCCGCTGCCAGCACAATAGCCTTTGGGCTTATAAAGTTCTATACGGGGAACAACACAGGGGACGTTCCAGGAAATCTGCCTGATCCGTATTTCTGGTGGGAGGCGGGCTCGATGTTCGGAACGATGATTGATTATTGGTTCCTCACCGGAGACTCAAGCTACAACGACGTAACGATGCAGGCCCTGCTCCACCAGGTCGGCGACAACCGCGATTTCCAGCCACGAAACCAATCGAGGACGAGCGGGAATGACGATCAAGGTTTCTGGGCAATGTCGGCTATGACGGCAGCGGAGAACAAGTTTCCCGATCCACCTAAGGACCAAGCACAGTGGCTGGCTCTAGCACAGGCAGCTTTCAACCAGTGGGCAACTCGCTGGGAGGAGGAGACATGTGGTGGTGGATTGAGGTGGCAGATTAACCCATTCAACGCTGGCTACAACTACAAGAACTCAATCAGCAACGGCTGTTTCTTCAACATCGCGGCGCGACTTGCCCGATTTACAGGGAATCAAACTTATGCGGACTGGGCAGCTAAAATTTTCGCGTGGCAGGAATCGGTAGGACTGATCACGCCCCAGTACGACGTATTTGATGGTGTCACAGTCAAAGAGGGGAACAACTGCAGCGATACAGATCGGATACAATGGAGCTACAATCACGGCATCTTCCTTCATGGGGCGTCGGTGATGTACAACATTACAAATGGCAACGAAGTTTGGAAACGCCGCATCGACGGCATCCTCGACTCGACGATCAAGATGTTCTACGTCAACGGTGTCATGATCGAGCAGTTCTGCGAAGACCGCGGGTTCTGCGACATTGACCAACAGAGCTTCAAAGGCTATTTGACGAGGTGGATGGCAGGAGCTACACAAATGGCACCCTACACATTCAACACGATTCACCCACTCCTCGAATCGAGTGCCGCAGCTGCTGCGCGGGCATGCACCGGATCACCAACAGTACCTTCGGAGAGCCAACCGTTGTTCAAGGGTATCCCAGGCACGGCCTGTGGGTTCAAATGGACCACAGGATTCGACGGATTGGTTGGCGTGGGCGAGCAGATGAACGCGCTGTCGGCTATCATGTATACTCTCGTCGACAGGGTCGCCTCGCCTGTCACAGCGGACAATGGTGGAACATCGGCCGGGGACCCCGACGCCGGGTTCGAGAGCACGCCTAGGTTTCTGGAAAGAGCCCCGATCACGACTGGCGACCGGGTGGCGGCAGGGTTTTTGACGACTGCGATAGCGTTTGGGGTGATTGCCGGGAGTGCCCTTGTCATGTCCTAGCCAATTGGGAAACAATATCCGATCAAGCTTGTTTGTCAACTGCATCAGACCTTCCATTTGTTGCATGAACGGGATTTTGAGCTGGATTCACATTTGGGATGGCGTTTTGTTTGATAGCTTACATCATGACATGAAATGGGCAATGGCAAGACCTGGGTATGGGCAGGGAAAGGGGCACTCAGATGCGCCTGCACAGGACATATCAACGATTTGTTTGCAAAACACATGTTGCACTTCCCCTGCAGAAGGTGTCACACTCACCTCACATATCTTTGGTGCTAAGATATCTCCTGTCGGACGGAGTAGGACATATTGCCTGTCCGTAGAGGTGAGAAAACAAATTCGGAGGAAGCAGAGACCCGCCACTGGGCAACAACCAGGTAGAAAATTATCAGGTTGTGTCTCACAGCACTGTTTAGACGCAACAAGCATCTCCTCGGATGCTTTGTACTGCAACTACACGATGGAGGGGAAGATTCCCCCATGCTCATCAGGCAACGCTTTTAACACCCCCCACCTGGCGTTAAACTTGCAAAAAGTGGGATTGCCGCTGCGGGACACCGACCATCGGGCAACGTCTCCCGAACCTGCGCTAGAACTTTGTTGCCAGACCGAGTGGCAATTGCAGGTAACGACCCAATATCCATGCCGGGGGCAATGGGTAGGGGGAAGGGGGAAGGGGGGCGGTCGGAAAAGAAGGAACTGTTCGGGAGAGAGGTGACTGCCTAATGTTGTACATGTCCCTCTCCGTTTCAATATCGCGCCTACCGGCTTTGTTCTATAATACCGTGGGGAAACAGGTACCTGGGCTGTCTGAGCTACCTACCTTCCTTGCCTTGCATTATCAACGTCCAACCAGTAACTTCCAACGGTCAACGCCGTTTCCTCCCAACGGCTTATAAAAACTTGCCAAAGTAATTGCGCATCAGGTGTACTCTGCCTGTATATTTCCGGAGACATCAACTACATATCGCCGAGTCAATTTCAGTCTTAGGCCTCCGTCCAACCATCATTCCGCACATCGCACCCATTCCATTTTTTAACCAGCAAAAATACAGCAACCATGTCGTCCAAGCACTTCATCGCTGACCCAGCCCACCTCGTCAACACCGCGCTGCACGCTGTCACCCTCACTAACCCGTCTGTCGCCCTCGATACCCTCAATAAGATCATCTACCTCCGCCCGTCACGGCACAATAGTGGTGACGACGCCCAATGCGTCTCCATAATATCAGGCGGTGGCTCAGGCCACGAACCCTCATTCGCTGCCATGGTCGGCCGTGGCCTCTTGAGCGCCGCTGTCGCCGGCACTATCTTTGCGAGCCCCAGCGCCGAGCAGGTTCGGGCGGCGATCATGGCGAGGGTGGACAATAATGAACCGACTACGGCACCACAAGGGGGAGTTCTTGTGACAGTCATGAACTACACAGGCGATGTACTTAATTTTGGGATGGGGGTTGAGAAGGCGCGTGCTGCCGGGGTCAATGTGGAGATGGTAGTGGTAGGGGATGATGTCGGCGTTGGACGCGCCAAGGCTGGCAAGGTTGGGAGACGGGGTATCGCCGGGACGGTGCTGGTGCACAAGATCAGCGGTGCGCTGGCGGCGCGGGGAGCGAATCTGGGGGATGTGGCCAAGGTGGCGAGGTTGGTGGCTCAGAATCTGGTCAGCGTGGGTGCAAGCTTAGAGCATGTTCATGTCCCGGGCAGAGCGAAGCCTGATCTCAACTCGAGGGAGCACCTCAAGGAAGGAGAAGTGGAGATTGGCATGGGGATTCACAACGAGGCTGGCTCCAGCCGGGAGGTGATTGGGTTGCAGGACCTGGTGCGGAAAATGCTGGCGCAGATGCTAGATCAGTCTGACGGCGACCGGAAATTTCTAAAGGTTAACTCGAACGAAGTTGTTCTCCTTCTGAATAACTTAGGAGGGGTCAGTGTGTTGGAGATGGGCGGAATCCTGGGCGAGGTGGCGAAACAGCTGGACAAGACCTGGAACATTCGTCCGGTCCGAATCCTCAGTGGAACATATATGACGAGCCTAAATGGACTTGGGTTCAGCATTTCCTTACTGAACGTGGTTAATACAGACATCGGCGGACCGAGCATGGTCGACTTGCTGGACGACCCCTGTGAAGCTACCGGCTGGAGTTCTCCGATCTCTAAACTTACCTGGGAGGAGAAGAATACATCGACCCGAGACCAGGACCCAACAATTAAGGGCGATATTCGACCAAGCGGACTGACTATGGATGCAGGGGCCGCTCAGGAAGCTCTCATCGATGCTCTAGAGGGCGTCATCGCAGTTGAACCGGAGGTTACGCGGTTCGATACCGTCGTAGGAGACGGTGACTGTGGTATTGGGTTGAAGCGCGGCGCTGAGGCGATTATCAACCATATCAAATCTGCACCCCTCACAGGCGATGCCGCCGTGGATGTCACCAGTATCGTGCCTGTCGTTGAGAAGGAGATGGATGGCACCTCTGGAGCCCTTTACGCCATCTTCCTCAACTCACTGGTGGCGGCACTACGATCTCTCCCTCCTGGAGCCGCTACAGCAAAGGTCTGGGCCACAGCGCTGAAGAAGAGTTGCGAGACCTTGTCGCGATACACATCCGCGAGGCCCGGGGATAGGACTCTGATCGATGCCCTGTATCCGTTTGTTGAGGTTCTTGGGAAGACGGGAAACCCAAAGGAAGCAGCACTAGCGGCTCAAGATGCAGCTGCGAAGACCAAGGGGATGAAAGCTAGCCTTGGACGGACTGTGTACATTGGCGGGTCTGGATTCGAGCAAGTTCCTGACCCGGGAGCATGGGGATTGGCCAGTTTCTTCATGGGCTTGGCTGGAGTTAAAAAGGCGGATGAAGGCTGGGAGCAGATTTGAGTTGCCATTGGTCGAGTGGAGTATTTTCCCCTATTCAAAACTGGCGAATACCACCTGTCTACCTGTCTTCATTCGATAGCTTACTGGTTTTCTTGATAAACGAGGGTCAGAGTTTTAGAGAAAGTTTGCCGTCCAGGAATGTTAAAGCAAAGAAACTTGGGTGCTGATTGGCTAATGTGACCTAGTTGGTGGGACCCGCTGGCAAACCCCGGCTCAAGCCGCGATCGAAAATCGTCGCGATGAAGAAGCATCGGCCACTGGAACGTGCATTTTCAAAGCTCGACGGGCAGCCGCGAGAATTTGTTTGCCGCGGCTCTTGGCGTACGACAATGGTTGATTGGCCTTCTGTATAGATATTCTATATGTTCACCACGGCCATTTCCAAACGATCCGGCCCGGCCGCTTCCATTGCGTGTCGCGGTTGCAGTCGGCCATTCGCCATGCCTCTTCGAGCCAAGATTCTGCCACGGCAGCAGTTGCAATCTGGAGCTCAGGTGCGTAACACTCATTTCTTTCTCTGTGTGTACTTAGTTCTAACATACGGTCCTTTTTATTACTAGATGTCGACCCTCACGAGCGAAAAGATCTACGGCAGATATAAACCTCAGCCTGGTGACGAGGCCGAAGATGTCGTGTTCAACTCGCTCTACGGACTGCGGTCCATCGAGCTCAACCGGCCCAAGAAACTCAATGCCCTCAACGGCTCCATGATGCGCAAGATAACATCCCGTCTCCTCGAGTGGTCAAAATCGGACATGGCCAACGTTATCGTCATGAAGGGTGCTGGAGACAGGGCATTTTGCGCGGGTGGTGATGTTGCTGCACTGGCACAGTGGAACACGCAGGCTCGGACGGGCCGCTCCGTCGAATACTTCGCTGACGAATACCGACTCGATCACCTGATCGCGACATACAACAAGCCCTACATTGCGTTCATGGACGGCATCACGATGGGGGGAGGCGCAGGACTGAGCATGCATGCCCCCCTGAGGATCGCGACGGAGCGAACCGTTTTTGCCATGCCTGAGACCACCATTGGCCTGTTTCCTGACGTTGGTGGTTCATTCTTCCTTCCCAGGTTACCTGGGTCTGTCGGCACCTACCTTGCCCTCACGAGCGAGCGACTGATGGGCGTCAATGCCTTCTACTCTGGCGTCGCCACACATTACCTCCACTCGACTAGCCTACCCTCGTTAGAGTCGCGCCTTGCTGAGCTTAGGTTTCAGGACTCGGAGAACCTCAAGACTCGTCTCGTGACTATCAATCGTACTATTGAGGAGTTCTGCACTGGTCTGCCTCACAATGAGCCCATGCACATTGCCGGCGATGTCCGTCGGGCCATCGACCGCTGCTTCGTCCACGACAACGTCGAGGACATCATCACCACACTGAGGGAGGAGGAAGGCCCGACCAAGGAGTGGGCTGAGAAGACGCTTGAGACACTCCACCAACGCTCTCCTACCTCAGTCCACGTTACACTCCGTCAAATGCGCCTCGGCCGCGACTGGACTATCTCGGAGACATTCCGCCGTGAACTCAACATGGCAAGGATATTCATGGAAGGCCATGACTTCACCGAGGGCGTCACAGCCCGGCTGATTGAGAAGCCACCGCGTGCCCCTCGGTGGAAGCCCGAGTCGCTTGAGCAGATCTATCCTGAAGATGAGATTACGGATGCCTACTTTGCCACCCCAGAGGAGGCCAAGCCCATGGAGCTGCTGACCAAGGAAGACTACACCGAGTACCCGCATGCATGGCTGGGCCTTCCCACGGAGCAGGAAGTCAGGGAGCTTGTTGCAGGCGAAGAGTACACACGAGAGCATGTTTTGCAGTACTTTATCCATTTGCGCGAGGGGAAGCAGGGCGTACGGGAGATTGTGGATGAGATTCTGTCGAGGAGAACAGCCCTGCATATGGGCAAGGTAAGCTGGCAAGACAATTAGACACCGTCAATGTATTGATATGACGGAAGAAAATAAAATGTACGATATGCTGTTTTTGAAATGCTTTACATTGACCAAGTGTCAAGGTCAATCCGATGCATAACTGGTAAACGTTGCAAGAGAGTAAGCGGTGGGTACGTGAATCGACCAGTTTTTCTGTTATGGGATAAGAGCAACGGAGCTGGGTAAACGTCCAAGTCTCAGCCGTCCGTCGAGTGACACCAACTAGGCCACTCATCATCCATACTCATGTCGTCGTTAAACTATATCTCAAGGCTCTTCACACAAATCCACAAGACCACCGGCACTACGACATTATCATTACCGCCTGTTAGCACCGCCTCCGTCAGCGATGCCACCGAAGCGCACAGCGCCGTCTTCTGAATTGAACCCGACTGCCACAGTTGAGACCACAGCCCTGAGAGGACGTCGAGAAACACGGTGTACCCACGGACCAAATCTATCCCCGTCGCCGTAACCTGCCCTTCAGACCGAGGCCAACCACCAAGCTGGAGCCATGCATTAGCAGACGTGAGCCCAACAAAGACTGCCAAGGCAAAGGTTACGCTCCCCTCAATACTTTTCCCGCCTCCCCAGAGCCATTTCCGATAGCCCCATCTCCTTCCGATGAGTGAGGCAGCGGCGTCACCAAGGCCGACACATACAACCCCTGAAATCATGCTGATATCGCGCGTGGTGAGCTCCCAGCCTGTTAAGGCGCCGTCTCCCGCTCGAGGAAGCGCTGCCAGACTGAGCCAGAGTGGAATAGCGCAGCCAATGAGCAAGAAGATGTGGGAGATGACGACAGGGCCGCGCAGGTCGCGACCGTCGACGTATGGTGTTAGGAATGTTGCGATGGGTTTTGAAAGCGGGGGCAGCTGGCTGGCGCGAAGGAGGTCGAGCAGTAGAAAAATTGCGAGGACTAGTGAGAAAGCAAGACAAACGTAGGTTGGATCGATGAAAGTGGTGGGGAGAAACATGGCGACCATCATGAAGTGGAAGACCTTGCGCCGTGTATCCACCTCGTAGATTAGCGACAGGCGGAACACGACCGCAAGGCCAAAGACGATGACAGCGGCCCAGTAGGCGCTCAAAAGAAGCCGGGTGTTCGCCTCGCCAAGTGAAACGACTCGAAGATGCTGGACCCAGCCGGCAGAGCAGCATTGGGGCACCGTGTCAACGCGGCTAGGCAAGCAAATCCACTTCTCAAGGTTGGCTTGGACAACTTGGAAGCGGAACCAGGGCAGGTCACCCAACAGGTAACCTAGAGCCCAGCCGATGGGCTCCTCGCCCGAAAGTGCATACCTCTGGACGTAAGACCGGATGCCGATGAATATCGTCGCCGCGATGCAGAGGTAGACATATCCGGCATAGATCCATTTCCTCGCCGTGGCTTGACGTTGGGTTAGCGAGAAGAAGGCCCGCACGCTGTACGAGGCGGAGCGTTTGCGCCGGCCCGAAGGCGTGGTTGTGGGGAATGACTTGGAAGACGTCGGCAATGTTGATCGTCGGGGAGAGGTCTGAGGGGACGCATCTTTGAGGCTAAACCGAACCGATCCAGGGTCCGATGGCGACAAGGGAGGTATTCCGGTGTCGGCCGAGCTGTCTCGCCGTCGCCGCTCCCTTGGAGGGTACCCGTCTCGTGACTCGTCTGTGTCAGAAAACATGTTGACCGCCGCTCTACCGCTATTTTTTGATCGGGGGGAAAATTGCGGCAGCGTTGGCAACCCAAAAATGGTGCCCGTTGACGGGCCGCCAGGTTGTCTGAAGCGCCATTTTGGAACTCTGGCTAACGATATACCCCATCGGATCACCTGGCTACACAGGATGATGAGGCTGAGACCGCCTCCCCAAAGAACTGCCCGCAGTACAACAGCCTGTGGGGACTGTGCCAGCAGAAGGAGGTTAATGAGAGCTGTGGACAACAGCTGTAGCTCCGCTACCAAAAGACTGGTTGTGGTTAGGTATTGTAAGATAAGACACAGGGTCTGATGGAGGGGATAGATCAGAACTAGGACCTCCTGAGAGATGACATGATTACTAGGACTCCTTGCTGCTGTGCTGTGCAGAAAACATGGCACGCAGGACAGCAGCCAATGCATGGGACTATGAATAGCCCCAACTTCTGCACTAGGAATTAGTGAAGATGGCAAGGCGGACAATGCCAAGACCATGTTTAATGGCACGACGGCGTCGACGCCACGAGCGACAAGCAGTGAGACGAAGACGGGTATTAGTGGGGGGTAGAGAAGTGGTGCTGGGTCGAAAGATGCAGGAATTCGGATCGGTATCCTTCTCGAAGGCGCCCCCCTCCGATAGGCCCACAGCACCAACCGCAGGGGGTAGACGATAACGAGGAGAGAGACAACTGAGGACAACGCCAGAAACTCTGTGGTTTCAGTTAGTACCCATTGTACACAGTTGCGCCGTCGGGATGCCCACCTCGTCTGTATAACCGGATAAAGGGCTCAACTCTGCAATTTGACACGATCAGCCCACCCTGGCAGACCAGCAACAAAACTTCAGCTCCTCTCCGAACCAGTTCCTTGCGCCGACGGGTCTTCTCGGCAGCATTCCTCTCACGGCCAAGGCGACCGCGATGACATGTTTTGCGCCCTTCCTCCTCCAAGACGTCTGGCGAGAGAAACGGCGTCGAGGAACCCGACAATAACTCGTTCTTTCCCCTCAGTCCCTTATGCAGTCGCGCTTTGGGGGCGGGGAGCCCCTTGAGGAAGTGTTCGTCATCGGCCTCGGTCCCGCTTTCGCTGAGGGGGGTCGAATCTTTGGTGGGGGGAGTAGGTAGGGCTCGGCCGTCGAGAGCCGTCGAAGCTGATGTGCTGTGTAACAGACAATCCGAGGCCTTGAGCAGATCGGAGCTCTGTCGGTGGTAGGGGTGCGGAGAGCGGCTCAGGATCCTCAGTTGTTCGTGTTCATCTTCGATATCGCTCGTGTTCGGTGGAGACGGCGTTGGCGGCTGGAGATAGCCCGACATGACTGATTTCTCAATCACGGACAGGAATCGGGCGCGTCATGTACCGCCAATTACTGTTGCAATTGGGAGAATATGCATATTTCGCAGATAATTAGCTACAAGTCGCCGCCGACAGGGATGCGGGCGTCAAGTATCGACCGTTGTCACATGAAGACGACATGTCTTGTCTGCAACCCCCTGGAGTGGGAGTTGCCGGCGCTAAGATCATAGCAGCTTGGTTATATGCATTTAACCAGCAACCATTGACTGCGCTACACTACATCCCACTTCGCTAAGGTGGACTGATGTCCCGGGGCGTTCATTCTGATCTCTATCTCACGTGCACCGTACTGTTATCAACGCACAAGCCAACACTGGCTTCAAAATCTATTGATCATACTAAGAACCATTAGGTTAATTCTGATTGTTGTAAGAGAATACTTCGTACGGTACCAAAAATTTGCTGGTCGTGCACAAGCAAGCCCACCTTGCCGGGCAGAAAAATACAGTCCAACCCCTGAAAGATTGTTCTCGCGGTACTTCACGGCTTGGCTGCAGCTTGCGGGCCAACCTCCATTTTTGAGGGGCTATGATGGAAACTTGAGGCCCTAAGGAGCGAATTTCAAGGCCCTGAATGTTAGAGTCAAGGCCTAAATATTCTGGCTTGACTCCTCGCAAAATAGCTTCCCAGCTGTTTTTGTATTGCACAAACCCCTGCTGGATACTCACCCAAGTCTCGCACTAACAATCTTTCAGGGGTTGGATTGTATGTTCATGAAACGAGGACCTTAGCATGGACATGCAATCGAGTTTAATTTCCTCAGATCATCGACTGTTCAGGTGGTAACTTGATTTACAGCTGCTGAACCAGGGATGGTCCGGTTGGCCATGACTTCCTTTGAAGCAAAATCTTTGCGAGCTTCCAACAACTCCGAGCGGAATCAGAACTAAAGATGTCGACATCGTATTGCCTTGATCCACCCACCCATCAAACTTGGTTGTGTCCAAAACCATTCCACGGCGCCCCACCTCTCCGTCGCGCTATGGCTGCACCCCACATCCATTGTCAATACGGTCAACGGCCGAAAGGTATGCTGTCACGGCCGTGTCAAGCCAGTAAGACGGTGTAGAAAACACAGCCACCAGGTTTGTGGCCGCAGTGAGACCGATTTCTCCAGTGAGTGTTGCGACAACCGCCACGTCGTGCAAAAGATGAATAGGTGTGTGGGCCGATGACGCGCGCCATTGGCTTCCCGCGGCCTAGTTTGCATCCAGCCCTTCCAATACTTCCATGCCGAGAGAAAATAATAGAAACAGAGATGGTTATCACCACCTAGTATATCCCGAAAGTCGAGACCATAACAAAAAGCCAACTTTGCTGTTGGCTCTTGCCTTGGCCGCCGTGGGTCTCACATCGCACAACAAGCAGCAAGGATGCCCAAGAAGAAACAGACGTGGCGTCTATTAGGCGCTGTGAGACCGCGTAGAAACTTTAGAGTCTCACACTCCATTCTAGCCCAGCCCGAAATCACGGATGCTACTGGATGCACAGCACTTCCGAGCCCACTGGCCGATACCAATGCACTAGTATTGTGCAGGAGAACGCTACTAGGGTCGCAGCATCTCAAAACGCCGAGTCGACCTGGCGTCCATCTCCTCGACCCAAAAGGATGGCTGCGAGTGCGTGCGTAAGCTACTGGGTACCTTAGTGGGTGGCTGGTCGTCCTGTCCATGGTGGGCAGCTTTCTAGAACGAGGACGTCAGTATCGTCTGGGCAAGTTAGTTCACACAACCTGCGAGGTATCCTCAACAAACCGGTCCGGCTCAAGTCCCATAGCCTGGGCGGAAGAGGGTTTTCTTCCGCGGTTCCGCCAATCTTGGCTCTTCCGTCGTCCCGGCTAGCTCAAAAGGCGAACGGCTTGGGCGTGATCATAGGAATGGATGTCTGGAGGCTGGTGGGGTTGCGCAAGGTCTTGGCATGCGCAGTAGCTACATACATCCCTGTATTTTGAGGGCAATCCTCAGCGTCATGGATCCCTGGGAAGCTGAGAGGCTGTCGCGCCTTCCAAGGTTGCCCCTCGTTGACAGTTTCGACAACCAGATACACCGCTCTTGCCCAGGTGGCTGGGAACTTTAAAACATGCAGCAAGCCCCCAGGGACTCCTGAAGATGTTACACCAAATCTTTTTTTCTATGTGTAAAATCGAAAAAGGGTCAGGTAATCGGCCCCAACGTTTTTCCTCGCCACCTTCCTCTGTTTCACCGTAGAGGTCGTCGTACCCAGAAATCGACGGCTGGCAGCGCCATAACTTCCTTGCTCGGCCCGACCGTCTTCGCACTTAGACGATTGTGTTTCTCTTCTTGGATACAGATTTCATAATCGAGCCCGGGACGATATCACTCAAAATTTTACACATACACACCGTTTCACTATTGACTTTTCGTTTTCAACCAGCACCATCGAAACTCGCTTTTTTATCTGTCAGTCTCCATCAACATATCTATGGACAGTTCACCACGCAGAACAGCGCCACCAGGAAGGGAGAAACTCCCGGTGGGCATCCAGGAAAAGCCCGCGGCGTGCACTTATCCCTGCCTCTCGCATGCGCTTTCGACCCGGCATGAACGGCAAGCCGGGACACCGTTTCGGCGAGTGTTCTTCGCTGTGTGTTTAGGACTATTGTTTGTATATGTTGCCTTCTCGGCGGCACCTCTTCGCTATTGGTGGGGCATGCACTGTGGGAAGGCAGCAACCGAGGAAGCCCTTGGTACTGACGTTGAATCAACATTTCTCACAACATTACTACTTGAGAAGTATTTCCCCGGTCGTCACCAACACGGGGTATCGACAGCGGAAACAAGGGCCGTTGTGCGACTGGCCAAACGCCAAAGTAACTCAACTTCAAGCTCTTCGACGGCAGCCTCGTCGTCGAGCTCTACAGCGGGCTCAACGGTCACCTCCAGCTCGACTTCCAGCTCGAGCTCTCGCTCAAGTTCGGCCTCTAGCTCATCCTCGCCACCCCCACGGAATGACGGCTCGAGCACAAGTACAACATCCAGCACATTGTCAACAACCCCAAACCCCACGCCGAGCGGCAATGGGATCCCTTCCCAGACACTTGGTACGTCATCGAGCTCCAGCCAGAACAACCGTTCCCCCAACCCAACTGGTTCTACTGGCTCGGTGTCAACTCAGGCGGCAAGGACAACTCCTGCTTTGTCGAGTGACACTACCCCCTCCAACATCGATGGAGGTATGTTGGCTTTTATCTCCATCTCGAAGGGAGGGGCGAAGGATCATGGGCGAGATTCTTTGCATTCTGACGCAAGTGCCAATTGACTTCAGCTAACAACTATGTAGGCACCACATTGACGAGGTCAACAACACTCCTTGGCGGTACACAGGGATCTCAGGGCCAAACGGTGACGCGCAGCTCTAAGTTAGTAGTTGCGACACTCACATCCACGCTCCCGAACGGTAGTATTGTTATTGTTACACAGACGTCTATCGTTTCGGCAGACCCGACCGACTCGGCCGGATCGGCTAATGCTCCTAGTTTGCACAATGGCGCGTCCCGGCAGCAGAGTGGCAGTGTGGCAGTTTTGTGTGTTTTCGGCGCTGTAGCTGGGGTGATGTTAGCATGATCGCCCTCAAGTGGTGGGAATCAAGGGCGTGAAAAAACGAAAAAGGCATGTCGCCGGCGTTACTCACACTTTTTTGGGGCATTTTTGGAGTCATTACAGCGGACATGCTGTCTCAGATGGTTTATACAGGGCACGTTATACATTCATGACACGGTACCCGCATTCCTCAAGCGGCATGTATGGAACGACCAAATGAACATGGAGAAAAGTCGGCAGAGAGTGGGGGAAGGGAACTACATGCTGTAATGAATCCAGCAATGACACGTAGACTGCATCCATATCCCTGAACTAGACTTGTCGATTCGTGGAAGTGCATATACTGGGTATCGGGACGAAGTTTGGGAGAGGATCTGTTTGCGTTCGGTTGTACAGTCTAGCCGGGCCCGATCTTAGGCATGTCGTGATGTTCACTCAATCTCGAAAGATGTGAGTTCAGCTCCTCGACTCGTTCTTTGTGCGTCTTGAGCAGGTCGGGACGGACGCGTCCAGACTCGGTTAACTCTTTTAGCTATGCAACAATCAGCATCGTGGTCGTTCCATAGCGACGAGGAACCGCCTGTCTCAGACAGAGCCAAGTTCATTACATACCCTCTTGCGCTTGAGCTCTGCGAACCGCCGCTCCGCCTCAGTTTTGGTATCTTCGGGCTGCTCCTCCTCTTCTCGTTCTCGTTCCTCTATCCCTTGTCTCTGGTCTTTGTGGCTCGCCGCCCTGTCGACCCCATCGTCCACTCGTGAATCATCCCCACTGGCAGGATTCGAGGGGGTCGCTGTTAGGGCGCGTTCCATGTCCGAGACGGTCTTTTCCTTGTCCTTTTTGGTCTTCTTTTTGGAGAACTTGCCTACTTTGGCGCCTTTGAGCTTGAGGGCGCCGCGCGCGACGGTGGTGTACTCGTCGGAGGGCATGGTTGAGGTGGTGGTTTCGGGGAGGGTGGAATGTTCAGCGAGATCGTGGCTTCAGTGGCTGGCTGCACAGGTGGGCTGAGGCTCGACGAAATAGGTGGATTAGCTAAGGTTTCAGGAAAGGCAGGGCTGTGCAGGCAGGCCCCACTTTTCGCTGGAGGAGTATTTCAACACCAAAAATTTGCTTCAATTTTCCTTTCTCTCTTCCTTCTTCAGATCAAAAAGTTTACACGAAGTTGCCACGACGGTCACTAGTTTCCTACGGTGTCACGTTGCCTTATCCTCACGGGTATCACTTCGGAGATTGAAGCTCACACTCCTTGATAGGAAGTCTCTCACTCTGTTCTTATATGGGCGAGAGATGCTGATTGATTGGAGACATGTCTGCTTGTGCGGTTTGCTTAACATGACGTGAATGCCTGGGGATGGCCAATAGTGTATCTTGTTGCTCTTCGTCTGTCTGCCGCGCCCTTGCGTCCGCCCACTTTCAAGGTGCGCTGGTGGTGATCCCGTCACCCTGGTCTCTCCCCTAATCGAGGAAGTGGAAGGACCGCGCGTGCGTCTTGCTTGATCGGCCTGAGGTGCTCGAAGGAAGTGGATTGCATCGCGGCGTTATCCTTGATTAACCCCAACGCAATTACTGCACTGGCTCCCGTTCATAACAACTTTTGTGCTGTTATGATCCAGTCATGTCTTGGAAATTTCGCTCGCGCCTTCTAGGCGGCTGGTGAACGGCTTGAGCCACGGTAACGATTGGAATCTGATGTCGTAAACTGGCGTCTCGACCATATTTCAACACCACGCTGGGGGCATTAGGAATGCGCAGCAGATCTCATCCATTCCAGGTCGCCAAGCCATTCCCCCGTGCTGGTAGCAGTATGGTAGCAGTACGGTGAGTGATTGTGGTAAACCAAGTGGTATAAGATGATGTGAAGCTTGCCACCCATGGTCGATTTTCTTTTTGACCTTCACCTTCAGCACATTCGTTCTGGTCTTTACCCAGTCACTCTTTTTAGAATCACCTATACATACGACTCCCAGAGTCTCGTCATTCGTTCAGTACTCTGCATTCAAGATACACTCGGTGCTTCTGGCCTCTAAATAGACATAATGGCGTAGGTTTTTTTCACTTTCCAAGTGACCATGAAGGCAACTGACTAAACATCTAATCCTCTCCGTGACAGTCTCAGTGTCAGTGACGCCCTCAGTGCCACGGTCGATATGACGCCGCCCATGATGAGCGCCCCGCCGAATCTTGCCGAGCTCGAGGTGCTCGACTACGGCCGTCGCCCTCGTCTATCTCGCACCATCACGTCCAGCTTCCTGGACTGCGAGTTCCCCGAACCCCCGCATGGTGGACATGGTCCGCACGGCGGCGTGACAGTTCACCACACTTCGTACATCGTCGTCTATCCGGCAGCTTGCTCTACCAAGGAGTGGCTCGCTACGTACACGGTCGTCGAAAGCTGCCCCAAGAAGTGCGGCCCCCGTCACCCCAAGAACTCTCACTGGATCCCGCCCAACTTCACAGTTACCACTGTGACCTGTGACGCCTGCCACCACAAGACGCAAACCATCACCTGCCCCAACGCTTTGGGCACCGAGGCTGCGCTTATTGAGGGTGACGGTATCACGGTGTCGATCGCTGCCGAGCCGACTCCGGCAGGTGCTGTTCCCACTCCGCCCGAAGCTGCCCCGGCAACGGATGGAAACTCCATGCCCATGGCAGCTGAGACTCCCGGTACCGTTCCTGATGTTCCCGGTGGGGGCATTGGGGTCTATGGCGCCTCTCTTGACGTTCCAGGCGGAGGTGCCGAAGTCTACGGTGCTTCTCCTAACGGTCCTGGCGGCGGCGCTGAGACCTATGGTGCTGCTCCTGTTGTTGGTGATGTTGTTGCCTCTGGCCCCTATGTTGATTTTGATCCCGCTGGAAACACCCTTGGCAACAACCCCCCTAACAACGGCCCTGTTGCTCCGGCAAGCCGTGTGGATGGGGTTATCACAGCTGGTGCCTCTCGCTCTATTGGACTTAGGGGCGGTTTGGCGCTGCTGACTGGTGTCTCGCTGGTGCTTCTGTCCTTCTGATTCCTTTGATATGCTTTCATCTTTCATCTTGGGTTGGATCAGCCGTGACGTTGGAGCAATAAGGGACAGGGTCGGGTCGATCAACAACAACAAGACGGAGTTAGTTTTCTCTTAGCATACTTGGCTACTAAACTTATCACCCTCCTTCTCTAAAACTCATAACACAACTCCTAGTTTCCACTACTGTCGGAGCCCTGCGTCGTCTAGATCTAGTGCTATACTCTTGTGCTGATCCCGCACGAACTCTTCAATCTGGGGATCGTGATCCGGTCGATCGGGAGGGCCTGAAATCGCTTTCAGTTCGGGGGATGGCTCTCCTTGCTCGATCTCCCTTCTGAGCATCCTGGTGACTGCTGGTACGTACTGCGATACTGTATCTTGATCAGCCATCTTTGATAATCATCTCATCAAGACCGGATCTATAAAATGGGGATATTGTAATGTCACCCGGACGGATTCGTCGGTCCATCACCCACCCTTGTTGACGATCGCCCCTCCCACACCATCGCCGCTGATGTTTTGGTTTTTGTTCTGATCCTGATTTTGGTTCGGCCCCGGGGTCTTTGCCTGTTCTGCTGCCGCGTCGAGTTGTGCCTTGTAATCCGTAGACTCTGTATCGGTCCCGGCTTGCTGGGGCTGAGATGTTGGCATATTGTTTATTTTACGGTACGATTTTGCCCGGCGCTTTACGAGGAGAAATAGCAGACACCTGGGAGGAGAGTGCGTGGGGTTTCACAACTGCAAATGAGGACTCCTTTGGCTTGTGGTGATACCTATGACGTCACTCTCTGGCTGATGATGACGATGATGATGATGATGATGATGATGCGGGCACTAGACTCTTCGCTGACTTGGGCAATTGATCTCACGGGTGTATCCATAATTCTTCTGAAGAAGTAGCCATTCATCGCATGAGATTCGCAATGTCCCAGTATAGCTTTGTTTGGCTTCCATGGGTCCTTCCAGAGAAGGGATGAAGGGACCTCTTATCGATAAGACTTGTCAGTTGGGGGCGATAATCGCGGGGTTTTTTTTTCGGAGTCAAGAGGTTAGCATTATTCAAGGATCTCAGTCGTGGATGTTGTGTTGCGTGTTAATCTTTTTCTTAATTATAGCAGCGGGAAAAAACTGCCTTTGCATCTTCAGTTTGTCAACTGATTATCTATCTACCTTAGGTACCTTGTACCACCCTTTACAAACAACCGCCAAAATGACAGTCGATGCTTCATTCCCACCGGTCCCCATCACCATGTACGACCTCCGATCTCCCAGCACCCTCTAACCTGTTTCTATCCCCGCCTTAGAAAATGAGAACTGACTGATAACACGCCCCCAGAATAACCGGCTTCCTCGGCTCCGGCAAGACTACCCTAATCCTCAACCTCCTCCCGCAACTCCGCTCCACTAACCCTTCCTACCGCCTCGCCCTGATCAAGAACGAATTCGGTGACGTAGCCGTGGACTCCCAACTTGCCACATCCTCTGCCATTTCTGGTGTTCAGGAACTCCTCAACGGCTGTATCTGCTGCAACCTCGTAGGCCAGCTAAGCGCCGCGCTGTCGGAGCTGCGGGCGACGTTGCGCCCCGATCGTATCGTCATTGAGACCAGCGGGTCGGCTTTTCCGGCGACGTTGGCGCTCGAGGTGAACCGGCTTGCGCGCGAGACGGGGGGTGCTTATGCGCTAGATGGGGTGGTCAGTGTGGTGGATGTGGAGAACTGGAAGGGGTATGAGGACACCAGTTATACGGCACGGCTGCAGGCGCGGTATACGGATCTGATTGTGTTCAATAAATGGGAAGGGTGCAGTGAGCGGAGATTTGACGAGTGTTTGGATCGGCTGGGGGATCTGGAGCTGGATACGCCATGGGTGAAGAGCAATAAGGGCTGGGTAGGTATTGGGTTGGTATTTGGGATTGATGGGGGGCTAGCCAGGGAGCTGACGGAGGATCATTCTCATGACGATGGTCATACCCATGACCATCAGTCGGAGGTGGAGGTTCTGTCGGTCGAGCTGAAGGGCAATGGGGAAGGGTCTAAGGGCGTGGATGTGGCGAAGCTGCATACGCTCTTGCAGAACGCACCACGGGAGGAGGTCTATCGTATCAAGGCAGTCCTCACGGCGGCTGGGACTCTAAGGAACTCTGACGAAGACATGGGCATCCCAACACCCCTCGCGGATGGAGCAGAAAGTGCGAGGTATATTCTCAACTGGGCGTTTGGCCGTTGGGTATTCACCCCGCTTGCCGGAGAAGTAAAGGAGCACAGCTCGAGTAGCGGCTCTATTTTAAGGATGACCCTCATCCTGGCGAGGTACGAGAGCACGAAGTGGAAGAAGAAGTTGGAGACGGGAGGATTCTTGGAGGTAGACGGCGGTGAGGGGGGATTGGTCGTCACCAAGATTGCCTGAGTAGATGTATAGGATAGATGGGGGATATACCAGGCGTTATACCAGGCGTTATAGACGGTAGACCAAAATATCTTCTCTTCTCCCGAGGGATGGGATTGGTGTGCAAATGCTGAGTGTTCGGGCTTGATCAGTGGTAATTGCCAAGCCTAGGGATAGCTTTTCTTCCACATGCTCCACCAGTGCAGGAGTCTCCTCGACGTACTCATGGTTTCTCCAGGGTGACGAAAGGGCTTGTTACCACCAAGAGGGTAGCGCGAGCTGTTTAGAGATGTTTTTCCGCCCTTAAGTCATGCCTACATGATATAGCCTAGGTACTCGGTGCGAACTCCTGGAAACATGACTGCTCCCTGAACATGCTCTCCCAATCCCCGCTACATATATGACACCGAGATGTATGAACCGACACCATCTCGAGCTCTTTTCAGGCTGCGGCGTGCTTTCTCTTGCACCATCACGATGGCTCAGCTGGCAGTTCTCTCTTCTATAATCTTTTCCATCATGCGAAAGTCTGCTCTCGTATACCTACCTACCTAGATATATGTGGTGTGTATCTGCTTATATGGCGGAAGGCTAGACAAACCGGCCATAGGCCGGTAGTCAGAGGCAGAGGTGGTTTATTAAGGGGAAAAGTACGAGAGGATAGGCTACCAACCATCTCGCAGGTAGAATCTATTCCCACATGAGCGTTTCCATTTCTGCCGCATTCAATCCCCTCGAAGCACTGGAAATAAATGGTCATGGAGCCAGTTCTCGTCGTCTTGTTCAGAGTTGAAATGACGCCGGTCACACAAGGAGAGAAGAGAGGTCAACATCGTCGTCATCATGTTTATCAAGAAAAGGGGTACCGCGATTGGTTAAGTTGCACTTTTGAGGGAAGAAAAAAAAAACCAAAAAGAAAATCATCCAGTTGTTGTACTTCGTACCTACACTTCTTCGCTGAAGACATACCGATAGCATAATAACCCTCCTCTTCCTATGCACTGTGGCCTATACTAGGTATAGGTACCTATGTACACACCAGACCTGAAACGAATCTTACCGCTCCAAGCAAAAAAAGAAAAAAAGAAAAACCAACGCAATACGAAAACATTTAGACTACCTAGATATGACAATCATAATCATACTCAATATAAATATCCATCAACGCCTCCGCATCCTTCTCCTCCTCCCTTTCCTCCCCCCTGCCCTTTTCCCCAACCGACTTGGCCCGTTTCTTCGCTCTTGGTAAAGTCATAATTGCTTCAGGGTCCGCTTCATCATCGCCACATAGATATGCCCTCCTCCCGTTGGAGGTAAATGACCTGCCCGAATGTGCGCTCTGGACGTAGACTTGATGTGTCTTGTCCCGTTCTTGGAATGAGAGGCGGCCTTTGTCCTCGGATAGGGAGAGGAATGTCATCTCTTGCAGGCTGGGTGGTGGTATGGAGAGTGATGAGCATTGGCTGGTGGGTAGTGGGAGAGATAGTGAGGATGGTGCTGCCGGTGGAGACGGTGGTGGTTCTTTTGGTGGGTTTTGGTCGGATGTGCTGATGTTCATCAGATGACTAGGGGAGGGAGACCGAGTGCTTCTTCTTCTCAGGCGGTACATGGAGGCACGGGGGACAGGAATGGGAGCTGGTGATGAACAAAGTGACCGCTCCGGTGGGGTCGAGCTTTCAAGGGGAGGATCGAGATCCGATTCGCTGAAGGGTGAAGGCAGATGGAACTGGGGGTAGGCTTCATAACCGCTGGCGCGGAAGCTCTCTTCGTTGCCAACAGCGCCGCGGCGCGATTTCTGGACGATATCTCGGCTGTATGGAGGGTCATCTCCCAGCTCCTCCTCCTCCTCCTCCGCGTCTCCGATGGGAGAGTCTTTTTTCGACCACGGAGCGGTGGCAGCCCACGAGCCTGCGGCCCGTCGGTTTCTTCGCGGCGTAGCGCTCTCGAGTGCCGGCTTGGTTGAGGAACCTTGAGGTCTGTCACTTCTGCCCCGACTGTCACCACCTATATTTTCACTCCCATATCTTTCCGCATCTGCGGCTTTGTGCCACTTTCGAATCTCTTCGCGACACTCCTCCTCGGTGGGCGTGGGCCGCGTTGGCGTGAGCCGGTCGGGTGTGTGGATCATCTGGAAGTGCTGCTCTGGCGAGTCTTTGATCTCGATGGATCTAGCTTTGAGTCTGCCCAGCTTGCGAAGCTTTCGCGAGAATGAGTTTCTGTACTTGTCCATCAGCATGTGGTCTGGATGTGGTAAAAAGTTATAGTATTGTGAGGAATGACTGGCTAAGGTTAGGTAGTGTTAGCGATAAATTCCAAGAGTTAAAGAAACGACCCACGGCAAACCGGAAGCGGCGGAAGTTGTACATTCTTTTAAATCTAAGGACTGACATGCTCTGAGGGTATCTGTCTGTGGCTCCGACTCTGCATCCATGACAAAGAACGCCCCAGGTCACCAGCAAACCTCGGGTGTGTCCACGCCAATTACATCCTGTTATGCCCAGGCGATAGCTTTCTTTCTCTGCAAAACGGTACCTCACAATGAACAATAACACTATAAATTCCATTCTCTGAATTCTTTGTCAACTTTCCTTCCTGGCAGCTCTCACAGGCCGACCGTGACTGTCATGTTGTTGCTCAGGACGAGAAGTACCGGCGGCAACTGGTTGCAGAGAACCTCAACATCAGAGAGATAGCCAATACTTGCCTCTTCACTCTGGCAAGTGCCTTCTTCCGGGATGGGGAGCGTTGTAAAGAGAACTGCCGTATCACCACTGTGCTGGCGCATCAACTCATTTAGAATTAGATGCTGCGCTCTGCTGGGAAGGTCGTTGAACGACAGTGCAAGGCTCTGGGTTGAGTAACTTGACCCTGTCTCATCATCTCGCCGCCCAGGGAATTGGTACGTAGACAGTAGCCCAGGAATATCGACTAGAGCATCGTGACCGCCATGTGGTTTCTCAGGGGTAGAGTTTCCTAGGGACCTCGTCGGGGACTGATCCTCCGGAACGGGTTGAGCAAAAGACACAGACTTGTCGGTTCTACCCTCGTCGGCTGAGAGTCTGGTATCCGATGTTGCCTTGTTCGGGAATCGGCTGACAGACGGCTGGCGAGAGCATGCGGGCTTTTCTGGGCGAGCGTCGGCTTCTGCGAACATAATTCTAGGGCCTGCTCCTCCCTCATTCGTGATGGTAGTTTGAGGGACCAGCATGCTGGAAAACCTCATGGCACTCGAGCCGTGTCGCGATAGCGTCGGCCGCTCCAGTTTCATTGAGCTTGAAGAGGCTGCATCGAAAAGAGGCGCAGACCCCTGGCTACTCTTCCAAGGCTGTCGTCCGCGGTCACTCGTGACCCGTCCGTCTTGGCCTGTTGAGCCATAGGATTGTGTGACTGACTGGTACGTTGCTTTGGATTTGTGACTCTTTTTGGGAGCTCTATGCCGCGTTAGAACGTCTCCATAGCTTCTCCGACGCCTGAGGGCAGCAAGCAAAGGCCGTTGAGTTGGTTCCAATTCCATATCGCCCTCGCTCGCTACGCTCTCCTCATCGTTGAAGTCACCATCGGTCCCATGAGAAGAATCGCTTTCACTGTCGCTTCCGGTCCCATCCGCGTCCGAGCTGTCGAAGACGGCCACGGGGAGGTTCTGTGTATGGATGCTCATGCTCACTCCCATCTTAACCAAGCGTGAGACAGTTGGTTTCTGCGGGAACTCGTTGAGCTGGGCCCAGCTCGGCCGTTGCCTGTCTGTTGCGCCTGCAGATGCCGAATGAGGGTTGAACAGCCCCGGCCTCCCTGATGTCGATTCTATGACATGAGTCATAGAGTCAAGTTCCTGAGACGCCGTCATGGATAGGGACCCTCGATACCTTTGGAGGTCGGCCCACCATTCTTGACCCTTTAGACACTCATTGACAAGAGTTTCACTTTCTGTGTCTTTTGCATTGCCCTGGACGATTGTCTCATACGTGAGAAGCTCGCCAGACGCAAGCCAAAATACCAGTACTTCAGCCTCAATTCTGAGTTTGTCAAGAAGTGCCTTTACTCTGCCCCTCTCCTCGTCAAGTTCGCTTTCGTACTCAACGAACACCAACACGCGAAGTCGGTGATGCTTCTTCCAAGTTGGAACGGTGTGTAAGATATATCCAAGCTGTAAAATCAATGTGTCTGGCAGTGTCGCGTCAGCAAAGCCTCGCTGCAACCGCTTGAACAACGACTCACATGTGTCAAAATTAGTTGTGAGGACATTTCCCCCATCAGCGGAGAGTTCTGCCGACATTTGAATCGGCCAGAGGTCGATGCACGTCTTGCCCCCACCCTTTCGAGGTGTCTCCAAAGCTTCAAATCCCTTGCCGACGGCCACGTTTAGACGATACCTAAGGGCAAGATCTTCGAGGATTGTCATATAGTTGGTCACTGTCGTCATTCCCTCCGTTTTTATGTCATCGGTGGGCAGATAACCTTCTAGAAGACGGGACGAGGTATCGCCTCGTCGCCTTCTTGGTGTCCTTCCTCCAGTATCTTGTTCTTTTTTGGGCTGCACCACAATAGAAGAGAGAGGTGGTTCAAAAACTGCCTTGCCCGGCCGCGAACGGCGGAACTCGTCCATGTTGTAGAAACCAAGAACTGCAATGTTTGGTCGCATTCCACCCAGGCCAGCTGATAGTATGAGGTTTCGCACACCCCATACTAGCGAAGGTGACATGGAGAGTTGCACGAAGGCCTTGATCCTCGAGTACTCGGAAATGTACTTGGTCCATGCTGATTGCTGCAATTTCGCCTCAGCAACACCGGCTGAGAAATCATCGGTGACAATGACGTGACCAAGGATATACAGTGCCCCCTTCTTCATCGAGTTGCAAAACTGAATGAGTCGTGTCTGTCTCCTCGGGTTGTTGATGAGAAGGATAATCTGAGGCCTCCAGAATTTTATATGCTCAGGCTTCAGTCTCAAGAGGTATTTTCGCACTTGGTGATAGATGAGATTCTGTGAAACATCGCCCCAAGATTTTGGCGGAGACATGTAGTGGATGACCATGAAGAGAAAAACCAAGAGACAAACGGCGGTGGAAGCGTACGTCTCGTCAATGAAAAACATGGCAGCAGTCGAAAGCACGCTACCTGCGAAAGCAGTCTGCCAGCTGAAGAACTTGAAAGCTGGGCGGAAATTTGGTGCCGAACCGATCTTGAGCAGGAAGCAAGCGAGATTCATGACAAAGAAAGTCATCTACCAACATTAGGATGGGGAGATTGAAAGGGCGTAAAGATGGGGAAGTTACCTGGTAGCCCATAGAGATAAACGTGGCAATCTGGTTGAGGTTGGCAAACATTGCGAATTGAGCAATGACATAGGTGAAAAAGATGGCGAGTACCGGTTCATCGGCTTTCCGTGTTCCCATGCCGAATACAGAGAGGCCTGGGAAGAGTCTGTCTCGGGCCAGGGCTTGCATCAACTTCGCCGATCCGACGAGGCCCATGAGGGCCGAGAAAAAGGTGGTCGCAAACTCCCCAGCGAAAATAATGGGAGGCCAAATACTGGTCTCCTGAATTACATTAGCGTTGTGGACGAACGAGGAATGTGTTGCGCTCGAAGCTAACGAGAAAATGACGAGAAGATAGGCGATCAGAGTCGAGAGCATCGCCCACAGTGTCCCGGCTGGAATTGCCTTGCTTGGGTTCTTTAGATCGCCGGACATGGAGGCACCGGCGAAGATGCCAGAGGTGGCTGGGAAGAGGATGCCAAAGAGATCACGAAAGGTCCCAAACCCCGCAAATTCTCGTCCTTCTGAATGAGGAAGCAGATTGGACCTGAGGGTTGCAAGACTCATCCCTGTAAACTTGATACCCCGGACGGGGTCCTCAAATGCTGGTAAAACCAATGCTGAGAAGGGGATGCTGAGGATGGAGATGCTAAGGATGACGAGGAGAGCGTTGCTGGCCTTGGCAAAAATGGAGCTGCCGGCGAGACATAGGATCGTACAGACGACGAGAGCGATGGTTTCGAATAGGTACTCCCACCAATAACCGTGTGGCATCGATGGCCCGAAATTCAGTTTCAGACAATCGATAAGACCGACGAGGTTGAGAGCGGTGTTGAGTACCTGGGCAAGGTAAAACAATAATCCAATGGAGCCGCCAAACTCGGGTCCTAGGGACCTTGAGATGAGATAGTAGGCGCCGCCACCTTTGACTTCGCCATTGGAAGCGATGGCCGAGAGAGAGAGAGTTGTGACGAAGTCGACGAGATAGGCCGTGATCATGAGTCCTGGGAATGTTGTGAGACGAAGTTTCTAGCATTAGATGACGAATACAGACCAAGGAAGCCCAGCAGCCCGACCTGACCCAAAATGAGGCCGAATCTTAGGAACATGAGAATACTGAGGATATTGAGGCAGACGGGTATGTACACTCCCGAAACGACGCCGAGTTTGTGGCGCTTGTTCGAGGGTTCGAACTCCATCGTCGCGGTAGCCGTCGAGTTTCCCTTCGTGGCATTGACACAAGGTATTGTGTGGAGCGAGCGGTCCTAGTCATCGAGGAGTTGGAGACGGCCTATTCATACGTTCGAACTCCGTAGTGTATAAAATGCATGTATACGAAGTACCTCAATGCACAATGGCTTAACGGTTTCCTGCACTCCACTCGGGGCTGGAGCCATGTAGGTCACCGACAATTCCGTGTCCACACGCCTTGTGGGGGATGACGAGAAGATGGAGCATGAAGATTCAAGCAACAGGCAAACATAAGTTATGGATTCGTCGAGAAAACGCTGTCTGTTGCAAAGACCGAACCAGAGATCCCCTCAACCGGTGTGGTTATCAGACTGAAAACTCGCGTTGGAAACATCCAATAGTGAGTGCCGACGTCATTTGGCAGGTTCAACTTCGGACGGAAAACTTTTTGGATCTCAAAACGGGACCGATTTTAGGTGTTACATAGTACTAACAGTTATCTGTGGCGCAGATTGGCGTGTGTGTTAGCCAAGCCAAGTCTCACTTCTTCCTTCTCCCGCGACCCCCACCTTCATGCAACCGTTGCCGGCGTCTGGTAGTGTACATATCTACCATTGTAGTTCCAAATCGCGCAACATGTTGGACGATTAAAACGGGACGTTAGTAAAGTGAATTACAACCGGACGACGGCGGCGTGGTACTCTTGCCGATTTGCGCGTCGGATTGAGTTTGCAGTGGATTATCTCCTGTCCAGACTGTGGGGCACCCCTGCCGAACCGCGGACCTTGTGTCTCACAAGACGACTTGCCTCCTTTATGTAACTAGTCAGGTTCTATTCCATTCGAGGAGGTTGGTATTGCCCCTTAAACCCAAGATAGAGACGATCTGAGCACATAGAGCAAGCCGTGCGATCACATGTGGTGCCCGACTTGTGCAAGTGTTTGTTTGTTTTCAAGGCGGGTGTGCATTCCGGCAATTGAACAACTCGTGAGAGATCGTTGCCTGATGGCTCAAGGCTGGAGGTCATTGATAAAGAGTAAAAGGGCTGGCGGCGGAGAGTTTGAGTTCAGGGTCCGGAACCCGAAGCAGACTCCGGTAGGTCCCGCTAAACCCCCTGCCGAACGAGTCAGGAGGGCCGCTCACGCTCCCGCGGTTTTTGGGCATGTGCGGGCCCGCAGTTGGCCGATGAGCCACTGCCAGCGCGATGCTCTGGTCACGGGCCCCCCAGCCCTCCGAAACCAGGTGCTGCCTCGTCAATGAAAGCTCCAACATTTCAGCAGCTTCTTGTGTCGCTCTGCCTTCTTCATATATTTGCCTTTCGCACTTCGACCCGTTTCATTATCGCCTAGTTCAAAAACTGCCGCATATTTTTTTTTCGCCCGGTTTTGCCGCCCCAAGCTAATACCTAGCTCCAAGTTCATCGGATTCCAGGTTATCGCCGATTAAACACCTCAAGACGAACGGCCTCGACGAGACATGAGATAGCGCAAGAGCACCACATCGCTCGGGAATATACCAATTATGTCCAACTCGGGCAGAAACTCGCCTGCCCCGGCTCATAGCCTCCCGATCGGGTCCCCCTCGGGCTCATTTCGAGCTCGATCGTATGGCACATCGGTGCCTCGTGCCGAATCCATTGCCCGCCTCACCTCGCCCATACCCTCTCAAATACCCGGCCCAGCATCTCCGGGCCTCCAACCTCTAACCCCCGCGGCTGGCGAGGAGGGCGAGTCCAATTCCCTCTTGCCACTTCCCGGCCCCGGACAGGCGACCGGTCCTGGCATCTCAGCGCTTGCCGCCGCGCTATCAAACTCGATTGGCACCTCGCCGCCCCGATTTGGGACACCGCCGGCCAGGCCGCTTTCCCCAGGCCCGACTCTCGCGCAGCTTCCAGCTGTGGGAACACCTACAAACTATGGCTCCTTCGATTCGAGGTCTAGGGGTTTTGCTAGTGCATATGAAGTTCCTGAGATTGTCAAGAGGCATCTGGTCCAACCCGGAGACACAGCGGATGACAGTGACAGGAAATTGAACGACGGTTCAAAGGGCAAGCAGCTGGCAGATAACCCCCGAACTATCGTGGACGATGACGACGAGGAGTTTTCGAGTCTGAAGCTTCAGGGCGGAGACATCACGCGGCCGATTTATAAATGGACCGAAGAAGCCGACCAGCGGAACAAAGTTCAACGAAGCAAGAGCTTCAGTGTTGTGCGGCCGGAACCCGAGAATGAAGTTTTGGATATCAACACCATTAAGGTCCCGGGCGGTTTCCGACGCAACTATCTGAGACGAACCGCCCGGGACCACTCTACAGGCCCCAGCCAGTTGGAGCTTGGTGAAGGCAGCAGCCAACCTAAACTCTTCACCAACAGCTTTTTGGAATTCTTGTCTTTGTACGGCCACTTCGCCGGCGAAGAACTCGAAGAGGACGATGAGGCGCTAAAGCCTGGCGAGTATTTCGCGTCTGGTAGTAGCGAGGGTGATTACTACAGCGACGAGGGTTCTGACGAGGATAGGGAACCAATGGAAGACAGCGCGTTATTAACACCCTCGAGGCGAAAGCGGAGGAGAAAGCCGCGTGGAGGAAGCGGGACAAATAGTCCTATGGGCGCGGCCCTTTTGCTTCTCAAATCTTTCGTCGGGACTGGAGTCCTCTTCCTCCCCCGAGCCTACCTCAACGGTGGTATGGTCTTCAGCAATGCAGTTCTGTTGTTCGTGGCAGCTCTCAGTTACTACTGCTTCGTGTTGCTTGTCACAACGCGGTTGAAGGTTGAGGGATCGTTTGGCGATATCGGTGGCATTCTCTACGGCAAGTGGATGAGGGCGCTGATCCTCACCTCTATTGTCATAAGTCAGATCGGCTTCGTTGCAGCCTATATGGTATTCACTTCAGAGAACTTGCAAGCATTCATCCTTGCAGTCTCGAACTGCAAGAGCCTGATCCCTATCAAGTGGCTGATCGTCATGCAAATGGTGGTCTTCCTACCCTTTTCTCTCCTTCGAGACATCGGAAAGCTAGGTTTCACAGCACTCATCGCCGATGCCTTCATTGTTGTTGGTCTGGGCTACCTCTTCTACTATGATATCTTTACGCTGAGCACCGAGGGGCTGGCCGATATCATCATGTTCAACAAAAAGGACTGGACCCTTTTCATTGGCACTGCAATCTTTACCTTCGAGGGTATTGGTCTCATCATTCCGATACAGGAGTCCATGAAGCAACCCGAGAAGTTCCCGAAGGTTATGTTTGCCGTTATGGTCATTATTACAACGCTGTTCACGGTTATGGGCGCCGTTTCATACGCCGCCTACGGTTCCAAGACGGAGACGGTTGTGCTCCTCAATCTACCCCAGGATGACAAACTTGTCAACGGTGTCCAGTTTCTCTATTCGCTCGCTATTCTCCTGTCGACACCGCTGCAGATCTTCCCGGCTATCCGTATCACAGAGAACGCGCTCTTTACTAAGAGCGGGAAGTACAACCCATACATCAAGTGGCAGAAGAATGTCTACCGTTTTTTTGTGGTGGCTGTCTGTGCTTTGATTGCTTGGGGAGGTGCCGACAACCTTGATAAGTTTGTTGCATTGGTGGGCAACTTTGCTTGTATTCCACTCGTTTATATCTATCCGGTAAGTGCATATCCTCCTCCAAGCCTCGTCCGACACATGCTGATATGTGTTTCAGCCAATGCTGCACTACAAGGCCGTGGCCAAGAGCTCCCTACGGAAGTGGTCGGACATCTTGCTTTGTGTATTCGGGTTCGTCGCAATGGCGTATACGACGAGTCTGACAATTATGAGCTGGGCAAACGGGCCAAGCGGAGGGCTCCCTAGTTATTGTGACACCAAGGGCCGATCAACGTTGGGTTGAGGCGAGGCTTGAGCGCTTGGTGGACACATCGGCATCCCGTACCATCTTTTTTTTTATTCCTTTCATTTTCTTTTTTGCATGGGGAAAAGCAGGTATCCAATCAGGCATTTCATTGTAGAAAAGAATGATACAGAGAAAGGGTACTACGGTACGTAGATCACTCATTGGCAATTGGCATGTGGCAACACGAATTCGGTGTTCAGGGCATATGTGGTAGATACCTACTTCGCGCCAGCGCACAAGTTACATGAGTCTTTTGAATTTCATTCTTCTGTGGTTTTCAAGGACCGCTCTTTCCAGAAACGTGCACTAGTTCAATGTTGTTTCCCTCCAAACAAAAGGAGAGATAGGGCACCTCAATGACGTCTATCAAGAAATGGGAGGGTGACTGACAAGCACGGGCCACACCATCCATCGATGTATCTCTTGGCCCTCGACACCTTCCAAGCATCGACTTCGAAATCATCAGCAAAATTGTAATTGGCATCGACTCTCAGCCAAACCGTGTTTCTTCTACATTTTTGGCGCACCTATTTCTTATTACTGGCCTCTCGATAGCTATTACTCCACGCTTTGCTATAACAGTTGCTTTACCGCTTCACCGATTGAAACATCAATATGAATGCTCCCGACCGGTACGTCGCCCCTGCTACTTGCGGCTCTGGGATCGGTTTGGCGGTGTCTGCTGGATTTCCTTGGTAAATGGGCCGATGACCATAGCCTCGGCAGGTGTAATGGGTGGTTACGCATTGATGGCTCAGGACGGAAGGTGCGAGCCTGCGTGGGCGTCGCTGCGGATACCTAGATGGATGTCTCTGCAGGAATCTTTATGGACGCGGCGAGTGCTGTTGCCGATGCGGTTTCTTTCTCCCCCACATTTGAGCACGAATTGCACCATCACAAAACACATTTGCACAATTCGCAAACCGGGCCTTGTCCGGGAATGTGAAGTTGTTCGGTTTCGTTGCACTCCTTTCCGTACTCACCTGCCACATCGCTCTTTCCACCAAAATGGCTGCCTGCAATGTTCGGCACATGAATGTGCCCGAGTTCGTGTATCTTGGAAGGGCTTCATTGAGAATCAGCACTGATTTGGCCTTAGGTTTGAGCTCTTTTTGCTCCAGGATGGCGAGAAGAAGATTACCGAGAAGGTCTTCACTGGTATGTATCTTCTGGCGTCTCGGGATCAGTGGTGCAGAAGCAACTTGCTGACTTGAGTTCAAATCATCAGGCATGTCCAACACGTCCGACTTCATTCTGTTGAAGGAGGACCACACCATGGGCAACCTAATCAGCGAGTACCTCAAGATGGACCCCCATGTCCTCATGGCTGGATACAAGAGTATGTGCGGGTGACCTGTCAACGTTGAAGCGGGAATGCTGACCACGGCCAAAGTTGCTCACCCTAATGTCCCTGAGGTCTTGATTCGCATCCAGACGGATGGCACGATGACCCCTCGCGAGGCGTTCCGTAAGGTTTGCCGTAACCTGATCACTCAATACAGCGCCCTTGGTCGCGAATTCCAGAAGGAGTTGACGCTTCGCCAGTTCGCCGACCAAGGCGAGCAAGCTGGCAACAACGCCAACAACGCTTCAGGCGCGGGTGGCTACTAACCACATTCATTGGACTCTGGATTTGGCGTTGGTGGCAATTCTGGTATCCAACATGGCATCTTGGCTCGGACTGCATTGGCTGGCGTTTCGGCTTCGTGGAAAGGCATCCGGTTTGCTAGATGCTCTTTGATAATGAGGCAATTTTCTCGGGACAACCTGGCACTCTCAATAGCCGCAGCCGCGGGCATCTGTGATTTCTTGGCTTATTTGCAGGTACAAGTCTGTGTGGCATAGCGTTGCCGTCAAGTAGCTCAAGCCGGCATTTCTCCACGTCTTGTGGTAGACTTGATCCAGCGCAGTGTAGAGCGAGGTCTCATTCCCTAGCATAAACACTCTGTCCCACAAACTGTCAAGGAGAAGCAGATGTTGCCACCGGACCTTCGCCTCCAGGTATCAGCTGTCATGAGAAATTAGCAGACAGGCCAAGCAGTAGATGAATACGAGACCAACACACCATGCAGATGTTGTTCCCGTTAAGGAGGATCTTTTTGAGCTTGATGTGGTCACCCGAGTAGTCGCTACCGCAGATGTGAGACAAGACTTCTCGTTCCCTTTTTGAGTCTCCAAGGGGACTCACAATTCCGTGACATCCTCCAAGACCATATCTGCCAAGAGCAATGAGCATGAGCGTAAGAGATGGAATATGGGATCCAAAACTCACTGACGTAGTCATCGAAGCCAACCAGTGTGCCTGAAAACTCTGTAACCCATGGATGTCAATATGTGAAAGTTACGGCTGGCTGCCGATGGGAATTTACCCTTGTCCCCCTTCATGATGACCCAGATTCGGGACCCGACACATTTGTCGATGAGCTCTGGGAAATGAGGTTAGCATTATGGAAAAGGATAAAAGTACATACAAAGTAGGGAGGGAACTACGTACCGAGGGGGAGCAACTGGGATGCCATTTTGTCTTGGTGTTGATATCTTCTTCAGCGCCGAAGCTCTGCCCCAGCAGTGCTGCGCGCCAGCTGCAGGGAACTCGAGCAAAGCGCCAAGACCACGTGACATCTCGTAAAGCCGAAGCACGGGTCTAACGTCAATGACTGGCCGCGTGCTCCCCGTGACGTGTCTGCCTGTTTCGTTTTCTTGGCTGTGCTTGACATGTTGTGGCCGCTAGTGTTATGACGATTTCCAGCCATGGCGCGAGGAAGGCAACGGGTGCAACAACAGCCGCAGCACGTCTTCGCGGCTCAATGAACTGGAGACGCCCATTGACGCGAGGCCATCGTTTCTCATCCTCAAATCCCATCGGTTGCTCTTCATTTCCACGGCGGTTATCGGCTGCCCGCGTCAAGATGGAGGCTCGGGACCGACCGAAAAATCAGGCGTGGCATTTTAGTCGGGGAATCGTTTTTGCTGGGGGCACTAAGGTTGTTTACCCACGACTGCCCATGGTGAGATACTACAGCGACCCAGCGCCGGTCGCTAATGACGGGAAGGTCTCTGAGCGGTCAGCAGATGAGGCCTTGCGCGAGAATTCCAGCGAGCCAGACTTAGCTGGGAGCGGCGTTGGGCAGGCTCCCATTGTCAGCGACGAGGGCGAGGCCTCCTCGGCCCAAGAGCCGGCCGAGCCACCAAAAGAAGAGGAAATCGCCCCATGCAATCCCCCCGTTTCTGATCTCGGGTACAAAATACCGGAAGACATATTCCAAAAGGGCAAAACAGCTCAAGTGGGAACGCCCGAGTCCTTTTGGTCGTACAGCTTATACCGCGGTCCCAACGAGAATGGCATACTGGACCGAAGGGTCAAGGTCCACTACTGTACCAGCAGCCACACAACGCAGCGAGTTCTTAAGCAGTACTTTATGGACGAGAAGGTCCTGGGCTTTGACCTAGAGTGGGCAGAAAACTCCAAGAGGGTCCAGGGCGCCCGCCGGAACGTCTCGCTCGTTCAGCTTGCCTCACCGAGTCGGATAGCGCTGTTTCACCTGGCTGTATTTCCTAAGGGTGACACGCTAGTCGCTCCGTTGTTGAAACAGATTATGGAGGACCCAAATATCACGAAATGCGGCGTCTGGATCAAAGGAGACAGCACACGGATGCGGACTTTTCTCGAGGTTGCTCCCCGTGGTACCTTTGAGCTCAGTCATCTCTATAAGCTGGTCCAGTTTTCAGCGAACCAACTTGGCCAAGTAGACAAGAAATTGGTTAGCTTGGCATTTCAGGTTCAGGATGTTCTCAAGCTACCGCTGTTCAAGGGGGACGTCCGTAAAAGTGACTGGAGCCAGCCCTTGAACATGAGCCAAGTGATATGTGAGTTTTGCAGTGGATTCTGGGGCTCCCTGGGAGGAACTAACGAGGGCCGCAGATTCTGCTTCCGATGCCTACGCTGCGGTGCAACTTTTCGCTGTGCTGGACCATCAGCGAAGGAGCCTGGTTCCTACACCACCATTGCCACACCATGCTGAACTCAACCTCCCTATCCAGCTGACCGACCAGGCTCTGTCTACATCTGGCGAGGAATCCGGGCCGGAACCAGTCGAAACCGATATTGTCGACATCAGCGGTGAAACAGCCGCCTTTACAGAGTATCTGAACTCCATCAATGGCATCAATCTCGAAGAAGAGAGCTCTATGGACGTTGTCACCACCAGGACACGCTCCATGACAACCACCATCGCCGCCGTCGTTACAAAAACAACAACTACTGCAACAACAGGAACAGCAACAGCAGTGACAGCAACAGGGACAGTCACCAAAACTTCTACAACCATGCTGAAGAAAGCAATAACAGTACCAGCAAAATCCCCATCCAAAGCGCTGACCGCCCTGATCGCCAAGGACCCCCGCGTCGCCGAAGCGCATCGCTGGGCCGAGAAGTCTTCCAAAGCAACGTCTAGGGCCCGCGCATATCAACTGCGCGCCTACTATCTCTGGCACAAGTATGAAGAACTCCAGCCCGGCCAGCTTGCCGCGCTACTGCGTGATCCACCGCTCAACACGAGCACCGTGTGTAGTTACATCATGGAGAGCATCGATTTGCACGGGCTACCCTTCGATCTGCGGAGACTGAAGGAGGAGGTCATGCCGAGTGTGTCGTATGGCCGGTACGGGAAGTATCAGGATCTTTCTGCCCTGGACGGGGAGACGAGGGCATTCCGTAATGGTCCCTGAATGGAACGACCATCAAGGAGACCTGCAGAAACAACTGAAATATCCTGCACTATAACCGGGGGGCCGGCGGCTGTAACATATCCAATAGCCAAACATCAATCACGCCCTTTTCTAGACTTGAAGCGGATTCCATTTCTACCCTGGGTATTTTATAGCCTTCAGCGCCTACCTGCCTACATAAACTCTACTCCCTTTCATGTCTCTCTCATCTCGGGTGATCCATCCGTCACGGAATGATATCCCTCCCCTTGTTGATCTGGACCTTCTTGTCCTCACCACCACTGAAGATACCCAACTTATCCCATACCAAACTGAATACCATGTACCCATCACCTGCGATCGCACCCTTCTTCTTCCCCTCCCGACCTTCGCGCTCAATGACATAGACCGGCTCACTGACGCTACCGAGACCCTCATCCTTGGTTGCGGGCCGCACACTGCGCAGATCCCAGATGCGAACCGTCCCGTCATGCGAGCCAGACGCAAGCGAGTATTCATTGCCGGGAGATGCCGAGAGGCTAACCACCTTGTTGGTGTGGCCACGCAGTGTCATGACCGATGTGGTTGTGGCACTTGCGCGTGGGTCAACGAGCGTAATATGTCGCGCCGACGTGCCAGCAGCGAGGAGCGGCGCCGAGGCACGGTTAATTGCGCAGAGGGATAGTAGAGGGTGGGATGATGTGACGGTGCTGACGACGACGCTGGTGGTCAGATCGATGGTTCGCACTGTGTGGTCTTGCGACACGGAATAAGCGACGGTGCGGTCGCGCGGGTCGAAAACAGCGGCGGTGGCAGGCGCGCTGTGAACTGACATGAGGGCGAGAGGCCCACGTTGGGCGGCTGATACGGAAGACGTGATCTTGCGCCGTTTGGAGGCGTGGGCGCCAGGCAAAAGGGAGGCATCGGCCTCGGGGGCTGAAGCCTTGGATGTGGACCATAAGCCAACAGCGCCGTCGGCCGAGGCGGTAAGGATTCTCTTTGACTGCCCATCAACCTCAAGAGAGTCGATCGAGCCGGTGTGGCCGTAGAGCTCAAGGGTTGGTTTCAGTTCCCCCGAGAAATGATCGCTTTCTGTGTACTTCCATACACGTACACTGCGGTCCATGCCTGCCGAAGCAAGATGTGAGTTGGACAGGAATCTGGCGGCTTTTATACTGGAAATGTGCCCTCCCTGGCTTCCTGACGGGGAGGTCGCAATAACTTGCCCTGATGCGTTCCATATCCTCAAGAGTCCGTCATATGATGCGCTCAGGACGCGGTCCTGACCAGCCTGGAAATCTTCGCCAGACCAACGGCCGGCCGGAGAGGTTTGAGATAGAACATCAACCGAGCTGACCCAGTCGTCGTGCTCAAAGCTGGCCTCATAGATTGGCGGTATTAAGCTGCGGACGTACTGGAGCGTGACGTTGGTTTCAAGGGAGAGGCCGTTACTCTTGAGGTAGACCTCTAGGCTAGTGCGCAGAAAACTTCCATTAATGAGGAAATCGAAGGGAATAGACTCGGTGTCGAGCATAGACTCGGAGTTGAGAATTCGAGATAGCCCATATCTGCGGATGTCGGTGGGCACAAGCAGCTGTCGCTTGCTCTCGGGGAGCTCGATGTCGGCCTCGGTCGTGGTAAAGGTCACCTTGGCCTGTGGCCCTAACTGATCCATCCCGGCGCAATTGAGTCCCCTGCACCCGGAAATAAATATCGGAGGGCGGTCAGATACTCAATTCTCACTGCCGCTCAGTGTCTCGGTGGGCAACTTGAAGCTTTAGAATAACTACTGCGACGGGAGTGCTGCCCACGATTTTTTTTCCTGCCCGCTGCCCCACCCTCTTATCTTATCGGGACTGGTGGGGGCAGTGTTCGAGGATCATTAGAAGGGGCGCGAAAGTCGCGTCACAAGTCGGCGCGTGTCGGGCTCTACTCCAACATCGCCGTGCCGAGCCTTCTATATACCCCGAATACCCCTAAACTGACATTGTGCACTACGTCGGCACGATGGTAACGCTTGAAAGGGTCGTTAATAAAGGCTTGCTCCAAAAGCCCTCGTAAGCCTTTGATACCTGTTCATACCTAGCTCTCTGAAATGGTTGCTAACCGCAATTACAGTGCCACAGAGCACAAACCCATCGAGCGCTGCAACTCCAATTACCACCCTCTCCATACATTTAACCTCGGCAAGGACCTACAATACAAGCAGCAATTTGCCGACATCTACTTCCTCCGGCTAGCTAAGATCAAGCCCGTGGTTGAAGAAGTTGCAGAGGCTGCATGGAAGGGCACAGAGATTGGCGGCGAGATGGCCAAGAGGGTTGAGCGAGTTCTGGATGTGCGCCAGGGCGAACTATGCTGGGTTGCCGGCACCGTGTACATGGACATGCCCTTCAAACCTAACATTCTTGACGACGTATCCCAGGATGTAAGAGAATTGGTACTAGACGAATCCGGGGGTGTATTTACTGATTTGGATCCCAGCGCTGGATCTCAGCCCCCAGCTCGGTGCAACGATACTACTCGGACCTTGGCCGTGATGCCGTCATGTTGGAAGATGACTCAGGCCGTATTCAGCTCGTTGGTGATATTCTTAAGTCATACTACCTAGTAACGGGCTGCATCATTGCCGTCATGGGCACCGAGAACATCAATGGCGAGCTCGACGTTATTGACCTCAAGTTCGCCGATCTTGCTCCTCAACCCGAACGATGGGCTCTCCTCAAGGCCTCGGAGAACGGAACCGCCAAAAAGCCAAAGGATGAAGATGTCGATATGACAAGCATCCCTTTACCCACCCAAGGCAAGAAGATCGCTATAGTCTCCGGTCTCGAGTTCTCGGGGACCGACACTTCATACGCCATGGAGGTAAGTCTCCTCCTTGAATTCCTCCTCGGCGACGCCCTTGATCCGAGCGCGCAGAGTGAGTTGGCCAACATCAGCCGGCTCATAATCGCCGGCAACTCCATTGCAGGCGACAAGGCAGCAACAGGGGATACCGCCGACACCGAGGACACGGAGGACACTGTCGACATCGAGGACACCGTTGACACCGAGGACATGGCGGAGAAGAAGTCTCATAAAAAGTACGGCTACGACAGTAGCTCGTATAACGCCATTCCCTACCAACTCTTTGACGATTTCCTTGCCGACCTCCTCCCCGCCATGCCCGTCACTGTCCTTCCTGGAGCTTCGGACCCTGCCAACGCCAGCTACCCACAGCAGCCTATCCATGCCGCCATGTTCCCTAAATCGAGGTCATACACGACCCTTCCAGGCGCTGCCGAGTCAGGATGGCTAGATCCCGTGACAAACCCCTGGGAGGGAGAGGTCGAGGGCTGGAGAGTGCTCGGGACAGGCGGGCAGAACCTAAACGACATGTTCAAGTACTTTGACAGTGACGACAGGCTAGGGATGATGGAGACCATGTGCCGGTGGCGGTGTTCTGCACCGACAGCACCTGATACGTTATGTGAGTTCCAGATCAAAAGAAACCCGAATCCCTTGTGCTAATGAACATGTTTAGGGGCATACCCATTCCGAGATGATGAGCCCTTCGTCATGAAACAGTGTCCTCATCTCTACTTTGTCGGGTGCCAACCCAAGTTTGAGACCAAGGTTATCCAGGGGCCTAATGGCCAGTCGGTGAGGTTGATAGCAGTTCCATCATTTGCAACGACACGCGAGGTTGTCCTGGTAGATTCAGAGACACTGGGCGTGTCCTGTGTCAAAATCACTGCCTAGAAGGTATGACGCAGACCGAACCGAACTCTATTATAATGACGTCTATGACCCAAGGGAGCTTATCTACCTGGACTTGTGGGGAATTCTGACCATGAAAGCATCTAATCTTGGATGTGAGAACGAGGTCCAGCTACTAGAAAGAAAGGCATGATACCCTCCCATGTGCAGTCTGTTCAAGTTCCCCTCACTCCCAACCCCTCGGAAAAACCTAGGTTACCATCGAATCTGGTTCATGCTCGCCGGCATCTCTGTTTGCACTTGCAAATACATCGCTAGTCCGAAAGCAAAGAGACAATTCCGAATATCCTCTTCAGATGGATTTTCTCCGTCGAGATATTGTGTGGAAGCTCGATACAACACAAAATTCGTACAAGTGCCATTATCATGTATCCTCCCTGATACCCCCTTGGATTATGGCATGCACACCTGGCGTCGTCCCCCTTATCGTTCTCTCAGATAACGCCTATGGTGTGAATCGCCGTTACTAGTTGCGATTAGCACGCAGCTCTTGGGTGATAGGATCACGCTCCATGATAATGAGCAAGGTCTTGGGAGCCGTACCACCTGCGCCCGCATCTTCAATTGAGTTGCTGTCGGAACCATTTTCGTATGTGGCGTCCTCTCCCTCGTTACGGCCTTCTCTTCCCTCAGCATTGCCGAGCAACAGCCTCTGCATGCCGGCTTGAAGAGCATCACGACGCAACTCGGCAGCGGCGTGGTCCTCCCACCAACCCTCTCCCACGGCTTCGTCGAGTGCCAAGCAAGCACATTCAGCGCGATCACGCAAGGATTCGAGATCGTTCTTTGCTTTGAGTCCGGCCTCGAGAAAACGCCTCTTCATGATTTCATCATTCCCCCAGTTCTGATCCAAATAGTCCCGCGAGTTGCGAGCAAGAGTTTGGGGGTGGAAGCGAAGATCAATCTCCTTCTCAAGATGTCTTCTCGCACCATCGTTGACAGGAATAATTATGTCTTCTTCATCGTCCTCGTCGATCTCTAGAACGTTCAAGTTGACGCGAAGAAATTTGACATCAATGTGCTTTATGGCTCTCATAACGCGGTGGCTAGAGTGGAAGAACTTGATCGCGCTCAAGTACATACCGTCGTTGTTGGTCTCCCTGACATTATCCTCATCGTCCGCCTCATCATCACCGGTGTCTACCATCCTACGACGAGCCGTGCGCTGCTCCCAGACAGGGGACACTGTGATCGTCAAGGTATGAAGACGAATATCAGTAGTTGGGAACCAGGGAGGAATTCGCCTCATTCCGTAGCTCTTCTTGTAAGCCCTGGCATTAACCAACGCCTCGAGGGCGGAGGACATGAGCAACTCGTACTCCTCTCCAGTACGGTTGCTCTCTAGCTCGACGGTCATGTGTCTGAAGAGATGACCGTACTTTCCGAAATCAATTGGGCCGGCCCGACGGGATCTAGAAACTCTGGCGCTGCTAGTATTGCCAGTCTTGAAGACAAGCCCGCTGTCGGAGAAATTTGAGTAGCACGAGACAGCGTCAGGGTCGCGAAGTTTGTACAGGAATAAGTTCTCTGAGTAGAGAACTCGACTCCCTTCCAACGCCGCCTGCTTACTTACGCTCAGGATACGAATGTCGATGGCATTTTCATTTTTGTCCTCTTGCTGGCCACGGCGTCCGCGGCGAGAAACTTGGGTCCAAAGACCCAAAACATCAATTGCCTTGCCAGAGACTAGCAAGTGACGGTAAATCTTCTCTCGGATCTCAAGTGGAACTTCGCTGAAGAGGTAGTTTTCGGGAAGAGTGCTGGCAATCCTTGCAGATGCCTTTTGTGTGACCTTTCTGGGTCTCTGGGAAACTTGCTTCACTTGACGGGGACTCGGCAATGCCTTCTGGGCTTGAATTTGTGCTCTCTGGGGCTGTTGTGATCGTGCCTCGTTGTGCTCGACCCCTGTCATGGTCGAGGTGAGCGCTTGATGCGTGCCGACCCTCAGTTCCAGCTGGTGCTGGGGCGATGGTTGTTGAGACGGCGGCTGCTGGGGCAGCGGTTGCTGAGGCGATTGTTGCCTGAGAATAGGAGTGAAAGGGGTCTGCAGTACGTGATCTGGCCGTGTTCGAGGTGTCCGAGGTCCTACTTGATGCGTACCGTGTCCTGTCTGATGCATGCTGTTTGGCGTCAGCGGAAACGAATTTGCTTGTGCCGTCTTGCGCTTCTTTGTCGGAGAGGGTGTCGCGATGACCTGTTCCACGTTCTCACTCTCTGTCAAGTCAACCCAGACCTGGCGCTCGTTACGAGGTGTAAAGAATAAAGATGCCGGTGCTCTCGCAAGGCCTGTGTGATACTGCCGAGATGCGTAAGGTACAGGCGGCGGACAGATATCCGCCTGGTCCTCGTTAACATCGGCGTCGCGGTTTCCGCCCCAAGAGACCTTGCGCTTCGTTGGTGAGACTTTGGTAGAGACTGAGACTGCTGTCCGCCCTAGACGTATGTCCGGGGAGGGAGAGTCATTGATGACAATGACCTCTTTATCTTGAGGGACTACGCGGACGTATTGATTGGAAAAGCTCCGCTGGGTGCGAAGCCAGTCCATCATCCTCTCCGCAGCTACATCCGTGTGGCTTTCATCTCTGAGAGCTTCTGTTGTGAGAGGCTGACTTGGGCGATATTCCCTGCGAGCTTGGGCTGGCGGCGTCCGAGGCTGGCTCGGGCTGTGGCACCAGGAACCGGTGGCCTGCGACTGGGCATTGGAAGGTGACATCCGATACTGCATTTGCATCGCCATGTCTGCGCCTGGTTGGATCTTAGAATGCTACTAGGTTAGGACAAGCCAGGCTACAAAAGAGACGGGGACGGCGGGTCTTATGTAGAGGGAAGAAGAACACTGACCCGTCTGTCTACGGTGAAAGCCGCCACTGTGTAGAGGGTTATCTGAGAAATCTTGGTGTGAAATATGTTGTGTTGTATTAGGGTGAGGCTGTCAAGATTTTGAGAGGTTGCTCTCTGTCTTGTGCATTCCACGATTCTGTGAAGCAGAGGTGGTGGCAACCCTCACCTGCAGTCTGGAAAAAGATTTGTTTGGCTTTGTTGCCAGAGGGAAGGAGCGAATGGACACCCTCCTGACCGCTGCCGGAGCAACAGCAAATAAGCGCTTGATGCTAGGGTTTATGGTCTGCAGATCGAGGAGGACCACGTTGGGGGGTAGAGATTCAGGCTTCTGGAGGACTGGTAGGTAAGGTTCGAATGGACGAGGGAATGCTGTGGCTGATGGGGAGGGGACGCGGAGGTGAGGCTTGAGATTCCAGGAGATTTCAAGTGAAGCGTCGGAGCAGGCGCCCTCAGTTTTTCATGAGGTGAATGCCTACGTACCGGACTTCATCCCGTATTTCAGCCACCTTCACTTCGGATTCTGCAATTCAGAAGTTTGCTCCTACGTTACTCGCCATCCCTCCGAACTTCCTACCTAGTCTTGAATCGGCCGCATCTCCACAGTCAAGTTGTCTGCTCTGCCACATCTCACCACGGGAAATCGTAATCCTCGATGTGAGTATGTCCGTCCTCTACCACATCGTGATGCCTAGGATTTTTGGCGATGTTTACTTCCGCCAAAAACTCAGACAACACATTGATAGGTTTACAGCTTCTGCTACACCTTGAACCGAGCCTAGATGACCATATATATGTTGAATAATAAGTTATTAACAATAAACATCCTAATCTTCCCAATGCCTAATGCTGGTCAACAGTGAAAGTAACTGTCAGTCAACTTGATGCCCCTGAGAGATTAGCTTGCCGCTGCCTATAACCCCACCCCCTTTACTTAGCTTCAATACCTATTTACGCTCGTACACTCGGATACATAGATCTGAAAATCCCGTGCCTGAGTGTTTGAAAAGAAGGGATTTTGGGGATTTCATTTCTTTTATCATTTTTAGTATTAACAATTAATAATTCACGACTTTGCATGTCCACTATTGTCCTAGAGGATCGTGACAGGGGGGCGCAACACCGCGACCAGCCTCTTTGGTACCGCCTAGAAATCCAGAAGAACTTGTTGCATCTGAAATTTGTTCTAGAACTTTGCAGATCATGCAGGCGGTCATAAAAGGGCGGAATGCGGACACAAGACCTGCTCCGGTTTTCGGTCCATACAGCGAGGTGGCCGCGGGAAGGCTGGGGACGGTCCTCGTTTATCATCGGGATTACTGTACATCAATTGCGGAACCACCTCCATGCCACCCACCAAGCACGCTCCCTAGCAAACTTACGCGGCCCCAAGCGCCGCCACTGGAAAGCCTCCGAGGTGCCGTGTTGAGTCCATTGATATGGTTTGGAACAGGGAGCGCCCTGCGTGTGATGCGCATCCTCTGGTCCCCCGCCACCTGCGTCTCTCTCCGGGGTCCCCCGGATGGAAATACATCTTTGCACCTACACGCTCTAGCTCGAGCTCCGACGGGTCATGAGTCCAGAACCCATTGACATCTTTTATGTAATAGACAACATCACTTGACCACGTCGTATCTCTGCTCAAATTCGCGGCCTCGTCCCCGCATCGAGCCGTAGTAGTGGCTGACTGGCTTGCCCGGTCGACGAGCTACGGGCAAACCCGACCAGATAAGACCCAATCCATCCTCCCTCTCTCCGAGGCGACAGAAGTTGGAATAACACTCGTTCCCCATTTCCCGGCTCTGTTCTCACATACCAGAGAGCCACCCTCCAGCATCATTACGAGACACGATGGGTTCCATCGCGACAGAACCACCCAAGCCGTGGATTGAGACGCCGCTCATCCATTCAATACCTCTGTCTCGTGCTGCCGGGTGCAATATCTACCTGAAGCTCGAAAACCTCCAGCCCTCGGGCTCCTTCAAATCCCGGTACTTCTCCAATCCATACCTGTTAGCCAGGACGGACGGATTGACAAACAACACACAGTGGCATCGGCAACATGATGTCCCTCGCTAGCGACTCCCATCCCTCAAAAGAAGTCCACTTCTACTGCTCGTCTGAAGGCAATGCCGGCCTGGCATGTGCGACTACAGCAGCCGCCCTCGGCCGCCCCGCCACCATTGTCGTGCCTCAGACGGCCCGTCCAACGGTCATTGATCGGCTGCGTGCTCTTGGGGCCGAGGTCGTCCAGAAAGGGGCAAATTGGCCCGAAGCCGACGGCCATCTCCGCAGTACCTTCCTTGCTCCCGAACGACAGGTTCCAGGAACGATGGCGGTCTACGTCTCGCCCTTCGACCACCCCGATATCTGGTCCGGCGCCGCAACGCTGGTCGATGAGGTTGCCAGGCAGATGCGATTGACGCACGGAGAAGCCCCGATTGACGCCTTTGTGTGCAGCGTAGGCGGTGGAGGGCTGTTGAATGGGCTAATGGAAGGACTGGAAAGGCATAAGAAGGCGATTGGGAGGCTGGGACAGATGCCCAAGGTGTTGGCGGTGGAGACCGTCGGGGCCGACAGCCTGAACACGAGTGTCAAGGCTGGCGAGCACGTCACTGTCCCCACTATCACATCAATCGCAAAATCCCTCGGGGCGACGCGCGTGTCCGAGAAGTCGTGGGAATGGGCGAGCACCAGCAAGGATCTGATCAGTACGACGGTGACAGACCCCGAGGCGGCGATGGCGTGTGTGAGGTTTCTGGACGATATGAGAATGCTGGTCGAGGTCGCGTGCGGTGCAACCTTGGCGACGGCATACAATGGGGATCTGCGGAAGCATCTGGGTAAGGGCTTGAGCGATAGTGAGTGGGCGTCAAAGACTATCATCCTGGTGGTATGTGGAGGTTCCAACGCAAACTTGGACGTTCTCCACGAGTACAAGGAGACTTATGCCGGTGCCTTGTAGATAGATTAGAGAGTCGATGTTTTTCCCATTCTGGCCTTATCTTCTGCCTGCCCTATAGACTAGTTCAAGTCTTGTCGTTTAGATCTCTCTCCTGTAGACCAACTCGGCATATCCCTCTGGTACTGACGCCGCCACCATATTCTTTGCCCAATTACGCAGCACCATCTTCACCTCCCCAAAGTAGTTGACTCCCCCCTCTTGCTCAAACCCCAGACTCTTGAACAGCGCAATACTTACCTGGTTTCCTTCCTTAATCTTTGCCATTATCATGGTCAACTCCGCTCCCCTCGTTCGGTGCCGTTTGTCATCGTGACCCTCGTTATAATACTCGCCCAGCATCTCATCCTTATGCCGCCACAGGTAATGCAAAAAAGAAGCCACCACGCAACGACCCACGCCTTTCCCCCGGTCCTGCGCAGCGGCGATCATAATGTCGATTTCGCCGACGACGCAGCGAGAGCGGAAACCCCCTTGATCATTGCTGTCTTCCTCGGCGACATCGGCCTCAGTGGTGTCCTCGTCGGGGTACAGAAAAAAATTGACATCCCCAACCATTTTGTCGGGCGCGTCGTGTTCCCCTGCATGAAGGATAGAGATAGGTAGGCATGAATCTAGAGAGGGAGTCCGCTCCCTCCTCCCCCACTCCGCCGCTGATGTCAACGAAGCTAGGACAGACACCAACGGCTTGCAAACAACAAAAGTCAGCTTGTCGTGGGAAGCACGCCATGATGCTTGGTTTTCGTATTCCTCAGCGAGTGTGAGGGGTTCAGAGGCGGTGGCTTCCTGGATTGCCTGTGATTTTAGTTAACTCTTTGCTGAGAGAAAAACGTAAGGAGGTCAATAGTCAATATGTTACAGGGTCTTCCATCCAGGCGTGGTATTTCTCGACATGGCGGGAGTCGTACGGGACGAGTAGGGCGAGGGGGGTTGATATAGCTATGTGAACCCTGTTGGTATCCCATCATGGGAGTCTAGCAAGCAGATGTGAGTGAAGGTAAAATGACATACCAACCGATTCGTTCAACTTCATGGTGTGTGCATTTGTTGTAGGTGACGCCCAATATTGGAAGTGGATGTTGACACC
>Ga0247765_1000115_pt1 | contig 62314 bp, 66 predicted proteins | sample UWRJL106311C6_FD_179949 | JGI IMG/M metagenome (GOLD analysis project Ga0247765, IMG submission 179949) | Plant litter microbial communities from Arlington Agricultural Research Station in Wisconsin, United States - UWRJ-L106-311C-6 | ecosystem: Environmental > Terrestrial > Plant litter >... | reverse complement strand
CCTCCAAAAAAAAAAAAAAACCCCCACAAAACACCCCGTCGCCAGACCCAGCGCGCCCAGCAAGACAAGAATGCTTCTCTAGACATACCACATGGAGTTCATGAGGTTCATCTTGCAGTCATCGCGACCCTCCAGTTCGCCCAGTCTATAGAGCTTGGGGGCCGGTCCGGTAGGACGCGAGTCCTTCTTGGACGACTTGGCCTGGCTATCCTTCTGGTTGGTCGAAGGAGGAGCCGGAGTAGAAGCAACCTTCCTCTCATGGTGACGAGCCCGGTTGCCAGCCAAGTGAGCATAGTAGACGGCGGGGTGGAGTGATACAGGCGTCGTCGAGCGGCAGTAGGTGTAGCACTGATGGTAGATGAGCGTCTGAAGCTCGTCAACCTTCATAGCGATCTCGTCGTGAATGACATTGTAATGCACCGGTCGAGCAGTGCCCTGGATGGCCGAATGTGAACAGAGATAAAAGTCGTAGTGGAAGGGATGCGTCACCTCGCGCTCTAGCAGAGTGCCTGGGTTCGGGTTGTCGTTCCTGTCGCCCCTCTCGGGGAAGAAGCGAATGTGGTGGCGCTTTGTCGCAATGATGACCGTCACCTTGGGAACGGCGCCTGCCACTGTCTTGAAGACGCGCTTTATCTCACTCAACTCTTGGTCCAGAACCTGGGCGAACTGGCCCTCGGCCACACCATCGCGGAAGTAAAAGACCTGTGTGGGCGAGACCTTGTTGGTCTGGACCCAACGTTTCACCATGGGTCCGAGCATTTCCTGGATGTTCTCTTGGGTCAACATCTCCAGGCGGTATCCGTTGGTCTGGACTGCTCCGTTGTAGATGGTCAAGTCCTTGTCCATCGAGAGACACATGGACGCCACCGACGCCTGGGTCGAGCCCGGGGCTGCGTGAGAGACGTCGACACCAATCATGCAAGTCGGTGTCTTGAATGGTCCAAGGGCCGGGCTACCTGCAATGCGAGATGTCTGGCCTCCAAGCTTGGCGTTGACCTTGAGGCACACGTTGGAGATGTACTGGCCTTGCATCTTGCGCATCTTGAAGTCGCTCAACACTTGAGTCGGAATGGCAAACCTACAATCCGCGTGCCTCTTGACCTCCTCATAGAGGCCTGTGGCCTTCTCCCGGATGACGAAGAAGATCATCTGCGGCGACATCTTGTTCGTGTTTCCAACCTTGTTGTAAATCTGAGAGACCTGTTCCCCAATTGGGGTGCCTGGCGAGAAGCCCAAGACGACTGCCTCTTTCTCAACTCGGCCGCCATGCCCCTTGTAGATCTTCACAAACTCATTGGCGAACCTGTTGAGCGTGGGAGGGTCGACGCAGTTGTTGATGGCAACCATGCCCCACGACTTCAGAGGCACCGGGTTGGGCTTGACGAACTGGTAGCCCTGGAGGTTCCAGCGGCCAGACAGACCAGGGCTCGCCTTCTTGTTTCCGGCGAAGCCGACTTCGGGACTCTTGATAAGTCGCGCCTGGACCGTAGGCATCTGCGGATTGATCTTGAGTCCGAACGCCCGCAGATAACTGTCGTTGGCCCAGTCGAGGTTACCAACACTGCTCATAATCTGAGCCTTGCGCTCCTTGGGGCGCTTGACCGCAAACTTGATCATCTCGGCTGTCTGCATATTTCCCCCGCGTTAGCTCACTATCCAGAGACACTGCTCGGGGGGGATCATCGTACCTGGTTTCCATCCAGCTTGAAAGGGTAAGGGTTGAGGCGCTCGACCATGCAGGTCTCGACAGGGAAGAAGCCACCCTTGGATGTCTTGATCAGAGGCAGCCACCAGAATAGCATCTTGGCCTTGTAACGTTCCATGTAGTAGTCGTAAACTGTGACCTCCCTCTCGGTGCCATCGTCCAGGCGACGGGTGAACTTGACATTTTTGGCGTTGGCTCCCTCTGCACCGAACTTGGGGTCGAAGTAGAAAGAGTCAACCGAGTAGACTCTTTTATCCTGGCTATTGTGCATTGTGACGAACTTGAGCTTCCTGAGGCGCTTGAGGGCCTCGAACGGCGCCGACATGGTCCATGAATTGCCATTCTTGACAGGCGCAAGGAGATTCTTCAGCTCGCTCCAATCGCCTAGAAGCAGCTGTTAGTGCCACCTAACACTCGACCGCAGTGCAAGTGACTCACCGAAAGCCCACTTCGGGTTGACATCGACAAGGTAGCCGCGTATCACCTGCTCCATCTTCTGACCAATGAAGAAAGCTTGATTCGAGACATCAACATTGACAGCAAGCCCGAAACCGCCATTGTTGATGGACTAGAAACTGGTCAGTCTGCGCGCCACGCATCGCAAAAGGAGAGAACGTACATCAGTCATGCGAATGGCTGAGTAGATTCCCCGAACTGCCTCGACAGTCTTGCTCAGACTCTGGCGTTCGGCTTGCACATCAAAGAACGAGCGCTTGATGGCCTTCATTTTTCTCGACGGGCCTTGTCGGAGCAGATGATCAAGGAAGTCTGGGAAAGCTGTCAGAGACTGCCACATAGCCACAGCAACGCAATGTCCACTTACTCATGCACTCCAGAACCGACTCGGTCCAGCTGGCCTTGCCCGTCAAATAGCTTCGAAGCGCCTCCATGCGGATGGTTGTCACAGGTCGCACAATCAGCATGAACTTATTCTTTTCCTCTCCCGGCTTGCCTCTCTCAGCACCGAGATCCACCTGGAACTTGACCTCGGTTTTGTTGAGGGACCTGAAATGCCATCAGCAAGGCTGATCTGCAGAGCCACAATACCTAGACATACCATGCCAGCTTGCTGTTGTCGTAGATGAACGGATAGGGCAGGGTCTTCAGCTTTTCCTCGACTTGCTTGGACTCCCAAACCTTGCGGTAGACGATGCTATGGCTCGGTGGGGGGCTCAGAGAAACCTTGGAAAGTTAGCCCGATGATATTTTCCAGAGCCGCCCGCCACTAAGCACTTACGTCGAACTGCGTGATGTCCATGTGGGCAATTCCGACGACCTGAAACTGATTCACGGCCACCTTGATGAGCTGGCCCGAAGTGTTGTAGCCGGGGCGACGAGCAAAGGGGGTATGGTCCTTGTTCTGCGAGCAGCGGTGTCAGCAAACCAAGTCTTAACGATCATCCACCTGTAACTTACGATGTTGGACATGTAAGCCTCCGGGGGGAGGTCACATCTCTTCATCTGCATGGCCACCTCGTTGATCTTGACGTTTCCGGAAGACATCGTGATGCTGACCTGCGCGTTTGGGAGTTAGCATTAACGACAAGAGAGTCGATCATGTTTCAACCAAGATGCCGAGACCTTTGTCGTAGGCAAGTGGCATTGGGTAGCTCGAGAGGTGAACTCACTGGGTGTTCTGGTGGATTGCTGAAGTAGTAGCTGTGATCGAGATGATCGGCAAGAGAAGAGCTGCGGAAGGGAGATCGAGTTAGCAGATTCTCAAACGAGAACCAGGAGCCGAAAGCTTCAGTGAGCTGGAGGGTGAGAGATGGCGAGGAGGACCCTGGGGAGGCAGATATAGGGATGCGATCTGGGCGCAAAACCGCCCGCAGACTGGCAGCAAACACAGTGACTCTGCGAAGCTGAGCAATCGAGGAGTCCTTGTTTGAAAATGACTAATTTTGACGGAGAAGAGAACAAACTGGCAAGCGGTATCGACTCAAGAAGCTGAGTCAAGCAAGGATTTTCTTGGGGTTGTCCTGATCGCCGCGGATGTAGATTACGTAGGGTGGTGATTTGGGAGAAGATTGTGGCAAGCGTGTGAGGAGGCAGTGAGCAAACTCCCGGGGGAGACTCCAAGATGATTGGACCGCGGGGAGGGAGAGAAGTGCACAACAACTTACCTGTTGACGGAGCTGGTTATTCCGCGAGGGGAGATCGAGATGCTGGATGCTGTGAGTAGCTGTGAGACCTAGAAAAGCTATAAGCTTTGAAGGCTGGAGAAGGTAAGAGGGTTGTGTGTGGTTTGGTGAAAGAGGAGAGGGAGGATTGGGGAGGAGGGAAGTATTTATAGGCAAGAGGAGGGCCTCTTCGGAGCCATCCAGCCATCTCAAGAGCAGCAACCCGGCCAACAATGGGGCGCTGCCTAGCACCCATAAACAAGAAACATGGGATGAAAGCGCAAACCCCCTTGGAAAGGCAGGAGCGGGGGCACTGTGTAGAAAATTTCTTTTCGGCGAGCTGGAAGCAACCAATATTACCGAAAACAACGCCCATTGTTCCCCCTTGGCCGCGATGGTGCCCAGCCAGACTTGGAGCCATGGAAAGGGTGAAGGCCGGGATGATGGGCGTTTGCGTGTTGGACCTACCCTGAGAATGGTATTGCTATAGTCCCTGCTTCACAAAGCACTAAGAGAGAGATATAGATCTATGTACCGGCGCAGACAATACCAGATGCTGGGTATTGTTGTTTCGGATGTGCTCGGGCGGGGGCTAAGGGAGTTCCAGACCGCGCTGAAGCACAGTCAAATGCGTGGCGCCTTGGAGGAGGGAAGGTATGATGAGCTGCTCCGCCGGGGTTTCCAAGATTCTCCCCAAATTGCGCGCAACCGCAGGAGGGTGAACCAAATCTGCAGGAATCTCCAGGACACTGTTACTTCTTCCCGCTCGCAGACATCGGTTCCACGATCGCAGCTCTTGCTGGACCAAAGGCTATGGCGCATCTCGGATTTCCCCTCAGATTCTCTTTCCTCTCGCTGCCCTGAATCTTGACTGTTAAGAATCGGGGTCAAATCGCAGGAACTGCCTGGTCCATTTCAGAGGGTAGACAAGTCGGCAAGACGGCCTACTTCTCCTCCCTTGGACCTAACTCCTCACTTTCATGCTAGCAATACTTGGCCAATAGACTACACACAAGCCTCACGAGTTCACGCACCATGAAGACATTTTCCAAGACAACTTTTGGCGGCAATTTCCTAAAGAAGCCATTCGAGACCCTCAAGCCCATACCTCAGGCCTACACTACTGCCTGGAAACTTGTGCCAGATCAAATAAGTGGACAAGCCCACGAGGCAGCCCACAGCTTCTACGTAGTGGACAAGTCGGGATTTAAGGATAAACTTCTGTTCGGGACCGAAGACCCAACAGCGTGGAACCCAGCTTGGATAAGGTTTCACCCCGATCACCCCGACCGATCCAAGACCAGACTGAAGGAGTAACTAGTGATCTGTTACGTTTGGGGGTCAGAGCTGGTAGCCCATGGAGGAGTGTTGCGGGACACCCGGAGACCTCTGACACTGGTGTTGACGAGGCCAGTTGGCGACCTCGTGATGATTTTGGAAAGAAATGTGAAACCTATCTTGGGGGAACATCGAGTGCCAGAGGATCTGGAATTCTGTAGGCATGGCATCTCAAGTGGCACTAACAGCGCGGCTTGCTGCGATGATAGGCTGCATGTACCAGGTATTGATGACAGAAAGTGGGGGATAATGGCCTGGGCCATCAAGGGAAGCAGTGATAATCTGGTCCCGGGCACTACGTTCTTTTCTAGACCGTACCCCTCACTATGTCTTTACCTTACTCCAGTCCCAGGTTGTCTGTCCACCGGACTACCTAGCTGCGCATATCAATTGTACTAAGCACGGGACCTATAAGGGGACGACACTATCTTGATTGCCTTCGTGTTGATGCGATGCATCTTGTGGGAGACCGACCTGACTGTCGGCTGGTCGGATGATTGAAAGCCGATGGACAAAACCGGATGGCCGAACAGAAAATCGGCTTAGGGATTAGGTCTGGTTTGCTGTCTACATCATTTACCGACTTGCTATTGTTCCCATCCATCCATGACACGATGCCCACGGGCGTCTTGCACCTGCAGTGGACTAAAGATGTTGAGAGGTCCGGTCCAGCTTCCAAGAGATTGCTGATAGCATGACCTTAACTGCCCCGCAATGCATTAGCAAGCTTAGATTGTATATGCCACACGGAGAGCATGATCAAACTTCGGCCACCAGGTGCCTGACTAACTGTGAACATGATTCATCATCACCATCACCATCACACAACTTATCAGAGCACAGCCAATCATTAGGGATGAAGGGTCATATACCGCAAATTGCCATCTAGTTAGCTGGCACTTGGGCTTCCCTACGCCTAAGACCCTCCTCCCGATCAAAGGGGAGGGAAGCACGCTATATCCATCTCCACCCACTCACATGGTCAGAGAAAAAGAAAGCCTATCCCAGTTCCTCCCTTGCAACGTCACAAAACCACAGTCATTGGAAACCCAATCCTGATTCTTATCCCCCTCCCTCCCAAAGAAAAGACCAAATCGCCAACGCCGAGTGTGAAGTGTGAATATGCTGATGCGAGGAGCGACAAATTACAGAACCGAATTGCTGCCGAACAACCACATGCTCTTTCTGTATCGTATGGTACAAGCCACGCGCCAAGGCCGGAGATGATATTGTGGCAAGCTGATAGAAACGGCTTGGAGGGTGCTAAATTTACCCCTTAGGATCGAAACCGCGAATGCCATCAATGTCATCATGTTTTCGAAGAAGCACAAAGGGGTCCTGAGCCTAATAAGGATATCTGTAACCTTGGCTCGGGGGTGCACCCTGAGGATATCCCGAATGAAGCGATGGTGGGGGAGGCGCGCCGTAGGTGCCGGGTGGCGGAACTCCATAAGGAGGCTGCCAACTGCCTTGTTCAAACTGTCCAGAAGCAGTTGGGAGAGGAGGATGACCATAGGATTGGGTCTGGGGAGGTTGCTGCTGGCCGTACACAGCCGGCGGGGGCTCGTAGGATCCGCTAGATCCTGGTCTAAGTGAAGATTGTCTATAAGAATTGGGAACAGCAGCCAAACGACCGCGAGCGCTGTCGGCCGTGTAAGGGCTCATAGGACGAGGGGCAGGTGAGTCTCGGTACTGTCCCTGGTAGTCGGATGAGACCTGACGGTGATGATGGTCATGGCCACCGCGTAGAGTAGTCTCCTCCTTGTTCTTCCATACAGTGTACTCTGGGACATGAGTGTCGCGGATGAGGCCCACCATTTTGTTGGGGTTGATTTGATGCTGGTCGTAGAACTCAGCGCGGGGGATCTGGCTCATGAGAAATGTAATGTCACGAGCGATGGGAGCGGGCGCTGAGTTGTAGGATGCAGCCCCCTGGCCCTGCAAACGGCGTTGCTGATCCAAACGACGCCCCGCAGCTCCCTTAAGAGGTGAGGCACCACGCTGGAATTCCTGAAATTCATTCCGCTGAATCTTGCGGGGCGGTTCATCGAAGTCGTCCACAAGAAGAGGACGCTTGGGTGAATTGGTGACTGGCAGAAAATGCGGACGGGGGCTACTGCGGACTGCCAGAGGCGGTGGCCGAGGGGAGTTATGCATCGATGTTGGCTGCTCAATCGATTGCATCAGCTGCTTTGGCTTTAATTGGGTGGCCGGCGAGACAATGATCCGCGCTGAAATAGGATCGAACTTGTCGGTTGAGTAGCGTGCATTGAAAAGCATGAGCTTGGGATCCTCGGGGAATAGCTCGGCCATGCGCTTTTCGAGCTTGTCGATCTGAGAGAGCTCTCCGAACTGAGATTCATACTTGTGGAAATATGCGTACAAAGGCTTTGCCTTGTGTACCAACTCAGGCTTTTGCGTCAAACGGTTGACAACTGTCTCGAAGAGGACGCGCGCATCTGGAATAGATCAGTTATCAGTCAAATGCTGGATTTAAAAAGGGTACTACTCACTGGTGAAATCATCACGGGAGTGGAGGTATCTGATGTTCTCCAAGGTGAAATGCTCATCCTCTGGAAAGAGGCGCGCTCCTCGATCAAAAATCTTGCCACCAGCAACATCTTTGTAGATGGTCCATTCCAGTTGAGCGACGGCAGCGTAAACATCGCTAGTGAGCCGGCCTCTCTGCCGGGCATCAGTGAAAGCCTGTCGCATCCCTCCGAGAGGGGTTCCTGGCTTGCCTTTTCCTTGGATGCGGCGCATGGCGCGGATCAAGGCGATCCAGACGAACGAAATTGTGCGGGAAAGCAGTTGTAGCTGCGCTGCATAACCTTGCTGAATGGCGCTGATCTGCTCATTTTTGCGGCTTTCGCTTTCCTTGTTGTCGCCGACATCCTCATAGTCGTCATCGTCATCTGCAGCTCTCCTTGCCGAGGCTTCCCGAGCAGCGAGAAACTCCTCGAGACGTGCAATCTCGGCCGTCTCCCTCTCTTTAAGGCTCTTAATGATACCGTAGAGCGTGTCCAGAACTTTGTTGTAAGGAGCCTTGACTGCCTGGCCGCGAGCAACTTTGGCATCGTCATTCTCCTCAACTGGATAGGTCGACTCAATGAAATCGGCGTGTTTAAGAGCGAGCAGGACGCTCTCTGGGTTTGCTTCGATACCCTTTAGGAGAAACTCGAGGGCATGGGCCTTGCCGTCCTTGGTCACCTTATTTTCGACTGTTGTGATGTTCTCATCGATGCACCACTGTGCCGCATCAACCCACAACTCGGGCCAGAAGTACAACGCCATCAATGCTTGGTTGTAAACGTAGAGAATTCGCTTGTTGTACATACCCGGTTGCTCCTTGTCGTCCTTGAGGTCCAACGGGTCGGATTTCTCCCAGCTGATCCACCGTTTCCATATATCCACCTGCTCTCTGTATTCTTGGTCGCCATCAAAGCCAGGAGCTGGTGGCAGCCGGGGCAGAGTCGTGCGGTTCAAACCGCGCGTGATGTTTTCCAGTGCGGTATAGGCACTCTTGGCTGACATATATGAGGGTGATTTGTCGGCGACGTATTTCCGACCAGTTAGCTTGTTCAGGCCCATCTCAAATTGGTCATATTCCCTCCAAAAGGTGTTGACGTTGGCGATAGGGACACAGATGGCCCGCTGGTACGCTTTGCGCAACTGGTCCATCTTCTGCTGGTCTTGCCAGCCACTTCCACCAACGGTGCCCGGGCCGACCTTGATGAACTGAATGTAATCAGCCCAAATCTTTCCCGAATCTTTGTCAAGCCCAATGTTGTCCAAAACAAACTCGTATGCCTGCGATACGGTTTGCCGAGCTTGTCCTGTACTGTCATTGAGGTCATTTCGCCGACGGATGTAGTCGAGATACTTCGTCCAAAGATTGACGCTGGGATTTCCGAGAAGACATTTCCCAAAAATGGCCTCAGCTGGCATGAAGTTGTTAAGACTCAGTTCCATCTCCAAATAATCGGCCCATATCTCAGCCTGGTCAATGTCAGTTTCGTCGTCGCTACGCTTGCTTGCAAAGGGTAGGTGACTTACCGCTTGCGGAAATACAACTAGGAACCGCTCGTAAATCTGCCTCGTTTCATTGACGTTCTCTTTTGATCTGGATTCGGCGATGAGTTGCAGCCACTGGTCTAGCGCACCACGAGGATCGTCACGGACGCGCGCCTCCAGGAAGGCAACATGGTTAGGAGTTGCTAGAGTAGCAGGGCCCGCCGCGGCGGAGGAGGCGGAAGCGGAAGACGCGGCGGCGCCATTTCCAAAACTGTGTCTGGCAATGGCCACATTCACCTGAGAAGCAGGAGTTGGATTAGAGGAGGCTCCAGTAGACTCTTTGGCAGCACCAGCATGCTGAACAGTAGGAGGAAGAGAAGACGAATGTTTAGCCGCGTTGGCTGAGGCATGCCCACTCGAAGCAGGAATGGGTGGGTCATCATCTTCTGAATCAGAGTCTCCCACTAGGAAACCTCCAGCTGTCCGTGGCTTCTTAGCGACGGTTTGGGCTGGCTTGAGTGGCCCACGACCCTCAGCAGCTTGAGACTGGGCAGATGTGACTGTTGCTGGATCGAAGTCACCCACATCGTCGGTGGGACCATCGCGAGATGGCCCATCACCTGGAGCATTACGGGCTTGGTCAACATGATAATCTGCTTGTTCTTGCTGGGTGCTATGCTGAATTTGCCCCTGGTCGCCAATAGCTCTATCGTAGCCTTCATTGTCACCCCAGCCCCCTTGGTGTGGAGGCTCGTATTCGGCCATCGCAAGGGATAGTGTGACTTTTACTTCGAAGTAGTTGGGAAACTTGTTTCGAGACAAGCGCTTACGAGGAATGCGCCTCGAAGGTCGTCAGTCGGGCGTCGGCTGCGTCGACAAAGCAGCGTAATTGGCGGCGAAAATGAAGGCCGACGAATTGACGAGACTCGATGAAGTAGGAAGCTGTCGTTGGGAGAGTTCGAAGGGAATTGAGAAGAGGGAAATGAAGAAAATATCAACCCGGAATTTGCTGTCGCAGAACCTGAGGGAGATATCAGCAATGGTTGGTTGCAGGGCTGATCCGCAGAGTGAAAGAGAAGGATCAGGTGCGGGTTGAACTGAACAAAGAATTCACCTGCTATTCAACGATAGACAATAGCAACAAACGTGGAAAAGTGCTCTATTGAGAATTAAATATCGCCCCGCTTCTCAACGCCGAGCGGATGAAGAAGACGATACTTCTCTAGCCTTAAAAATTTGAGGAATCAGGACGAGAGGTTGCTGGAGAGTAAGAGAGCTCAAAACCGAGCGGCTCCACAAAAATTGGCACAGGGTGGGCCGTATGTCGATTCCCGCAGAGACCATTCCAGTGTGGGGCAGCCTTAGGCGCACGAGCCAACCTGAGCCTGAAAAAAAGTGGACGCGTCTAGCCTCTGCTAATTAACGTTACGCGACGAGGAATCCTGACCGCGACTTTCTCACAGTGCCCACCTTTGACTATCCAGTCGAGCCAGGGTCTCAGAAACCGCGACCGCCTGTCGCGCATCTAACCCCTCGACTCGACTCGATACCCAATAACTTATCAAATCGGAACCCAAAACAAACAGCCCCACTAGTGAAAGCGTTCCCCCCTTCTCCAAACTGCAAACTCCAACTTTGGGCGCATGCGATTTTGCAACCTCCTACCTTCCTGCGCTCCTGTGGTTTCCCAATTTTCCCGTCGCGAAACGCATCGTTACTTGCACTTTTGCCATTCGATCCAACCCCTCCATCAAGATGTCGGTTGTTTCGCTTCTCGGGGTCAATGTTATGAACAACCCCGCCAAGTTCACCGATAAGTATCTTTTTGAAATCACATTTGAATGCCTCGAGCAGCTCGAGAAAGGCACGTACGGATGCGCACGCGCGTTTCTTTCCTCCCTTGCTTCCCACCGCGATCGCAAGCCCGGCCAGGCCGCTCGCTAACGTTGCAAAATCAAATTAGACCTGGAGTGGAAGCTCACCTACGTTGGCTCCGCGCAGTCAGATAACTACGACCAAGAGCTCGACTCGTTGCTCGTCGGGCCCATCCCTGTAGGCGTCAACAAGTTTGTCTTCGAGGCCGACCCGCCGGACACGAAGCGCATCCCTATTGACGAGGTCCTCGGCGTTACTGTCATTCTCCTCACATGTGCTTACGATGGTCGTGAATTCGTCCGTGTCGGCTATTATGTTAACAACGAGTACGAGTCTGAGGAGCTGAATAACGATCCACCTGCCAAACCCGTGATTGAAAAGATCCGCCGCGTTGTGCTGGCTGAGAAGCCCCGCGTTACCAGATTCGCCATCAAGTGGTATGTTTTTCATTGTCCCTTCCAGCGACACGTTGTGCCACCACTCTTTCCAAGTAAGTCCAGCTCACAAGTCTGCGCGCAGGGATTCTGAAGCTTCCGCTCCTGCCGAGTTTCCGCCTGAACAGCCCGAGGCTGATCTTGTCGCCGATGAGGACGAATACGGCGCCGAGGAACTTGCCGAAGAGGAAGAGGAGTTGGCTGCGTCTGGCGCCAACGGTGAGGGCGATAAGGATGCCCAGATGGACGGTGTCGAGGGCGAAGGTGCCGAGGTCGAAGCTACGAATGTCGCCGAGGAGGACGAGATGTCGGATGACGGCAGTGTTGATATTGAGGGCGAGAGCGAGGATGAGTTGGAGGAAGAGGAGGAGGAAGGTGAGGGTGACGCAGCTGAGGGTGACGAGATGGATGTCGATATGGACAAGTCCGCACCCGGCCCCGCTAAGACCGAGGTCATGGTGCAGTGAGAAGTGAAGACGGTGCTCATACGGGAGACAATCCCTCACGAGGCAAAAACCTGCTTTAAGGATACGCTTTTTGCATGCAGGATTGAATTTTAGGGCGGCATCATACCCTAGAGTTTCCTTGATCTTGGCAGCAATAACAAACTTGCTGAACTTGCCTAAACAAGTGGCTACAGCATTGAAATTGTCTTCCAACCATTGAACGCCTCGCAAAGCTATGCAAGACGTCGACGAAGCGATTGCTCATTTCCCGCGTTCAAGATCTTTAACCTCAATCCTGTCTATCAAGTCACCGCCTATCCTTGCAATCTCTGCCACAACGCCGCCCTTATTCAGCTCAACTTCATCCCCTTCATCCTTGCCTTCATCATCGGAGTCAATTCTCTCCGTCAGTTCAGGAACCGGCCTATATGACGAGGGCATGTTGACCCGGAATTTTTTCTTTTGAACTTGGGGGTTCCAAATCGCACCAACGGTCACATCTTCGGGCGCGCCGTGAAAGAAGACAAGTACCTCCGCATACATCTCGCTCAGACGCTTCAGCAGAAGCTGTGTGGGGTGTTGAGCAAGAGGTAAAGGATCATGACCGATTCGATCGTCCAGGTTCTTGAACTTGGAGTGCTTCGCCGGGATTCGTGACAAGTCTTCGGGTTTATCTGATAGATATGTCTTCATGGCGTCCTTGACCGCCTTGGAACTGAGGTGGATCAGCACTTCATAGTCCTTTAGCGAAGGCACAAACAGTATTCTGGGATCCAGTTCGAACCCCTGTTCCTTGACCGCGCGGCAAGCGCTTTTTGCCAATGCAGTCATGCGTGTGGCTGCAACCTTGATGGGCTTTGCATGCCCATTGACAGCAGTATATGCAAGGCCTGTGGCGTCATGGGCGGTGGCAACGAATAAAACGGTGTGGGTCATATTGGGGTCGATTTTGCGCCACGCCTCCAGCCGGGTCGCGACTGTTGACCGGTCGGCTGGTGTCATGTCGCCACCAGTGTCAAGGACCAGGGGCTCGGACCGCCAGTCCCAGTGTGCTAGAAAAACCAAGACACGGAAAAAGCCAGTGTTGGCACTCGACGGCGCATCCCAGGGGTAGGGGGATATAAAAATATGGAGTGCGACAAGCTCGAGAAATTCGTCGGTGAAGTGAGATGTTAATTTGTGGGAATTGAACCAATGTTTTAAGAGGCGGATAGTCGGAGATAACGCAGGGAATCGGGTGGCAAAGGTGGTAATGGTCTGGGTGTGAAGTGGCAGATTCGTGTGCAGACGCTTGAAAGTTGAGAGTAAGGCGGCCGTCTTCGTCCGAATGTGCTGTTCTTGCGATTTATCCTTGGCTTGCCGTTCAAGCAGGGTCTCTTCCAGATCGCTTTGGATACGAAGACGGAATGATACGCCGGACTCGTAGATGACGTCGAGAAATGCTAGGTTTTCCATCTCCGATTTGGCGTTCTCTAGGCCAACCCACGTGGTCAACTGGCCCTCCTTCCTCTCCTCCAAGAGCCTGCTGATCATCAAAAGGAATGCGATCTTTGTGCGCTGGATTGCTGCCAGATTATCTGGCCACTTTCCTGAGGCCTCGAACGAAATCACCGCTTCCATGGGTTGCGACCCGGACTTGGCTGGTCCGAGAGATGGCGGCTTTACCGAAGCATGTCGCAACTCGGGACAGATGGGTGCGATTTGACGAACATGGAGCGGAAGATCTCCGAGCTCTCTTATATCCCGTTCAAAAACAACAAACGCTTTCCTCGCGGCATTGAACATGGCGGAGTCGGTAGGTTTGATCGGAAGAAGTCCCAGCAATCCATGACCGTAAAATGACAGATCACCTTCGAGAGCGCCAATGCCCAAGTGTTGGTTCAGGACATACCTGGTGATCTCCTCGCACAGCTCAAATGGTGTCGTAGAAGTCCAAATCACCGTCTCTCGGATGGTGCCGCCTTCGAAGCGCCGAAGTTCTGCTTTGTGGCCCCAAAACTGCCGAAATCTCTCGCATTTCTCTTTTTCCTCCGTGCTAGGTCCCGCTGCGGGTCCGCGATCTACTGTCCGATTCATGTTGGTAGGGTTGAAAAGAATGCCAACCTCCACTCCAGACGCGTCTTGCTGCTTTGGGGACTCTGTAACTTGCCATGGTACCAATTCTGGAATTCGAATATGGATGAGGCGGGCCCTTTCTCCTAGCTCTTCATCCGAAAGTGCCCTCTTTAAAATGTCATAGACCTTGCTACCAAATGTCCATGTCTTGCTCCGATGATCGAGTTCTTCTGCCTCAAATGCTCCGAGATGGTTGACGCGGGCGACCAGGTCGAAGCAGTGAAGAGGGAAATCGGCTTTGAGGATGAAAGTTGGCCGAAACTGATCGACTGCATTGTCATTCAAAAGACTGCGTGTCCACCTCGCCTGTTGATAAAGCTGGGTTGCTGACCACCAGCTCATCTTGAATGCGATGTTCAGTTGCCGGCCAGAGTCCCATATAACTGGGCCGTGGCCATAGACTTCGTCTTCCACTGTGCTTGAGCCCAAAATACACGGTTTCTCGGCCAAGTTTGTAACTGAGAGGAATTGGACCATAGCCTTGAACAGCTGTGTGCTACTCAACGACGGAGACAACGCAGCATTGCCTTTCTTATCGCCACCCTGAAGCAGCAGGCCAAGGAGTAGTGACCACTCAAAACAGCCAAAACCCCCTTGGGAGATATCGCTCCCCAAACCTCTTTGCTGCAACCAAGTCCGCCCGAGGAGGCACGCGTTCCTAAATGCACTACATCTCTTCTCGGTCCGCTGAAGAAAATGCAGATATGTGAAAAAACATCCTTCGGCCGTCAGCGTTGAGTTGTAGAACGGGGTTGGCAGGCCGGCGGCTTCTCCAGCCCCTCCTTTCCTGATCAGACCAGATCCGAGGCGGGGCTTTGTCTTGGGAAAATCTTCCGGAGCACAAGGTATTATGCGTATCCTGTAGCTGAGAGTAGGCTGCCGCCCTTCTGCGCCGTCATTTTCACCCTTATCTGGGTGGAAAGAAGCAACAGGGCAGAGAGGGTTGCCGTTGAGGTACTCGTAACGCAGTTCCGCAGCAGCCCCAAAGTCTTTTTGCAGAGCGGCTGAGACCAGACCAATGATGTAGGCTCTCTTGTAAAAGTAGCGCAGGTCGAAAGAATCCTTTCCTTCCAGAAGTTCGGAGGGGATCACGAACACCATGTCGATGGCGTGCTGTTTCTGGGTTTTGGTCATCGTTTTGCCGACATAGCTCCCAACCACGTTGAACTGGGTAGGTTTGACGAAAGAAACTTTGTAGTTCGAAGTCTTTTGGGGTCTTGGCTTAGGGAAAGGGACTTGGACCTTGCATTGTTTCGCAAGTCGCTTTGCAGCTTCAGTGATCTAGGCAAGTCAGCGAGAGCACATTTTCTGGTAGATGGGGATGGAATACTTGGATAGGCTCGTGTTCCTCTATCCTTTCAATAGAGGTCTTGATCTTGTGTAGCAATTCATCTGCGCCAGCAAAGGCAGTCGCATAATCCAATCCGACCTCGTCCAGGAGCTCTTCGACTTCGAGAAGGAAGGCTCGGGATCTCGGTAGTCCGCCCGCCGCTGCTGTCTGGAGGACATTGACCGACGTCCCTTGTGTGTGATCTATTTTCCGCCGTTTGGCTGGAGCCGACTCCATTGCAATTGTCAATTGTGGTCTTGCGGCTTGGGCTTCAATACTTTTCGCATCAATGGATGTCAAGCCAACTTTTTTTCTCCGTGTGCTTATCGATAAAACCATAGTTAGTCTTAGCTTAGCACACGCACAAGATTGGTGGACTGCCAAAATGCTTGTGCAGTACCTAACTGCCCCGCAACACCACAACATGTAACTAGCACTTTCAGCTCTTGCCCCGCTATAGTTCCAACGAAAAGTCACCCCCAAAAATGGAAACGAGTCAACCCGCATAACAGCTTCTCCCTAGTCGTCAACCAGCCTCGACCCCGACCATGGCCAGCACTAAAACACTGCTCAAAGCGGTGAATGAAGCGATCAAACAGCAAAGGTGGGACAGCGCAATCGAGGCAACAGATGAGGTCCTCCAAAAAGATTCCAAGAACTACCAAGCGTAAGAGTACCTTGAAAGTGACTTTCGCGTGTGTTAACTCGCGCTAGGTACGTCTTCCGAGCATTCGCTCTAGACAAGAAAAACAAGTTGGACGACTCAGAGGCAGCCTACCTCGCGGCGACAAATCTCAAGCCCAAGGATGGCCAAGCATGGCAAGGTTTAATCAAGTTATACCAACACCATGGTAGCAAAAAGATCAAGCAGTATCAACATGCCGCTCTCAAGCTCGCAGAGATCTACCGCGACTCCAACGACATGTTCAAGTGCCAAGACACAATCGACAAGTTCACCGATTTTGCACGAAACCAAGCAGATCGCATGCAGTATGTTGAAGCCTTGGATCTCATCTTACCTGGGAGTCCCATCTACGCTGCCCTTGAGGGCCGCCTCCCCCGGCCAGAGAAGATCTATGAAGCCCAGGCCCAGATCATCGAGACGGAGGAAAAGAAGCGCATCAACAATTTGATCGGTGAGCGGCGCACAAGGATTGGTGCCCGCATCAACGACGTTACTCTGGAGGTGAAGCGTGAGGTTTACAGTCAGAGCAGGCTAAGCACTCTCTACGGGCAGATAATAAATTGGTCTACCGATGACGAGCTACGGCGGACATACGAGGAAAAACTTCTTCAGTACTGCTACGACCGTCTCCTAGCCTGGCCCCCTGGCGAGCAGAAGAACAAAGAGGCAGATGTGGTCAAGAAGCTGGCCAATGACATGGTCGTCATTAAGCATCCCTTCAAGGTTGCGTGGGATATCGCCATTGACTGGGAAGATCGTAAAGAGATTTCGGAGTGGGACGTGAATGTCCTCAAACAGTACTGCCAGTTCTTCCCGGACAGCGACCTCTGCAGAGTCATGATGGGCTTCCTGACCAGCAATGTATCGCCTTTTCCTAAAGAAGAGTCGTCTCAAGAACAGCCAACCACAGGTGGTGAAACCGAGGACGAGAGTGAGGACGACGAAGGAGGTGTACGAACCACATACACGCCAGTCACGGAAGAAGATCGATTGTTGATGATGACCGACGGCATCGTCGGCGCCAGCTCTCTATTCGCATACAGGCTAATGGGAGAGTACTATCAATATCTAGAAGAATACGAGAGCAATGTCGAGCTGATGCGCAAGGCTCTTGAGCATCTCGGCGAGGAGCGGTCTAGAACGGGACTAAAATTTCGACATACCGAGGATGCCCTCACCTTGTGCCTTGGCACCGCTCTCGTATTTTATCAAACTCCTCGTCACCACCAAGAGGCGAAAAATCTTTTCGATGGCGTTCTTGACCACGACCCGCTTTCCACGCCCGCATTGATCGGCGTAGGTCTTATCTACGAGGAAGAGGAAGAGTACGACGAAGCTGTAAACTTCTTGGAGCGAGCCCTGGGCCGAGCTCCTGAGAACATCCGTGTCCGCGCGGAGGCCGCTTGGGTCAAGGCGCTCAGAGGCGACTATTCCGTTGGAGCGCAAGAGCTAGACGAGTGCATTGAATTGCTGACCAGAAAGGGCCAATCCGCTGACAAGGAACTTTTGTCTCAAACGCAGTATAGACTGGGATACTGCGTATGGAACATTGGCACGTCCAAGGCCGCGCGGAAAGACCGCAAAGGAGCATATACGTATTTCCTCGAGTCTCTTAAAAACAACCTCAACTACGCGCCGGCATATACGAGCCTAGGTGTGTACTACGCAGACTATGCCAAAGACAATAAAAGGGCGCGCAAGTGCTTTCAGAAGGCCGTTGAGCTATCGCCATCCGAGGTCGAGTCAGCGGAGCGGCTTGCGAGGTCGTTCGCCGAAGACGGAGATTGGGACCGAGTGGAACTCGTTGCCCAGAGAATCGTTGATTCTGGCAAAGTCAAGCCGCCACCTGGATCGAAGAGAAAAGGCATAAGCTGGCCGTTTGCCGCACTTGGGGTCGCCGAGCTGAACAAGCAAGACTACCGCAAAGCAATCGTCTCTTTCCAGGCTGCACTCAGGATATCGCCCAACGACTACAGCTCCTGGGTGGGGTTAGGCGAGAGCTACTACGGGTCTGGTAGATATATTGCCGCTACCAAGGCAATCTTGAACGCACAGAACCTGGAGGAGACCGCAGATTCAGTTCTTACGGGTGAGACATGGTTCACTAGGTTTATCCTAGCCGAGACCAAACGCGAGCTAGGTGAGTTTGACGAGGCCATCTCGCTATACCGTCGGATCATGGCAGAACGACCCGACGAGGATGGTGTTGCTCTCGCACTCATGCAAGCGCAAGTTGACAGCGCTATTGACAGCCTGAACAGAGGCTTCTTCGGCAAGGCCATCCATCTCGCAAAGGCGACACTGGACTTTGCTAGCAAGTCTCGGGCTGCTGTCAAGGAAACATTTAACTTTTGGAGAGCTGTCGGTGATGCTTGTTCCCTCTTTTCCAGTATCCAGGGCCCAATCTCCGAATTTCCTGCTGAGCCCGTACGAGAGTTGATAGGAGACGAAGACGAAACCCCTGCATATCAAGTCTTCAAGGAAATCGACGGAGTTGGCACCGGCATTGTCAACACTGCTGGAATCTTCCCCAAAGAAGAAACGATGGGTGTCGACTTGACCAAGGCTCTGCACGCGACCATCCTCGCGAGCAAGCGTGCCATCCAGGTTTCGGAAAATGACGTGCACGCCCACGCTGTCGCTTACTACAACCTCGGATGGGCTGAATACCGCGCTCACGGATGTCTTCCTCGGAAACTCAGGAAGAAGTCGACAAGGTACCTCAAAGCGGCCATCGCCTGTTTCAAGCGGGCCATCGAACTCGAAGCGGGCAATTCTGAATTCTGGAATTCGCTCGGTGTGGCAACCAGTGAGGTCAACCCTTCTGTTGCGCAGCACTCATTTGTCCGAAGCTTGTACCTCAACGAGCGCAGTGCCCACTCGTGGGCAAACCTTGGCACGCTTGCTCTTCTCCAGAACGATGTTTCGCTGGCCAACGAATTGTTCACAAAGGCGCAATCAGCCGATCCAGACTATTCGTATGCTTGGCTCGGCCAAGGCTTTGTGGCTCTTTTACTCGGAGACGTCAAGGAAGCTCGAGGGCTCTTCACCCATGCTATGGACATTGCTGAGAGTTCATCGACGGTAGTGAGACGACACTATGCGGTGTCAGTTTTTGACCACCTTTTAGCGACTTCCTCGGAGCGGCCTATCACGATGCTTCTCCAGTCTCTGTTGGCCCTGAGTCAGCTCCGCGCCCTGGCTCCGCAGGATTTGGCGTATGGCCATCTCGCCGCCCTCTTCCAGGAGAGGACCCACGAGAGTCGGCGCTCAGTAGCGATTCTCGAGATGATTTGCTCGGAAGTCGAAGCTGACTACGAGGTGACTGAGTCAGTGGAATCACTGAGGCATTTTGCGATCGCCAAGGCTGACCTTGCGCGCTCCCATCTCGCCTCCGGCTCTTTCGCTGAGGCGGTAGAAGCCGGCGAACTGGCGATCCAGCTGAGTAATGCTGAAGGATCAGAGGGCGAGTTGACAACGGATGAGCGGACCAAGGTCCGGCTTAGCGCTCACGTTACCATGGGCCTGGCCCAGTATTACCTCACGGATAACGACAAAGCCGTAACTTCTTTCGAGGCGGCGCTTCAGGAGTCAGACGGAAACCCAGATGCGGCCTGCCTCCTGGCGCAGGTGCTCTGGGCCACCGGAAAGGAGGAAGCTAGGGAGCGGGCGCGTGAAGTCCTCTTTGAGGTGATTGAGAAGGCACCGCATCATGTGGAATCTGTTCTGCTTCTCGGCGTGGTTGCGCTGCTGGATAATGATGAGGAGAGTTTGGATGCCGTGACACAGGAACTCAAGGCGCTCAGGACTAGCAGTCATGGCGTCACGTCTTTGCAGCAGAGCCAACTCGGTGAAGTTATGAGGATGATTGCCACACTGAGCGGCGGGGAGGAGGCAGGAACCGCTCAGTCACAGACTGATGTCATGTTATACCCATATCTGCCTCACGGATGGTCCGAGATTGCTTCCATCGGAGGACTAGAAAGCGAAGGCGCCGCGGAGATGGCGCTATCTGTTGCACGTAGGGGTGTTCTGCCTCGAGGAGATCTTACGGCGGAAGAACTGACGAGCGCCTATTCTGGGACAGGGCGCGCGGCTGATGCGCAGATGGCAATTATGATTTCACCGTGGGATTTATCAGGTTGGAGGGCGCTTGGTGACGCAGTTCAGGCTTAACAGCAGCATGTATAATGAGGCATGACCAGTAATGTGGGTTTAGATATCATATGCGGAAGATGATGCTTGACGTCCATGCATGGGAGGACTTTGAATAATGTTGCTGAAGTTGTCCACCGCCGAATCAGATCTTTGCTTCCTAAGAGGTGCAAAACAATGTCAATTCCACTGGTCATCGTGAGTTTCCTGACTTCAAGCTCGAGTTCCTCTCAGCAAGCTACCGTCCCTGCCCCTCCGCACCCACGGCCACTTTCAACCTCTCCAACCTCTCTTCTACCCACTGCTTATGCCAGTCCTCCACCCTCCCACCCAACAAGGTGCACTTGTCCGCCTCTAAAAGTAGCAACCCCCTCGCAATGCGTGTATTCTTCCTCACAATCATCTTCTCCCCAATATTCGTCGTCCCGACCCCCACTCTTTGCACCTTGCTCAATTCCATCGCGCATACTCTCTGCCCTTTGCAGTCTTGAAGCACCAACTTATGCGTAGCGGGCTTCCTCGTGACTTCCGCCTCAAGATCGCCACCCACCCCCCTTCCTCTCACACCAGCGTTACCGTCGTCATCATCATCATCGGAGTCACCCTCCTCTCCGGCCAGAGGAAGCCTGATGACCTCTCTACCCCTCGTCTGCTCGCCCCGTGCAATCGCCTCTAGTTCCTCTACCTGCTCCCACCTGCTGCGGGAGATGTTTTCAATGTCGACGACTTGCAGAATGATGTCGCGCGGGAGATGGCCTAGGTCGAGCTCGGGGTTGTTGAGCATTCTGATGGGCAAGATGTTCTCAGACGTCCAGGTTGCGTCGAGAAGGTCGGGGGTGGTGAGGTCGGCAGCGAGGAGGCGGGCTCGTGCTGTGGCCATTAAGGGCGCGAGGGGGGGTGGAGGGTTGCGTGTGGGGATGAGGGTGCGTAGCCAGGTGAGGGAGGGTAGGGGGAGGGATAGGTCGCGGAGGGCGGTGTGGAGTTGGGTGACCAGGTCCGGGGGCATTCTGTAAGCCCTCGGCTTTGGAAAGCCGGGTAGGGTAGGTAATGGTAAATAGGGAGGTGAGATGGTGTTGGAGTAAGTGAGAATTCCATCCAGGCGGGATTGGTTATTGTGTGGCTCAAATTTGGAGGTGAAGTTTAGGAACCACTCTCAGGGGGAGGGGGGGTAAAACCTGCCTGGGACTGTGCCTGAGTTGGAGTTCCTTAGTTTGTTAAAGAGCAAAATTCAATTGCAAGTTTGCTAGGGAAGTGATCACGGCTTCAGAATGTGAGCATGGAATGTATACACTAGAGTAGGCTGAAGGGGATAAAGATTTATTCGTAAGGGTACAAAGTAAGGTGCAGGGGTTCCTGTGAATAAAGTGGATCTACGGATACAGGGCTGCTCGCTAACGTTAGTTTTTTGTCTTAGCGTAACGGGAGCGGATCTGGATGCGGCAAGCCCCTAGAGAACAGCGTATCAGTTCCAACGGGGATTCCCAGGTTCCATCCATAACTAACTGCTGGGCTTGATGAGCCGTAACGCAACCACCCGCACGTCATCCATTATCGACACCCCCCCAGTGCACGTAATCTTGCGCTTCCCGCCACGAACGATACGACAAGATTAAAGCCACCACGATACTGCTCACCTGACTACTTACTGGCTGAGGCCAAACAGACTGACCGAGATGTCCACCATCGCCTCCCCGCGCGATCCTTCTACGCCGCTCAACCGGCGAATGAACTCCACTACCGCCATAATAACACCCACCTCGTCGACCCGTCCCTCATTCGACATCCCTCCTTCCTCCACCACCAGCTCACCCAACCCCAACACCTCCGCCCTCCCCACCATAACCACCACCTCCGCCCCTCCGAATCCCAACTCCGGCGCCGGCCCAGGACCAGGCCCCGCCAAACGCGCCAACCGCGCCGCCCTCCGTGAATACTACAACCTGAAAAAGTCCTCCTCGGGCGAAGACTCCCCCTCAGAACTCGACTCGCCATCCTTTTCTGCCTCGGCATTCATAGACCGTACGCTCACCACGTCATCCCTTGCCGAGCTAATCAGCACGTATGCGCGAGTCGTCACCGAGATGCGGGCGCTCGACGCGGAAAAAAAAGCCCTAGTCTACGATAACTACAGCAAGCTGATTGCGGCGACGGAGACGATTCGGCGGATGCGCGGGTCGATGGATCCCTTGAACCCCGTGGCGGGGACGCTCGATGTGGTGGTGGCGAGGATATATGAGCAGGCAAATGGGGTGCGGGAAGGGCTGAGGAGGCAGATGGGGGGCATACCCGATCAACGGGAAAGAAAAAAGGCTCGGACGAGGGAGTTGGCGAGGGAGGTCATAGAGGTACCGGGGCGATTGAAACGGTTGGTGGAGGAGGGGATGAGGGAAGAGGCAAAGAAGCAGTGGGAGATGCCGAGGCGGTTGTTGGAACGGTGGAGGGAAAAGGGGCTAGGGGGGGGAGATGTGGCGGCTCTAATAGAAGAGGGGGATCGCATCGTGGGCGGGGAGAGCGAGATGGGAAATCGGAGCGGCAGTGGTAGCGAGAGTGAGGGCGAAAGTGAAAGCGAGGCGAGCAACACGTAGTCTTGTGTGTGCAGAATATCTAGGGGTCCATCCTCATATCTGCAAAAGGCTTTTAGTTCCTGCCTTGCACCCCTTTCTTTGTGCCTATGTCATGTTTTACCCTGATCTGGTTGCACCATATCCATCACCCACAACAGTAACTATGCCAATTAGTGTTTTGACAGCACCTTTTTCACTTCCAACACTTTCAGCATATCCATCACGCTACACACCACAGGGACTCAATCATACGCAAACGCCGGCATATTATTCACGTCCCAAATCTCAAAGGGATCCTCGTCCTCTTCGCTGACAAGCACCTCTACCGTGGGGAATTCCGGCTGTAGCTTGTTCTCCAACTGCGACCTGAGGCGCTTGCGCAGAAAGGTCCTCTCCGAGTTGCTGTGAAAGACGGTCAAGACCACCTTTCCCAGCATGGTCAGCCGCAGCGCCGCATGGTGGCTCATCTCTCCCGTAACAAACATATCTGCATCGGCATCCTTGACCACATCGTGGCCCGATCCGGCACAGATGGCCACAGTGCGAATGGGAACCAGTTTCTGCGCGCTCTTTGTTCCAAGCGGCTTGGGGTAAGCAATCATAATGTGCCGTAGACCGCCGAGTCCTCGAGCGTAGGCTTCGATGATACGCCCTATGTTCACCGGGTGACCGAGCTCGACGAGACGGCCCATACCTGCGGTTTCGAAACCCTTCGGAAGGGGCTGGGGAAGTGGTTTTATCACGGTCCGCCGTGTATCAACACCGTGGCCGTCAAGAAGATCGGCGAGGAAGTCATTCACACCACCGGGGGCCGCGTCGACAGCAGTATGAGGACTGTCTGTTGAGGGTCAGGGACAAATGGCCAACAGGAATAGAGGGTAACAAACAAACTGCAATGTTGTTTTGAGCCAGTCTTAAAATCACCTGCTGGTGTGGGTCATCGAGCGTGATGGACTTGATACCGCGGAAAAGGAAGGGGTCTACCAAAGTAAGTTTCAGGCTAAAATGGACAAGATAGAACATACGGTATGTGACAATGACCGATACTCTCTTGGCAATGGCCTCCTCGGCTACACGAAGCGTCAAGTCGTTCGTTAGCAGGACGGCAGGGCGAGCATCATAAAGGCCGCCTCCTCGTGACGAAGTCTCAATGTTCTCCTGAAGCAGACCGACATTGTCCCAGCTTCTGTCAGCGAGCTCCTCGGGGTACCTGTGTCAATTAGCCAGACGATGCCATCGCCAACGCAGGTGTTTTCCTTACATAGCACGCATGGCATCCACCACCTTCTGGGTGAAGGCGGGGCTCTTGAACTTCGTCGTCATTGTCGAGCAGGATCGCAAATGAGGCGAGAATGGCGGACGTGACGCAGCTAGGCGTGCATTTCTCAGCAGATGTGATGCAAAGCTCATTGGGTAGGCCAAAGTGGCTACCCTTTCAGCAACGCCGTTCAATGAGGGAAGTTAAGGTGCGAGAATGTGGAGAACAGCAAATTCAGGGTTTCCTAAAGTTCAGCTTCAAAATACCCGAGCAAATGAGTTTGTTTGCCGGCTAGAAGGTGCCTGATGGCACCACTTCGAGATCTGGCAGCCCTGCTTCACGTTGGTTCGTGCTTGCCAGTCAACTTCAACTTGGTGATGTTCCATCCAGATAAACTCGTAACCCTAACCCTTATATTTGCCAGCCCTGCATCAAGATTCCAATCCAATCCTTTGCCCCTCCAGCATTGTGCCCAAGCTTCAACACAGCAAAACATGACCGAGTCAACGATAACAGAGAGCTCAATAAAAGCGGCACTTGTCGACCGCCTAAAGGCGACCCATGTAGAGGTGCAGGATATGTCCGGTAAGCTTCCAATTCTCGCATTCCAATCTTTTCGCTTTTTTGCGCTTCAGCGATGACCTGACGTCATGAGCGCTGTAAGAACCCCGCGATTCGGAGCAGTCGAGCGCGAGATCTCGCTCACTCGTTGACACTCCCTTCAGTACCACTAACATGTGACTCTTACGCGAGCAGGCGGATGCGGTCAGGCCTTCACCACACTCATTGTGTCTCCCGAGTTCGCGGGCAAGAACTCGCTCAAGAGGCATCGTCTGGTCAATTCGGCGCTCAAGGACGAAATCGCACAGATCCACGCCTGGACTGCAAAATGCCAGACGCCAGAAGAATTTGAAAAGGAACGGGAAACTACAGGAGGGAATGATGGCCCATCTCTGGATGGGACAACAGACGGAAAAGTAGTGGGTGTTGACGAGTGAGGCGAGAGAGCTGCGTATTGCTCGAGCTGGGTTGCCCCGTCACCGTCGGAGACGGGCAGGGCTGCAACCGCAATCATGAGGGGGAAATCAATGCGGGCAATGCAAACAGAAGAGCAAGCGGTAAGCGGGATACCCCCGCACAGTTGCCTACCTATGCACCTTACGAGCAATATTGTGTAGAGACTGCCGAGGGCTAGAAGGCTCGGTGAAGCATGCCGAACAAGCCCCACCAATTCCCAATCAGACACCGAGCTGCCTGTTCTGATTCCCATCCAGCAGGCTGGCACCACGTTGCGCGGCTTGAATTGACCTGGCGCTGCTCTAGCCACTGCCAGGGCTTGCCGGCGGTCACCCGGTACTCGCTCTGGAAGCCCAACAGAAGCTGGCAGCTGTGCCAAGCCTGAATATCCGCGGCAAGCCGGCCTCCTTGGCCTTTCCCTTCCAGTCTTTGGCGCTGGCAGCCTCGTCCCAGTGGCCGCGCCCCGCAGATCCCAACCTCCACCTCGGCTGCTCAGAACCTTTAATGCCAGAATGAATGGAGTGCATCAATGGGGCGGAGCATGCATACCGTAGCAGCCTTTGGGTTTCTTGACAGGCAACATGTCGGTGTGACTTGTACTGCCACGAGCGTGGGGGCAAGGGGATCTCTGTACAAGCGTGGAGTCGTGTATGTCACTTCACCATATACGGCCCAGACTTCCGATCACCTTTGGTGTTTTCCCTGTCTTCTCTCCGCTTCTTTGCTTCTCGTTTATACCTGGATGGTCTTACAAGACCCGTACACACTCACCCACATCCACCATGAGCTCCCAAAACTTTGACGAGGTCCTCCGATCCGTCGAGTATTACCACAACCAGTACATCAAACAACTTCGGCTCCTCCACGAGGCCACTGCCAGGAACCCTTCATCCCCTTTGCCGTCAAACACATATCGAGACCGCTTCGGGAATTCTCCGGCCCCTTCCCCTGCCCTCCGAGCCGTGACCTTTCCCGGCGACCATCCCCACACCCAAACCCAACCACAATCCCAGGGCCAGAATACCGGCTTCAAGCGAAGCCGCCGCCACACCAATGAATCCTCGGCTGAGTCAAGCCACGTCGGTCTCGCCCCGTCTGACAAGACCATGCGTCCCTCCTCAGTATACGAGGGCGTCACCGAGTCCGGCGATGACCTAGACGAGTTTCTCCCCCTGACATCACCGTCCCGCGTACCCACCGCAAGGACCAACCCGGAGCCTTACACGTCCTATGTCTCCAAGTATCTCAAGCGGGAGTCGTTCACTGAGGAGCAGCTGGTGGCACATCTGGCCTCGTTGGATGAGGCACCACCGGCGACAGCAACCGCGCTGGGGGATCTGTGGCTAAACAGAGGGGAGCTGACGCCGTTGACGATTGGCGAGCGGTTTGGCACAGTGGAGGATGCGTATGCTAATGCGACGTATGAAGTCTACGAGGTGGGACGGGATGGCAGGTCAGAGGTGAGGCATAGTTCAAGTGCGAACAACAGTGGTGGCCCCGCCGACCAAGATGGGGAGCCGTTGAGTGCTTCTATGGTGTGGGAGACGCTGAGGGAAGTAAACTCAGAGGGAACCTCGGTTGGGCGAATGACGTGAGTTCTTTCTGCTTGCTAGTTGTGTTAGCTGTGACGTGCAAGACTAAGTTCGGTGTGCTGGTGGTATAGGATTTTGCAGGAACCGTCGCCCTCGATGCTGGGCGCGGCGCATATGACCTTGAAGGACCACTTTGATATGGATGAGTTGTTGCAGCATCTTGTTTCAACGAATGGGAATAAGGGGAAGACGAGGGTGGGTATTCATCTGAGAAGAGGTCAGTTTGTATAGGTCGCTAACAGGGACAGGCCTACATGAGCCGAGCCTACGAAACCAGCCCCCTACGCCAACGCAGCTTTTTTTTTGTCTTCAAATACTACTCTATTGTTGGCGACGGCCTGACCCCGGCCCCCTGGCAAGCCTACGACTCTCGCCCGCCCGACCGGAAATCTCCTGATCATATTGACATTTCCGAGTGCAGTTCCGTGCTTGCTGTTTCTCTGAGTGGTGAACCCAGTAAGACAGTCAAGAACCGGGTGCGACGCAGGGCGAAGGAGGGAAGACTGTATGACACGTTCGGGTCGTGGCACCTGTTGAATATTCAGTGTTTTCCCGACGACGAGCACTCGATGCGAAGTGAGGATTTCCAGAAGCCGTTTTACAATGGGCCGCATGCATTTTTGAATAGTCTGAGCATCGAGTATCGGGATGCGGTGAAACGGTGTGTCAGTTTGAATCAGCATATCACAAAGTTGATTACGCCGCCTGTGAGTTGATCATCGCTTTCCCACCTTCCAATGGCCCACCCCTCGGCCCTCCCTCTCTCCTCTTTATACATGGCCCTGACTGACATGGAAAATCCAGAACCAGTTCATGTTCGATGGCCGGCTCCGCGACAAGCTTCTTTTCGAGGACAAAGATTTCACTTACTCCCGCCGCTACTTCTGGGCCTTCAACACCCTCGGCGTCATTAACGACGGTATCAAGTCCATGCGCTCCGCCTACCTCGACACTTTTACAAAAGACTTTTGGACCGGCCGGCACCCGACTCTCTGGCCCCTCTCCGACCCAGACTCCCCCGAGTCCCGCGAATACCTCCTCCGCCTACACCCTTTACACCTCGATCTCGAAACTGCCATCACCGACCTCCAAGACATTTACGACCGCAATGCCCGCACCCGCGACGAGATCCGCTCCCTGCGCGAGCAGCTCTTCTCGGGCAGCAGCGTCAAAGAGTCGCGCCGCGCCATCGAGCAGGGTGATAACATCAAGATATTGACGAGTGTATCCATGATCTTTTTGCCACTTACCTTTGTCACCTCCGTGTTTGGCATCACGCAGTTTGAGATTTCGGAAAAGGATTGGCGCTTTGCCGTCACCATGGTGAGCGTTTGTATTCCATTCTTCTTGCTCATTGTGATTTTGCAGACGCAGGCGGCGATGCAGGCGGTGAGGAGGTCCGGGTTGGTGGTCAGGAGGTGGGTGGCGGGGGCGTGGGCTCAGGTAGGAAGGGGCTCGGCTGCGAATGTGAGTGGGGGAGTAGGTATTGTGGGTGCTGTTCTGGGTGGAGGGGATGGTGGGAAGCGCAGGTTTCGGCGGAGGGGGACGCAGGTCGGGTTAGGACCCGGCGCGCTGAAAAGAACTGCGACAGGGACGGCAGTAGGGACGGGAACAGGGCTCGGCTTTGGGTCGATGGTGACGGTGCAAGGTCAGACTCAGAGTCCTGGCCCTGTACAAGGAGGGAAGAATGTCATATGGGGTTGGATGAGCGGTGTGCGATTACGGCTCTGGGGGTGGTCTTGGGAAGGGAATAGGCATGGGAAAAATAAGACGGGTAAGGAAGATGAGATAGTCTAGTTTCATCACAAACGAAGTTCAAGTTCACGTAATTCATACCTGCCCCCCCCCACTTTAAAGCTTGCCTGCTGCACCTAAATGATACACGCGTTTACAGTACGAATACAAGATCTCAAGCCCCCGCCACTACCGCCAACCCTTCGTAGATCTTCCTCCTCACAGCATAAAACGTCCCTCCGGCCGCCATGCCCATGCCACCCATGGCAGGGCCTACCTCGGGTAATCCCACACTCTCAATCTCAATGCGACCCGTCGCAGTCTTGCGCACCGCCACCGAGTCGTCAACCACAAGAGTTCCTTCGCCGCGGAACTCAGCCTTGTGTCCGCCGTTTATCATTGTCCGTCGGAGATCCGCCAGTCTCAGCTCTCCAACGTGTAGCGGCTGGGCGGCGGACCGAACCGCTGATGCACGACTGAGAGGGATCACGTCGAGCGTGGGCACAGAGGCGCTAGTGTTTGTTGATCCAACCGTCGTGGGCGCGTTAGACGCGAGCACGACGGCGTTTTCGGAAGCGATCCCTTCGACCTTTTGGCGTTTGTTCGTGCTGTCTTCGTGTTCGCCGTCGGTGACGGCAAACTCGCCGCCTGGCAGCAACATGCCCGTAACCGTGACGATGCCCAACCCTCGGACATTCTGCCACTTGAGTCTCTTGACCAACGGATCGGCAAGCTTGACGACCCAGGCGTGTGTGTCAACGGAGGCGTCCACTGTGACACCAATGCCAGGGGTGAGGACTTCAACGGCCTGCTCCTCCGACGTGCCCAGTTTCGCCCCTAGCAGCTTTTTGCATTCGGCAGCGAGGGACATTGTTTCCTCTTCTGCACCGGAGACAAGCACGAGCTTGCGAGGCTGGATCAGCGGAATCAGCATGTTCAGACTTCGCTTGTCATGGAGACCACTAAAGTCGACGAAAGCGATACGTAACCGAGCTGATACCGTCTGAGTTGAGACGACAAGTTTGGACGGGCCAACGACAATCTCTTCCTCATCCTCAATGTCATCCAACTCATCAATCGGTCCGGTTGCCTGCGTTAACTCTTGCTCGTCTGCCGAGAGGGCCCGTTGGAGTTGGGGCCGCTTCGTGGACCCCAGCAAACCCTTGGTTGTCGTGCCGACATCGTCAAACTTGCGCTTCTTGCCGAGGCGGTCTTCTTGGTTATTGAACTGTCCGGGATCCTGATTTTCCCCGTCCTCACGCTCTTCCGCTCTCAGGTACTCTTCGGGGCGGATCAACTCCCCAAACTCATCGTTGCGTTTCCGGCGGATAGGCACAGGAAACATGCGATCTCTTCCTTTCTTCCCCTTCACGTTAAAGTCGTAAACACCCTTCTTTTTTACCAAGATATTCACGCCTAGATCTTCATCATTGAGCACCACCTTTTTGCGGCTGGCCTGACCTAAGGTTGTCGACACGTTGAGGGCTTTGCCCTGCTGCTCGGCATCAGAGCCTTCTGAGTCTGATGACGACTCGGACGACGCATCGTCAACCGCGTCTGCTGACGTCTCTAGCACTGTTGCGCCGCCGGTCTGCAAGGTCGCTTGTAGCTGGCGTTGTGTAGCTAACCACTGCTGGTAGGCACTGAGCTCCTTGCCTTCGAGAGCCTGCTTCCGCGCTTCAGATATCTCGAGTTCTCGTCCACCACCGTAGACTTGCTCAAATGCGTCACCGCTGCTTGTCTGTTCCGTGGCCACGCCATCTCTCCTCTCCCTCCACCATTCCCAGAGTATCCGAGCAACAGACCGCTTGTTGGGTGCGCTGATGCTTGGCCTCTCTGTCAGGATGACCAGATTCCTTGCGTCGCCCGCAATTGATTTGAGAACATCCTTAGAAAACCCCCAGTCCAGACTTGCGTCGCTTGCGAGAATAACTCGCCCTTTTGGCTCCGAATCCTCCGCTGCCTGTTGCAAAACCCGTTCCACCTGCGCTTTGCGCTCAACTAGTCTTAGATACTTGAAGTCAAACGGCCCTGCCTCCTTGGCGTTGCCGCCTGAATTATTTGTCCGTTTGGAGCCGTCGGCAAACAGCTCAAACTCTCTCACAATGCTGTCGTCCATCCACTCAAGCATGCTCCGGGCATTCCGCATAGTGCTGCCGATGCTGCGGCCAGCCAGAAACACCTTTGTCGTCTTGAACACTTCATTGTCTTTGGCAACCTCGATTCGCCACGCATGCTCAAGGAGATAGGCCAACTCAAGAACTCGCGCGCTCGAGTCAACGGGGATAAGCACCGTTCCACCGCGGGCGATGCACAGCTTGATTGATTCCACCAGTTGTTCGTCACGGCGGGAGCGTGCCAGAGTTGTCTCGGGTGTTCGGCTGCTGCAAACCAAAGCAGTCGGCTTGCGCAGCTGTTCAATGACCTCGGTACCTCCAGCGCCACTGTGACTCCCACCAAGCCAAGCAGCGCCAGAGAAAACATTCTCGCGAGCTTGATTCCAGTCCACCGCGTACACAATCGACTCTAGACCGTGCTGTATGTGCCATATTGTGCCTCCCAGCGTGTGTCCAGAATTGTACGCTGTGATAGTAAGACCATTGAGGGGCGGTGAAAAGGGCGATGGGAGTGGTTGATGGGGCTGCGAGTATTTCAAGGGCTGGATTAGAGAAAAATATCGAGCAATCTCTTCTGAAGTGGGAGGTTGAAGAAGAAAGGGATGGTCGGCTGCCGAGACCTGCGAGTAGCTATAAGAGACCTCTGCGAGCGATGTAGCAGGAATCCTGGTTGCGGCGAGGGGTGTCGACGAGTAGATATCTTGGGTGAGGGTGCGTCCGAGATCGATGACGGGCCGAGTCGCATAGACGGGGATGCGGGTGAAGAGCGGGAAGTGTTTGCAGCAATGGGCGTAAGCTGCGAGATGGGGGACCGTCGCATGCGTCAAGAGAATGAGCGACAGCGTTGGGACTTGTCTACAATCGCAGTCAGGGCCAAGCTCAGTCAATTATCAAGGTGTTCAAAGTACTTCTCGAGTTCTCGCAGCTTTTCAACGTCAAAAGTTTCGTCCCACCCCACGTCAATCAGCACCTTGACGCCGCCATCGAGTTCAAGCAGCGACTGCGACGCTGTCGATTCTGAGAGGGCGCCCTGGAGCGGGCAGAAACTGAACATGTCTGCGATTTGATTGATGACGGGACTGATTATTTTTTACTTGCTACCTGGCTGCGCAGATAGTCAAGGTGCTCGCCGCCCCCATTGAACGATGATTGGGCGGCTTGATGGTGTTGCGTATCTCCCAAATCGCCCTCCTACTCCAGCGTTAAGGTGCAAGACAAAGTTCCCAGCTGGAGATCCAAGCCGTGCACAAAGACCAGACCACAACGCGACGGAGCTGGTGGTCAGTGCTTAGGCGGATTTTGGGCGGTGGCCAGTGGCAGAAAATCACGTGTCGATATTTCATTGCATTACCTAGACCCTCCTTTGCGAGGCTCAACAAGCGGAGAAATGATTTATTGCTCCGTTCACAGTGTGCCTATGGGTTAAAGGGAACTTCTAGATTCAACAACTACTAATCTAACTATTGGAGCTTCCTTGCGGCATCTCGCCTAAGTTGGTAAAACGGAAGTATTTTCCGACGCTTGTATTTGCAAGAAGAAAATCAAGTTACTGCTAAGAGTGCGTGAACGTTGAATTGTACCAAACAATGAACTAGTGTTGATCGTATTATTTCATAGAACCGACGGGAGCTCCGACACTAATTCATCTTACTGCGTAGGTTCGATTGAGAGGTTACTGGGTGGCTCCTGAACGCTCAGCTAGTTAAAATAAGCCTTGCCTTCCGGATTTCCGGTGGATTGGTTTGAGAATCTATCAAAAAGGAGTAAAAAACATTGCAAAACCGCGTATTTTCGTGCCTGACCATTCGGATCCGTGGCAGCGGTTCGGCAAAGCACCCCGAAAACTGGATCCACACCGCGCTTACCTAATGAGGGCCCTTAGACGTATGCGATTGGGCGGTGGCGAGTGGCAAAAATCAACTGGTCCCTGCGGCAAAAGCTCGGAACGACATCGTGTCAATTCGCGGCTGATTGGCCTGAATGGCAGTCGAGGTAGTGGGCACCCCTGCCAAAAAGGACAGCTCGACCTGCTTCTGGGCTTGGAGTTGTGGTGCCGCCCGCGATAGTTACTGTACTTTGGCTCTTACTCTGGACTCTGTCCTCTTTGCAGTCACCAGCAGATCCTCGGGGAACCAATTATGAACCCGATCATTCTGCAGCTTCAGCGTCGACGGTGACGACTCAATCGGGCTCCAAGCGCCACCAAAACTCCAAACCGCCGATTTCCGTCCCCGCGAACCAACGACCGAGTCCATCCAGATTGATTTCTCGCAACAAGCAACATGGCTGACTACTCCATGTACCACGCCCTCGGCCAGGGTGAAATTATCGACCCCAATGATCCCAGGCGCACCACGCAACCAGCTCCCCCGCAATTCCAGCCACCAGTCGCTCCGAATCCATACCAGCAAGGCGGATATCAGCAACAGGGTTCGCCAGGAGGTTACCAGGCACCAGGGCAGCCGTATCCAGGCCCGTCCCCACCCGCCCCCTCTCCCGGCTACGGCCCATACCATAATCAATCTACCTTCTCTTCGGGTCCCGTGTCGCCAGCGGATGATGGAGGGTTGGCGGCCCAGATGGGCGGCATGTCTCTGGGCGCTGACTCGGGCCACGGCACCTCGAAGAGGAAGAAGAAGGACCGACACGCCTACCACAATGTTGATGCACCAGCCGGCTCATCCCAGGCATTCAACGGCATCCCCCCCGCGGGCACTCCGGCGACCACCTTCCTAAATGCCGCTCCCCAGCTGGCGCCAGGCCAGTTTCCCGGAGGGGTATCCCCACAAATGGGTCAATTCCCTGCGGCGGCGAGCCCTGGCTTCCTCCCCACGCCCGCATCTCCCGCTGAATTTGCGGCGAGGAGTGGCCAGTTCGAACCCGTCCCGTCGCCGACCATGGTCCCGGCATCCGGCCAGGCCAAGGTGTCTCCAGATGACATGCCCAGTGTCCCGCTGTCTCGGGATTCAGTACAACAATACTTTTTCTCCAACATGTACCCGACATTTGAGCGCCTAGTCCCTCCTCCAGCCACAGTCTCGTTTGCTGCCTTCGACCAAGGCAACTCGTCACCCAAATTTGCACGTCTGACCATGACAAACATTCCCGCCAGTGGTGAGGCCTTAAAGAGCACTGCCTTGCCGCTCGGTCTCCTCTTACAGCCGCTCGCCCCGCTTCAGGCTGGTGAACTCCCGATTCCTGTGTTGGATTTTGGCGATATTGGCCCTCCACGGTGTCATCGTTGCCGCGCGTACATCAATCCTTTCATGATGTTTCGATCTGGGGGCAACAAATTTGTCTGCAACTTGTGTAACTACGCCAACGATACCCCTATGGAGTATTTCTGTGCTACAAGCCCCCAAGGTGTCCGTGTTGATCGCGATCAGCGCCCGGAGCTGACGCGTGGAACCGTCGAGTTCGTCGTCCCCAAGGAATACTGGACAAAAGAGCCCGTCGGCTTGCGTTATCTCTTTTTGATCGACGTCACACAAGAGTCGTTTAACAAGGGATTTCTTGAGTCTTTCTGTGAAGGCATCCTGGCTTCTCTATACGGGGCTGAAGAGGGCGATGAGAAAGACGAGAACGGCGAACCAAAGAGAAGGATCCCAGCAGGCGCAACGGTCGGCTTCGTCACATATGACAAGGAGGTGCACTTTTACAATGTCAGTCCGGCCTTGGAACAGGCCCAGATGATGATCATGCCTGACATTGAGGATCCCTTCGTGCCACTCAGCGAAGGCCTCTTTGTGGACCCTTACGAGTCCAAGGCAGTCATCACCTCTCTTCTCGCCCGGTTACCCCAAATGTTCTCCAATATCAAGAACCCCGAGCCCGCGTTGCTCTCGACCCTCAACTCAGCAGTCGCCGCACTGGAGAAGACGGGCGGTAAGATCTTCTGCGCCCTCTCGGCGTTGCCCACGTGGGGCCCAGGACGGCTGTTTATGCGGGACGACGGGAAGCATCCAGGCGGCGAGCCTGACAAGAAGTTGTTCAGCACCGAGCATCCAGCCTGGAGGAAGCTAGCCGAGAAGATGGTGTCGATAGGAGTGGGTGTCGACTTTTTTATGGCTGCACCGTCCGGCGGTTACCTCGATATTGCCACTGTTGGTGAGTAGCTCCCAGTATCAGTCACAAGCAGTCGTCTAACGCGGCACAGGATATGTTGCTGCCACGACCGGCGGTGAAACGTTTTACTACCCCAACTTTATTGCTCCACGGGATAACACCAAACTCTCGCTGGAGATTAAACATGCAGTGACGCGCGAGACAGGTTATCAAGCGCTTATGAAGGTCAGGTGCTCCAACGGGCTGCAGATTTCAGCCTATCACGGCAATTTCATCCAGCACACATTCGGTGCCGACCTGGAGATTGGCGTCCTGGATGCGGACAAGGCGCTCGGAGTCACATTCACGTACGATGCCAAGCTCGACCCCAAGTTGGACGCCCATTTCCAGGCGGCACTGCTCTATACGACAGCATCAGGCCAGCGAAGAGTCAGGTGTCTTAACATTATTGCTGGTGTCAGCGAGCACGCCAAAGACTGTGTTAAGTTCATCGATCAGGATGCGGTTTATACTATCCTTGCCAAGGAGGCATCCACCAAATTAGCGACAACATCCAGCACGCTCAAGGACATTCGCCTGGGTCTAACGGAGAGGACCATTGATGTTCTCGCGGCATATCGCAAGAACTTTCTATCGCAAACGCATCCACCTGGCCAGCTTGTCATGCCCGAGCGGCTGAAGGAATTCTCCATGTACATGCTCGCCATGGTAAAGTGCCGCGCTTTCAAAGGCGGCAACGAGACGTCGGACAGGAGAGTCCACGAGATGCGCCTCATTCGGTCCATGGGCGCTCTCGAGCTAAGTCTGTATCTGTATCCGCGGATGGTTCCAATCCACAACCTCCAACCCGAAGATGGTTTCCCAGACGAGAAGACTGGCCACCTGCGGATGCCGCCAGCAATCCGGACATCCTTCAGCAAAGTCGAGCCGGGAGGCGTCTACATTGTGGATAATGGTCAGCAATGTTTGCTATGGTTCCACGCGCAGACCTCGCCAAATCTGATTCAGGATCTGTTTGGGGAAGACAAGGCAAACCTTCAGAGCTTGGACGCTTACACATCAACGCTGCCTGTGCTAGAAACCCATCTCAACGCACAGGTCCGGAACATGCTTGAATTTCTCAGGACTATGCGTGGCAGCAAGGGCCTGACGGTGCAGCTAGCGCGGCAAGGCATTGACGGGGCAGAATTTGAATTTGCGAGGATGCTGGTGGAAGACAGGAACAACGAGGCACAGTCGTATGTGGATTGGTTGGTGCATATTCACAAGGCGGTGCAATTAGAGGTGAGTTGACCCTCTGTCGTTAATTTGAAGGAGACAGAATTCTGACGAATCACAGTTGGCTGGGCAGCGGAAACGGGAAGATGGCGGGGAGGGGTCGGCGTTGTCGCAATTCACGGGGTTGCGGCCCTCCTACTGGTAGGTTATCCGTACTGCCGTGTCAAATGCGGACTTGCCGTGGATAAGTGGACCGTGGTAAAGGTAGAGCAAAATGTTATGAAAGAATGACAAACTTCAACTTGGTTGGCTTTAGCCGAACGAAATTGTGTTGCAGGCATTCGCGACTCGCGAAGGAAAAGACAGAAGACGGATGGGATGTGATTGGCCAAGGGTTGAGGGGTGCCCCCCAAGGAGGGTGGTCGAAAGGACGAGTAGGGATATTTCGTCGGCCCATTCTCAGAGATAGGGAGCGAGATGGAGGGACAGATAGGTAGGTCGTCCTGTTGACCCTTTCTTCTCTCCGTCCTCGAGCTTGTTAGTCAAGCTTTCCCATCATCATTTCCGTCGACCCAGATGCAGATGCAGAGCCAGCTTGGGTCACTGAAGCGGTCACGGACAGGGACACACTGACAGGCAGGTCAACTACTGTGAGCGAGGATAGGGCATTTGACACTGGGGGGCAGGGGTCTAGACCAGTCGGGACACGTGAGCTTTCTCACCGACTGTCAGCACAGTTGGGATGTTGAGGTTTGGGGACGAGTTTAGGTTTCCGGTATATCTTGTCTTGGCGGGGGCGCCTCAGGTACGCTAGAAGCGGTCTGGCACGCCTGTTATTGGATTGTTTTTCAAAGTGCGAGTACGGAGGAATCCGTACCTACCTAGTGCCCATCTCCACCCCCCTTCTCTCGAAGGCGTGCAGTGCAAGGGGAAGAAGAAAAAGACAAAGTATCCCGTCCGCTCCTACCCTAGTGTAGGTGTTCTAGGGGTGGGGGTAGGTAAGCGCACATAAGGACACAAGGACGACAGGGTTGGGCTCAAACAGGAGGGCACACGCAGAAGCAAGAAGCAAGAGAAACCCAAACAGGCTCGACGGGCCTCGCCGCATTTGACCTGTCACTTTTTTCGGGGGTCGGTCAGGGTTGGGGCTGGGACTCGGTCTGCAACCGAAGAAGAGACCCTCCCCCATCATGTCTCAGATTACGAACCTGACATTTTGTCACATACCACGTTAGGTTTGCACAGTGTTTGTTTTTCGGTGACTGCGGGCGGCCAAGGGGAGGTTTGGTTGGTGCACTGCGCTTCACGCGAGGACTAGGACAGCGAGGGGGTGTACGCAGTGATAATGGGGAGTTGGATGAAGAGGTAGTTGGCAAGTTGTGAGGGTGAGCGGATGCCAACCTGTTTAAATAGTACGCACACTGTGTAAAACGCGTGGTCCCAGTGTTGCCTCTTTGGGGCTGTCCATGCTCGTCCGGTGAGCTGGGACGGGTACGCGCCGGGAAGATAGAACGGGACGGAGTTTACCACTAACAGTTGCAGTATCGAAAACTGATCACCCACTGTAACTAATGGCAGTCACAATAACACGGACGGAGCAAGTAACTACTGGGTCCTGTGAACCTGTCCTGGCCCTGTTTGCGATCTGTGACACCTGATCTGGCACAGTTTGTACGCCCACACAAGCTGGCGCTGTGCTTGTATGCCTCGACCTCTCTGGCGCGGGTGAACGTGCCACAGAGCGAAGGTAGGTACGCCAAGTGGCACAACAGGGCCTCGCTGGTACGGGAGAGGAAGAGAGAGAGAGAGAGAGCGGTGAAGACACTTTTCTCTGCTAGTTGGCGGTTGCATGTGTGCCGTTGGTAGGGGTTGTTTGCTTTGATCACATTCTTGGCAGCACCTAGCCTCGGGTCGGGACACTTCAGGTACATGCTCTTCCCCTCTTTGGACGAAAAGTATATTCGTATTGTCGACTTGCCATCCATGGATTTGGTGCACACCCCACGCCACGGTGCCGGGGCTGTGCGCAGCGTGATGCCTCATCTTGCAGTGCCGATGGCGCTGGTAAAGAATAAACATCCAGTAGCGGCCAAGGAGGACAAGCATCACCATGCAGGCGAGACAGGATTGGGAATCCCGAAGCTGGTTACGACCCCTGGTTATCCTGCCTGTCGCCGGAATCGCCTCCGTCTTCGCGCCCAATGGGACAAGACCGGGGAGCTGCATGAGTCCCCTGTCAATACATTAGTCCAGTTGCCTCGCCGGACGCCTTTTCGGTCAGCATATCTGGGGTCTACCATGATCAGGAAAGGGGAAAAAATCAAACGAAGGCGGGCTCACGCTGGACGCGGACTTCGGCCGTGTCGTGTGAATTGGATCCAGAACAGGCATGCTGCAGCTAAATCTGCAGCTCCGCTACTGTGTTACTGCTGACCTCGTCCATGAATCACCAGTGCTGAAGTGGATACCGGAAATTCTCTCGCGCTGGCAGATTGATCCCGCTGTGGGCTGGGCGTCTCAACTGGTGCAGGCCTGACCTGCCCCTTCCTCGAGCAATCCGCGGCGGTGACCTCAGCCTCGCAGCACACCCGCTCAGCTTGGCAGCTGCAGCCGCAGGAGACTCCGACAGGGATCCCCTGCCTGCCACTTTCAGCAAAGCCAACGTCATGGCTTTCTTCGGCCCGTCGGCTTCCAGCGAGATCTCGGCGTCGCAGAGATTTGACGGCAGCACCACCAGCGCTTAGAGAGGGAGATGTAAAGCAAAAGAACAACAACGCCACAACTGCATTTCAGTGATTAGGTAGGTATGTGAGAATAAACTAGCAAAAGAATGTGAAGCTTGACCCTAGTGACCGGAGAACAACATCTCTGGGGGATCTGGTAATCCTCTACAACAGCACCTCGCACAGCAACCAGCCGACGGCAACGTGATACATGACAGAAGGTCATAGAAGCGGCAGGATCCCTGTAGCGAGGAAGCGAGCTACTTCGCACAATGGAAAAGAAAAAGACCAACGAGCACCAAAATCCGCGGCTGACGAGAGTCACTCGGCAAGCAGGTTACTCAAACTATACTTGGAGTCCGGTTGCGTCAGGACACGGTGGATCTCGGCCTCGTCAAACACCTGGCGGAAGATCTGATAGTCGGTAGGAGCCGACGAGTGCGACGAGCCGCTGCTAGATGAGGACTTGGACTTGGACTTGGATTTGCTGGATGAGCCGCCGCTGCTGCTGGAACTCTTGGATTTTTTGGCAAGGTCGTCAAGGATGAGCTGCGTGGTACTCTGTGTAGGATCCTCAAAGACAAAAGCAACTTGGCGGATACGGCCACGCAGATCTGGGTCATAGAGGATGACCTCACGCCACAGCTCAGCAAGCTCCTGGGGTGGGTTGCGATAGCCATTACCAAGACCGAAATCACCAATCACCACGTTGGTGTAGTTGGCATAGGCGCAGATGTGAAGGGCTCCTCGCAATTTGTCCTTGACCAAGTCCCGCTCACTGGCAAAGGAGTACTTGGTACCGTTGTGCGTCAGCTTGGGCCAGCGTGCAGGAGGCACAGACACGACCGGTAGCGATCGCCACTGGTCGGGCGGTAGCTTCTCATAGCGGTCGTGGGGCCCGCGGAAAACCACTGTGCAGAGTCAGCATTCACTCTGCGACTTGAATGCAATGGTGGTGACATACCAACTTCTGAAGACAGGATGGCACCGTACGAGGGGATTGGGTAGTGGGAGCTGGGGTATGTGGCGTCCCGCCGATATTCGGGTCCCGGCGTAGCCATGGCTGCGGAGAGGGTGCTGCGGCGACACAAGCGCTCTTCGTAGCCCGCAGCACCAGTCTCCCAGTCACCGCCGGGCCGGCCATCATTGGCTGGGCAAATGAAAGGGATGGAGCACTGCGTGTCGCTCGCCCAATTCAGGGCCCCATCAACTGGGTCTCCGGTATTGACATCTGCGGCTCAGGTTAGACAGGCGTGACCACGTTGGTGTTGTCAAGACTTACAGAATCGAGGCGGCGAGATGTCGAGAGGTCGGTCTCTTCCTAGGTTGATCTGGCGCAAGGGGCTGCAATAGATGTACGAGTACGTCCTGAACTGAGCAGCATATTGCTTCTTGATCAGCGGGATGTATTGCTTCTTCGTCTCTGAAGCTACCTCGGCCGGCTTCGGCTTGGACTTGGAGCTTCCACCAGGCATCGCTTCGTCAAGTAGGGGGGTTTCAGGCAAAGAGTCCGACAAGGGAGTGATCAACCCGGGGCTGCTCAACTCAATGGGCGTGAAGCTGACGAGCTCTAACCCACCCAGAACCGAGGAGGAAGACCCTTTATATAGGCAGTCAACAGACATGCAGGCTATCGCGGCCAACCCCAAGAGGACCGAGATGGAAGCAGCCAGATGCTGACCGGTACAGCAATGAGTAGTCTCTCGAGACCCCAAGGCGCGTGTGTAACTTGCTGTCTCAAAACCTGGAGATGAACGGATATTGGGGCTGGACAAGCCCGGAACAGTCCCTGGAGCGGCGGTGTGCATGGATCTTGACAGATCCAGCACTTGGTTTCGTCGTCTAACTCGAGTCCCAGCGCCACGGTTGCTGGGTCCTGTTAGGACCAGGCCGTCTCCCGAGACTGGTACCACAAGACCCGAACCACTGCTGTGCCCCGTCAACCGTAGACTACCGCATCGTGAGTCAATCTGGTGCTCTGTGTTTATCGGAAGACTCGATTATCGAAGATGCAGAACTGGCCGTAACCATGGCACTGAGCGCTGGGGGTGTGAGTTCGAGCAGGGAGCATTCACTGCCCTCGCAGGAGACCCATCGGACGACCACAGTACTGAGATACAGTAGGCGTCGGCTGCAGCGCCACGACTGGATGAGATTCACTTATAAGCTCGATGTTGAGGCCGAAGCCAATCAGCAGAAGCGATGTAAGAGGAATTGATCGTCGTTGACCAAAGACGGGATGGGGGAGGGGTGGCCGTTGGAGGGTGGAGGTTGGGGGCGGCATGGATGATGGAGCTAGTCGAGGCCCTGTCGGGGAGACCGGCGAAGCCCAAAGAGACCCCCACAGCTGCATGGCAGAAGTTTCATGATGCTATCGGCATCTAGGACAGGGAGTCCCTGGCTGGCGCGGTGCTGCATCGTCTCCCCTCTTTCGATTGCGCAGGGGTAAACCACAGAACGTGGAAGCGAAAGGATATCGAAGCCTCGGATACAGCGACCCTCCATTGGCAGCTTTCTGTCCCCGTTTCTCATTTGACTCGTCACAAGCTTCGATGCGAGGGCAGGTGCCACTGATCATCTCGTTCATTCAACACATTTTCTTGTGGAGGTGGATACCCTCACTTGGACGGTTGATTGTGGAGATCGCAGCGAAGGAAGGGAAGTGCAACCACGGATCAACTGAATTTCCAGCGCAAACCGGGCTCCCGGTCCACTGTGGCCTCAGCGCGACCTCCCCAAATGCCAAGACTTCAAGACTTCAGCAGCAGACACAACGCGACGCGACGCCTCCTGCTGCAAGAAAGATTACCAAATTGTCCAACTTGAGTCACTCCTTCTGCAAACAGCCACTCATTTTCCGAAGAAATTATTCACGACCCCACAAAGGCTTGCATTCGACTTTCTCACCGCTGGTTAGCTGTCTTTTTCCGTTGCTTGGCCAGGAGAAAAACCGGAATACAACTCCGGATGTGTCAGTTCTAGCCTCCGAATCTGAGTGGGAATTGGTTTTCGGGAGATGCAGCGCGCCGCTCCAAAACTGGTCAGCCGGTTTGCCAGGCACCCGGTTACCGCTGCCCGCGCCTCGTATTGTCGCTTTGCTCTCGCTTACAACCATGGACACAATCGACGCCACTTGTCAACTGCTGCAAGCCGGTCCATCGAGCAGCTGTTGCAGTGGAAGCCGACCGAGAAGGTTGATGGTGTTGTTGTCAATGGCTTTGTCCGGTCGGTGAGGTCGATGAAAGCGCACCGTTTCGTCTCCCTTGGAGACGGGTCCTCGCTCGCACCGCTCCAGGCCCTCGTCTCCACCAACCAAGACCAAGCAGACGGGTATGGCGGCTTTCCATGTCTCGGGTGCTGTATTTGCTGATCCGGCCACTGCAGTCTAGCCGTCGGGGCGGCCGTCCGCCTCACGGGATCCTGGGTCGCTTCTCCCGGCAATGCGCAGAGCCATGAGCTGCATGTCGACAAGGTCGAAGTCCTTGGACCGTCCGACCCAAGCGTGAGAAATGCCTCCCCACGCTTCTAAATTCTTGGAGCTTCTCCTGACCTTGCGCCCCAGACTTTTCCTATCCAGAAGAAGTATCAAACTCCTGAGTATCTTCGCACAATGCCGCACTTGCGGCCGAGAACCCCTGTGAACGCAGCACTGTTGAGATTGCGGTCGGACGTTATCGCATCAATGACTTACTTCTTCGCAAACCGAGCGTTCACCCAGACACATCCACCCATCATCACCTCATCAGATTGTGAGGGGGCGGGTGAAGTGTTCACTCTAGATCCTGCCACCAACTCCAACCCAGGTCCTTCTGCGACCTGCAATGGAGCCGATGAGGAGAATCTCTTCTTCCGTTCCAAGAAGTACCTGACTGTTTCCACCCAGCTTCACCTCGAAGCTCTAGCCCAATCTGTTGGCAATGTGTGGACACTATCACCGGTATTCCGTGCTGAGCAGAGTGACACCTCGAGACATCTCAGCGAATTCTACATGCTTGAAGCCGAGGTTGGTTTCGCGGATGGCCTTGGGGATGTCATGGACCTTGTTGAGGACTTGTTGCGGTCGCTAAGCACCGGTCTGTTCGAGACCAGGTCAGTCCAGGACCTTCTGTCCCGATCACCCACAGTTGGCTCGGACCTTGCCCCTGTCGAGGTCGTTAGGGGTCGGTGGGAAGGGCTGATGCAGGACTCGTGGCCGCGAATCGCATACACAGAGGCTATGGAACTGTTGGAGCAGAAGTCTGGCCTGTTTTCGCTGAAGCCAGCCTGGGGTTCAGGACTGCAGTCGGAGCACGAAAAGTTTCTCGCAGACTATGTTGGAGGGGGTCAAAAGCCCGTCTTTGTCACTAACTACCCCCGTGATATCAAGGCTTTCTATATGCTCGAAGCGCCACCCTCTGGCTCGGAGCCAGCTCCCACGGTCGATTGTTTCGATTTGTTAGTCCCCGAGTTTTGCGAAATCGCAGGTGGCTCTATGCGCGAGCACCGACTGCATCTGTTGCAGGATGCCATGAGACGGAGTGGGATTCTCAGGTCATCATCGCCAGACGCCGCCAAAGACGCGTCTCCCGAGTCAGCAGGAAGTCTCGAGTGGTACCTGGACCTCCGTCGGTGGGGTTGCCCTCCTCACGGCGGCTTCGGTCTGGGCTTCGATCGGTTGCTCAGTTATCTTGCTGGCGTCCAAACCATCCGAGACATCGTCGCTTTCCCACGTTGGCATGGCCGGTGTGATTGCTGAAGACGCGGAAAACCAAAGAATGAAACCACCCCAAGTTCAATCCAGTGGCCCTCTCGTGCAACCTCCCATGCTGTGCTCGTTAAGGCTTGCCTACATTGGATGCAGGGAGTTGCGTAGGTCGCACTAGTCACCGCAGATACTGCCGGCCATCGACGGACCACATTGTCCAGCTCCTTGATGATTAACGTGGGTGTGCATTGGTGCGAGATCTCAGGGGCACGCCGCTCCAACGTGCACATTCACCCCAAGGACACAGGCTTGCACCTGACAAGTTGTCGAGAATCCAAACCCGTAATCTATTGATGGTGCGACGTTCCGTCTTACGGCCTTTATTCCTTCCCAAGGACCAGCAGACGCAGAACACCCCGCTCCAAATATCGTCACCGGCTGCATGCAGTGGAGTTTGAGTTCTTCCGACAAACTGGGTAGTGTTCGATGCCCCAAGGCAACGGAGATGGGTGTCGGGCTCTGCGTGCGTGCCCATGGTTCGTCATCGGACACAGAGAAGCTGACCTTTGTCGGGCAATGACTAAGCTTCTTCACCGTGTTTCGGGGCGTTGAATCATTGACCATGTGTATTAAATTAGGTTCAAACACGATCCATTCTAGTCCACGCGTTGGGCTCGCATTTCATGTATCTTGTTTCTCCCTGTCGAAGTTGACGAACACAAATTCCGTTGTCAGACGTCAAGAAGCGTTCTCGGCCTATTGCCCTGTTCACCGGTCCCCACCTGTCTCGGTGTCGGCGTCACACATCGATTTACGGCATATGAGAAGGCAGCTGCTGGTCGCTAAGTTCTCATGTGCAATCTCGCCATCTAAACGCCGCTCTTCTTGGGGTACAGGCGCGTCCATGGTTGACGGTCCGTCTGAATTCTCGGTTGGCGCCCGGATTTCAACAGAATTCTCTTCCAAGCCGGTCAGATCGATTGGGCAAGTCTACATACCCACTCTCGACGCGGCCCAGACCTCCTATGGGGCAGAGTGAGAATACACGATTTACGCTAAAGCAACTGATAGTGCAAACCGCTGTCGGCTATCAGCATCGCGACCGGCCGCTTTTGTGGGTTCAATGCTAAGGCGGCTGTAGCACGTCGGGCCTGCTCACGTTCATCAGCACAGTTTGTCAAACGCCCGCCATGGGGCCGCGCTTGCCAACTGAAGGTCATGGCATCTCTCTTTATCTGGGTAGTGGGGCTCAACACCATGAACCCGGCTTGGGCATGAAACCTGTGTCCCAGTGACAACGTACCGTGGCCGCTGCAACATAACATCCAACCCATGGCATCGAACCAGTTGTGCTGCGCCGAGTCGAGCGCCAGAGAAGGTCGAGATTGCGGGAGGTTCGTTTGACCCAACCGGGATCAGCGCCGGCACGGCAAAACACAAGCTAAGCCGTGGGATATTGACAGTTAATATTCCAGATGCCGGTGACAACCTTATTCAGACTGAAGGGACTCTGCGGCGTGCCCAATCTAACCATTGGGCGCGGGAGTCTTAACTTCCCGGTTCATGTCGAGGCTTTCAAAAGAGCCGTGGGCGAGCCGGCGACCGTCTTCTTGGCAAATTCTCGACCTTCCTTTGGGTGTTCTGATCCAAGAAGGCCAAGATCTTGAGCAATTCAGCTTGAAGCCATCCGGGACGGCCGTTGGCCAAGGATTTCGGAGTTGGCTATGCGGGCGGGAGTTACGCCGACATAGGGCAAGCATAGCAGCTCGGCGGCTTGGTACCCCCCTCGGTACGTACACTGTCGGCGCCACGGAGACAAAAACCGCGGCGGAAGCGGCTCATACGGCGAAAACACAACATCAACGGCGCGGCATTATTCAACAGCCAGCGGCAAGCCACATCTGGTAAGTACGACAATGGACATCCTGGATCGCGGTGGCAGCGGCAACCCTAGGGTGACATGACGGGCTGTTCTCGTTGCGTTGGCGGGGGTGTCGGGGGTTTCCTACCCACCGAAAACCTGCTCATAGGCTCAATTGTACGGCAAGGGAGCCAAGTCGGGCCAAGAGACAGAACGCCAAGGACAATGATGAATAGTGCAAACCACAGGTTTGCGCTACGGGGTTCGTTGATCACGATCCGACGTGTTTCCTGCACATCGTATCCTCGTGTCCATCCTACGCAAGTTTTGCAACACTATGTACACGTTGGATAGTACCATACTCTGTCTGTCTGTCAAGAGTTTGTTGGTTGGTAGGCGACTTGGCAGGGAGGGGTTGGGGGTCGACGAGGGATGGATGCCTTCACGCATTGCCAAGGCGAAACATTCATGACTGATGATGATGCCCGCCGGAGAAATGGACGCATGGGGAAGGAAGGGAGAGAGTGCGAGCGCTCAGTCGGTGCAGTGCGCGTGAAACCTGCTCCTATTCCGCTTTCACGACTTTGTCGGCGGAGCTCTCGCTGGCAACGCAACATCTTTTTCTCAACCTCCAAATTTTTCAGGATGACTCAAACTGAGTAACGTCAGCGGGGCAAACGGCGAAGCTTGTTTCGCAAGGTATTTTTTGCCCTCTCTGTGATCAGGGCTAACTGCCCTGACATGGCCTCACATCAGCTCGGCCAAGGGGTAAAACCCAACCCCTCCCGACGTCCCGGTTAACCTTGTTGCAATGAAGCTTCATCAGCGGCTCACACGCGCGCACACCACCCACACACACAGTCCACGGCTCACGGCCCACTGGGAAGAATGGTGGGGGTGGGGCATATCAGGCCAGCCGCGTTTTCATCAGCATGCCAAGCGCCCACTAACTTAACTAATATTCTGTATATGTATGTATACAACACGGTTTTGCAACCACAAATTCCCCGCCGAGATGATATTGCATGATGCAACCACTGGGCATATCTCTTCAAGCCACTCAGTGTACACACGTCCACGGGACGAGACCACACTAACGTTGTAAAGAAAATACAAAGTTATGATTTGACAGTCAGGAGACTTTAACATCTCGGGTAGAACCTAAGACTTGGCTTGTATTCTTGGCCCTATCTAGGATTCACTAGAATGGTGGATTGGTTCAGCCTTGGCTCAGGTTTCCACAAGAATCCCAAGAATCCTGCCAGGGGAGTGGGGGACTCAACCGGACGCCCCACGTATCCCGCTGCCTTGTTCTTTGGTGTGCGCTATGGACAGTAGTATATAGTGCAAATAACACGTTGCATTTAACGTTTGCGAATACGCTGCACCAACAGAGGCGCCCTGCGCGGCGCTGAGGTGGAGGATACTCGTGGAGTACGAAGTACTAGTCTGGTGAATGCCATGATGGAACTGGCCACCCAAGTTGGATCCGGATTTTTTGGGATTTTGTGGGATTGTTTTTTTTTTTTTTGGAAAAATAAAAATAAAAAAAATGCCTGGACGGCGACCTACACTAAAAACCTGAGTGGATTTGATGCCCGAAATTGAATCGTGATTTGATTCGCCGACGATTGTGTCGCACAAAGTTTAGCGATTAGGTTGTTCCGATTTTGCCGAACCCTGCTCGCTCGTTTGCCGCTTTTCTCTCTTTTTTTGGGTTTTTTGGAATCCACTCCGATTAAAACTAACCAACCCAACCCCCACCAGGCTTCGGTTCTGCCCCTGTCTGCCCCGCCTCTTTTGCTTGCTTCATCTGTTGGGAGCCGGGGGGGGGGGGGTCATCGGGAGGATCCCGGATGGAAAGGCCACTTCATCAACAACGCAAACAGAAAAAGGACATGAAGCAAGTCGAGAGAGGCGCATGGCTAAGGCACTTGCACTAGTGTAGTGAATGCTTGTTGGCCGTGAAGAGGAGAGCAGTGCATGTTAGGCCGGTCAGGAAAAAAAAAAAGGAAATAAAAGTGACAAGTCATAAACTGTGCTGTTGATCGGTTGGGCTTGAGTGTATGAAACCGTTGGTTGATGCTTCCTTGTTGAATTTGTGAGATCAAAGGTAGGCAAAAGAAACAGAGCGAGTTTGAGGCAAGCAAAGCGGAGAGGTCTTAGGCAGCGACCTTTTTCGTCTCGTTGCGAAAAAGAAAAAGGTGAACTGGATCAATATTTTTACTGATTCATTGCTTTCTGTAATGCAGTGACACGGCGTGTACTTTATACAACTAGATATGCAACGACGGGAGAAATGCGAGGGCACAAGTCTGTTGCAGAAGACTTGTGTAACTCTGCCCTTCCCGCCCCTTTAGTTGACCTTCGTTCGCTTGCTCCCCGGGGGTGTGTGTGTGTGTGTGTTTGGGGTTCTGATGGCGGAGCGGGATGTATGCCCCCCCGTCGGATGGACGCGTTGGCGCAAAATTGTGAGAAGTGCACTAACTACGGAACAGCTCTGCTGACTGTTCCCCCCTTTTTTTTTTTCTTACCGCGGACTTCTGCAAAGGCGCTAGTTGGTGAAGGGCCTCCCCGGATGATGAAGAGCAATCAGTGGCGTTTGTCTGACTGATGATTACGGGTACCTCCCTTGCATGGCTGATTGTTGCTGTTGGTCTGGGGCGGGCTGCAACGCCGTGGTTGAGCTGACAAGTCGACTGCGTGTCAACCCGCCAAGACCTGGGCCACGGGGGATTACTACACTATTGCACCGCCTCTTGCCCAATCCCGTAGCTCTTAACTCCGGGCGTTTCCTGATGCATCATTAGGCGTTAATTGGAACCTAGGTATGAGTCGTGTACACTAGTTAGATAGCTTCGCGTTGTCCAAGGCCGATCAAAAATGTCGCAAATCATTTTGCCCGAGTGGCCAAAGTTGAAAAGAACTTTTTTTTTTTAAAAAAAAAAGAAAGGCAAAGAGGAAAAATAAGAAACAACAAGGGCCAACACAACCCCACCAGTTGCCAAGATCTGCTGCCCTTGGGTGGGCCTTGGCTGGTCGACTGGGCAGTGGGGTGTCTGCTCTCGAGCCTCGGCGAAACCAACGGCAACCAATCAAACCAACCATCCCCCCCATGCGAGGTGCATCGGTTGATTGCCACTCAACGCTTGTGAATTAAGCTTAAGCGGTTCTGGGGCGTCCTTGGATATTGCTCGGGATTTGGGGGCGGACGGGAAGCAAGAAGCAGTCCGAGGCTACATTGCGGAGCAGATAGTTTATTCGCACGTTGTCCTCCATGTCCTCGTATCCCACCCCCTTTTCTAGAGGGGGGAGGGGCGATCCTGCCCAGTTTACGGATATACCAGAAGGTCGTGAAGTTACCTAACTAGATAGTGCAGTGCGCAAGGTACATCCCTCTTTGCTGCATTCTCATCGGCGATGGATAATCAAGAGGGTGGGTGTCATGGAGCACTCGGAACTCGTCCGATGAGCTTGGACGGTTCGCAAAAGGCCGAACTTTGGCCAAATGCCGAGAATCACGAGACTCGATGTCCAGGAGTGGTTGGCCCCACTGTGCCCCTTTTCCTGGTCACCCTCAGGCTGGGAATGGAAAAGCACAAAGAACCCCTCGGATTTCAATGATCGGATGTTGGTCAGGCTCGTCAACCCACAACCCAGACAGGCCAAATATGAAGGGGCTCGAAAGGGCGTGTTCCCCAGCTCGGTCTTCCGGTTCCCTAATGTTTCAATGCAACAGAATGAGACAACCCTGCCGCATTCCAAGACGCCTTCGGCACACCTTCTCGAAGGGGGTTGTTCAATGCAGTCTCCAGGTCCGATCAGACCCCTCGGATACACCAGATGGGAAAAAAAAAACCGCTTTCTGCAAGAACGGGTGGTGTTCTCAGGTCCCTATTAGATGCAACCTTTCCAGTAAGGAGGTTAGAAGCTCAGGGCTGGAGATACCGAGATAACCGTAGCATGGGCTGAGCGGGATCCAGGCCTATTTTCCGTGCCTTGAATTCTGGGCGACGATGTTAACTAATCCACCTCATCCAGTCGCAACCGGATCTGTCGGGCCTTGGCCCCCGGCGCGATGCAAATGCAAACGCCCAAATCAGCTCCCGGTTCCAGTAATAAAAGCGGAAGCGCGCTTGTGGTAGTTCGCGACACTCTGGTGCTGTGCTGAAAGAGAAACACGATCCAAAGCTACCGCCTCGACTCAACTACAACTTCTAGGTTCCGTTGGCCGATCTGCTTTCCTCATTTGATCTCGAACACCACTGTGGCCTTGCTGTCTTCCTATCCATCCAAACCAAGTCCGCAGAGGGTATGTGTGCTCGGACGGGTAGGTACTCCGTACACGTGAGGTGAACCGCTTGACCGCACACTCGAGCGTAGGACAGGGAAGGATTGGACAAGCTCACGACTGTCCTAGTGTTGGTTGGCTGATCCTCAGTGGCGTCGACGACGGTAGCACTAGTAGGCCGGGATTCGCAATGCTTACGGCACTTTATCGAAAGAACCTTGCAGGGCAAGGTGTCGCCCAAAGGAAACAATGCAGGGTCAACATGCGGACGGGACACCCCGCGTTGAATGCCGCCCCTTGCCTGCATTTCCTCACCCCGACGGTAGAATCCGGCGGCGCATAGTTATGACTCCAACCATTGTTGTTCCTTCCAGTTCGTTCACCTCCAGGTTGGCGTCAGGATCGGAGCCGGAGAAGAAGACGTCAGTCGCGGTGTCCATCTCACCGTCGTTATCACATATCATTTAACTCCCTAAAACGCGTCCTTTCCGTTGCAGGATGACCAACGGGTAGAAATACCGTGCGCCATGCAGGAGTTTCTTTCGTGCTACTCTGTCCTCCACTGCGAAAACCAGGTCAACTTGGCGATGATGGAGCCTTAGTGTTACCCCCCTGGCTTATGAACTGCGACACCACAGATGAGGGTTTTGTGGGCGCTAAGCTTGAAATCAGATGGCATGTCCCGCTGAAGTGCCCTGGAGTGTACGAGCCGAGTAATATTGTTGCCGATTTGGGTCGCGACCGAGGCTCCGCGGGATGCGAAGGATCGGGTCATCAGAAGAGGATGTGGAGCATGAGGAGACCGCCGCAAACATTATTTTTGGCGGCTGTGCTTGCACCAACCTGTCCCAGGTTAACCTTAAACAAACCGCAGTCCCTTCCCCCGGTTATCTTGGCCCCGCCACGAGGGATTACTGAGTGGCTGCATGAAGTGGGGATTCCGTCCGAGTCACCTCGGCCGCCAACCTTGTGTATATACACCAGTTTTTTGACAATAATTTACCTGGCAGGGGCCGGTTTGGGACTTGCAACCCGATCGACTACTTCAACCGAAGAACGAGGGTAATCACGGGGAATATTCGCTATAGTTGAGCGCATGAAGCAGATTACCTACCCAGGGCCCTGGTAAATACCAGTCAAAGGAGAGAATCGTGGAATGCACAGTAGGCAGTTGGGCAGTTACGAAGTACCTAGGGCCCAAAGGCTATCAAGCCAGAGGATCCATCTCCCATGAGCTGTCCAAACAAAAGTCGCGAGTGTGTCACGAGTCGATGCCATTGAGAGTCAGCAGCCGACATGACCTTTTTGGTTGAAGAATGACAGATTGTGCGCAGGGGCCATGCGCTCCGGCTGCCGTCTGTTTGAGAGTTAGTTATAAGCGAGAAGATGCGATTGGGTCCCGCCATCATGGGTGCGTCTCTCAACAAAAGAGAATCACATCACTAAATGGGCGGTCGGAGAGTATTGGGGTGCAAATTTTTTTTGGGCCGGCTCGTTGTGCATATGTGCATGCGGACCCATAGTCCAACGGCGGAATGGCAAGTGCATTTCTCATCGGGTTTGCTGTGCCGTGGTCATTCAGCGTATGAGTGGCCGTGGGCGGTCGCAAGACTCATGAGTAAGGACGGGAGCCGGAGTGGAGTTTTGTCAAGCAGTGAAGTAACTGTGTCATGGAGCTTGCCCCCACCTCTTTGAAGTGTGAAATTCAAAGTGCATCCATGCTGGGTTCACACGCCGTCTTCTAGGAATGACCCATTTTTCCCGCAATATCATGCAAGTTAAAGACGTCTTGTAGTGCAAAACCAAACATGAAGAGGGCACCGCATCAACAGGGCCGTGATGTCAGCATTGAAGGTGGTGTGGTGGATGTCGGGACGTGGGTAAGATGGGGTGGACGCGAGCAGGGAATGGTGGGGAGGATCACAACGCTTAAAATCATGCTTAACTAACAGGCTTGGCGCCAGCGCAACACTCACCTAAGCGAATCCTCCAAAAATTCACGATCCGAATCGTAGAAGCCATGTCCTGGGCTTGCAGTCTGATAGGTACGTAGTGCAATGTAGTGGAAAGTTTCCAAGGTTCTCTACGAGGTGGTTGGCGAATCTAAGTCGGGCACAGGTCGGTCACCTGCCCAGAAACCCTAGGAATTCTACGGCCCTCTTGCTGTCGGTTCGAGATTCGGTGACAGCGGCCGAAACCGCGACAGTCATCGACGGCTGTCATCATCAATGAGCAGGGACCCTGTTAAATAGTTTTGGAACACCAGACGAGCTCAATCGCTCTCTGGTTGCAGAGGGTCGGTGTGAGCATGACACGGGCAGCGGGTGTTAAGGCCATCGATTTGCAGCATCTGCGCAACTCTACGAATATCCGTCACTGAACTGCCGGCCTTCAGGGTTTCAGGATTCTCGTTTCTAGCTCGATGACAAACAACGGGTGCCACTCTCCCACTGACTCTCATCCCGCGAGTGTGCCGTCACACGGTAACGTTCAGTGGATGAGGACCAAGGAATCCCGTCCACGGAAATCCGGAAAATCCGCCGATGAAGACTGTGTTTTGAACGCCACTGACATCGGGTGCCGACGCATCCGTCTCTGCCCCCCCTCCCCAAACAACAACAACAACAACAACAACTAAAAAAAAAAAAAAAAAACTACACTATCAATTCCACATCAGGTACAATACACTAGATATCACTCAAGTGTCCACAGGGTATTGGGGGCTCTGGCACCGAGGCGAAAATCGACCCATCTGCCGAGAAACTGAGTGGCACTTGTGTACCAAAACGCTGCATTGCCTGGGGAGGTACGAAGTACACTTAGGTAGACAGGTACGCAGGGTAGCTGTAACCATCTGACTGGTTGTAGAACATGATTGATACCTGCTAGTTACTGGTCTGCCGTACTGTATTTCACGCTGGGCCTCATTGAATGCAAATGTTGCCCAGATGGCTCACCCATGGCTGGTTCAATGTGTTTGTAATCGGTGGAGCCCCATATGATTGATGCAACTCCATCCCAAGCCTCGCCAAGCTGCTTCTGGAGTGGCCAAGCCTGAAATGCGAGGCACGAGATGATCGAGGGGGGTGCCATTGCGCGGCGGATTAAGCTTGAAATTTTTGTCACAACCCTTTGTGAACTCCGGAGCAATCGGACAAGGGGCACCACGAGAGCCAAGTTATTCCGCGCCTGACGCTTGGACAGGGCCAAGCCTGGGCCTAACCAAACAGCAAGCTACCAAGCGATTCGCCCACAGCGGTGGAGGTGCCACCCGCACTTAGATTACCAAGAATACCAAGGCGAACCAAGAGTTACCAAGGCTGGCAAGAGCCTCGACGGCATGGTTCTGGTACGTAAAGTAATTGCTGGTGATGGCACATTTCCGTCGCTTGAGTGGAATAGGCCACGGAATGAAGGATAACGAAAAAGAGGGGCAGGGTGTAGATCTACCCTCAAACTAAGCGCTCGATTACGAGATATGTAACAAACTGTCATGTCGAGATAGTGTTTGACCATCGAGAAGACTACCTGATTCTAGTGGGATGCGCCGAGGAATCGCAACCACTTGGGGCGTGCCTAGCAACGCGCCGAGCAAAATGCCAACGTCCCTTTTGAGCCTTCAGTGGCGGCATCGTACGAAGTAGTGTACTTATCCCCACAAACCACGAAACTCAGTCTCAACGCAGCCCGCCGCACCGATCCTAGGTAACTAAACTCAAACCTGAAGTCAAAGGCGGAGCCTGGGCGCGAGCGAAGGAAGCGCCAAGGCATCTGGATGTTAGTTCAGTGCCTGCATCCACACCCTGCGAGACGACAAGATCAGATTTTAATCAGCTTACGACACCCTAGTGGATCCGCCAAATACTTATCCCTCGTGCATACTAGCGCAGCTTCGCCCTGGAACTCTGAACTCCGGGCAGCCAGCTGACGGAAGACCTAGTGCATGGCAAGAATAAAAGTTGAGAAGTGACAGAAGACTGCTCGGTCAAGGCTTTCTGGAGATCTCAGTGATCGGGCCAGACTCTGACAACAAAAAAAGAATGACAGACCAGGCAGGCGATTCCGGCATGCAATGCAGTGCGTTAGGTAACTAGCAGGTTGGTGCGATAACTCCTGCGTGTTCTGGGGTTTTCGGGATGGCTGCGGCTTGGCATAGGTTTCCATTGCAGATACAACGATAGGTGCCGCTCCCCCTCCCCCCTCCCACATTCCGAGACATGCGCCATTGGCTTGCATCATCATCAACTGCGGGAGACCTTATTTCCACTTTAAATCAGCCCGATAATTCTAAAGACCGACCCGAGGAAAATAACCTATACGCTGTGCGCTCCCTGGATTTGCTAGGTCCCGCTGCAGCTGCTGTGCCGCTCTGTTCAAAAAGGTACACCTCTGCCCTCGCTCTTCGACTTTCCCTTCCACAGTGCCCCCCTCTGTGCAACAAAGAGAAACCGATCCTCGTCCAACGCCCAGCAAACGTTGGCTTCGAACACCTGTCGTCGCATCCACCGATTCTCCCGAACGTCCTTCCCTGAGCAGCGCCACTCGTCCATGATCTCCAATTCCACCGATCCGAAACCTGGGCACTTGGTACGTAAAGTTTTTGACTTGCTATCTCATAAGGTTATGAGGTTATTGCATACTCAGCACGATGCCGGGTGAAGCTGCCCAGTGGGTGTGCATCATCAAAGTTTCCTCCCAGCGACTGGGCTCGGCCAACACGTCCGCTAGAAAAGCTTGACGAATACGCTCGCTCGCTTGAAGCTGCGGTAAACCCACTCTACACTGCACGAGTGTTTAGCTCCGCTGCCTGGCACAGCCGTGGGTTGCCTCTGCAAGCGCAGCACATCCTAAACAACCACGCCGTGCAGTGTCGGGCAGATTCTTAGACGGAAGCTTTACGCGCTGTTGGTGGGCCTTGATGCAGATGTGCGGTGCTTTTTCATGTGGTGGGTCAGACTGAGCGCAGCACTTGGGTTCCATACATCCCACCCTTCCTTCGTTGGTTGTTGGGCTGTGTTTGCGTCAGAGACTTCTAGGGGGGGCCGGAGGCTCAGGCTCTCGAGCCTTTTTGGATTAAGCTTCTGGCACATCAGTCACATCATTTTCGGTCTTTGGGTGCATTCATAAACCACTGGATCCGCAGTGAGCTAACCTTGGCCCGGCCAGGTCGGCAGCTTTTTCCCCACACCATCCCCACGCCGCGACGTCTCAGATTGCTCTAACGGCCTTGTCGTGCACCACCGTGCTTCGACCTCGACTGGACCTGCCGTTTCCAAGCTCTATTCTTTTAAGCTCAAGGCTATTCCCACTGGCGCGACCCGGGATTTGATTAGTGGGGCCATTGCATCACCGTGCAAGCCCTTCTTCTTTCTTTCCCGACGGGTGATTGTTGCCGATTACGAGGCCAAGTGCATCTCTCTGGGGCGGACCTTGGGGCGGACCTTGGTCGACTCGTTTGGATGGTGGAGCCGGTGCCGAGGCCGAGACGGACGGAGGGCTAGAAAGTCATCGACTAGATAAGAGCATTGCGGTTCCCTCCCCCCCTCGGGCCGCGCTTGAAGACTTCTGTCAAAATGCACAACACAACCATGGAGACATACCACGGCTACGTGCGGACGCCCGCCGACGCCATAAAACTTTTTGAGGCCTGCAGAATAGGCATGTTGCCCCGCGTGCAGCGGAGGCTGTCAGAGAAGGAACGGCAAGCAATCCGGTCAGGCTCCGTCTTCGTCTGGGATGAGAGGGAAGCGGGCATGCGGCGGTGGACTGATGGCAAGTCGTGGAGCGCCAGCCGCGTGTCGGGCAGCTTCTTGACATACCGAGAGATGGAGGGAAAGCGAGGGAGTGGGTTCGGCGCAAGGAGAGGAGGTGCCGGGAAGACTCCCGACTCTGGCCGCGGTAGCGACGAGGACCAGGATGATGGAGGACCGGACGGGTACCGCTACAAGGCTGACGGGCTCATGAAGCAGTCGTTCAGTATCACGACCTCTGCCGGTCAGAACCTTCACCTGATCTCATACTTCAGCAGAAACGGAGACCAACTCCCACAGCCAACATCAGACCCTAACCTGCGAAACATCGTCCCTTCGAAGCAGCTATACCCGGAATCGAGCCTGAACGAGACGCCAGTGCCGGCTCTAACAAGATCGCCAATGCAGCAACCATACCCACCACATCCTCACGCGCCGCACCCTCATGCGCACCCTCATGCGCACCCTCAAGCGCACCCTCAAGCGCACCCTCACGCGCATTCTCACGCGCACCCTCACGCACATCCGGGGCATCACCCAGGCTACCCGGCACCTTACCAACAGCCATATTGGCCCCCTTCGCCCGTTGCGACACCGCCTTACAGCCACGGTCACTACGCGCCAGGGCCGCAACATGGTCACGGAGGCCCACCTCTTCCACCGCCGCCGCATCATTATCCCCAAACAATGCCATATCCCCCTCCGGGCAACTATTATGCCAATTCTGGGCCTCCCCAACCACCATATGATCGAGCCCCTCTTCCACCGCCGCAACCCTCGGCACTGCCACCTAGTCAACAAATGCCACTGCCCCAACCTTATCCGCAGCAGCCCGGTCATCGCTCGCCACATATGGCACAACTACCTCCACGTCTCTCTCCTCTCGGATCCCCGCAATCTCAAAGCCTGCAGTCGCAGGCCCGAGAAGCTGTCCAGATTGACCCTAGATTGGCTAGCAGTCTTGCGCGGAGCCCTCAACGGCCACTACCAGCCCTCGTTCCGCCTTCGCAGTCGCAGCAAGCGCCGCAACAGCAACCACAGCAGCAAACACAACAGCCACTACAGCAGTCTGCACAGCAGCAACAAAACGGTGCTCAAACACCACCATCGCGCACGCTCTCGGTCTCGCCGCCGAGAAGCTCGCACTCGGACTCTAAGGGGCCAGCGACGAGCAATCCGAGCAACCGGGCTAGTCTCCAGGCATTACTCCATCACCCGACACCCTCCAGCTCGGAGCCTAACAGTGCGAACCCTGGAAGCACTGGCAGCGCAAACAGCTCGCCTAGAGCGGCCACTGGAAACGGACCCACAGCGGCAGGTGCGGGAGCTACGCCTATTGCAGCGGCAAGTCAGAGCAAGAGACTAGCAATGGAGGACAAAAGAACACTCAGTGTACTAGATAAAAAGTTTTGTATCTGAGATCCTTTTTTTCTCTGGGAGGAACTAGCGCACACACGAGCTGGACTTTATGGGGAGACTTGTTTACATATGTTTGCATTCGGGATCGGAATAGTTCCTGGTGGTCAATGGGAACGGAACAACGGGGCATAGCGGGCGCTGGGATACACACAGAACTAGGAACACCGCTCAGTGAGGTACACGGCGCGATATGGGCAGTACCGGACAGCCCCCATACAGTCATTTTGCAGTTTCATTACACCTGGTATACTTTGAACACTACCGTGAGATGTGATGTTGAGAAATCCCGTATCACTGGTGGCCTGGGTAGGTCCCGCCATGGTGGTGAGCGCAAACACACAGGGAGAGAGCCGTTTAATAATAGCATACAGTAGCGTCATCTTTGCTTCCTCCGTTTCAAATTGTTTGTGTGCAGGTGTTCGGTTAATGTTGATCCCGGTGGAGAGGTGAAGAAGGTTCACGGTCCAGCATGCTCGCATTCAATGATGAACGTTGTGTGAGAAGTTGTTGAGGTGCGTTGGTGTTGTCTGATGGCTGGGCAGTGGCGGTGGCTCGGCGCTTATTCCCATCCCAATTGTTTCACTCCCAAAGGTACGGCGCTGCACCGCATTTCTGATGCAGTATGGAAATCCGACGTTGTACATGTTGGCTAGTTTCCGTGGTTCCTAAACCTGGAGCCTACCCTGCGGCGGGGTGGCATGGGTATGGAGAACTCTGCATGTTGGCATGTATGGCATTGGGTGGCGTGGTTAAAGTATATGTGTTCAATGAGGGGGGGGGGGACCTTACCTCGGCCAATTCATGTTTGTTCAGTCTTTATTTTAGTTTGTTTTTCCAGTTAAACTTTGGTTTGGTTGGTGGATTCGAAGACTGGATCAATTAAAGCACACGGTCTGTCTGGGCTCGGATTGGTGTGGTGGGTTCATGTCTAGACTACATACAAAGCCTACCTACCTGGCATTCCATTGGGAATCGGGGATGAGGGATGGGGGGTGAGCATTTGGCTGCGTTTGATGGTCTGGCTGTATTGGCGGGAGTTGACGGGTGTCTGGTCACTCGTACGTGTATCATAGGTAGGTAGTTGAGATATTTGAAATCTGTCGTGGGTGTCGGGTGCACCGTACTCATGAAGTGTGTGTTGAGCCGAAAATTGTTACATCGTGCCTGATGCAAAATGGGGTTATTCAGTCTGGTCATTTGGTCCAGTCCTCATCCAGATTCCAGCCCAGAGTCTGGAGGATGTGCGAATGTACCAGGTACATGTAACAAGGTAGGTAGTCACTGTGAAAAATACAAAATATCATCGTGATGTACCTACCCCCTTTCTTTTTGACAGGTGGTTTCCCCGATAAAGGACAAGGGGCAGCACGTTGTGGCAGCTATTGTGGTCTGGTATCGTATCTGTCTGTGTAAATATCTCACAAAATTGTCCGGGGTTGATCAATCTTCATATGACTTTTGTGTGTTTCTTCCCACATCGACAACAACAGTTGCCAAATCCATCATCTCCTCAATGACAGTGGAATAAATGGCCAAAAAACAAGTTTCAAACTCTACCATTATCCTTGTGTGCCTGGTGGCCATGATGCACAAAAATACCTTGTGGATCAATATGCACATGTGATGTGTGCTGGGAAACATAAATGGAATCCCAACGATGGGTCCACGACCTCGTAAACTCCATCGGGGATTTCATAGGGCTTGTATCGGCTGTGCCTCGACTTTCGGTGAACTTACCCGACTCCTACATGTACGCCGAGACGGCGAAGGAACCAAGGTGCTGAGGCCGTTGGCCGGTGCCTAGATTCATGCCAGGGACCAAGATCAATGCCGGATCGTGCCCAGTTTTTATTTTTCTTTTGGTCTGTAAGACGGATTGCAGAGTTGTTTGCTGGACAATGCGGGGGATCCAGGGTGGGATGGATTTGATACGTGTTGAGGCTGTGTACTCATCGGTCGAGATGCACTTCCGCAACTAACTTTGATTAACCAGAGTTGAGTGTGGCTGTGAAGACAGAATGAGCAGAAAAGTAGCACCAATGTTTTTTCGGTGCACGGAAATTCCTGCCTGGCATCTTCATGTTGTGTTGACAGCCCGGGTATTTGCTTAACTTCAAACCAGGAGGCCATTTTGTTGTCGAGGGGACATTGTCACTCAAGGCCATCAATCATCATGGGCCATCAGCTGTTGGAGGTGAGGAGATCAAAGAAGTGACACTAGAAATGTGAAGAGCAGTTTCTAAAACTCCGTGGAAGCAGCAGCAATTAATTACATTCGGCAAAGCTACATGTATCTAGTCTGGTCTACTTGTTTTCGTTCCTACGAGCCACACGTCCATGTCTCGGATACAGGCGTCCACGATTGGTATATCTGGAGCAGGTGGGATGAAGTTTGTCTGTTCTCGAAGCATGTAATTTTGCTCCCCTTTGCGGGGTGTGATGCTGCTCGCGCAAACTTAACACTCCTTGTGAATGAGTCCACCCAACCTGTCTCCATGTCATTGGCCATTATCTGCTTACATGTCATATGTTGGCTATGTGGGCTGAGAGAGCTCAATCTGATCCAAGTACCCTATCTCCAGAGACAATATATTCTGTCCCCCTACATGGTCCGGCTCTTTACCGAGAGATTAATACAACCCCTTGGATGGATGGATGCATGTGGCCCACGCACTGCCAGTGTGTGAAGCTTACCAGTGCGGTCTTTCGGTACTGCGGAAACAACGATGCGAATCGTCATGTTCCACGGCAGATAGGCATATCCAGTCACGGTCGAGACCAACCGCTTGCTTGCCAGATACATCTTCCAGTCATGGAGCCCGTTCAGTTGCAAGGGAACATGGTGTATCTTCTTCGACACCACGACGGGCTGATGTGAATGCATGGAGAGCCTTCAAAATGTAAACCATCCCCAGCGGATAGACCAAGAAATTGACGCGGGGGCTACCGCCGGGAGCATACACTTTGGCCTAACAGGGTAGTGGGAGTTGCTGATGACATACAATTCTCAGCCATCAACTATCAATGTCTGTCAGCGCTCAGCAAAATATTCTCAATGTGGACGACATGCAATTGTTTACTTTCAGACCGGACTAACGAGGCAGCGAAGAAGCTGTTTGAAGCACAGAGACTCCACCATTTAGCCTTAGCTCGCGAAGTTGAGACTACCATCCTCGGTCGATACGCCGCCGAGATGCTGCTTTGAGATAAAAATATGGAATAGCTGTGGTTCCGAACAGACCACGAGAACATGCGGGACAAGTGCGGTTGGTCGATCAATGGACAGGAGGAGCTCAGGTTTATAACCAACATCAATACACTGGAACATTGCATGTCATCCCCGAGGTAGATCCACAGAATATACGTGGTTACTGTCCACTTGCTCACCACCAAAGACAGGTCTGGAGTTTACACATCGAGCCGGGTACTTACGTTTTACCACTTCATGTTTCTTTCCCGAACCTCAACTCCAATCTCAGGGCCATTGGCAGCCCTTGCAGAATCTTGTGATGATGACAACTGCTTCCTCGAGGTCTCCGAGTAGCAAAGGAGAGAGGGAGCACAACAATAAGGGACAGGCTTATCAAGTTTGTGATCTCGGGCACTTGTCAAACGTAGAACTACCGTTCAAGATGTTATCGTGCCTAACTGGAAGCTCAGGACTGCATTAGGATTAGAGCAACAAAGATGCGCCAGCCCAGAGTGACCAAGCAGCGTGGTCATAATTCACAGTGAATTTTGTACCCCGCCCTCTGTGATATGAGAGTCTAAGATCTTGGACTCACAACCGGAGACGGCTCGTCGACTCACAGTCTATCTATCTGGTGGTAAAAACAGGGAGGACTCATAAACTTGAACGCAAGACCCAACTAGTTGATAATAAGCCCAGCCTCCTCTGTTCAAATTCCACAATGTGCTCATGGTGAGCCTCGTGCGTCTAGACGCTCAACCACAGTCCAGGTGAGCTCTCCTCCAGAGAGGCTGGCGAATCAAGATACAAAATCCATTCAGTCTATGCAGATCCTGGCCATGCTGCGTGACCAGAGTGCCTTGGGCGGTAAACTTGTGCATGACGACGAAATAAAACCTCGTTGGTAGACAACCTAGCTTTCTGGGGGAGCCTGATTGTTGGGTGGACGTGTCCCCACGAGGTCGAATCGACACGACACCAGAACCACCCAAGCAGGAGCGGGATGGCCGAAAAAGATGTTGCAGGGGCGGCAAAACGCCTAAAATAACACAAATGAGTGAAAATGGCTTGTGTTGATGAATTACTATAATGGAAATGCCGAGCAGCCAGTTGTGGTTGGCTTGCGAGTCCACAGAACGCAAAGCTGTCAAAGGTGTGGATAGCTTCAATGCGCGTGCCGCCCAGGTTCGCGACGACCAACATCAGTGACTTTGGATGCAAGCCGCCAAATCTCACTTGCAGGGCGGGCGACCGAGTCAAAATTGAGACCAAGAGGAAAATGACAGTTCCGACATCACAATCGAGTCATCAGGACACTACGAAGCAGGGGTTATGCGGAAGGCATTGCGAATGCGCCTGGTCGACTTGCATTGTCGCGATTCCTCAAAATGGCGCCCCAAAAACGCATCCGAAAAATCCCCAGGGTCCTCGGTCGCTATCTCGGGACCGTGCAACTTGCAAGGTGCGGATTGCGACCGTTGCAAGACCAAAAAAATCACCCAAAAATCGCGCCAGAAACGGCGCCAACGACTGATGGAGTGAACTGGTGTGGGACGGTCGGGGAAGAAACGAGAGAAGCAGAGGACGGCGAGCAAGTGAGCCAAGGGGGATGGCCGACGAGCTCGAGATCAGAGAGGGAAGAGCTTCGGTCGCTCATCGATGGCGGGGTGCGCATGATTGACAACGAGAGGTACAAAGTGGATGACTTGTTGTTGAACCGGCCAATCAGAAAAAAGGTGTGCTGCGACTTTTTTGATGTTTCCGATTAATATCTTCGCCCAAAAGGGGAAAGCGCCAAATACGAGGCGGCAAGTGATCTCAGCGCTGGAGCGAAACGCGGCAAGCCTCCAGTCGGCGACGCTCCCGCCCTCTCCATTCCCTTCCTCTCTCTCTTCCCCTCCTTTTCCTCATCGTCCCGGAAAGCTCACCCTCATCCACCGGGGAATTTTTTGATGATGAGGAAATGCACATTGCCCAAAAAATGACACACTCCAGCCATGTGCAGACAGCGAAGCCTGACCCGGAAAAGATTGGATGATAATGTGCATCATGTTCGATTGCGTGTAATTGAAGCTGTGAGATGTCGGGCATCCATGCTGCTCATCCGAAACAACCAATTCAGGGTCGCTGTTGGAAAAGCCACGCATGTTGGGCTGACCGAGAAAGGAGCTGCCACACCTCATTTCTACTTTCCCGTGATGTGGAACTGATGCCATGCCACCTCACCTGCCGTCTTTTTTCGAATTTGGGAGTCAGGTGCTCCCGTTGACGGCAGTCCCAGGCGGAAAAGCGCACAATGAGGCCCAGCGAGTTTTCAGGCTGCTGTGTTGCCGTTTAGCGGGGAGCACGGGCCACTATACCACCAAGCCGCCAGCCTAGTCCCCGGGAAATGGCCTGCAGTTCTCTGTTGTGAGACCAGTGAGCTCCAGGGCTCCCGTCTCGAATCCGCGCAATCACTCGGGGACAGACCGATACCCCCGCTCCCATATATAAACACCGGGGCTGCCCTCCTCGAGCGCGACTCCCGCCCACCCTCTCGTTCCCGGTTCCCCTTGATTACAGATTCAAGTACGATTTAGATAATTCTATTCTCCATCGATCCAATAACAAGAGC
>Ga0247765_1000114_pt1 | contig 62507 bp, 57 predicted proteins | sample UWRJL106311C6_FD_179949 | JGI IMG/M metagenome (GOLD analysis project Ga0247765, IMG submission 179949) | Plant litter microbial communities from Arlington Agricultural Research Station in Wisconsin, United States - UWRJ-L106-311C-6 | ecosystem: Environmental > Terrestrial > Plant litter >... | reverse complement strand
TTTTTTTTGGGCTCATGTCCAGTCTCACCGAACATGGAGATTGCGTGGGTAGACTTGCCGTCCTCAGTGGATGGCGGTTGAGACGAGACGAAACGGGGACCTCGGACCAAGATATCCAAACAAACCCCCACGGATGGACGCGAGCAATATGGGTAGAGATATTCTCCGGGCAGGTACGGGATGCAATCAACTGGTATGGAAGAACAAGAACAAGAGAGTGTCGGGCAAAGTCCTGTTCAATTGCCGCAGTGTCGCTCTAGTCATCAACTCATTGCAATAAAACAATAGCTGCACGGTCCGAACGGCATTCTTGCTCGCTGGTCGAGGGCCTCGTCCCGTCCATCCATTGATGGGAACCTGTCGCACCCCGACAAGGAGGGGTCAAATCCATGGGACGGCCCAGTCGGAAATGCAAGCGTTCAGCATTTTGCAGCCGGGAACTGCAGACGTCGGATGCCGTTGAAAGAGCTTCTGAGATCCTGGGTTGGCTGCCCGCTGGATGGGCTGGGCCGCGCTTGCCTTTCTTTGCACATGCATGACATGCTTTTGTACCATGTCTTCGTTCGAAATACCGTGCCGCAGTCAGCACCTTCTCAGGTAACTACCACCCAGTTCTGCTGTCCCGTCGGGTCTAATCATACCTATACTATGTATTCCATATGTTTGCTTCAAATCCCTTTGCTGCACCTTGTTACTGCGCTGCTTGGCTGCTCTGGTCGACTTGCCGATGTTGGTTCGTCCAATGCTGCACGATAAGACCGACGAGTATGTCGATCGATCTGTCGTGATTGGTCACGCCTTTCAGGTTTTTGGGGTCCGCATTACTCCCCCTTCCGTGTTGCTTACCGCCCTACCTAGGTGAAGTGAAGCAGGTAGGTATGTACTATGTACGGGTATGCTAATGTAGGACCGGTTGCATTTTACTTCCAATCCAACCCAACCTCACGCCCTTCACCTTCATCCTGCCCTATATGCTTCATTATTTTTCACTCGGTTCCAAGCAAACTTGGAAGTGGGGGCTCCCACGCGTTAACTAGAATACCTGAACAACCCTGAAAAAAAGCAGACTCTCAGTTACCCAAGTCCTCCTCCCCACCCCCGAGTCCAACACACAGATCTTTCCTGCAGGTACATAACACATCCTGGCCTATATGTGAGCATGACAGCTTCTAGAGTTAGGGTGTGACAGCCAGGAAGGGGTTCCTTATCTGCGGGGCCCCATGCAAACTGCATCAAAGATTGACTAGGTACCTGGGTTAGTGTAAGAATCGCGAGTGCGCATCCGATCTCCAAGGAAGAAAAAAAAACCACCGCCTGCCTCGGTAGGGGAGTTATCTAGGGATAGGGAGGAGGGGTCGGATGTTGACCCGGATGGACTGGAGCATGAGATAAACCCACCGACCGATTGATTGGAGTGCTGTACGGCGCGCCACAGCATAGAGGAACGAATTGGAGGAATGGGTTGAAACCAGACTGGAGAGGTGTTGCGTTGACTTGAGTTACTCTGATGATCCGACCACGGATTGGATATATGTCCATCACCGTTCAATGAAGCTCTTGTCATTTTATTGCCCTGTACATATTATTTCTTGGACTTTATATGGTTTGTGTTGGTGTTTCATGCCGCGGGAGCATCGAGCATCGACGACTTGTCCACGATCGTTCCTTTCTTCAGTTAAGTACCTCTCTACCTTTAGGTATCTGTTGCTTTTGGTGATAGTTATTTTTCTAGGCCAAAATCCGACACCAGTGGAACAGCACCGATCCAGTTGGGTCAAGCTCACTCGACTTCCGCCTCCCGAGAACTTGGTCCATCCGGGACCCGTCCGCGGGCAGGTAGTACACTTGAATTGGGGTCCTCCTCATTACACATTCCGGCCCAACTGGCGCCCAAGAATCTACAAAACACCAATATCGATGTCTATCTTTGCAATCTGTCCCCTTGGCTCATCAACCCAATTCGCTGACTGTCTGTCGTCATCCACACTTGCCCGTTCCATTCATGCACTTGAACATAAGCTACCTAGTACATTATCTTGTGAAATCTCCACGTTAGTTATCTCCCGAAGCGGCACTCTCGGTCCCTGTGAAGATGTTTCCGCTCAGTGGAGTCACAGAATATAGACTCTGCAGAGAAAAGCAAAGGAAATCGTCGGCATAAGTCGGCAATACCAGTCCCGGGATCTTATCTGCATCCGCGTCTGTAGATAGGTACGTAAGTACCTAAATGGGGGGGAAAAAAATAGATACGGGTTAAAACTACGTACCCCGGGTTGCTTGGGTTGCGCCGAAATCGGGGCTTGGGCCCGCAAGTTGAGTGTAAGAGCTATCTTCACGCAGTTACACGACCACATGGTGCCGAGCCCAATTCGGCGGATTTAGAATACATACATGGGGCTGGACTTGATCCGAAGGTTCCTATGAGATGGTACAATATAGATAGATACCCAGGGACTGCATTGCATCACTGTTGCCACTTCCGCTGTGTGTCCGTCCGCCGGAGTCTGTAAGCACACGCCCTCTCCTATCATCGGCGGACTATTGTCTTTTCGGAACCAGGTGCCTATGCAATGTTCCGTCCTAACTTGTGGCAGCGTGATTGCAGAGTTAAGCCGCTCTGTTACTCATGCTTCTCCCGTCTTGGACCGGTGATACGAGCAGACTTGTGTGCCAAATTCAACGCCGAACGCACACTGTGACACTCGGTGTGTGCATCACTGTGAGCAAGCTTGTACGCTGTGAAACATTACCTAAGGGTGGTAAAACGTCGTATGCCTCGGTCGTCCATAACCAGCATGTCCTGGGCCAAAAGTTGGGATAGACCCTATCATCTCACCACGAGTTTCGGGCCCCGGTAGTTCATGCGGCTCCGCGGAGCTCATGGGCATTGCTGCCCCCACTGAGCTCGCTGGCGTCCCGGGTTCCCTCCTGATGGGACTTCCGCCAACTCCGCTTCCCAGCCCGAGGCCCATCAACGGTACTCGTACCCACACTCGCCCTTCGGAATCCACCTTGGTCTGAACAGCATCACTTCCCCCATAGCCGTTTCCGCTGCTGCCAGCCACGCCCGATGACCCCGTTCTAGAAGTCACCAACTCATACACAGTTCCGTCAGCCGCCCGATACGGTCTCTCGCCAGCGACTTCCAACTCCGCCGCCGCTTGTCGTGTCAAGAACGGGCTGCCCGGAGGAGGACTGGTGGGCGTGAAGCCCGCTGTTGTCGCGGGGCTCCAAGGGGCACCTCTCGCACCACCTTCTACTGTTCCATCAGATGCCTTGTTAACGCGGGTTATTGTTGCCACGGCACGACGTTGTCTGTGCTTGCGGATGACCCTCACCAGCACACCCAAGATAAACAGCAGAGAGAGGACACTGCCTACTACAATGCCAGCTATAGCGTCGTTTGAGAGTCTACCTCCCTGCTTAACTAGGAGTCCACCAGTAGGATCCGGAATAGCCCTCGTAGGCGTGCGGATTGCAATGGAGGCCCGACGTGTCATCAGTATGCTCAAGTCAGGGTTCGAGAAGCCGCCGGCGGGGGCAGTTTTGGTAGCGCCGCCGTTTGGGTAGCCCCCGATGACCGAGATAACTGGAGGCGGTACGGCGTATTGCGTTAGATTCGGCAGGAACAGTTTCCAGGGCGCTCTATCGGGGCTCTGGAGGCCGAGGTCAAGATTATGGGCTCCGAACTGATCAGGTACGTCGCCTACACCCTATATATCAGACAGACCTCATATTTTGGAACAACGTGAACCTACACTGCGTGGTGAGAGGGAAAGTCCCACCGATGATTATCATCTGGGCCCCCGAAATAATGTTGCAACTGAGCGAATGGTGAGGATACTGTCCTGTTCCGTCACCGCTTGGAAAAATCTTTATCCTGTAGGCAATCAGTTTCCCAATCTACACACGCGCTTAGGGTCAATACTTGCCACTTGAATGATGGGATAGTGAGAATATAGACATCATCAAAGCCCGCTGTGTTTGGTGGCATTCCCGCGCCTCCGTAGATATATCTACAACTCGTCAGCAAGAGGTCTATGTATCTCCGATCAAAGACTTGCATATTATAGCTTGACTGGTCCGATGCCCACGTAGCCCCCGCACAGAATCGAGCACGCATATCGGGCACATCACCTGTCGCATTTTGTATGTACCACTTGGAGCTCAGCACATCGTACAAGAAGATCTGCTCCATGGGCTGACCAGAAACAGTGCCATTCGCATAACGGTCTTGAATCCCGCCAAAGTAGACGAGCATGCCGCCGTCACCAATGGGCAGAAAGAGCATGACACCCTCGGCACGGCGGACGTTGTCGGGGCCTGTGATGTTGGCCCACACGTTCGTATCCATACTGTACTTAACAAGCCTCGATGTCGCCACAGCTGGCCCGTCCCAGCCAGGCACCGAGTTTCCCGACATCCAACCGCCGTAATAATAAGCTTCACCGCGCTCTGGCACCGATATGCCTGCTCCGTATGAGACACCGTTGATGCCAGTTTCGGCGGGCGTGCCGAACGACACCCACTCATTCCCGAGCACGTCGAAGGACCAAAGTGTAAACACCGGAGGCGGCGGTTGCTGATGGTACTCACCACCGAACAGGTAGAGTCGCTTATTGACATCATCGGCCCATAGCGCGCCACCATTGACGCTTGGAATCGACGAGTTCTTAGTCAGGTTTGCGTACAGTTGCGGCATGCCCGCCGAACCAAGGACGTCGAGATCATGATATAGGAGGCCGAGATCTGCCTGCGCTTAGCTGTTGCACGGGGAAGCTATAAACCACAGTTGCAACCAGGTACATACTGGAATAATTTTTGGGGTTCTGTGATATCGCATTGTAGTTCACGAAACCGCCGTCGATGTATAGCTTCCTGTCGATGACAGCCGTCTGGTGACCGAACCGCCGACAAAAGTTTTTGATCGGGTCAACTTGGGCGGCGGAAATGCTTGAGAAACCCAGAACAAGGAGCATAGACGATATCCATTTTACCGGCTGGTAATCAACAAGCCGGAGGCGGTTTCGGGCCCGGCTTCTCGGACGTCGCAGAGCGAAAGACATCACGCCGGGAGGTCGTGAATGGAGATAGCCATTCTAGAATGAGCAGAAAGGGTTTGAACTGGGTAGTAAGAAAGAATTCTTGTTTGACGGGAATCAGATAAGCTTCGAAATCGACTCGGTAGTAAAACGAATGAATGTTCGTCAAGCTCAGCCCGCCGCAGTTGGTGCCGACGCTAGCTGTATACATAGACCGGACACGTTACACAGGCTTTTCATTCGCAGTCATCGTGCTACCACATCATTGGCGCCCGCGATGCCAGGTAGCCCTTAGATGCTGGAGGGTTGAGGTATCGCCATGGTGAACCGGGGCAATGAAGCGCCGATCATCGAGCATTCCCCACGGTCACTCGGAGATCCGCAAATAAAGCGGTGGGCCGTGTGGGCCGGTAAACGACTGACCTGAACGTACATCAAGAGACCGTGGTTGCTGGAAACAATGATGCTGACGACGGCCGCCACTGCAATGCTGGTGGGATGATCTATCCGAAAGGTAGGGCGCATATATTGACCGTGTTACGGAGCGCCGGACGAATTCCAGGCGTGGTGGCTGGTCCTGCTGGGGGGTGGCAATCGCTGTGCGGTAAGCTCGATATCTTGAATATGACTGGCTCCGCCTCAAAGTGAGGCAGCGGAGAATGGCGAATGGCAGGAAGTGGTTCTTGTGTCTCCCTGCTCCCGAACCGAGCTGTGCAACGCTACCAATGGTGGGGGGAGGAACACAACCAACTCGTGCTCCGAATTTCATCCAATGACCCACTGTTTCCAACAATCGCTCTGGCTGTCTGTCTGGCGCCTACGCAGGGCCTAACGACGGGCTGAAGATGGGATGGAGGTGTGGGATACAACCCCAGCTGGAAGCTGGTCACCGGTGATGCATGGCGATCAGAGTACTCGAACTGGTAACTGGGCCAACACACTGATAGGCTATCATTCAAATCTAAGCTGCTTCATACACTCTCGATGTGGCGGTCTCGCCCGTCAAATGCAGAGTTCCCGTGGAGGAATATTGACGAGCAGAGAATTGTGGACTGATGGGCAAAACGGACCGAATGGTTGGCTTTTCGTGATGTCTGTACCACAGGCTGCGAAGTGGCCTCGTATGCTAATGCAGGACGGGATTTAAGAGCATTGGACATGCTGTGGTCGGCTCTACTGTAACTCGATGGGCATGGTGCGTTGAAGGCAGTTTTTGACGTCCGAAAAGAATTGTGAAAGGTGATGTATACGATGGGGTTCTGGGCTGTAACCCATGGATATGACCCCGCAAAGATTTGGGGAAATAACCCTCTGAGAAGGCAAGAACGTATTGAAAGACATCTGCTTTAGGGGAAGGAGCTGCAAGGTCAGCTGCAAGGTCACCTTCCTCCCTTGGACTGCTGGTATTTTTCTCGCAATGGCAATCAAGAGAGAGCCCGCGGGCTGCTTTGTCTGCCGCACAATGTCTTCTGATGGACGACTCCAAAGCCGTTCAGATTGAGCACACTCAAGACGCGCCGTGGCTGTGTTCTCCTGTCATACCGGAGCAGGGTGGGTCTTTCCGGTAGCGTCCGCGACGCCGGACGGAGCTGTGGATCTCCTGGATGCCGGATGCCAGATCCGGATCCGGATCCGGATCCGGATGGAATTCCACTCTGGGAAAGTGTTCACAGACAAGACTCTCGAACGTAATCATCAACACACATCAATTCATCCCCTTCTACTGATACATTCCCTAAATCGAATCCAAGACCTTGTCCCGTCAAACGCCGTCTCAAGTCATACCTTCCCAAGGAACCCACCAAAGGGCAACCGGCCGCGGATATGGATAGAAAGAATAGGCAGTTTCTTATTATTTGAAACAAGCCAGATAAGTCGAGAACATAGTCGTCCGCCCGCTGCACAAACACTTTTAGCAAGACGAGGCGATACTGCTACAAATCCATCCACATCTCCCACTATTATTACCGCTCATCGGCTTGATGTGGTCTCGAACTCGCCATCTCGCCGTAGCGGCCACGATGTCTCGTTGTATCGTAGGCCTGAAGGACGCGTGTCTGTGACTCGTCGGCCTGAGAGAAGGCGTAGCCACGCTGCTTGCGCATGCGCTGTACTTGGCGGACCTTTCTGATTGCTTTTTGGAATTGCTCCATACTGCTTAGAGTTAGCATGTTGTTTCTTTCATCTTGGCTTGGTGTTCACACGTACCGTGGTCTATAGTCTTGGATATTGTACTTCTGAATCTCTTGGACGTGGTGATACGCCTCAGGCCGCCAGAGTCGTTTGCTGAATTTCCAGCAAAAGTCGCGCGCTAGGCAAAGGATAGCCAGTGTCGGCATCTGGATCCAGAAGATAGGGCTCTCAAACAGCCGAGGCACAACCCCAAAGTACTCGGTCGAAAACCCAAGCTTGGGCGCAACAGTGCCATAGACAGCGATGAACACAATCCAGATGGCCATACTGCCGGGAATTGCCACAATGTGGTACTTGGTCCAGTTATTGGTAACCAAGGCGGCCTTACCAAGCACGGTCAAGAGCACAGCACCGTACATGGCCGAACCCCACACCCAGTGACCCGCCAGGCGCCCGTCACCCTGCACGCCGTCGTGGATCCAGAAGAGGTTGCCACCGATGTACAAGATGATGGAGTGATAGGCAGCTGTCAGAATCCACTCGCAAAACACCTTGACCTTGAAAAACTTGTTCTGTTGACCAAGGTTGTATAGTTGTGGGTACCGATCGAGCAGGCGGGCCGATACAAACTGGTCCAGAATACCGAGAACTAGTGGCGGGAGTACCGTGTAGAAGACGTTGTAGAATGAGAGCGTCCATGATTCGTAGATGACCATGCCCGAGAAGACGTTTTGGAAAACATACTGCGCAACGTTAGAGCCTCGAAAAAAACACAGCTGCAATAATTACATACCCAAAACTGCGTCAGATAAAGCGTGATATTTTTGTAGAAGGAAAACAGAATGGTTTTGCTGACACGATGGTAGCTCCATGCGCCATGAACAAGTAGCAGTTTGCGGAGGAAACGGAACTGGGCGATGGAGACATCGGCACTTCGTGCAGCCTGGAGACCCTCGACGCCACTGATACCTATACCAATGTGGGCGGCCTGGATCATGGATACATCGTTGGCACCGTCTCCGATCGCGAGAAGAATCGACTCCTTTTGATACTTCTTGACCAGTTTGACAACCAATGCCTTTTGCAGCGGAGAAACGCGGCAACAGATGACCGCTTTGCACATGATGGCGAGGTCCAGGAACAACTTCTCAAGGTCCTTCTCCAGAGCATATGTGAGAGACTTTCCGTCAATAACGAGTGCCAGCGTGTCCATTTCGATCGTGGCATCTGCTTGGTTCCGAATCGCATCGAGTTTTTTCTGAATGTTATCACGAGTGGCTTCCGCATTGTCCTCGTTCACGATAAGTAGCATCATATCCTCGCTGAGAAGCTTGCAGCTCATACCGATATTGATCGCAGTTTCCTGCCTGTCACCGGTGAGAACCCAAACCTTGATGCCTGCTTCCTGAAGAGTGTGGATTGTCTCAGGCACGCCGTCTTGCAGCCGATCCTCAATGGCAGTGGCACCGAGGAGATAGAAGTCATGTTCGATAATCTCAGCAGCCTTGTCAAGTTCGTCGGCGCGGTTGCCGCCAACGGTGGTTTGAGCCTTGTCGTACACCTGGTACCATTCTTGGAACTCGTGCTCGGGAACCTCACGCATTGCCAGGCAAAGGGTTCGCAGGCCCTCGGAAGCGTACTCCTCGAGGTGGCGGAGTGTAACATCCACGTGGGGATTGCTGTCGTTGAGCCGTTCGAGGATAACGGTGTCTGCACCTTTGCAGTAGATTCGGACCTTCCCATCAGGGCAGCGGTAGATGGTTGACATTCTCTTGCGAGTTGAGTTGAATTCGCAGACAGCCAAGAGTTCGAACTCGAGCCTCTGACCCTCAACCTCAATGATAACCGAGCGTGGTTTTCTCGCGACGAATGTATATCCCAGATCTCTAGCGCCCTCTACAAGAGCGCCTTCATCCGGGGAGGCGGCCTGGTACTTGATCTTTCCTTCGTCGTCCTGTTCTGGAATGACCGTATGGCATGTTGCAAGAAGAGTGAGAAAGTGGTCAATAGCCTGGGCGGTTTGGTGCGTCTTCAGGTTTTCTCGGAGCTGCTTGAATTCGTGAATACCGACCTCAACGCCATCTTCAATCGTGGGGACTCTGTCCTCGGGAACTACTTCGCTATACATGACCCCGGCGATGGAGCACTGCTTGAATTCCATCATATTGCAGGTCAGGGTTCCAGTCTTGTCCGAGAAGACGTACTCGACCATGCCCAGCTCTTCTACCAAGCTCGACGTTCGGCAGTTGGCAGGAGTATCGGTGACGTCGTAGTAGATATCCATATCGTCGTTGATGAGGATTCCGTGCCAGTACTTGACCAATTCAATTGTGACGAATAGCGAAATGGGAACGAGGGAGGAGAACAAAACCCAGTAGGTGACCATATCTTTGATGAAGATACGTGCCACGGCAGCAGCACCGTCAACGGGGTCCAGGAAGAGATAAACCAGGGCATCACCCTCGACTTTCCGCATGATGAGGTCGCCAACAGTGGAGATGACACTGAGAACCAGGAGAATGCCGACAAGAACGAGAACGAGCATGTTCAGCTGCCTCTCAACCTTGGTTCGCTTTATGGGTGCAGCTGTCGCATTCCGCATTAATTTTGTCTCGTGGCCGGTGAAGACGACAACACCATGGATCCAGGGGGTGTTTCTCAGAGTGGCGCCTCGCAAGAGTAGCTGCTCGGGGTTCAACGAGAGCTCCTTTTCCCCACCACCGGCCTGCATGGTTAGGGTGGCCTCGTACGTGTAAAGGCTGCTGTTGGGCTGCTCGGAGCGGATCTTGCCGGTCAGCCGGCTGACTTCAACTGAGCTGACCATGGTTGACGTCTCAGGCAACGCCTGTTTGATTTTGAGGTTGGTTTCTCCGTCTAGATTAGCTGTCTCGATGTAGCAAAGGCCTTCTGGCTCGGAGCTGGCCAGCAGGACGAGATCGGCCGGGAAGGGCTCTTCAGATTCGACGCGGATGATGTCGCCGACAGAAACGTTGATCCATTTCGTATCAACAAATGAGGAACCTTTCAAGACACGCGTCTTCGACATGTTCAAGGCCTTGTCTGCCTGCTTTCTTCGGTAGTCTTCTACTAATTCCTTGCCGGCTGAGACCATGAGCACAACGATAAGCGGACCAATGGTGGTGTAACGGTTGGTGGGCGACAGGCCAGGAATCTGCTGCAAGCCCGCTGTGAACAAGAAGAATATGTTTGCAAATTTAGAGAACTGTTCGAATAGGAACTTTGGGAGGAACGTGGCGATGTTGTACTTGGCCGTGGACACATGGTTGTCGACGAAGTTTTGGGTCGCGTTTGCGGGGGGGTTGTTGAGCTGGATCATCCGGGGCCCCAAGGTAGATGGATCTGGCTTTCCTCTGCCGAAGCCGAACTTGAAATTGCCCATGTCGAACTTCTTGCTCTGCTTTGGTGGAGGCTCTAGACCTCCCGAGTCTGTCCGCCCATTCCCGCGTGGTTCTGTAAGTGGGAGGTCCATCTCCGAGTAGCCTTGCCCCATGCCTAACCTGTTCTTCACTCGGCCAAAAAATCCACCACCGAGACCCAACACACTGTTCCGTTTCCGCGCATTGCCTCGCGTCGATGGGTCTCCTGGGGGGACACGGCCTCCCTGCTGATAGTAGGAGCCGCCATCGTCGGGGAGGTCGTCGATGTCATCGGCGTAGCGCTGGTAGTTACCCAGATCCGAGGTCTGGCTGTACTGACGATCTATGCCGGTGATGTACGGCCCTGTGTTTCGCTGCGATGGACCTGGGGCTCCAGGCAACGGCTGTTTGGCCGAGGGATGTGTGGTTTGGCTCGAGCCGAGAAAGTCGTCGTACGAGACCGAGGGCCGGGATTGGGCGGCATATGGGTCGTCCGAGTGGAATTTGAGGAGGTCATCGTCGGTCAGTGTTGATCGCTGACCGTCATTGTAAATGGGCTGGTCGTTGTCAAGATCGAGGAGGAGGTCGTTATTATTCCGGGAGCTACTGGAGCCCCCGGGAGGAGGGCGACCAGTCATGCCGGTTCAGGCGACTTGGTCGCTGGTGCTTGCCGGCAATCGCGGGCGCGATGCACAAGGAGAATCTACCGTGATGACGCTCGCGGCATGGGTTGGTCGCAACGACGTGCGGCGATGGAGGCGTCGATTGTTAGGTGTCAATTTTGTTGAAGGTGACGGCTGCAAAGCGTGCTGAGCGTTGGCTGCGACAGCCAGAAGGAGCGAGGATGCCGTGTTCGATACTGCACAGCCTCCTTTTGGCGCAGACGCAGGATTACGGGCATCAGCCGTTGAGCCTGGGGAAAAAAAGTTTCGAAAACTCGGGCCAACCAGAGGCCAATCGGTCGTCCTGCACGGTGCACAAGAGAAAGCGGGCGCGGAATTCGGATCGGCACGGGGCAGGCAGTCGTGTTTGACGTTTGAAGATCGAGAACGAGGCTCTCTTCAAGACAAAGCCAAGGCAGCCCGGAAGATTTCAGGGGACCGCGCAGCCAGAACAGCACAGACGCAGTCTCTTTTGGGGCAGGGACGTCACAGCTCGACCCAACTCGCGTTCCTTTGGGTGGAGTAAGCGGCCAATCAGACGGGTGGCTAAGCTGTGGCGTTTCCTGGACCAGCAACATTCCCCTTCTGAGTCGTTTCGACATCCTCATACTGACGAGCCTCGCATATTCGCAATTATCACTACATTACGAGTTTACTATCGCCGTCAACATGGTCTGCGCAAAGTGTCAGAAGCTTAACAAGACAACTCTGGCGACTCCGGGAGTGAAGAAGAAAAGCGAAATGTATTACGGGTCGCAGGCGTCGTCATCGAGCGACAAAATATCAGCCACACTCGGCCAAACTGGAGTTTCAAAGAGCAAACTCCTATCCAAAGCTGCCAAGAACCCGTATGCTCAGTACGCCAGCTCCTGCACGCGCTGCAAGACCAAGATCTCCCAGGGCCACTCACTCTGTCAGACGTGCGCATACAAGTCCGATTGTGAGTTCATTTTCCGAGAATTGAATTTCCAATCCCTAGTGCTGACTCTCGTAGCCTGTGCGATATGCGGAAAGGCGAACAAGAAGAAGTCGGCCGTGCCCACAGTCGATGGTCAAAAGTTCAGCCTGAAGTGATAGGTCTCATTGGAGAATGATTCTGATTTACAGTGGGCGGGGCATCTGTCACTTTGAGGTTTGCAGTCCAATATCCCGCGGTGAAACCTGCGAAGGAAAGCCGCGACTGTTGCACAACAGCTTGATAGTAATACGCGGAGGTGTGTTGTTACCCTAGCTTCTCTTCTGCGCGTGTCGAGGGGGCTGAGGGGGCTTAGAATCGTACGGGTGGGCCCCCAATTCTTGTGTATCCCACTCCCGGTTCACCAGTGGAAAGACGGATTGCATCTTACAGATTTCTCTCCCTGGTAATCTGGGATGTCAACTGCACAGCATGGTAAGTGTGTATGTCAGCCAACAACAACAGCGATATACTAGCAGTTCAATAACGATGATACACGGATTGCAACGTCTCCCTCTCTGTCACGCTCTGTCTCACAGCTCTCAGAGCCTGGCCTGCTCGGAACCCAGGACGCTGGCTACAAATTCGGCGATGTGCTTGTTTACATCGGCCGGTGCCTCCCACAACGCCCAGTGGGTAGCCGTGACCTCGCGCTTGATAAGCTTGTCGAAATAGTTGGACATGTTCGTTGCCATGGCTGGCGGTAGCGCAACATCGTTGGTCGCCACGATCATCAAGCTCGGGGCTTTGATCCTGACTGCCTCGCCTCCTTTTTCGGCCAGCTCAAGCTCATCATCAAAGTTGATCCGGTGAGTCCGATACCAGTTCAGGGGTCCATGCATGCCGTGGCGTGCATACTCGTCGGCGTAGAAGTCAATCTCATCGGTGCTAAGCAACGGGCTCGGTCCCAGGTTGTCCAGGTTGTCAAAGAGGACACCCTCGGCGGTCGAAAAGCCCTTCTCGTTGTTCGAACCGCGGCCCAGATAGAGAGCATTCAGAAATGCGCGCAACTTGTCACGTCCCACAATGCGGGCTTCCACATCAGGCCCCGCCAGCTGTAGCTGGTACCGGAAGTTAGGCAAGATGGTTTCGACCAGCACCTCGGGCGGCACCCACTGGGCACGCGGGGGGCCGTAGGGCGTGCACACGCTGAAGACACCGCGCACGATTTCGGGATGCCACAGTGTCGTCTTCCATACAATGGCACCACCCCAGTCATGGCCACCGAGTATCACCTGCTCTCCGGGCGCGACGTGTGCCGCTAGCGCGGCCAGATCCGAGGCAATGTTCTTGTGAGAATACTCGGCGACCGCTTCGGGTGCATCAGTCCGTCCGTATCCCAGCATATCTGGGACAACGACGCGCAGGTTCTGTGCCAGAAGCGCCGGTACCTGATATCGCCACCCAAACGACAGGTCCGGCCAGCCGTGCACGAGGATGACGGTTGCGACGGGAGTAGACTCGGGGTTGGCGAGGAGGTAGTGCCTGCGAGCGTCAACTTGATGAGATCATGTCACCTAAATACCTCATTGAGGTACTCACCAGGTATTTCCTCGAATCTTGAGCGTCTGTCGCTCAGCCCGAGCGTCGTCAGGGGTGAGCTTGTCGACATCTGCCATGGTTCCGACTAAGACAAGCTCCAAAAGGGTGGTTTGCCTCACCCGAATGTAGGTATTGGTGGGTGCGATGCAGTGCGATGCCTGTTCCACGTTTCCTACCGAGGTGGTTATGGAGATGACTGGAACCAATGTGGTGGATATGGAGGTGGGGGATGAGAAATTTATCCGATAAAAAAACAGCAAAGACGCAAGTGACCCTCCAAACAAATGTATTGTCGTGAACACTGAGTTGGTTGCTAGTGTACAATCCAACCTCTGAAAGATTGTTAGCGTACGACTTGGTGAGTATTGAGGAGGGGTTTGTGCAACACATGAACAGCTGGGAAGCTGTTCTGTAGGGGGATAAGGTAGAATGTTTAGGCCTCAATTCCAATATTCAAGACCCCGAGATTTGCTCGCTAAGGTCTTGAACCTCTTCACTGAGGCCTCAAGTTTCCATCATCAACCCCTCAAAAATAGAAAAAGAATACCGGAGCAATTTTGGTCCACAGGCTGTAGCCAAGCCGTAAAGTACTACGCGAACAATCTTTCAGGGTTGGACTGTAAAGGCAGACAGACCTTGGGTTCAAAGTCGCGAAGAGCACGTGGAAGCGGGGTAGCTACCTCGGTGCTCGGTGCTCGTGTACGAATCGTGGCGATTAGACATACACACATCCAGGACAGCAATTGATGTAGTACAAATCCATATTCATCCGGCCTCTCCTCGGCGTGTTTCCATGAAACTTCTAAAAGGGTCTGATGAGGGGACAGGTGGGACTGTATCCCTTGGGCTGTTGTGAACTCTTGATGGACAGAAATAGTAACCAGCCGAGGCAGGGATAAGTTGATTTTACGTCATTGTAGAAGGGAATACCCCCCCGTTGTGAGTTGTGAGCAGTGACAACAACAGGACGTGGTAGCTTTGCTGGGGCAGAGCTTAGATCACTCAGCCTCATGCTCATCCAAATCCGACAGTGTTGCTCGCTTGGTAAGAATAAAAAATGTCAAGGTTATGTTAGATTTACGCCCTTCCTATCATGATCTAGTAGTGATCCAGCGGTCATAGCAACCGTAATTCACAAGCTTACCACCTCATTTTCTACGTCCTAGCGTGTTTAGTGTTACAACGCAATACCCGGGCTGCTCTGAGGAGAAAAAGACATCCGAGTGTTATCAGAGGCGCAGGGAAATGGAAACCTAACTAACTCGTGGGAAAAGAAAAGGGGTATCAAGCAAATTAGTAAAGAACGGTATCCTCCTCATCCTGAACCATTTCTTCCACATGCTCATCGTGCTCCTTATCTAGCGCCATCTTGTTTAATGATGTCGACGCCCGGCGGTTAGTATCAAGCACGAATTTGGGTGAACCAACCGTGTTTTCTGAGCGGCACGGTGAGCGCTGCACCCCAAGCTCACTGAGTTTCCTTTCTTTGCGCGCCTGGAATTCGTCGCGCTCTCTGGCGATGGTCTCATTTGCTGTGCGCACCTGGTCATCGATGGTGCGCTCTTGCGCTCTTGTAAGCTCCCAGGGTCGATAGTACTAAAACGCCAGAAAAATTAGCGCCCAAGCAACCATCAGGTCCCAGTGATCTTACCAGTTTCGGCTTGCTTCTTGTCTCTAGACTTCTTGCGAGCGTAAGTATGTTGGAATGTCGAGTATGCATCTAGTCGATGGTCAGCAAAGGCAAACCCTTTGCCCCAAGACAAAACGTACCACTTGTTCGTCGAACTTGATCTGCCCGATCATGCGGGCGCGTCTCACCCTCTCTAGCTTCTCAGTCCTGCGCTTGTCATCCTCGACTCTCTGCTGTTGGGCCTTTGCATGCTGCCGACGCTCAATCTCGAGTCTCTTTTTTTGGTGAGAGCTCGATGTGGTTTGACTCAGCGTGTTGAGTAAACCGCCGAACAAGCGTTTTCCTCTCTTCTTTTCTTCTTGACTGAAGTTCTGTGGACGACTGGCCGCGGAAACGACTGGTTTCTTAGCTTCGGGAGCTAATCTGTCGTGGGTTTCTGATTTCGGCTCCCTTTTGGGTGGGATAGTATCTACATCGGGATCTGCGTCTGCTTTTTTCCCCTCAGGATGTCGCTCAGCATCGGGAGTTCTGTCCTTGAATGCTTTTGAAAATGTTGGGGAAAGGCTCCTCCCCCTGTTTTTCGCGTCGCCGCCATTGATCTGGACGTCTCCTTCCTCCACCTTGATACGTTTGAAGTCCTCCTCCTCTTCCGGAAAGGGGGAGGCTTTCCGCTTTGACGCAGGGGGGTCGTTGTCTTCGGACATTGTCAACAGCAGTTGTCTCCCGAGGTTGGCCGGATCGATTTTGGGAGACTCGATGACGGGATTGAAACGGTGGTCAATTGAGAAAATACTGTCCCTGGCTGCTTTCAGCGAGCGTCCAACTCGGCGCAAAACAAATCGATCGGCAAAGCCGCAGTGTTTTGACTGCGGAGCAAACAACCAGGCCCGCAGCTGCAAGCCAGTCGCAAGCTCAAAAAGCTTAGCTGGCGTCTGGGCGGCGCTGAGCACAGACCATCACAAGGCTGGCGCAGTTGGAAAGACAGAAAGCGGTAGAAACGCCACACCAGCCGAGGCTGAACAATTCAGGCGCTCAGCCCGGAGAGTCGCCCCTATCAACCCCGACAATCACAGCCCCGACAAAACATCAGCGTTTCCTCCACCACCAAACACAGCAACATTCCCAATCTCAGCCACATTCCCAATCTCAGCCGGCGCAAAGTCTCACGAACCGATCGCGCCACCGAAAACGTTCGCCGCTTTCCAAACCCAACCAAATTTGCTAATCCTGACCATGTCCCGCCATCACCCGTAAGACCCTCCCCTTCTGTCCCCTCTCAGGCTAACTTCTGCCTCAGCGATCTTGTAATGTGCCGCAAACAAGCTGGCATCGCCATCGGCCGGCTCTGCGACAAATGCGACGGCAAATGCCCCGTCTGTGATTCCTACGTCCGGCCCACCACCCTCGTTCGCATCTGCGACGAGTGCAGTTTCGGCAACTACCAGAACAAGTGTGTTGTGTGCGGCGGTGAGGGCATCTCCGATGCCTTTTACTGCTTTGAGTGCACGCGGCTGGAGAAGGATCGAGATGGGTGTCCCAAAATCATAAACCTAGGCAGTTCGAGGACTGATGTATGTTTTGTCCTATTGTATGAGAGAAGAGAAACTGACAGAGTCGACAGTTATTTTACCAAAAAAAAAACAATCGGACGTACTAATACCGATCGATGCCACGGAATTGGGCGAGAAACGAAGCTTCATGCGCTCCGCGGCGTATATTGCACTATCCACTCTGCACTATTTGTATAGAGTTATTCTACCGACCCGAACAGGAAGGGCTTGGTCGGGTCCAGACAGACGGACAGGCATGCGGAGGGTCTGCAGTCCTAGCGCAGTCCTGTCCATCCTGAACTGCCCCTACTTGCGAGATGTCCGAACCCAGCCACGGCAAATTATCTTCGTTGGCGTGGTGACGTGTTCAAGATAGGAACAGGGTGACGGAATCCTAACGATCGAGGAGGACAGGGAAAAAAAGGTGTGCCCACCCCACCGCTGAGTTCCTTCCATAAACAGGCAGACAGGAAAACAAACCCGCTTGATATTTGTTCCATCATCAAAAGAGAAGTCACTAAGAGATTTCCCGTTCCATGCTATAGTTCGATCACCGAAGAGTGTCAGTGCGTGGGGCACTTTACAGCTTACCAGCTGCATTTCAAGCCGAGGGTGTCTTTCTACCTACGCAAAATGCAAAGATGTAAACCACATCTCTATATTGTGAAGTGTTCGGTTTTAAAACCCAAGGCCTTTGAGTTCTTGGTACTTGGGGAAATGCCGAATCCGACCCCAGGTTGCTGAGGGGATACCTACCTATTCACAGCTATTGAGCTGTAAGTACCATGCGAACAGTTTTTTAGTGGTTAACCGTAGTAAATTCAGATACCAATCTCATAAAGTCTCATCCATCCGTCCATCCATCATCCATCAATCCATACCGCGTATTTCGTCTTCTTTTTTTTTACGAACAGAGGTATCATGAAGGCTAATTCACCCATAACTCTACTCTCTCATGATGACTTTGGCATTGTTGGTTTGGATTCCTCCGCAAAATCAACTGAGCCCCCCCCCCCCGGCCGGTAGGAAACAAATGAACGAACTCCAAACCCAGGCGCCCAAGAGTGATAATAATAGAAAGCGCCGACGTGTAAATATGATACACCAGAGCAACAACGGTATCCAAGACCGCAACCACGGTCAACCACAAGCTACGTCCCTGTATCGAGATATCGCACTCCGTAATCAAGGGCGACCCTCAGATATAGCTGACCTTGACACCCATGCCCGCCGTCGCCTTCACCTTATCCCACCCGCTCCCCAGTACTCGCGAGATCCTCTCGCGGATGCTCTTGCGGCTAAACATAAGCAAAAGCCCGATAATAAACGCCAGCGTTCGGTACAACACAAAGGGGTTCGTCTGGAACGACAGCGCCATCTGATCCACCAGGGCCTTGATATTGCCGAGAAACACAGCAGTTCTGGTTCCGAATGATGGTGGGGGTGCCGTTGCGGATTTCTCTTTGACATTCGGTTTCGCGGCCTGTCTCGACTTTGGATTCTGACCCTGCTTCTGGTTCCTGCCTTTGCCCGTGCTAGAAGTTGAGCCAGCCTGGCTCGGTGGTAGGCGAGGAGTCCTCTCAATACCGTAGTCGACTTCACTCGCCTGGGCGGCACGACGGGCGCGCTCTTCCTCTAGACGTTTCCGCTCCCGCTCCTCGTTTCCGGCCCGCAGGCGCCGCGCCTCTTCGATATCGCGGCGGAGTGCCTCTTCCTGGCGCTGTTGTTCCTCATGCTCGCGCCGCTCTGCCTCGGCCTGCTCGTCTTGAAGGCTCTGCAGCGCCTGCAGGAATGCCTCGCGGCGCTCATCGTCAAGGATAGCGCTAAGTGTGATGAATTCACGCGCGTACCCCCACTCGTTGTTGCGGACAAGCACATGCAGCGTATAGAGCTCGAGAATTTTGACTCGAGAGTTTAGATCGCGGGGCGTGTCGGCTCCGCTGGGGGCGCCCTTGGCTGGGGAGCGGAGCCGGCGGGGGGAGGGTTCGGCGAAGCGGCCCGAGATGTCGAGATTCGGCGTCCGGGCTGCGGCGAGGTAGGTCTCGAGGCGTTTTTGGTTGATTAACTGCGTTTTGGCGTGTGCGAGGAGTAATGTTGCCCTGATTGTAGGTTAGTTGGTGTTTTGTTGCACAATAGGTAATGAGGGTTAAATACAAGTTGATAACCACTTCGGCATCCACCTCGCCTTCGACGCCGTGATAACCATTGCGGACAACCTCTTCCCAAATCTCGCTGTCGCGCACCTTAGTGCACAAAGCCCGCCACTCTTGCGTCCCAAATGCTTGCTTACCCTCTTCAGGGTCCAGCTCGACGATGGCGTTTAGCAGAGTGATGTACAGGCCCCATACTTTGGCCCGAGCGGAACGGGATGCGCGGGCAACGGGAGCAGGTTCAAAAGAATCCCTACTAGCTGAAGCGTCGAGGCCGTTGCTATGCTCGGATGGGGGTGGTGTGATCAGTGGAAGGACTGTGGACAGAGCCTCGGGCAACCGACGTGTCAGGAACAGCGTTGAGGCCTGGCGGTAAGTCTTTGTGATGTGGGACGACGACGAGTGGCGTGCCGAGTGCATTGACGAGAGCGACGACATGGACGAGGCCATGATGTGCGGCGATGCGTACGAGGAGGACATGGCGTCGTTAAACGCGGCCGGGCTCATGATGGTTGACAGCAAGGCCGTGTGCTGATGAGTGCAACTTCCTTGTTCACGAGGAATTGCAAAAAGTGGCTCGGCGGTCAATCAGATTCAGAAATCCGCGTGGTGCTGCGAGCTAGTGCCGAGCCATTTTTGGATCTTCCAGGGACGCGATCGAGTAACGTACGTCAACTCTGGACTCCCCCGGCAAAGTTTGATCGAAACAAGCGCGATGCACCCGTGATCGGCCAAGATGAAAGTTGAGGCCGCGCATGTGGCTCCCGGTGACGGACTGACTGAGGCGAGGAAGGCCTTGGCCCCATCGGTGATTGCAGCTTCTTTGAGCCGAGGCTCGTCGTTGGATTTGCTCGGCAGGATCCGCTGCCAAGACTAGCTCCACGATTGGTGGGCCGGTAAACAGTAGGGAAATACTCGATAGCTCCACCGGAAAGCCCGGTAAACTAAAGTACTACACTATCAGACCCAGGAACGGCAAGCAGCTCCAGGTGAAGAAACACATGGAAGCCAGCACCTGGGTTCGAGGTTGCATGAATTGACGCCCGTAATTGGCAGACACATTCTATGCAGCAAAGAGTCAGATGATGGTTAAAGATTTAGTTCTCCCACCCCCTCGGAAATCACCTTGGAGAGAAGACTTAAAATGGCTTCTATTCCCGTTAACTGTAAACAAATCCGGAATTACGGACAACTACCTCCAAAACAGTCCAATCCGAATGCACTCATGGGCAAACCATTTCCTTTCGCGAGGAAAACAAACTTTGGTATAAGATGCACTTCTGATGTGAATCGGCATGTCTGGGACTTTAGTTTAACCCCACATCATACACACTGACAATCTCCTCATGTTTCCCGAAACATGGAGCATGAGGCAGTTCTTTTCCTTCCCGTTATCATTATCTAGCGGTGAAGCCCGCGTAATCCCACATCTACTGCAGCATCGAGTCTAAAGATTCGCCCAACGCCTGCTCAATCCCCACTATCCACCGCCTATTCTCGCGCTCCACGACCTCATCATCGTCATCCTGAAGTTCACTAATGTACGGCAGCATCTCAGGCAATGACGCCAACCACTCTTGGCCAAGCCGTTCCGTAAGTGCCTGCTGGCACTTGACCACCGCCAGCCGGACAGCGCCCTGCTCAGACCGTAGAAGCTTGAGTAGTGAGGCGTTCAGCTCCTTGTGGTGTTCTTTGGAGTCTGCCGCGGCTGCCAGCTCAACTACGGCAGGAACCAACTCGGCTGTAACATCGATTGCACCTGCGCGAGAGAACTGGTCAACTAAGACTGGAGCAATGGTGCCAAAGTGTGACGGTGCCTGCCAGAACCCGTCCCGGTCGTGCTCAAAACACTGCGCCAAAGTACGCAGGATACGCTGCCAGAGTTCTTTCTGCATCGCGTCCTTCAAGTCCGACTTGGAAAGGATCTGTGCTGCACTCTCCGAAATATATGACGTGTAGCTGGTCACAATCGACTTGAGGCTTTGGAAGAAAGTGAACAAGAAGCCATATAAGCTGATTTGTCGCACCGTCCTGCCCGGTGCGTCCTTCTTGGGAAGCGATGTTGGCCACTCCACAAGCTGCCCAAAGACAGGCCTGAATGTTGCGTCGTTCAGTTTGTAGATCATCTTGAGGGCGCAATCGTTAACCATGGCCTCGATTTCCTCCAGCTGGGCTGCAGTGGTCCGTGACTCGTCCTCTTCGGCGACAACAAGTCTCCGTTGGTCAAATACATTGACTAAAATTGAGGACAACACGCTGACGTTCTTGACGATGGTAAACTTGGGATGTTTCTCGAGCGCCATTCCAAGAACGCGAAGATGTTCCTGCATTGCCTGCTCTACAGTTAGTATCCAACATCAGCATATGTATAAAGTACGCCTTACCGCAGGGCCAGCACTCGATGCCTTCGACCATGTGCGCTGGAGGGCGGCAAATAGCGCTTTTGAATCCACAAGCTTCGCCAGAAACTGGAGACACTCGAACCGGTTTGCGTCTGATTCTGAGTTCAGGTCTGCGGTGGCGGACATATATGAGCAGTCAAGCAGCTGTTCCAGGTAAGCACCTGAGATCATATACGGGACATGCTGAGCCAGGGCTGTCATGAATGCGTACGCAGCATTGTGCAGTGCCGCATCTGGCACTTCGCCTTGGAGGCTCTGCTCTAGGTATGCCAAAGCTTTTGGGATGGCCTCCGGCAGCACAGGTACGATGGCATCTTGCAGCACATCCACAAGAGAAGCCAAACAGAGCAGAGCCATGACCCGCAGCGTCTCCGAAGACTGACCCAGGCAGTGGTCGCCCGCGATAGTAGTCGCTGCAGCAGCAACAACCTCGATATCCTTTTTACCGTACTTCTCGGAAATCTTGTCGACGCAAGTAACGGCAGTGTGCTTGTAGCTTATGTCTCCAGACTCGCGAATAACCACGGTGAGCTGTGGCAGGAAAGCAAGCAGCGCAGCTCTGCTCTTCGAGTCCGACGTGCTCTCCCTGTCCACCCGCAGCTCGAGAGCACGTAGAACCTTTTGCCTCAAGTCCACGTTGGGGCGGTCAAGCAGCGCTTCGACACTCTTGAGGAACTCAGTGATGGACAGAAGATTGAGGAGGTTTGATAAGGCATCTCCACAGCGATTGTGCAATGGCTTCTTGGCCTTGACCACGCTCGCCAATGCCAACAACTTCTCCAACAGGGTTGCATACAGATCCTGGATCTTGCCGGATTGCATGTCGTCCTGCGCGGCCAGCTCGGCGATCTCTCGCTTCAGCCGGCGGTTGTTGAGTAGATGAGGCAGGAGCGCGAGCTGCTTATTCGCGGTCTTGACAGGGTCTTGGTCTCCCGTCTCATTCTTCCCGAGTAAAGATGCCGACAGCCCTGGCTTGGGTTTGAAAATGTCATCCATCAAGTCGAGGAACTTGATCAGTGTATTGAGCTGAATCTCGACAGAGAAGGAGCTGATTATGTGCGTGGTGAAGGCAATCATGCTGTCGGTCGCCCCATACTTGTCGACAAACATCGCCAAGATAGCAAAGAGAAAGTCCTTGGGTCCCAGGTTCTCCACCAAGGAGACAAACAAATCTTGTTTCCGATGCCCGGGAATGTGCTCGTAGGCGATTACAAAGCTTGACAAGAGCTCCGCCGTGCTAGCAACCAGGTTCCTGCGAGTCTTGCGGAAGTTATCGATCAGTGGTGGAATCACCTCCTTGACAGTCTGATTGACCACATGGGCAGAGTAGTCATCAGCTTGTCTCAGGACTGAGCTGCCCATGAATGTAAAGATGGGCATCACACTATGAAGCACGACATCAGGTGCAGTTCTCGCCAGGCTTGCCACCAGAAGGAGGGCGGAATTGATGACAGTGGGACTCGTAGATTTCTGGATGCAGGTCGCTAGGATGTCGCCATGTCCGACAGAAGCATCAATTGTCAGGGATTTGTCGTTGTGGTATGCTGGCATCATGGCAAGGAGACTGCTCAGAACAAGATTTTGCAAGTACCCTAACTCGGATCCGACAATAGTCCGAAGGTGTTGGAGATCTGAGAGTGCGGTGAAAAGGCCGGGGAGCAGTTCTGGGTGCTTCTCGGGGTAAGATTCCTGGACCAGCTCCAGCACAAAGGTTATTCTCCTCAAGGTCGACTGGACACCGTGATCTCCCTGCGTGCTGATGCTCCGCGGGCGCTCGGCCGTGCTGACGCGTCTTCGTTTATTTGCAGGTGGCTCTGTTGCCACTTTCACCTCATCCTGCATCGAGTCGAGGAAGTCAAGGAGAACATCTGTAGGCAGCTCAACGGTCCGGAGGAGGTCGGCTGCGTCGGCGGGCACGGTGCCTTGCTCGACTGTAGGACTAGCACCACCCTGACACAAACTCAATAGTTCCTGGGCGGCAGTTAACTGTATCTCGACCTTCATGGTCGGCCAAATCTTCCGAAGTCGGCCAAAAATGCTCTCAACGAGTGTTGGTCGCGAAATAACTTGCGGCTCTTTAACCAGGCAGAACAGAAGCTCAAGACCAGGGCCATTGTTGGCAATTACCACATCAACACATGCCTTGTCGACCCCCGGTTCCTCGAGCGATCCGCTTGCAGCGAGATGGCTGGCTTCTGCTCCAGAAAGTCCAGCCCACCAGCAGAGAACTGGTAGTAATAAGTCGGTTCTGGATGTCCCGGAGATGCTTCGAATTTGATTAAGCGGATTCAGCAAGCGTACCTTGGCGTTGAGAACTGGCGTTGCTTTGACATGGGTACATAAAAACTTCATGATCGAAAGTCTTGTAGAGCGAGAAAGGTGGCTCCTCTTGTCGGGGCCCTTCCCGTCATGATTGCTTTCGAGGGCCTTGACGAAAAGCGTGCAAAGGTGGTCTGCGTGAAGAACGGACTCCTCGAGCGAGGGGAGCATAACAGTGTGGATTAGTGACTTTGCAGCTGCAGAGTCCAACCAGCTGATCTCACCGGTGTTCTTGCCGTACAGATCTTTCGCGGCCCAGATCTGCTGGGCGGTCTTCGAGCTCGCTGTTGACAGCTGACCAAGAACAACGAAGAGATCTGCAGCTGCCCGTCGAACACGCTTGGCCGGGTCACTTAAAGCAAGGATACAGTAAGGAATAATAGCCTGAAAGTCCTTGTCGGCGCAGTCCTCCTCTTTTAGGCGAGCCTTGACACAATCCAGAGCCGCCGCTTTAACCAGTGTTGGGAATGAGCCGCACCAGATTCGTACATAGAAGCTGAAGTAAAAAGACCTTGTCGGCGCATGGGACCGGCTGAGAACCGGAGCGGTATCAAATCGTTGGATACCAGCGTCACTAGCTGCTGCGGAGAGGAAAAAGCTGCTCAGCTCGTCAAACAAGTTGACCGTGTCATGAGACAGGCATGAAGTATTCGGAGTGGCGAGTTTTGAAACCTTCTCAAACGCGACTTCCAGCTCCTTTTGTTTATCATAGGACTCAACATCCATGACTGCTGGTGTATCATCCTCGGTCGACTCGATCGCAAGCTTCGGCCGAATCGCCGTCTCGAGCCTTAGTTCGAGTTCCTCAATGTCAAATTCGACTTCTTCAAGAGTCCCCCTGATGATATCTCCGAGATCTCCGCCGGCTTGTGATAAATTCACCAAGATGGTTCCAAGTTCCTTCCGGACACAGCCGTCTTGGTCAACACGATTGGTAATCTTGTGGGCGGCAATGAGTAAGGTCTTGTACACAAGCTTGATCTGTTTCTCCGGAAGGTATTTCCCGGTGAGAAGCGCTTTGACCAGGGGAAGGCTGCGGATATCGCCCTTCTTGGAAAGTCGGTCCGTCAGGGCAATCGCGAGTCCGTTTGCCAATCGGTCCACCCTGTGGCTCTTGGCGATCTCATCCAGAATTGGGAGGAGATTTTGGTTTTTGAGAAGGGCCTTTGTCACTCGTCCAGACAACTGCTTGGAAGACCGGTACTGTGAGAGGATGCAAAGGCAGACAAGCCCAGGGCGAACGGTCTCCTCTGACCAACCGAGCACAACCTGGTCCATGAAAGCATTAAGAGCGTTGTCCTCCAAGCTTGACTTGGCAGCGAGGATTGTGACAACCATATACGCGGCGATCTGGATGCCAGGAACCTCCTTGATTACCAGTGCCTCACTGAGAACCGGTGCAATCTGCTGGAGCAGGGTGTGGTCATTCTGTATCTGAATGCTCCGCCTGCCTGAGCGCATCTTGTCGAGCATAGCATTGACAGCCTCTGCCATGACACCGCCCCAGAAAGAAATAAGACCAGGGTATTCATGTCGTTTCTTGCACGAGGTAAGGGTGTATTGGGAGATGTGGGAGAGAAACTCAGGCCGGGCAGTTGCCTGCTGCACAATGGCAGCTCGGGGTGGTGCAGTGAGAGACCGGATATAGGGGTCGAGGAACCTATACTCCAAGGGAATATCCGAAGGTAGTATCGAGAGTAATGTCACGAATGCCGGTATAGTGTGGTACGGCAGGAAAGTGGCGAGGAGAGCAGCTGTGTTAAACTCGTGGATTCTTATACTTTGTCAGCGCCATAGCGAGGAGATACCCAGTCCACAAAAACGTACCGAAATCGCCGAATCAACCACTCAATTGCCTTTATCGCGGGCATGAGACGCAAGCGGCTCCCGCTTTGGTGGAGGAAGGATTCGATGCGCTTGTCCAGGGCAGCATTGTCGACGGAAGACAACTGAGTGCGATTCACCTCTTGGCTCTGTTCACTAAAGAGGGTGCTCCCAAAGGGAATAAATCGAGAATCAAGGCGACATAGCTCGTCAAACCCCTCCCGGCAAATCTGGAAGATCTCAGGGAATGTTTGGCCGGCGGCGACACGGGGTTCGAAGATCAGTGACTTGGAGTGCGAAGCCTTCAGCGTTTTGGCGTCCAAACTACTCCTTGATTTGGCCGCCAGTTGCGCCAGTTGCGCAGCGAGAGAGGAAGCCATGGCGACACGCCTGGCCGCAATTCCCTCCTCAAATACCAGTCTCGCTGCGGATTTACCTCGGTTTACTGGGTTGACATTAGGAGCGCCGTAGTGTTGTTGTAAAGAAATCGTTTCTAGATTTCCGTCGCAAAGCTGGGATGCTACCTGCGATGCTGCCCGCCATTCTGGAGTTTTTTTTTTTTTGGACTGCGGAGACATCTTTTATCGATAGCTGTCCGCCAGTTAGCACTGGCCGATAAACGATAAGCACGCTTTGGTGGGGCAGCTCCATAGGGGTCGTAGAGAAAAAAATGTTCCCAGCTCAGAGCGCAAGTCCCTCCCCACTAGAACAACGGATTCCATGGCTTCCCAACCCTCCAAACGGCGCAGACTCACGCCGCCCCGGTCCGACGATGGCGAAGACTCAACTGTACGCACCGCCAAAGTACAGAAGCAGTTCTTCAAAAGTGCAGCGAATTGGGACCTCGAAAACGACTACGAGTCTCGGCCCCGAAAAGGCAAGACGGACAAGAAGAAAAAGAAGGAGACGGACGAAAATGCTGGGAGACTGCCTATCAGAACGGCCGGTGGTTGGGTTGCCCAAGATGATGTCGAATCGGTAGCCAGCGACTGGCTCGAGAAAGACGGAGATGCCGAGTCGGTGGATGAGGAGCCTGCGCCAGCTCCAGAGGCACCAAAAATCCCGGAGAGAGAGCAGATCAGACGAGCGCAGGAAGAGCTGGCAAAAATAGCCACCCAGCTTAACGAGGAGCCTGAAGAGCATCCTGGTGCCTTCAAAGCCCTCGCCAAAATTGGGGAGTCACCGCTCCTCCCCATCCAGAAGCTCTGCATCGTAACCCAGATGGCCGTCTACAAAGATGTTATTCCTGGCTACCGGATCCGACCTGGAACCGAGGATCCTGCCGGGGAAATGCTGTCAAAGGATGTCAAACGGCTACGGACATACGAACAGGCGTTAGTCACTGGCTACCAAGTCTACATCAAGACGCTTGCCCAACACGCAACATCACAACCTCAGAAGGGAGACAAGCCTGGAAAGAGCGTTGCGAACATTGCCATTACCTGTGCATGCACCCTTTTGAATGCGGTCCCTCATTTCAACTTCAGGAGTGACCTGCTGAGGATCCTGGTGAGGAAACTCAGTGGGCGCAAGGTCGACGCCGATTTCGTCAAGTGCCGCAAGGCTCTCGAGACCTTATTCACCGATGATGAGGAGGGAAGACCGTCCATGGAAGCTGTGTCTCTCTTGACCAAAATGATGAAGGCCCGCGATTACCGCATCCACGAGAGCATCTTGAATCTTTTCTTGCAGCTCCGCCTGCTCTCCGAGTTCTCAGGCAAAGGGTCGCACGACAAGGTTGAACGAACCGATGACGGGACAAATGGGCAGAAGCAAAAGCAAAAGAAGGTGTTCCGGACCAAGAAGGAACGTAAGCGACTCAAAGAAGAGAAGGCGGCCGAGAAAGTTATGGCTCAGGCCGATGCCACAGTCAGCCATGAGGAGCGAGATCAGATGCAGTCAGAAACGTTGAAGATGGTGTTCGCGGCTTACTTCAGGATTCTCAAACAGCGAATACCCCACCTTATGGGCGCTGTGTTGGAAGGGTTGGCGAAGTATGCTCATTTGATCAACCAGAACTTCTTTGGCGATCTACTTGAAGCTCTCAAGGATCTAATTCGGTACACGGAGCGAGGTGAGGAGGAAGAAGAAGGATGTGCAGAACTGGAGGATGACAACGATGAGACATCAGCCGTGCGGGACACGAGTAGAGAAGCCCTTCTCTGTACAGTAACAGCGTTTGCGCTCCTCGCCGGTCAAGATGCACATAATGCGCGGTCTGGCCTGCATCTCGACCTTTCCTTCTTCACGACGCATCTGTACCGGAGTCTCCTTAGCCTATCAGTCAACCCAGACCTAGAGCTCGGGGCAAAGTCACTCCGGCTAGACCTAGACGGGCCGGACTCGGACTCGGACAAGAGCAGCTATCGGGTCAACCTGCAAACAACGACGGTGCTTCTGATGAGGTGTCTGAGCGGTGTTCTCCTCCCGCCATGGAATATTCGCTCGGTGCCGCCAATTCGCCTCGCCGCATTCACCAAGCAGCTCATGACCTGCTCGCTACAGATGCCTGAGAAGTCGTGCCAGGCTGTTATGGGGCTTTTGCAGGATGTCCTTCATACGCATGGCCGTAAGGTCAGCGCCCTGTGGAATACGGAGGAGAGAAAGGGAGACGGGACCCATAAGCCGCTGGCTGAGACGGTGGAAGGGAGCAATCCGTTTACGTCAACAGTTTGGGAGGGAGAGCTACTGAGAAAACACTACTGTCCCAAGGTTAGGGAGGAGGTCAAGGCTATGGAGAAGACCCTCAGGACTGTATAAGGAGCTACGGAAAGACGATAACGAATGTCATACTGCAGACTCTCCTTGCCAGTTTCAAGTGAGGTGAGTGTCTAGTCACGCAACAGCCTAGGCTGGATCCGCACTAGGCCTTTGCTAGATTGGAATCACATTTTGAGTTGGGCCTTCGTGATATTCTGTCCTTTTTGTTCCGCACTGCAGACTTCTGGCCACCAGAAAGCTGCACTGGCATTTTCTCTGTCCTCTCCGAACTCAGCACAGCTCTGTTTTCTCTTCCAAATTCATGCTCGCCTTCCTCATGTTCGCCTCAGACTGCTCGGGGATCATTTATATCAAACACCTTGTCTGGGATATGTCCTTTCCTTTTCCTGTCTTCATCCTTACCTTCCCGTCACGGACTGTGGACCCTATTCTTGTATAGTCTAATGTTCAGCTCATTCTCACACTGTCCCAATATCAGCACTTCCTCGCACTGAGTGCGCGCCTGATCCGCCCCTTTCTCTTGCCTCTGATACAAGAGAGAGGTCCGAATCGGAACCACAAAGAAGAAGAAAAAACCCTTTTTCATGTTAAGCAGTTCGCTCTCTTGATTGGCATTATCCACGGATAGTGGGAAGGGGAAAAGGGGGGGGGGGGGGTAGCGGGTTCTCGTCGGGCTATGTCGAATATCGAATACTACCTAGGTAGGTAAGGTAGATAGGTACCTGCGTAGTAGCAGATTTTCAGAGCAGACTCCTTTTTTCCCTTGTTGGTCTCGGTAACACCGATAGTTTTTCATGTGCGGTTTTTTTTTTCAGGGAATATTTACGTAACTCGCCATAGTGCTGTTAGTCTGGTTAGGAACAAGCTCGGTGATTGTGCTCTTAGCTAGCCCAGGAATATCCCATCTGAGACTTTCTAACTCGCCTAGATGCCACTCTGCCTACTATGATTAGTCACACATGGTCAAACTCAACATGCCCTTAACGCAATACAAAGCTCATACTGGTTGGTGCTAGGTCTTGGTCCAACGCTATCACCCACGACAGAATATCGACACCTTTTACACATGCACGTACCCACCTACCTATTTGCCAGGATAGGTGTTCAAATGCCCGGTACATCAGCTTATCAATCTTCAAGCTAGGTTTAAAACACAACGACCTAGAGTTCAAGAATAGGTACTAAGACGCAGCTATACCCTCATACCGACCTAGGTAGCTTAGGTAGACTAGGTAGCTTCGCAATCCACTCAATCCCTCCGCCCAAAAGCATATAACGTGCGAGCTCAACAGCTATCCTAGGTAGGAAGTAATATACTAGACCGGTTCACCCTAACACTCACCCTCCACTCGGCACTCTCCACGCCCTTTATCGACGACATTACGAATGAATGTCATCAACATTTGATGGCCGCCTACCCGCACAGACGTACCCAAGCATTATTGATACGAAAGAACAGCAGGTCACCAGACCCGATGCTTTTCTTCTGACCATGTATACATATATCATCCACGTGACCCACGCGGCTCTATCTCTCCGATGGGCCCAAGCACACTACCTAGTGTAAGCAGGCAGCTCTACACTAGAAAGCCCCATGATAATTTCCCGTATTCCTTTTTTTTGGGGGTCCGGGTGGACAGTGGGTTCGCAGCACTACTGCAGGTACAGACAGTACACGCAGCAGTAGTGTGTATTGTACCTGCAGTAGTGAAGGCAATGCACCTAGTCGGGCGCCTGCCTCACCTAAAGCACACATTCATACTATTGCAGAACATGATGGAGCAATACCCTCCACTCTCCATTATTTCCCACTCGAGCATCTATCTAGATTGCTCCACAGTATCCGTGCCCTTCTCCAGATACAACCCCCTATAAATAATAACGCCATCCACCGTTTTTCTCCACCTCTCAGGGAAAAAGAACAAAGAAGAAGATGGCGCGCTTCGTCTTCTTCCACACCGTCTTCGAGAAGGTTTTGGGAGAAGGCCTAGCCCCCTTGGCTCACGCTAATGTAGCGTCGATAAGCCCAGGGCAAATTACAATGCTCGACTAGCTGGTGGAGAAACCTAGATGAGTAGAGAGAACATGTCATTGGCATCGAGAGCACGCGAAGAACACTAGAGAGCTGAGAAACGCACGTCACGCCCTAGGACAAGCATAGAAACACAGAGCAGGACCCAGCAACAGCCTCAATGGGCAGCCCAGGAGCGAGAACATAGAAACCCCCAAACGGCAAGACCCAAAGTCTATAGGCCATCATGGGTTCCGTACTGCAGAGCCACCAGGAGTCCTAACCCGCCTCAGCGAACGAAACAAGCGGACACGCCGAAAGCGGCCTTGTTCACCGCTTCCATCTGGGCAGATTGCCGACGAGATGAGCCCCGGATAGAGTGCAACACTAGAACGACAACGCTTGGTGGAGTCGTCTTCCTCACTAACACTAGTCTGGTGCAGTGGAATCAACAATCGGCGATTCGGATCCCGGCAGCATGTCCTGAGGTCAGTGAACAGCCAAGTGGGTTAAAGACACTAATCCTACTGCCCGAGTCCTGACACATTCTTCAATGTCAACAACGCCAATGGCTCAGCCAGGTCCCTAAACCCACGAGCAAAGAACATGACGATAATGCCTGTTCGCTACTAGCACGCAATGCCACGACCTTGTCATTCCTGGGTTATCCCAACCACGCCTAGTCCACGTCCACCATCTGCACCAATACGAACTGGTTTGTCTAGTGTTTGTGGATCTGGCCTCACTGAGGCTCTGACCTTCATCTGCACTAGATTCTGCAGACATGCTTGAGCACTTGCTTGCTCTCGCCAGGAACAAATGTCGTAGTGGGGTAGTACGTAGCAGCCTACTCCTCCTGCGTACCATGTCCAACAGTTCTCCAAGTCTATCGTCCCCTGCACGGCTGATCTCCCATCATGCTTTGCTTGCCCAAGCACTCCATCTGCTGGACGGGCAAGTCGGAACGCCGGCCGGGAGAAGCAAGCAGAGGGGATTTGCAAACATGGGGCCGGTGCCCTTGTTCCCTTGGCCGCCCGCCTCGGATCGCATGCACTCAGTATGCGGGCTCCCAAGCTGATGAGTGAGCAAGGGAACTAGGGCCTCCACGCCCAACAAGCAACACGACCACTCGGCCTTGTCCCACGGGCGGTGGCCGAAGCTCCGTGCGAACCTTCATGCCATTTGGGATGTCCGCCAGGGGGCAGGGAGGAGAGTGGAAGAACAAGCGTGATGCAGAGGAGCCTGGGCAGCGTGGGCAGGTCGATCCTTTCTCCACCCCAGGCTTGTCTCTGGTTTCAGATGTTGATCTTCCCTCGAGCCCTGCTGCAGGCGGGAAGTCAGCCTGTTGATTGGACGCGGGTCAAGGTCTGGGGACGGGGGACAAGAAAAGAAAAAAGAAGCCCTCGGTGCTCCTCGGAAACGTCAAGGTACAGACAAGGAAGAGCACTTACACGACACAAGGCTGAGAAGGACCGAAGTCGCCTGGCTATTCTTCCCAACCGGCCAAGGACAGGCAAAAACACGAAACACAGAAGAGAATTCTCCCCCGTGAGTTTTGTCTTTGCCTCCCCCTCAGCAAACCCCATCAGTGATGAACTTTGTATGTCGAGCATCCCAATGTGTTGCTGTTGCTGTTCCTGCCCGCAGGACGAAGGGTGACGGGAGAAGGGATAGCTACGCCACCCGCGGGTATTCCTGGGTAGGGAGTGGTGGGAGCCGCCCGGTCGAGGCTTGCCAGCCCTCCACAGTGACGTTGACCTCGGACCTGGGCTCAAGAACGAAGGAGTCGGCCAATGTGTTTCGCATTTCCCGCCGCCTCGCCGTCCCTCTGCGTGTGCGCACGGTACTTGCCCAGGTGACGACAGCGGAGTACCGGTCACTCGGCTCACATAACGAAAGCCGCTGCGCACTAAGAGCAATGCGTGGACGACGAAAGGCAACACTGTGGGCACCCATTTGCCAGTGGCGCGAAGCGTCCATGCCATGTTGCGCAGATGTCAGTAAGCGGGACGCAAGCAACAGAGAACAGGCAGCTCGCAAGACCTGGACCTTGTCCTCAATGTTGCTCCTGCTAGCTTCGCTTGGAGGTTTCTCAGATGCTTTTCAGCCTGTCGCCGCGGTAAAGGGGCACCTGAGCCGACAACAGCCTCTGCCGCACGGACGCGTTCGCGCTCTTGAATGTACAGCTCTGTGTGGTAGTGGTAGCGTCCCCGCCCCCTTTTTTGTTCTTGGACTTGATATTGTTATTACCAGCCGAACCACGGCCTATGTCCCAGCACGGCTGCCGTGCCCTCAACAACAATCCCGATCGGGGAGCCCAGTCCACGATGATGGCGGTTTGCCTGCTCGGACGATTTGTTTCAACCCATCCTGTACCGGGCTGGCTAGCATCCTGGCATGGGATCAATGGCATGTTACCGTCGTGGTCGGCTTGTTTTTCCGCTTTCACCGCGGGTGAGTTCCTCGTCAAGCTCATTACCCCTGGCCCCCAATGGGCCAGCGACCCTCGCTCTCAGGGTTCTGGAAAAAGATGTGACAAGCAACGGGGCAACTGACGGAGTTTCATATCTTTCCCTGACCCCTGAGCCCATCACTTCTTTGTGCCCGCCTCCCCCCACCTTGCCGGCGCTTGTCTCGGCCGTCCTGTAACAACACAGGCTGAAAAAGTGAAGAATTTCGGCATTTCCCACTGCGGTAGCAAAAACCGCGATAGCGACGGCAACGTATAACCTTGGAGCCTGTGCCGCCGCAAAACCACAAAGCAAACTTCGCTTGCCCGGAATCTTGGCGGCGTTCGCGCGCGAGGACCCCCTTTTTCGCAACTTTGTTGCTCCCACGCATTCTGTTGACGAAATGCTGCCCGCACCGCGCAAAACTGCCGTTCCTGCGTGAGGTGACATCGGGGACAGCCACATTTCCAATTTGGGCCCGCCCCATCCCCTGGCCGTTGCTCGCTCCTCAACGCTTAGCTGGAAAGGGGAATGGCTCCAACACCTGCTCCCACTGCACCCAATCACGACGGTTCAGGAACGCACCGAGGGGGGACCAAGCCCAGCGAGCCCAGAAACTGATTGCGACTCCAGGGCAGCACCCATTGCAGCGGGAACAAGGTAAGTTACCCTGCAGTTTCAAGAATTTCCATTACCTCGACCCTCTTGGCTCGTCGTTTCAGGATCTCCCTTGGCAGCAGCAGTCCCTTTTCACCCTGTCGACATCGAGAACATCCAGGCCTCGGTGATGATGCGCATTCGCTTGGGAATAACGACCGGGATCCAATGCAAATCTCACCGCGGATAGCGAAGAATCGGCTGCCAACGACAATTGCTGCGGCGCATCCACCATCTATAGATGGAGAGCTCATCTCACTCGGCGGGCTGGCCGGGATTGTGTTGGGTATTGTAGCTGATGAGATGTGGGCACAGCGATTGCTATCAATAGCCAGCTGGAGCCTGGGGGCGATGTAAAGAGTTTACTAAGGACGACGGCAGCGCGGTGCGTGTAGTTAATCCATGGCGTCAGCCGTGGGTAACAACCCCACCCTGCACGGCTGGGGCCTGGGCGCTTGAGGCCATTCGCATTTCGCACGAGGGTTTTCTTGTGGATCCAGTCAACTACGAGCCGGGGCGGCGCTGTGCTCGTCATCCGTGATGTGAAATCGTCAGCGGCCCAGCTGGATGACGAGCCCGCACAAGATCACACAGATACTCCCCTGCATGATGAAGGCAGACCAGATCCCGCCGTACCTGCATTTAGACAGGGAATCACTGTCGCCACAGCTTGCCGCCAGGTCGCCGATATGCCCCCGGTCTTGTCTTCAATGGCCACAAGATGCTCATCGATCATAGCAGGACATTTTAGGAACCTGTTCCTGAGGCCTTCCGCTGTGCATCCTCTCATCTCTCCCCCGCTCATGCGGCCGTCGTGTGGCCCAGCCACACCTAAAGTATTGTCTGCTATTCTTGGGGAAAGTAGCCCCTCTGCTCCGCAGTCGGTCGGGGTACTTCGTAGCTGGTCGCGCGAATCGGCGACGGGAACCAAGATTTCAACTGCGTCGGGGGGACCAACGAGGAGACACAAATCTGAGGGGACCAATCAGCATCCTGAGGAGCTCACTCAACCTCCTAGCCAGGCTATTTCGCGGGGAAGAACCTCAGATTCCCTGTCAATGCGTATCGCCTAGGCGGCGCGGCCACGCGCTGTCGCTGTGATTGGCCCTCCATGGACGGGAAGGGCAGCGGCTGCAAAGCGCGAGAGTTAAGCTTAGCCTGTTTTTCAGGGGTGCGCAATATCTGAAACGCCCAAGCAGAGAGTCTGTTTGCCGTCACCAATCGATACCACTTCAGCCACCACCACCAACCGACTGAGAGCAGATGGCAGATCAAGAGAGATCCGACACCGAGAATTGCCGAAACAGGCAATTTAAACAAAACGAAGACGTAACAGTGCGTTGTTGCGTGGCTGCTCTTTGAAGCTCAAGTCTCCGTCAATGAGATAATTCCAGATCCTCTCTGATCCAGCTTTCCAGGCTTCCGAATGGACAATGCTTCCATGCGTACCTCTTTTCACAAGGACCGGTTGGTAAACTGTGCCGTAAGAGAGCTAGAGGCCAGCTCGTGAAATGGCGGTGTCGCTGTGACAGTCTTGCAGGCAGTTGCAGGCCTCAGAAGATGGGGATGCGTAGTCAATTCGAGCAGATGCGCCGCTTTCTGAGGCGTGACAGCTCGCCTAGACAGACTGGGTCCGGAGTTCGGATTGGAATATCAGATGGAGAGGGGCTTTAATTCCGTCATGACCCCCAAGTGATGAGCACAGTTGTTCAGGAAGGTCCGTACCGATGGATTGAAACAATGAAACATCGGCCGAATCCCCTCACCTGCTCAGGGCTGCAGTCGAGATTGTTAGGAGTTCTGCAGGTTGCTGGCGCGGGGATTCGGCGAATGTGGGTGTGGTCACTTTTCGTGTGCTTGCCCGCATCGGTCGGGCCGCCATGTTGGAATATCCAACACTCTCAAGATTATCATGACTATTTCGAATAGCCCCCATTCTCTTATCTAAAAACTTCCATGCGGCTCTAAAGAGACTCGTGGTAAACCGTACGGCGTTGGGGCGTCTACGGCGGGGCAAACAGCCGCATCGTTCTATTGTAAATGGTGAATAAGATACCATGTCGAGTGGCACAACGATCGTAAAGATCGCTCTTGCTACTTGCAACTCGCCGCCCACTGATCGGGCCAGGCCGGCACAGTAGGTTAGCCAGCACACCCCCACGACCAGATAAGGGGGAGACCTGTCCCCTATTTTTCTGATACAAGATTCTTCGAGTTTCAGATTCTGCCAGCAATGGGCCATGGCGATCAAGCGAGCCCACCTACCGCTTGCAGCCGTGCAGGCGCGCATACCCATCCCGCCATGAGCTTCATCCGCCCGCGCAGATTCTGCGGTCCGGAATTTCCAGGCTATCGACCCGCATATCAGCCAGTGACCGGAGTGTGGCTGCCACTTACAAGACAAGAGGAGCGGTGCAACGTTGACAAAGAAGGAGAATATTAGGCTCCAGCACCAGCTGTGTGTTGAGCTGTCCGCAGCCCAAGAGTCTGGCCAGCAGCAGTTAGCTTGTCCAGAGCTTGGTGGAATGGCTGTCATGGCATAGTCAACCGGAGCGGACCAACTCAGATCGGGGCCAAATTCGGGCGCACGGCGATGAGTGAGCAATGGACATCGGAGGGGCGACAGCGATCTGGCTAGCATGGCACCGGATTGCCATTTGGAACCAATGGGAGACGGCAAAGTGAGCTGGAAGCGAGAGAACTATTCCCCATCCAGTCGCATGGTAGATTTTCCTCCGGGTTGTTCGGTCGGTGACCGAGTCAATGGACGTTGACTTGACAGAGAGGCAATTCAAGCGGAATCTGGGGAACACAAGCAGAACCCAGAGTGGTGCTCCGAGGACGGGAGGGGTGGACCCAGCAAATGTCACAGGGAATCCCCGATCGGGGACGCGGCTGCCATTCATGAAGAACAGAAAGCTGTGGCTGCTGGCTCAACGCTCAAAAACACAAGGGCCAATTACTACATGCCACCACCTGATAGTTGTCGAGATGCCGTGGTGGGCTCGTTCGCCGTTGTGAGGCGGCAGACGCTGGTCAACGGAAATCAACATCGAAAGCTCTGGGCTTAGCGCCCCCCTCGTGCCCCCCCTGGGCATGCTCAAAGCTATTTCTGAAGCAAGTTTCAGAATTGACTGGGTGGGATTTGTCTGTCGGCCGTGGCTGGGGTTGTCGGCGCTGCTACAAGGCCAGGGGTCGGTCCACTTGAAGGCTGCGGCACGGCTTTTTCTCGCGTCCCGGAATGGTACGTACCGATTTGCCTACCGTAGGCATCGCTTTTGCCAGCTGCCAGAGCATCGTAAAGAGCCCGTGCAAAATGGGCTGCGGAGACGGTGACTCTTGAGTTGGATGCTGGACGCTTGGACCGTCGCTGGCACGCCAAATCCAGTGAATAACGGCCGGTGCCGAGAACGAGTCATCAAGTCTCCGTTACCTCACCTCGCTGCCAAGATGGGGAGAATCAAGATTGTTAGTGCACAACGGCCAGAGTGTTGCGTCAAGCGGAGATTGCGAAGCTGATGAGTCGTGCATCTGCTGTGAACACAGTGGAGGGCTGAAAGAGCTGTCTTAGACAATTAGACAATCAAGACAAAGACAACACACTGACAATAGGGCGTTTGGCTTACCCTCCCATATCCTTTGATTTGGGCTGAGGTGTAACGCTCGGCCCAATGCAGGTGTAGACGAACAGGTTCCCGACAGCCATCAATGCTATTGGCAGAGCGAACGAGGCCGTTGAAGTGGTTGGCCACCGATCGGGGATCTTGCCCTCGGAGCACAACACAACGTAGAGGTATCGAAGGGTGGTTGGCGGGGCTGTCCTGGCAAAGTGGCCAAAAGCCGACAAACTGCATCCACACATAAACATGGGACCGAAATGGGCACGACTCGCAACCAAAAAAAGACCAAAAAATGAGAACCCGATTGATCTCAAATTCTGCATCCCTGGTAATAGTCTTCTGTCGAAGAGTGCCCGCTGCGAGGATCTGGCGGGAGCCGCAAGCGTCCATTACCCGCCGCACGCGCTTCTGCAAAGATACAGCGCTACACTGGCGATAGTTACATGACTGGCCAGTCTGGTTACCGCATGGATGGGACAAATGACTAGGCCCACTCTTGTTCCTCTGGCGGTAGTATCGTAGCTGGGACAGCTGGGACGGCTTGTGTATTTTGAGAGCGGCAATCAATTAGGCAGCGCAGCTGGATCCAGGTGCGCGATTCAACCCATAGCATCCTGGCCGGCACAGTAAAGGCCTGCTTGACACTTGAGTCGCGCTTCCATTTCCGCATCTCGCGACTCTGCTGGCCAGTGCTTCAGCGCCCTCCGGTCTCTGCCGAGGCCGACATGGCCCAAGGGAATGTGATGGCCTTGAGAGCAGCGGGAGGCATTGACATGGGACATCAAAGGGGGATGTGTGCCCAATCAAGCGATTGGAAGGCGCTCGACGGCTTGGTATTTGGGACTCTAGGGACACGTCAACAATGCGTTCTTTGGAAAGAGCACGAAGAAAAGGGAGAAACGGGATGGGCTTCAGCGGTTTTCTGAGAATGCAGCCGTTTGGCTGGGAGGAACAGGCAACTTGACTCTCGAGCGTTGCCGTTGTGGCTTGATGGAAAAGGCTCGGAATGACCAATCGTGCCAAAAATACAGTGCTGCCCGGAAAGCAGATCGCCGTCGTGCAATGTCAAGACAGAAAGGTCCGTTGGGTATGATCGGGCCCATTGCCACCTGTATGCCAGCAGGCAAAAAGGGAACCAGATGCGACCTCTAGGCCTTGATCGCGAGAGCTCCACCAACTCCCCATCACAGCCGATGCAATGCGACGGGGGGTTTCTCATTCTAGTGTACAATGCAAGGGATCTAAATTGCGCCAGATGATTGCTCATATGACAAACAAAAAAACAAACTCAAAATCAGTCAAAGATACGCCGTAACCTCATCCCTTCTTTGACACCCAAGTGGTGAGAAAAGTAGGAACGAAAGCAGAGTCGGGATCAGAAGGTGAGAGGGGAGTAACTAAAAGGGTAACAAACCGACTCAGCACGGAGTAGGCTCAACTGGCCCATGAGCTGGCAGGGACGACCGGCAGGCCCATTTTTCTCAGCAAGGGGCTAGCCTATCAGCAGGCAATTTATTAAACCGCCCCTCTTCCTCTGGAGGCGTGCGCGTTATTCCTCTGTTATGTGCACGCCTCCCGTGGGGCCTGCTGGAGCCTTTTGGCGGTAGGCGCTCCCGAGCCTGGGCTGGTCTGGAGGTTCTGCTGGAGGGTTGTGCTCACCTCAATGCCACCAGGCACCCCCCGTAACTGCAGCTGGCTTGCCATTGGCACTTGGGCCCGTACCACACTGCAGATTTTAGCATCCTCTTTTTCTCGCTCTGCGCCCATTGGCAGCCACTGCACCCTGGGCCCAAGCGAGAGAAGTCATTAAACCCCAGGCCCGCCCGCTCTCCCCTCTCCGCCGACCCTCTCTTGTGATCTTTCCTCCAAGACTCTTCTTCTCCCTCCCTCTTTCCCTTTCCTCTGTTGCGTCAGGAGGATCTCCTTCACCCTCTCTGCAGTCTCACCGCCGCGTGCAAGTCTATCTCACTGTTCGACCTCACCATTCCCCGTCGAGGATTTTCTTGCCCGCAAGGACCCCGGAGGTAATCATCGCCGTGGACAGCGCTCCCATCGATCACATCAGACATATCGCGTCGCAGACTCGGTCTATCTCGAGCTACCCCGTTACCCAGCTCTCTGCGCCTGTTTGATAGCCATAGAGTCTTTGGGAATCCTGTTGATTGGTTTCGTTTCGTTCAAACAAAAGCTTTAATCCCATTGATCCATTGTTTGCCATCCTGCCGCGCATAGGATTCGCATCGGCCTCCGCATCACCAACCGGCGCGCATTGTCGACGCAGCCCGCCTGCTGCTCATCCCCGCTGCCCATCCCACTTACGACCCCTCTAGTCGATTACTGCACCTGGTCGGTTCATCGCACCAGCGGGTCGTGCGCCCTACCGCCCATCCCCCTCATTCGCTTGAAGCAATTGGGTGGATTTGTTCTACAGCATTTTCCTATCTCCCGGGCTGGCCTCGACACACTGAAAATCCCAAACCATTTAAAAAGGTATCGCATCAGGGCTGCGCCTTCAGTTACTACCACCCCACCACCCTCGCCGACCGACGATCGCTTCGTCTTTCCGCCCTGGAAGATCGATTTTCCTAGTTGTACCACAGCTAAGCTGCCTATTCTGGTCGCTCCAACTGCGTTGGTCACTCCGCGTCCTCATCATTTTTATACTATTCAACTTTCTGTCGCTGCCAAACATAACGCCGCTGTGAGCCATCGACATCCAGACTCGAAGGCGATCGGTCGTGGACAGACCACTTAGCGGTTGCGGCTGCTCATTATGTATTCGCAGCATGCAGCAATGGCGGCACCACAGAAACCAGAGACTTTTATGCTGAGCACAGAAGCTCAGCAAGCCCTTCCACATGATGCTCAGGTAGCTCTGCAGCAAGTTGACAACCGTGAGTTTGGGGAACAGCATCAAGCAAAGCAGAAATATGGTCGCTGACTTGGATCTGTCTAGTAAAATATTTTCTTATCTCGGCACCCGTCGACTGGCAACAAGACCAGTATATCAGGAGGTTTCTCCTGCCTACTGGCGAGTACGTGTCTTGCGTGCTCTGGAACAACCTCTTTCACATTTCGGGGACCGATATTGTGCGATGTCTCTCGTTCAGGTTCCAGGCTTTTGGCCGCCCAGTCAAGAACTCGAAGAAATTCGAGGAGGGCATCTTCTCAGACCTGCGAAATCTGAAGTCGGGAACTGACGCCTCACTCGAGGAGCCCAAGAGCCCTTTCCTGGACTTTCTTTACAAGAACAACTGCATTAGGACACAGAAGAAGCAGAAGGTGTTCTACTGGTACAGCGTGCCCCACGACCGTCTTTTCCTTGACGCTCTCGAAAGAGACCTGAAGAGAGAAAAGATGGGCCAGGAGGCCACAACTGTCGCCGTCAGCGAGCCCGCCCTCTCCTTCCAGTACGACTCGTCGCAATCGCTATACGAGCAGCTCACCAAGGCCCAGCAGGCCAACTCTTCTTCTTTCAACGCCCAGCAGGTTTCTTTTTCTCAGTCTCAGTCCACCTCTCCGGTCATGAGGGCGATCGACTCGATGCCTCCACCGCAAATGATCCCCCAGACGATGGCCCCTTTAGCGGATGGGATGGACGCCATGGTCTCTTACGGGGCAATGAATGGCACCATGAACGGAGCCATGAACGGGGCAATGAATGGAGCAATGAACCCCACCATGAACCCTGCCATGAACGGAGCGATGACGATGGCGCCCGCGATCCCTCAACCAGTGATCAAGCGGGAACCTGACTTTGCCCGTGTGCAGTACAACCAAAATGGTGTCCCCATCACCCAGACCCACCAACGCCATGCCTCGATGCCTGCATACGGCCTGGAATACTCGCCTGCCCCCTCATTCGTTTCTTCACATTACGAGGATTACAGCCAGAGGGGTATCTCCTTTGAGCCTCTTACACCTCCCCAGCAAGCACTTGGCATGTCGGCGGAGCCTGCCTACATTGCTAACGAGGAGACTGGTCTCTACACCGCCATTCCTGACCACCTCAACGGTGTCAATGGGCTCAACGGCATGATCCAGCTCCCCCCATCAAACCTCGCTGCCCCTTCGTTCTCTCGGGCCTATGGTTCGAACAATGTCTACTCTGTCATTGAGGGGTCACCGACCTACAAGCAGAGAAGGCGGCGCTCATCCATCCCCCCGTCGGTGACCGCTACTGCTGCGGCGATTGCTTCAGTCACGGCGGCTCACCGCCCTTCCGACCTCCGGAGGTCAGTGTCTGCTTCTGTCGGTCCTCTCACGGAAGGCGACGAGTCTGCCGACAACTCGCCTCCTGGGCTCACCTACAGCAATTCGGCCGTGTCGATGACAAGCCAACAGCACAAGGAGATGCTCGAGCTCTCTAGGCATGGTACCCCACTCTCCACTGTCGAAGGCAGCCCCGCGCTCAACCCCCTATCGCTCCAGCAGCAGGACTTTGCGCCGCTGACGGACGATATCGGCCCCCTCACCGAGCAGCAACGGCAGATGATGCAAGGGAATCCCAATGTTGTCCGCAGAGCGCGCTCGGCGACCGTCATGGAGCTTGGCCCTTATCCCCAGAAGTCCCACTCGTGCCCGATCCCCACTTGCGGCCGTCTCTTCAAGCGCCTCGAGCACCTGAAGCGGTAAGACCGGACATTATTTCTTTTGTCACCATATACCTCCTGCCGTGAATCTGACCAAACTTTCCAGACACGTGAGAACACATACACAAGAAAGACCCTACATCTGCCCTTATTGTAGCAAGGCATTCTCCCGATCAGACAACCTAGCACAGTATGCCCCCAACATTTCCTTAATGTACCATTTCCTTTGTCGGGAAGCAAGAACCGACATGTTGTACTTGTGGCCTGTCAACAACCATACAAACCATCCCGATACGCAAACCGCCAAAGAAGCCACTACACAGCAACTGCATTGCACAACATAGGCTCAAGCCGGCCAAGGACAAGCAGATACATCAGGAGACAGATGACTAACAGGCTATCTACTACAGGCACAAGCGCACTCATGATCGCGGTGACGGTGCCGAGGGTGGCTTCAACCTCTCGGGCGAGGAAGAAGAGGACTACTCTGGTGAGGATCAACTTGGATCGCTCGAGGAGGCCTCTCCGACTTCAGAGAACGGCTACGTACCAGTTTCTCTGAACGGAGCCATGAACGGCAACTCCCCAACAAATGGCATCAGCCCGACGACGACCATGTCGCAGACTCCAGCCTTCAACAGCCTTCAGACCCTGAGTATGCCAATGACGATGAGCCAGCCGCAAGCCATCAATGCTGGAGGCATGATGTAATGTTGGTTGGTCTGTTGTGATTTGGCTGTCGCGGGATACCTTGTTCGAGCTATGGCGCGGAGTTTTTTTTTGTTGCTAGTTGTGGTTTAATACCAGGGTTTGGGGCAATTTTTTTTATGCCTGACATTTTGTCAAGATTTTTCTCTTGGGGGCACGCACTTTGAAGGCCCTTCGAAGCTTTTATTTCTTTTACATTTCTTGTTACTCAGCGGCCGCTTTTCATTTCTGAGACTCAGTACATTGCGCTTGCACAGCCTGGCAAAAGATGCATCACGATAGAATTGGGTTTGGCAGTTTGCTATTCCCTCGGGACTGTTCTGCGTTGTTGCGCATGACTAGGAGAGAAAGAGGCATAGGATACTGTATATATACTGATGCTTCTTTTGTTTGGACAATCGCACCCGGTTGGGAAGGATACCATGAGTTGAGGATTAACGAAGGCAAGCAACGTACAAAATCAAAGCCTAAGTCTAGGCAATACAGCTTTGGTATTATTGACATGATCCCACTGCGGCTGTTCCCGTCGACACCCAAGGATCGGCAAAGGAATGTGTGGGACGTGACAACGCGTCTGTCCTCGGCCTCTAGCCTGGCTGCGGATGTGCACCCGTCCGACGAGTTACTACACGTCACCCTGGTGCCACACGAACAGATTTCGGCGGGGATAGTGGGCCGGCTTACCGGTCTCCTGGGTCAACTGTAGCCTGCGTTTTAGAACTTCATTGATCAAAATGACTCGACTGAGTTGTTCCAACCGTCGGGTTCGAAACGGCCTATGGATTGGGCGATCGGCAACGCCAACGGGAGATGGAAGCGCTGGAACCGCAAAGCGGGTCGGCTGGGCCATTCGGCGGTGCTAGATTTCATGTTCAGTCTGCGGAACAGAAGCCAGGGATGGATGGCCAGAAAAGGTGAGATGGTACATGAATAATACCCTGTATATAGGGTGTAGAAGATACCGAGTTTGACATTAGAGTTGAGGGCCTGTTTGGTAAGGTTTTGGACTGGCTCATAAACAAAGGGGAATACCCTCTTGAGCTGCTCAAGTTACCTAGGTAGGCAAGGCATCTAGACACGTTATCTTGAGTAGAGTTCTATGTCGAACCCCCACCTAGAGACTCCAAAAATCGCACTACCCGATCAACAAGCCACTCCTGCGCCGCAGGGTCATCGACCCGGTGATTTGCCCCTAGAATCAAGCCGCTTAGGCGACTGGCAATTCCAGGCTGGCACGCAGCCTTCCAGCGCTCGAGCAGGCGGAGGAAATCCACCGTGTTTGGGACGTATTCGTCCTGTGCTGACGGGAGGATGAGCACGGGGCGGGAAATCTTGCCCCAGATTTCAGAGAGTCGAGAGTCGGGGAGGTCAGAGGAAAAAAAGTCGTCGTCGCCGCTGTGCATACGCGTTAAATCTCCCCTTCCTCTGCAGGTAGAGGTGTATCTGGATGAGGGGGGGAAAAAACGTACCAGAACCCCGCCAACGACCACCACCGATACGCTGTAACCGGCCCATCCCTAAACCCTGCCGGCATCCACCTCCACGGCATCATCTCCTCCCTCCCTTTCCCTTGCTTAATCCTGTCCTCCGCCCACGCCACACTTTCCCTGATATCATTCTCCGCCATAACCATCCCTAACGCTTCCCGATCAGAAACCGGTCCCTGCAGGATAAACCCATCCACATCTTCATCCCCTCCCCTTTTACCCTCCCCATCACCACACACGGAATTCGCAAAAGCCACTCCATCCTGACACCCCGTACTATGCCCCAACAAGACAATCCTCTCCTTGCCCCTCCCCCTCAGGTACCTCACCAGCGCCCTAATATCTTCGACGTCCCTGGCCAAATCCCCCGTCCCAAAGGCCATGTACGCAGACCGCAGACGGATCTCAAAAATAGAGTAACCTAACGATGAAGGCAGGCTCGCGGCCAGGGTGTGTACGTAGGGGACGGAGTGAGGGCCGTCGCCTGTGAGGTGAGAAGACTGGGTGGTGTGGTATCAAGGGGAGAGGGATGATAACTTACCTAGGCCAGGGACGAAGATTATGGCGTTGCGAGGGGAGGGAGAGGGAGAAGGGTGTTCGTAAGTGTGGGATGCGGAGGAGGACGGTGTTGGGGAGGGGTAGGTGTGGACTGTTATAGAGAAGGGGGAGAGCATGATGATTTTTGAAGCTGTTTCCAATCTTCGCGTGTGAGTGGAACAGTTGTAATGGTGAGATGGTTTTGTCGGCCGCTAGGTCAAGGCGATGTCGGGCCAAATGTGCCTGGTTGGACTACCCAACTCCGAGCGACGTTACGGAACTGCCCCGCACCCCTCTAGTTCGTTTCCCCGCTGCCGCTGGCAGCCACATTACTACTACACAGGAAACAGTCATTCAGTGCCTTTAACAAACCTATTCATTTATGAGCCGACAATGCGTCACTTGCCGTCTTACCGCCTTCATCCAGCCACCTCTATGTCAACCGTGTACAAGAAAGTAGCCAGTCCGCACGTCTAGAGCAAGGCAACCAAGGCACCCTCCCCGCATTCTAGGTTAATATAGGTAGCCGAAAGTAACCAATCATTTAACATCATCTCCTCCCCCCATCCTCAGCCGCCAAATCCCTCTCCACCATTTCAATCGACGTCAAGCTTGGGAACCGCTTTTGAAAGTCCCTGATATAATCATCCCTTTCCGTCGGCGTCATCGGTAGCGACGGCTGGCCCGGTAAGTCCACCGCAACAAGACTTGTTTTCACACTGCTCGCCAGTGACGGCTTCGGCGGCGAGCCTGCTCTTCCCCCAACGGACCCTCCGCTCGTCGGGTTCTTGTTGAGATGTACTGGTTTTGGCGGGGCCGCCGGTCTATTCAGTGACGACGATGATGTCCGTCCCGTACTGGACAAATCGACGGAGCTGCTGTTTGCGCTGGTCGAGGGATGCTGTACACTCCCTGATGGGTTGGACGGCACAACCCTGGAGATGCTCTCATACGGCGCGCCCGAACTTCCAATAGGTTTCCTCGGAATCGCAGGACGGCTTTCTCCTCCCGTAGACCGAGGTGGTGCTGCGTCCGTATACTGTCCGTATCCCTGTGCTGTCCGTGTGACATTGGATGAGGACTTGGTTGTCTCGTCCAGCAAACTCTGCACCTTGTTCTGAATAGATACAGCACGCGACACGCCGCCGATACTCTTGGGCAGCGGCACCTGCCCCGATCCACGCTGCGCCACGCGCTGCCGGTACTCAGCCTGCGCAGCTGCCACCCGCGCCTCTTCCTGAGCTAGCATCCTCGCTTCCTCCTCACGACGCATCTCGGGAGTCATGTCTTCATAGTCTCGCACTTGCCCATCATCGCTCCGGCCGTCAGTAGCCTCAGACCCTGCTATGGGTGTCAAGTCCCGTCTTCCGAGTTCTTTGAGCGGCGACGGTGTTCGAGGCGGAGGCGCTGCACCACCTTCGAAGCGCTTGAACGCCTCACCAAATTTTCCTGCTAGGATGTTTTTGGTCCCTGCCCCGAGCGACGTAAGGCTTGACCGTTTTATGTGCTTCCCGCGACCGTGGTCTTTCTTCTTCGTGTGATCCGACTCCTCCATAGATCGCAAGAACTCAACGTTGGACTCAATATTCATCTCATCTTCTGTTAGACCGGGTGGCGGAGGTAGATCCTTGTCAGCCGAATACCTAGGAGACGGATGGCCCGGAGAGATGGCCGATTTGCCGCTTGCCTCCCTCTCCCTTAAAAAGTCAATATTCGACTCGAGATGAGCGCTAACAGGCCTTGGTCGCAAGCCAAGTTGTTGTTTCGGTTTACTTGAATCCAAATTGTCCAAGTTTGGCCGCCCACCTTCCAGCGACGGCCTTGATGAAGATGAGTGTCGTATATGGCCTGGCTGTGACAGGGCTGGTATCGACGGGGTTCGCGACCCGACGGCGCCGATCCGTGGAGATCCTGCAACCTCCGGACGGCCTGAAGGCGCGGGGACAACATCCTGCTGTCGGGGTAGACTTGATGCGCGGTCACGATCGCCCGGGGGAAAGCGGTAAACTTGGTATTGGGACGTAGCCTGCTTTTCTGGAGGAGGAGTGGTCATAGTCCCAGTCGAAACCATGGTAGTCTGTCTGGTCTCTTGAACTGGCTGGTACGAAGATTTCGAGGCTTGCGACGAGATTGCTTGGAGTTCGGGAGTGCTCGAGATAATGGCAGAGGCCCGACCCATCTCGCTAGGCTTAGGAGGAGCAGACGAAGGTTTTAAAGGGGGAGATGCACGCTGCGTCTCTGTCGATGCTCCTGGAGCTGGCCTGTTCATATCAATAGATTGCCTATGGTTCACAGAAGGGGGTCCTGGTGGCGGGGAGGGTCGTATTTGGAAAGCATCATCCGCTAGCCTTTCAGCAAGACGCTGATTTAAATCCTTTGTATGCGGTTGCGAATTTGAAGGTACCGTACTGTCAAAGTCAAACTTGGCCCCCTGATCGTGCAGGATCGAAAATTGATCAAGCGTAGGGAAGCGGGAAGACAATTCATCCGCCCCAGGAGCGGAAACTTTAGAATCCAAAGCCGCAAATGGGTCACCATTCGTAATCGTAGGTGGTGACGGATTTTGTTGAGTCGACTGCGGTGCAGGCTGAGAACTAGTCGGCGGTCTTCCGCGTCTCATCCTTTCCACCTCGGGGATGACTTGTTGTTGGTGCGCCGACTGCGGCGCGAAGACGGCGCCAACTACAGGAGCCTTCGCCTCAGGTTTCGTTGGCTTTCGTTGGCTGTTTTCTTGCGGTTTTCCGGTGTATATCTTCCGGTTGCGTAAGCCGCGTGTTACATGACCAACTAACTGCCGAAGACTACTTACGTCTTTCACGGGCGGTTCTCGCCCTTGCATAGCGCAGGCCTCCTTCAGCACCTGATAGATGTTCGGGCGGGCGTGCTGGTTTTCACGCAACATCCAGGCTAGTTTATCACCGTTAGCAGCCGCCGGCCAAAAGGGGGGAACCGGTCCTACCGATCAGCTTCTTCAACCGGTCTGAAAAGACAGGGTAGCTGGGAAACTTGTAACTAGCATTGAGGATGGCGAGTTGTCCCTGCTCCTCAAAGGGAGTGGTGTAATAACAAAGCTTGTACAGGAGCACGCCAAGGGCCCAGATATCCGACTTTTCGTCAATGGGCTGTTTCCTGTAGACATCGATCATTTCAGGACTCCGGTACTGCATGGTGGTATGCTTCTGGACATCCTCGTCCATCAAACGGCACTCGAGAGCCGTGGTAGGCGCCGGGCGCGGCACGGCAGCGGACCCAAAATCACACAGCTTGAACTTCTTAACGGAACCAACCGTGGTGATCAGCACGTTCTCCACCTTGAGGTCACGATGCAGCAGCGGGGGTTTGAGGTAGTGCATGCAGGCCACACCTTCGGCCACGTCGGCAAAGATGTTGAGAATCTCAGGCTCAGTCAGACGGTGCTGCAGGCGGGTGTTCATAAAGTCGATTAGACCACCGCCGTTGCAGAACTCCATGAGCAGGAAGACCTCGTAACCTCCGCCGCGCAGCTCCGAAGCGTGCGAATCGATGTAGGTGACGATGGCCTTGTGGCCCTTAAGCCGCTTCATGGTCTCGACTTCGGTGCGCATCCCCCGCAACGATTCCTTGTCGGGCACGGCAACCCGCTTCAACACGGCCTGGTCCGTACCATGGACGGGCGATGCCAGCTTTACGAGGTAGACGTGGGCAAAGCCGCCCTCGGAGAGGTACTTTTGGATAACGACTCGGTGGTTCCCGCATTGGATCTTGGTCCCCGGCGCAAAGGTTCCAGCTGGCGCCACGGGGGGCACCATAGTCATGGGGGCCGCGTATGCTGCACCGTAGGCCGCAGGTCGGGGCGCCGTCGCAGGCACCGCTTGGCCGTATGAGGCCATGGAAATGACAGGAATATTAGCACGGCGGCAGAAAGTAAACACAGTGTGCGCTTCGTTCGGCTTCGTGAACGGGAACCGGACTCGGTGGGTGGCCGTGAGGAGGGGAATGACGAAGGCGTCTCGTCTCGGGGAAGATCGAGCGGGCGAGGGGGAGGGGACGGAGGGATTGGCTCTGGCCGAATTCAGGGCATCGAGGGAGCGAAAAAGGAGTCGGCGTAGGACAGAAAAAAGGAAAACGAATTGCCCGATCTATGTAGGGCTGCACATGGCCAGAGGGAGAAGGGCGAAAATAGAAATTATATTATACTGAGGTTGTGAATGGGGTTTGATTCACCGTGTCGGGGGGGTTCGAAGGTGCTGATTGTTCCCTTCAGGTCCTAGAACAAACCCCCGAGGAATGCCAAGTCGCGATGCGAAACCCCAAAGAGGGCTGGCTGCCAGGCTGACTGGTAGTGAAAATCAGGTGGAGCCAGCTGGCAGCAGATGCTTTTTTGACTGCCTGAAAAAGGGCGTGGGCACTGACCTAGAACACTGCCCAGCTGTGCCATTTTACCACGATCGAACAACACGAATCGCATCTCACTTCCCGCCACGTGTTAGATGCGACGATGCGAAACTGAATTTTGTTGGGCTTCCTGTTGTTATGCCTGTCTGTCTGTGCATGCCTTGGAGATTTTTCCTTTGGTTGGGCATTGATTGACCGAACCTGCATCCCTTTTCTCTGTGGCCCAAAGTCACTTCTACGTCAACGTCTCGCGCCTGAACAGGTGTCCAAAACCCGAAGTTCCCCTACGTCCTCCCCTCAAGAGCGGCCAAGTAGGCTGCTCGGCGGAGGTGTAAATGCACTTCAACAGCGCCGTTCCCACATGTCCTTGGGCCAACCTTTCGTGTCGGAGTGGTACTCGCTTCGGACAAGATACATGGCAGAGTGTATGAGTTATTCGTCATCATACAGACAGTCTAACCTCCAGCCGCAACTATCCTCGCAAAGTCCACCCCTTCCATAATAGGCACTGGCCCAGTCTCGGCCGTTCCCCGCTTGTAAAGTGCCAGCCAAACGGCATCTGCATTGACAGCTTGAAGGGCCTCACGTATCGTCTTGTTTCGTGGCACAATATCAATGACCATGTCCAGAATTTCGTCAAACATGTCATCATCGACATTAACATTTCCTAAAATTGCACCCAACAGCTCCACCGCTGCATCCCAGATCTGGGAAGCCTGCGCGAAGCGTCCAAGCCCTCCAGGGGATGAGGTCGGAGTCGGGGTCATCGTTGTGGAATTCCGAATAACCAGCCCCCCGGCGTCGTCCCCGTTCCCGAGCCGGCCAGGAATGAGGATGTCACCACCTGGGCCCTGGCCAGGGAACTGGGATGCTATAACAGACTTGCCTACCCCTCCCCTGGCCTTCAAAGCCTCAAGTCGGGTGCGCCTCAGCCATTTTGCCAGTCCACTAGACCACTCCGTCTTGAAACGGCTGGAGAGAAAATCCCCAGCAGAGACACAAAGGACGGATAGTGCCTTACAAGCTGCGATCGCAACAAACGGTTCTGTGTCATTTAGTCGGGAGACGACCACGGGCCATACATCGTTGACCAGAGGGAGAAAGGCGTTCTCGTCGGGCGCCAGGGCCGGGCTTACGGTGGCAACGAGATCAAGGAGAGACTTGCGGAGGGTAGGCGTAGGTGAGGTAAGGTAGTGTTGTGTGAGGGATAGGACTCGGGTGAGCAAGGAGTAAGTTGGCGTAGCGGGTTTCTTCGCCTCTTCGACCGCTGCGGGAGGCTCGCCGTCATCGTCTTCTTCTTCGGGATTGGCTAGTTTATCTAGCAGGGACTTGGTTTCGCTCTTGCCAGGACCCCATGGCTTCTTAGGGTGCGGCTTGGTGGGTTCTCCCCTCTCCTCGACCCTCGCCCGCTTCTTCCTCTCAAGGGACTTGTCGAGGTTATCTAGGATTCCGCCAATGCCGACTGGGGCTGGTCTCTTCTTCAGGTGTGTGATAGTCTTGAGTCCCTCGTCCTCCAGGAGGAGCACATCAGATTTGGCGCCTTGCGTGACAAGTTCCAACAAAACCGAAAAGAGGCTCTCCACGAGGAGTGGATAACCATGGTAGTTGTCGAGGGCTGCAAATATGGCCGCGACGACGTCATCCAGGTACGGGATAAGCTTCGGCCCTGTCAAATGAACCATCATTGTTAGCACCTTGGTCGATGCTGGCGAAATGTCGAATGTATTTAGCCGCAGCGCCACCGAGTTGACCATGTAGTCGGCGTTCCCGACAATGAGCTCGGAAACGTCACGATAACCGCACGATGTAGTCAGTATGTTGAGCGTCATGATAGCGTGATTTCGCAATTGCGTGTTGGGTGACCCAAGAAACGTCGCCACAGGGTACAATACGTCGATGAGTTCGGGGCGGAAGTCAGTCTTCATACGTGTAGCGGTAAAGGCCGTGACTTCCAGTGCAATTGCTTCGAGGCGCCAGTCGACTTCGAGGGATTCGGAATGTGAGACGAGTGTTGTGACAGAGAAATCGTAGAGCTCATGAAAGGCGGCTTCCTGGTCCCGATTTTCATCTAGGGCCGAGAGGTCAAGGAGATCATCGAGAGCAGAGGAGCGGTCGTAGCTGGCTTTTAGCAGCTCAAAAGCCAGCCAGTACGAGGCGATTTGATCCACACCTTCCGAGTCCCTGACGTTGGTCAGCATCGTGCTAGCAAGGCTAATTTGTTGCGCCATGGAGCCGATGTTGGATACCAAGGTCACAAACTCGCCCCTAGTTGCTTTTTGCCCCTCAAGACCGAGCAGAACAGGGTTGAAAGCCTCCATGCCGAGACTCGACTCGGAGACGATAGATCCCGATACAAGGGTAAGGTCCGCGCTGGCGCTCTCTTGTACTTTTGACGACTTAGTACCTTTTACCAGGGCGATGAGGCTGTCTCTGAGGGCATCGCCAAGGGAATCGCGTAATGTGGAGGAGTCCAGTTGGAGGGATGCGGCGTGTTTGCTACCTCTCAGGATGCTTCGAACGGCCAACTGCTTGATACGATCCTCGTTCGACTGCATCACACGAGGCAAGCTGGACACCCAGCCATATAGTGCGGATTTGACACTCTCTCCAAGTTCAGGATACAGCGCCACGAGGTCATGCAGGCTGGTCTGCAATGTAGATTGCGAACTCTCTTCGCCCTCCAGCATCATGGCTGTTTCGACGAGTATTGGCTGACACTCGGCAAGTGATTGGTGGCACTCGTCAAGGAGACTTATACAGACTTTGTCCAAGGCTTGCTGAACATCCTCAAATTCATGGTTGCGCAGCCTGAGGACAGATGATAGGGCAATCTTCACCTGAGAAGCCGTCGCCGTGAGCCAAGAGGGCGTCAGGTCTACGCGGGCCTTGGCATCCTCAGAGACTGTTGACTTTGGCTCTTTTAACACTAGTTTCTCAGCCATTGCCAACTCTCGTTGCTTCAGGACGCCACGGATTTTCAAGTCTCCGAGAACATTTACGAGCACCGCCTGAAGCGTACTCAAAGCGGCAACGAGAACCCGTCGCTGCGTCTTCTGTTGGACTGGCGGGGACAAGAGCTTGGTAAGGGAGGACACAGTTCCGGGTAGAAACTGTGCTAGCAATGCGTTATCTTTCGCAACTGTGAAGACTGTCTGGACGCAGTTAAGTGCTTCTAGTTGGATGTGCGGGGGGACACTTTCGCTGTAACCGTCGAACATTACGGTGACGCTGTGGCCTAGGGGAGGGATGAGTTGGTCACCAGCCGGGGACGAAGGGGCAAGGGCAGACGAGGCGCACACGGCCTTGACGAGGACTGTCAAGGCTCTGTACCCTTCGAGAATCGTCTCCTCGGGGAAGTCGCGCTGTTTGGGTTGGGCAGTAGAGGAACCGGCCACTGTAAGGGAGAGGAAGACGAGAAGCTGCTGGGCCAGTTCCGGTGTAATTTTGGACTTCCAGCCATGCTGCACGAGGGCAGCGATGAGGCGGATAAGGGCCTCGATGACGCGCACTGGGTAGACCAGTTGTTTGAGGAGAAGATGCGATATTGGGAAGAAGACATAGCTGGCTAGCTTTTCGTCCAATATCGAGCTATCCTGGTCTGCTTGGTCTGTCCAGGTGGTGGTAAGCAAGTCGACTAGACGGAGCACTTCTCTTGTGTCGGGGTTGCTGGCGTCGCTTGCGCCAAGGGCCAATCGGCTGAGCGGGACGCAGATGGACTTGAGCTGTAATCCAAGTCAGTGAACCTTGACGCACAGCGTTGTGGATTGCCTGGCTGGTCTTACTTGTTGGAAAAACCGCTTCCGCTGATCTGATGATTCAACGGTGGCCATGACGGGAAGAGTTGACTGCCGGTGGGTCAGTTCATGGTGGTTGTTGGGCTTATGGAAGAAGCGGTGGAAAAAGTAACTAGGCCCAGAAAGCAGGCACCTAGATTCTGGAGATTTCGACACCTTTTACGCCCATCATCCTCAGACCCTCATGGTTCGGGGTGATGGTGCCTACCAAAGGAATGCTGAAGGCACCTAAGTGTGAGCCTGGGCTTCCCAAATGGCCCAGCGGCCTGGCGAGGGCAAGGCACTGCGGGGGAATGCACCAGGGCACGTGACAGCACCGCGGCCGTTTCGGCAAAATGCCGTCTGGTGTCGTCCTGCATCCTCGATCATGGTAGCCTTTTCCCGCTTCCCTAATTGCGCCTGGTTGTCTTGTCTTACGTGAGGAGTTGGCAGCGCTGCTACGGTGCTTTTCTGTCCTCAACATGGCGCATGCGGGCGACACGGACGAATCGCCGCCAACTGGCCAGGAAATGCCGGGACCGATGCGGATAAACGAACCGACTCGGATCAGACGCAACACGGCCTGCGTTCGGTGCCGTGACGCCAAGGTCCGACCTCCTCCTCTCCGCCCCTGTCCCTGGCACCTCCCATCAACCCAGTCCATCACCACATCTGCACTTTGAATTGCTATGGAGCAATCGCATCCTGACTTGGCGTTATCAGGTAAAATGCAATGCGAGTCTCGTCCCGAACCAGCCATGTCTGCGCTGTTCCAAGCTCGAGTTGCACTGCGTCGTCGACAAGAACTACAAGCGGACATCGCGGAGGAGGTATACATTGCGCCTTCCTGTTTATTTTCGTGTCTTTTTCGTCTTCTTCTCACATCAAGTAGCAAACTCGAGGAGCTCGCCGCAGAGGTCCAGACAATCAAAGATGCCGTCGCTCCCCGATCCATACTCTCAGCGGCCCCAGAGCTGTCCCCTGTTCGTGACCCTGTACAACTGCCGCGCCCTCAGTTATCCCCTCATCCCTTAGCCGATACTTTTTTGCCAACTCCTCCAAATCTGTTCAGTCGGCCGAGGCCCTATTCCTTGCAGAGTGAGACACCAGCCCCGCCGCCAATCAAAATGCCAGATGTCTCGTCCCTCACCGCGTCGTTGCCTCCCCATGCAGCTGAGCCTCGCGCATTGGGTTCCCGTGTTTTCTCGGGCGAGGAGATCAACTACTATTTTGACAAGTAACCTTCTCCATTCATGACATGTCTTCGGTATTGCTTATATGTTCTAGGTATTTTGAACATTTTCACCCCTATCTGCCTATTGTTCGCAGTAGGGATCCAGATGCCATCTACAAGAGGGGCCCGGTGCTCTTCTGGGCCATCATCATGACGGCCTGTCGCCGCTTTGCTCGAGACGATACCGTCTTTCAGTTTCTGATAGACTCTCTGCTACCTGAGATCTGGAGTTCCGTATCTCAGCCCCCTTTACGACTTCCCATCATCAACTCCTTGCTTCTCTTAGCTACATGGCCGTTTCCCACCATTCGTTTTCTATCTGACCCATCTATGATATTTGCGGGTATTGCTATGAACTCTTCATTCCTTACTGGGCTTCATACTGGCCAAGGGGGTCATTCCGAGTTCAAGGGAGCCAACTGCATCAAAAGAGATACCGACGAGGAAGCCATATTTACCTGGGCTGGCTGCGCTATAATATCGCATCGGTGTGTTTACCTTTTCTTCCCTTAATTATGAATGTTGCTTATCATCTTGCTTTTGTATCAGTGTGTCCGCTTATATGGGCTGTCCGTCGGCAGGTTCGCTCTTCAACAAGACCATTGATAGCACTCTTGATAGGAGTACTCCTTTTCCCATCCCCCGATACTTTGTTATTCACTTGGAGACATCACGATTCTCCAATCGGGTCAACAGGATAATGTGTGCTTCACTCGAAGAAGCTCAGGGCGTGTCTCACCACCTCGTTGCCCAGATGGAGGACGAATACACCACGGTCCAACGAGCCCTATATCCCGAAATTTCAGGTGAGTCTTTGGTCTAGTAGCAGGCTGCTAGGCATTGACACTTGTGCCTCCAGATTTGGATAATCTTACCCTCCTATCAACACTCTTGGAGATACAGACTTACTATTTCATGCCCCTGCCTGGCTATAGCAGGGAGATGCTCAAGCGCAACATCCTCAAGTGCTACACGACTGCCGAGACCGTCATATACCAAGCCATGCAACTTCACCGTGGGACGGCATTCTTGCACTATGCCCCTCATTTTGTCTTCCGTACGCTCCTTGGAGCCATTTGCGTAGTCATGTCGGTCCATCTCTCATCGCCAACCAAGGATTTCCAAGTCGACGCCGTAGATTCGGTGATCAAGGAGGCCATCCGTGCAATGCGCACCTGCTCAGTACAAGAGGGCGACCTTCACATTCGTGTCACCAACATGCTTGAAAAATACTGGAGTATGCGCGCCCACATGCCGCGCACTGATGCTGCCACTGATGCCGGCGTGTCGGACTTCTCGCACCGTCTCGGTGCAAGTCTCACCTTCGGATGTCTGAGACGCTGGAAACGGGATGTGGAGCAGGCGAGGGATGCTTCGACACCGAATCCCACGCAACAGGGAGTAGAGGCCTTATGTGAGTCAGTCCCTTTTGGAAGTCTCGTGATGCATGATGGGCTTACACGCGCAAACAACCAGCCGAGGGGCCACGGCCGGGGCCGAATGTCGATCTTGGACTCGCAGATCCCTTTCAGCGGTTCGACTGGAATGCGTTTATGGATGACTTCGATTGGAGTTTTACCTCCAATTATCTCGGTGTGTCGTCGTAGGCGGCTTCGGTGGCATGTGGGCCTCGCCTTGGTCCTTCGAATTCGTATCCACCCTCGGCAGAAAGCCATTGAATGAATGATTTTCACCGCTCTACATACGACATAAATAATTTGTTGACAAAGAAGTTATCATTACAAATCATATCAGCTTTGTGGCGCAGCGGAAGCGCGCCGGGCTCATAACCCGGAGGTCACTCGATCGAAACGAGTCAAAGCTAGCATTTCTTTTTTTGCTTATGCGTCCTTTTTGCAGTCTCGACTCCTCCAATCTGATATCTTGTCGCTCTCGGACAAGCAAAGCCGTGAAAGCATGACACCGCACTTTCCAGCTTGACGTTGCTGTGAGAAACCATCCAAGGCAGTTTTTTTCACAAAAAGACAGGATGCAAGAACTAACAGCCAAGTCATTTAACGGCCCCATCTTAGAAGGCCTCGTTATACATGTAAAAGACTTTTTTTCTAGACTTCGAGGCCAACATGACACCGTGTCGGAGATGTCACTTCACAATGGCTCCCCAGGACGGTGCGCTGCTAGGCTTCTCGCGCAGTTCGACGTATCTCGTTTACAGCGTTTTGACCAGCCGAGGGGGGAAAAGTCCTCCACTTTACCGTTGAGTTGGAAACAACCGTCGCGGATTCGGACTTCAAAGATGACCGTACCCAACATCGGCGACCAAGTCCCGGGGCATGAATCCAGTCCCAATCCAAATTGGTGGTCCCCGGATCAGACAACCTGGCACGGCTGGGCTTCCCTGGGGAGGGGGGCTTCGCTTCAGGTCGCCGAATGCAATGGCCCCGCAGTGCCCTGCACTGTGTGAGGACAATTCGGCGATCTTGCATGCTGCTTGAGCCTGAATGTGTGGCGTTATCATAAGACACTTTTTTTCTTCTGGATATAAATCAACCTTCCTTGGAAGCATTCCTACCAACTTACTTATTCTCCATCTCAACTTTTACTCAACTCCATCGGTGACGCAGTTTTGACCATTCCATCTCGCGAACCGAAGCACATCCAGCCAACATGTGCATGTCTACCACTTGTTCGACCTGCTGTAAGCCATCCAGCTACCAAACCACGCTACTTAAACTAACCCCGCACCCGACCCTTCACCATCACCACCATATGATCACCGGGACAAATACTGACCAACCAAAAAAAAAACAGCCAAAAAATCGTGGAGAGGCTGCGGCAGCCACATTCCCAGCGTCTTCGCCGATGTGCCCGAAGACCAGTGGTGCACGTGCGAGCCAAAGACCGAAGTCAATGGCAAAAAGTACCCGCCCATGGCCAAGATTAATGTTGGGCTCCCATCGTGGATGACGAGCTGGATGGGCGGGGGGAGTAACAATGCGACGGCAGAGCAGCAGAAGAAGTGACTATACAGTTCCGCCTCTATACTACCTTTGGAAGTTGGGTATTAAACCACCTAGCTTGGTAGCTCAGGGGAGTTTATTGTAGCGCGCGCGCATAAAATTTTTATTTTTATTTTCCCAATTACAAAGATTATACATATATTTCGTTCTCGTCGATTAAGTATCCGCCTCTCGATCAATGAATGGATGATAATGTCCACTGGCAGATAACGACACGCACCAACCCATTTTTTGTCATCATGGTTCGTTCAAATAACCCCACCACTCCCGCATCCCGTCCTACATCCGCATCTAGACTGAATTGCACTGGCCCTTCCCCAGTTGTTATCCCTGATTATCAGGAGGGAAACCACATCCCCAATATCACACGCCCACTTATCAGGGTCTTACCTCTAATTCGAGTTATTGGTAAAAAAAAATGAACCTAACCATCTCCCTCCTCTGCCTCTCCGCCCTCTTCCTCCTCCTTGCCACCCTCCTCCGCATCCTCTCCTCACCGCTGAACCGCATCCCCGGCCCCTGGTACGCCAGATACACCTCCCTGCCCCTAAAATGGCATGAATTTCACGGCCAGCGTACACGGTTCGTCCACTCACTTCACCGCCGCTATGGCACCGTCGTGCGCATCGCCCCAGGCGAAGTGGTGTTTGCGTCGGCGGCGGCGGTCAAAGAGATTTACTGCTCGGGTGGGAGCGGCTATGACAAGACCGAGTTTTACAATCTGTTCAAGGTGTATGGGCGGAGGACTATGTTTACCACGCTGGGTAAAGAGGATGTGAGTTTTCTCTCTCTTGCATTTCAAGATTTGATTCGATTTGTCTGCTCCTGGGAAAGTGGTGAACATCTCACTTCTAACTTGATACTCGGCCCGGAATAGCACGCGAAAAGGAAACGCAGGCTGGCAGACCGTTATGCCAACTCCAACGTAGTGAAAGCGCCGTCGCTCGACGGGATCGGCGAGCGGGCTGGCAGGTTCATTCAGCGGTGTCGAGAGTCCAGAGATGGCGTGGTCGATCTCTTTATTTGTCAGTCTCGCCCTCGCCCTCGCCTAGAGAACATTTGCATGCTTAGGGTGTGCTCCTGACAGCCGTGATGCTCTGTGTTGTTCAGATCTCCATTCTTACGCCTTTGACTGTGTGACTCACCATCTCTTCCACCCCCACGGGACAGACTCTCTACGGAGCGCCAGTGATGAAGATATCATGCGAGAAGTTGCGTTCGATGATAGCCTACATAGTAAGGCGATGACATCTGTGGGCACCGATGAAGCTGACTAGACGGACGGGTAGATCGCTTGTTGGGATACTATAGTCCCGTGCTGCACAAGCTATTTGGGAAGATTTTGTACTTCTTCGCGAAGCCCCGTGAGACGCCACTGGCCGATGACTTCGTCCTGGGCGCCAGCTGCAAGACGGATACCGCTCCGTTCACTCTGGTAGACCGACTCCAATCCCCAAACCTGGCGCTTCCCCATCTGGATGTCGCAGCTGAGTGTCTGGACCACATGGCAGCTGGTATCGACACCACGGGTGACGGCCTGTGTTTTCTCATGTGGGCCCTGTCGCAGCCATCCTCGATGCACTACCAGCGGCGGCTCCAGGACGAACTGCGAGCAAATCCAGGGACTGCCTTCAACAAGCTCCCCTTCCTCGAGTCCGTCATCATGGAGGCCCTACGTGTATTTCCCCCCATTCCCATGTCGCTCCCTCGCTATGTTCCACACGGGGGTCGCACCATTGACGGATATTTCGTACCTGAGGGAGCCATCGTGAGCTGTCAGGCCTACTCAGTTCACCGCATCGACGAGGATGTATTCCCGGACCCAGATGACTTCAAGCCCGAAAGATGGCTGGGCGAAAAGGGGGATGCTGAGCGGAAAAGGCTCTTTTTCGCCTTTGCCAACGGCGGGAGGGGTTGTGTTGGGAGGCAGTAAGTTTGCCCAGTGCGACATGTGGAGAGCGTCCGGTCCGAAAGCTAACGCGACACCAAACCAGTCTGGCACTTGCTGAGATGAAGTTGCTTTTACGTGGCGTCTACTCGTCTTTCACTACAGTTCCCGACGATACCATGGAGATGGGTGATATGGAAATGGCAGACCAGCTGATCTCATCGAGGCCCAGAGGCCAAAAGTGCCTGCTCAGATTTATCCCGATTGAGTGTTGAGTGAGTTGGCGGGCCACGAAGCCAGATTTTGTTGGATGATAGGTCTGCATTCAGAAGCACGGGAACCTCTGGTGGCTTAATAAATGGAAATGGATCGGATTGGATAGGTAGGTACACCGAGCACGAATACCTCGGAACAAAGAAATCTGTCTCACAATAATGACAATTTCCAACCCATGCCGCGCAGCCTTGGTTCGTTAGGTTGCGCCCAACTTGCCGCTCTACTTGACCTTGCCCTGCAAGTGCCCAGCTATAACGTGTTCGTAGCAGGTCGCAGGTGCGGCTCTTCCAGAAGGAAAACCATAGCTGGCGAGTTCCTGGTTCCATCCATCTCATGCATCCCGAGTCCCGACAATAATGGGCGAGTCAGATGCTTCAAGTTTTGTGCTGTGCAGGGGTCGCGCAGGGGGGCAACGGAGGCCTGGAATGGCTCCGGTTGTACAGAATATTGATATTCCACACTGCTTTATGCACTATTATTTTGTAACAGCTCGTTCTGCTCGGCATGAGGGGCTGAGGGGCTGCGTGTCGCCTCAGGCGCCACCCAAAGTCATCTCTGCCTGATGACTGTCGCTTCCTCCCATCTTGTGCCGTGCTTTCCCAGATGAAACCTTTTTTCCATCTCCCACCATCGAAAAACTTTCTCCTCGACCACACCCACTTTTCCCTCGCGCAATCCACCCACTCTAACCAAACTCTTTAAAATATTTGCCTCTGGAGAACCATTCTCCCTCCCCGCTCTTCCCACCACACCTCCCCCGTTCCAACCACAAAACTGCCGAGTCTGCCATTTGGTCTCACTCCGTTTTCGGGCTCCTGTCCGCCATTTTCCAACCCGAACTGGGCTCATCCAACTCCTCCGCGACAAACCAAGCGATCCAGAGGGTCAAAAAGCCTTTCTCGCAAGCACAGCCAGCCGTCTGCTCTTTCGGTGCTCGTCGGCGCAGGTCCTCGCGGGAACAAACAAGACACACACACCAGCTTGATACGCAACACAGCGTTGTTTATGTATCAGCACGATCAGAACTCCGTCTCCCGACACTCACCCCCCGTCAAGCTGCAACTACTTCGCATATCGCGGAGTCTTTGTAGTCCCCAACCCATCTTCGACGGTTAGATCGCACCGCAGAGGTCGTCCAACGTTAAATGCCTACCTTCGACTGTTACCACTTCGCCCATCCTATGTCAACGCAACTCCCCAGTTTCTACTGACCTAGTGGCTCCTTTCGCCCTTCCCCCAACACCATTGTTCATGCTTCCTCCGACTAGTCAGCTTCGCTAGACTCATTGACTTTCAATTTCCAACAACCCTTCACAAGACAACATCTCGTCACCCAACAAAGACACACATTCAGCTTTGCCAGTCCAACTTCAGTCAATACCGTCAAAATGGCTCTCGTCAACGTTCGTCGCGATGTCAGCGATCCCTTCTATCGCTACAAGATGGAGCGCCTGCAGACCAAGATCGAGGGCAAGGGCAACGGTATCAAGACTGTTGTCGTCAATCTGAGCGGCGTCGCCCTGTCCCTCGCTCGCCCCGGATCTTACCTGATCAAGTACTTTGGTTTCGAGCTCGGCGCGCAGACCAACATTGACCCCCCGGATGATCGTTGGATCATCAACGGTGCCCATGAATCCGGCAAGCTCCAAGAGCTCCTTGACGGTTTCATTTCCAAGTTTGTTCTCTGCAAGAAGTGCAAGAACCCCGAGACCGATGTTCAGATCAAGGATGGCCGAATCATGCTCGACTGCAAGGCCTGCGGTCAGCGCACTGAAGTTGACTTGCGCCTCAAGCTCAGTGGCTTCATTCTCAAGAACGTCCCCAAGAAGACCAAAAAGGACAAGGCCGAGCGCAAGGCCGCCCGCAAGGCAAAGCAGAATGGCAAGAACGCTGACAAGGAGAATGGTGATGGTTCCGGAGGTGATGACAACTCGGACCAGCCTTCTCCCAATGGCGATGAGAACGACATCGCTAGTGACGACGATGCCCTGACGCGCCGGATCAAGACGGAAGCTCAGGGTCTGGGTACCCTGGACAAGAAGGATGTTGAAGTCAAGGATGAGGAGTGGGCTGTGGACATGAGCGCCGAAGCCGTCAAGGCTCGCCAGCAGCAGCTTCCTGGCGAGTTCAAGCAGAAGCTCGTTCTGAACGGCGACGACGATGATGAGGAGGGCGAGGGTGGTGGCAACACCGCCTACGATCACTTGGGAACCTGGATTCAGGAGCAGGCAGAAGAAAAGGGCGGCATTGATAACGTTGACGACATTGCTATTTACATCAAGGCACAGGAGCTCGGTATTGAGGCCAAGCACAAGACTGTTGTCGTTTTGGTTCAGACCATTTTTGACGAGAACATTGTTTCTCAGATCGGCAAGCGTGCCGGTATGCTGAAGAAGGTACTAAGCAATTTGTTTTTTCTGCTTCCACTGCTAATCGCTTCTAGATGATTTCCTCGGAGCGTCATGAGAAGGCTCTTCTCGGCGGCACTGAGCGTCTTCTTGGCTCTCTTCTGAAGGAGAACCCCAAGACTCTTGACAAGGTGGTGAAGATCTTGCAGCTGTACTACCAGCGCGACCTTGTCTCTGAAGAGGTTGTGACCAAGTGGGGCTCAAAGGCTTCCAAGAAGTATGTTGATGTTGCTACTTCGAAGAAGGTCCGCAAGGCTGCCGAGCCGTTCCTCACATGGCTTGCTGAGGCCTCGGAGGAAGAGGATTCGGACGAGGAGTAGATAGATCTCGCGCCAGATCTCTTGGAGCATTCCGACTAGTTCACAACAACAGTCTTTACCGGATATTTGAGTTGAGAGGAGGAATTAGGCGATGCTTTTAGCGGACTTTGGTTGTGGAGCGTGGAAAGCACCAAAACGGTTTACAAAAAAGGGTCTTTCATCAAGTGGGATCCCGGATCACCAAAAACTTTGCCGTTTTTTTTTCAACGCCGCTCGCTCAGCTTCTACACGCTGCTCTTCATCCTGTAGTTCTATGGTCAGAGAATGAACACATTGTACCAGCATTGAACATGTAGGCTGCACTGTCACGACCAAGAGGACCAGACGTTTGTGAATTATTGTCTATTAATCCGTTCACAGAACTATTTGGTTCTGCTATGTCCTCGGGAGGAACTTCACATTCCCAAACTCAAACCCAGATCCTGGCCTTCGATGCCATGCCATGCAAAATTCCAATACCAGACCTGGTTGCTAGATGGTGAACATACCAGCCAAGTCAATGCAAAACCAACGCCATGCCATATGCCATGCCCCGTGATACTTTGTCGGTGAAGCCAAGAGGTTCTCAGTCGTCGGGAGACAGGGAGGAGCAGCCGAGAGTGAATATTCCGTCAACAAGAGTAGTCAGTCGTAAGAGCCGTTGTGAAGGCTGGCTGACTAATATGAAGGGTGAAAGCCACCGTCGAGAATAAAGGCCACACCATTGAAGAGTGGAATGGAAAGGTCCGCCGCCAGAGAGAGAGAGAGAGGGAGAGAGGGAGAGAGGGAGAGAGGGAGAGAGAGAGAGAGAGAGATACCGCCCGTCGAAAGAAAGGAGACCGACCGAACCGAGGAAATGGTGAGAGAAAAAGAAAAAAAAAGAAATCGAAAGGAAAATCAAGGAA
>Ga0247765_1000113_pt1 | contig 62708 bp, 40 predicted proteins | sample UWRJL106311C6_FD_179949 | JGI IMG/M metagenome (GOLD analysis project Ga0247765, IMG submission 179949) | Plant litter microbial communities from Arlington Agricultural Research Station in Wisconsin, United States - UWRJ-L106-311C-6 | ecosystem: Environmental > Terrestrial > Plant litter >... | reverse complement strand
AAAAAGTGGGCCGGGGAGAGTGGAGGGGGAAAGCAGACATGACCGAGGTATCTCCTGTCCAACTTTGCCCCTGCATATTGCGCTACTAGGTTGATTAAGGAGACGCTCTGATAGCACATGCGCTGTTGTTGCGCTGTTCTTATTTCCTGGACCCTACTGCACGCTCGTATATATGTTACCAGAGACACAAAGCAAAAGTTCATGAATCTCCTGCAACTCAACTGCTGGAAGATTATTCACGTGACACACTTCATTGCTTGATATCCACAGGCACTTGTTGTCCAGCAGCTAATTCAACGAAGATATTGCATTTTCGCGTCTGGAGTGAATATAAGAGATACAAGCCATATCTCTCAGCTCTACAGGGCGAAAAACAAAGTTCTTAAGTTCATAAATCCAGAGCCTAGATATCTTCATTTGAAGCTTGCTGAGGTCCCTCAAGTCACACGGTAAAAAGTTTTCTCTTTTTCAGTGGTTGAACTGTATTTATTCCTCATTCCTTCCTCCTATCTCTCTCTTATAGAGGCTCGTGTTGATATGTTTCAAAGGACTCCAGTGACCCCCTCTAAATGCTCGGCTGCTTACAACGCCGACCTTGAAGCTTTCCCGCCCAACCGTCAAAAATGATACGTGATTGTCTGCGCGCCTTCAAACGCATCACCGGGCTCCAGCGTCTGCCATCCGCTAACCGAGCCAGGCTCGATACATAACATGTTTTTGAATCCATCCTTGGGTGCAAAGTCGCCCATGCCCGCTGCCTTGTCCGTCCAGGGGTTCCATACCACCACGTTGGCAAGGTTGTCACGCGTTACCGTGAACACTTTTTTTCCGCCCTCGAGTACGTTGACCGCGTCACTCGACCCGCTTGCGGGAATGTAAACCCGGTCCGTCTCACCCGTGATGGTGAGCGGGCCAGCAGGCTGGGTCTTGGTCTTTGCGCCATCGACTTTGTCGACGAAGGAGGTGTTGTCGAGACCGGAGATGGAGACGGCGGAGATTTCCTGTTCTAGAATCAGTCCCTCACTGCACCATTGATCCAAGGGGAAAAAAAAACACACCTTGACCCGCAAATATGTATGCATCAAAACCTGGCAATCCCACGACTTGTCATCATCATTCGTCACCACCAAGCTCGTCGTCAGACTATCCCGATTCAGCGTCACGCTGTAAATCAAATTAAACGCAAACGGCCACAGCTTCTTTACCGAGTCGTGCAATCCAGCAGCGCTGAGCCCAAAGTCCAACTTCACCGACAAATCCGCCGCCGCACTCCCTCCTCTCGTTGAAGACGAGCCTGCTTCCCCGGAGACCGGGGTTGCGGACTCCGAAGTCGACTTCCCCAAGAACTCCCACCGTGACGTCCTTGCAAACCCATGCTGGGGCAGCTTCCCCGTCTGCGCGTGGTCAGGGGCAGTTCCGAACACGGGGAACACGAGCGGGATGCCGCCGCGGACGGCTTTGGTGCCGTCAAGCTTTGCGGCGTCGCTGAGCCAAAGCTTTTCAGCGCCGAGAGCGTCCTTCCAGCTGGTGACGGTGGCACCATACAAGAGGACGGAGACGCTTTCGCCAGTGGGGAGGACGGCGCTGACAGAGGAGTTGTCGGGGGAGATGGTGACGAGGGGTTGTGGCGCGAGGCCGGGGGTGGAGGAGAGGGCGGAGGGGCGGTTGGAGCGGCCGACCATTTTTACTTATTGGGAAGCGATTGGGCTGACGTTCTGAATAAAAGTTGAGGAATGGATGGACTCGAGATGAGAGTCAGAGGTGTTCCTGCGGTGCGGGGTAGAACCTAGGTAAAGATACGGCGGGTGAGGTACCTAGTTCGTAGGAGCTTGCAGCGAGATGGGAGGGAGGAATGCAAGGCAGGCAAAGATCGTAGAAGAGGAAAGAAGAAAAAATAAAACCAACTCGCTCATTGACTGTGCCGAAGCCCCGAATATGAAGCTGGGTCATAAGGTAATGGGTTGTTTGATCATTTTCATGCTGGGGTTCTTGGAGGGGTAAACTGCGTGTCACCTTAGCAGCGGGGTAAGGCATGATGAGTCCATTGCCCATTGCCCATCGTGACAGAGCAGAGAGGCCTGATCCCGCTCACGGACGAGCAAGCCCGCTCAGCTGTCGCCTGCATGACCTGAAACACCAGCGAGCGGAATACCGTTCTTAGCACCCCTAATGCGGTGCTCACCTTGCAGAGGTTCTTTCCATGTCCACTCACAGACCGAAAATCGCGGTTGGTCCATCACAGTGGTTCCCAATCAGATTCCATTCTCGACAAACTGCGTCCCATTCCAAAAAAAGGTATCTCTTATCAGTCTGACAACAATAACCCGCCTGCCATGCGAGAGTGTTAGGCCTTACATATACAAATTGGAACTCAGTAACCAGATGCCTAACAATCCCTGTACGCCATCCCATGCATGTCTCATTGCCTCCAACGCCGTTTTGCTTCGTGCAACGCCCTGGTCACCTCAACGAGCGCATCGTCAGCTGCCCACGCTTCCTCCGATGATACGCTCTGTGCCGACATTAGGAGTTCTGCTCCGTTCCGCAACATGCTGATGAACTTTTGCACATAGTTCTGGGACGACGGCGCTCGCTGCTGGCTGCTTTGCTCCTCCTCAACAGCTGGCAGGTCGTTGTCAGCCTCCATCGCCTCCGCTGCTGGACCAGGCTCCTGCTCCCTCTCCTCCGTCTGCCTCCGAGACTCCATCTCGATCTGAGACTGTGCTTCCCTGTCATGCAACTGGGAGCTCTTGATATCCAAAAGATCCACAAGTTGTTCATGATCCTCCAGTTCTTGGTTGTTTCCCACGTTGAGCTGCATCGCTCGAGCATCATGGATGGGAGAACTCGGGATATGTTGCTCGAAGTTCTGGCTCGCACTCGTGATGGCCTCGGATGATGACGTCGGGTGTGTGTCTGGTCCATCAGGCGTTGCGACTGGGAGCGGTTGGCTGTTAGGCACCTCGGCATGCCCGGCGGCTTCGTCGACGGGTGGTGTTATCTGTCTGCGCTTCCGACTGCCCGTCTCATTCGCCTTTGAGGACTTTCGCTTTCGCTTTTTCCGGCCCTCTTGAGACTTCGGCTGAGAGTTAGCGACCTGGTCTTGGATAGTAGTCGGCACCGTTCCTAGTGCAGTTGAGCTTGCCTTCCTCCCTAGAGAGGACGATTTTTTGCTGGGCTTCTTCGGCGAATCTCCGACAACAATGCAGTCTTCAGCATTGATTGCTGTTGCTCTCTTTTCAGGCGATGCCGAGGGCCGCAAGTAATCGTAGTCTGAACTGTTGACTTTCCCCCGATCTAGCTCGACAATCAGACGACGACGAGCAGACCTCATCTCCTCTGTGTCACTACCACCAAGAGATGGGCTTGGTGATTGGGTGTTCTCTGTGACTTTGAGTCGGGAAGCCTCGGTATTCTTTGCAAGTCTTCCTGAACGCTTCGGTGTTGGTACCAAGGGGCTGCTCGGAGCATCGACGAAATGCTCACAGTCCGACTTGGGGGTTTCCTGCACGGCCTTGGATCGAGTTTGCATCCGTGGCGTTGTTGGTAGTGGCGCAGTGGCTGCTTGAGAAGACTGCAAGGGCGCAAAACCTGGCATGTCAGGAACGATCGTGTCTTCAACGAGATCATCGTCGGCATCGGCATCCATTTGCACATGCTCTTCCACGACGGCGTCGCTCGCGGACAAAAGTTCCTCATCGGCATTGGGGAGGGCGACATTGTCGACATTCGAAGGGCGGACAACTGGCAACTGCCGACTTGGGTTGGGTGAGCCGGAGACTGGGGAGGACGAGAACTCCCAGTCCTCGAACAGGCTGTTGCTAGCAGATCGTGACATTATCTCAGCTGCGAGCGGGTTCCCCCTCGGCTCAGGAGGTGACGAGGGTAGATCAGGCATATCATGCTCCAGAATTACCACTGGCTGTCCCCGCCGAGGTGTAGGCGTTGAGGAGATATAACTGTCAAACGCACGCTCCGGCTCTGGTGTGGCCGCTTCCCGACCTCGGGAGGGCTTTTGGGGAGAAATGTTGCGGGACCGAGACGAGAGTGCTGGTTCCTTCTGTTTGGCCCCTGGGCTGGATCGAATATCTGGAAATAGAGCCGCATTTTCCTTCTGACGTTCCCGCACCTCCCTCTGATGCTCAGTTAGCACTTGGGATTCTGGCTGCTTTGAACTAAGCGGCGATGTTTCGATGAGAGCGAACTGTAATTGTGAGTCGTCATGTCTCAACCGTGGCGCTGAACGGCGGCGGCTTGCATCCGAGTTCTTTGTTCCTGGTGTCTTCTGGTGCTTGGGCTTTGGTGCGCTGCGGCTGCTGGGATCGGGCGATTTACCATGGGAGGAGAACGGGCGGGGTGTTCCTCTTCTGCTGGACGTTGTCGATGTGAGCCTCGGAAGACTCACTTCGTCGACAGAGTCAAGGAACATCGGCTGCTGGTCACCATACTCTCCACCCGACAGATCAAGACCAGGCAAGATCATATCGACATGGGGTTGTAACCGTGAGAGAGCAGCCTTGAGTGGTCCAGTGTACTCCAAGCGTTGGGAATGCTCAAACAGCTTATTCCACAAGGAGACGCCAGCATTCGCGATATTTCGGTGCGAAGAGTCGAACGAAGCACAAAAGAAGCGCTCGAGAGACTCGAGCTGCTGATCTGGGTGCTCCATCTCTGCGACGAGAGTCCCAATTTTGTCCCATAGGGATTTTGTCTACAACAGTTAGCGTGTGACAAACCCAGACATGGCAGACTGTACTTACCATGGCGAGGACAGCGCTGCTCTGGCTGGTAAGCAAGCGCTTTCCGTCACGAAACCACGGGAGAAAACCATCCTGTAGCCCAGCCAACGCCTTGAGGAACAGCTGCGCGTTGCATCGATCGAAAAAGCCAACCATCTCTTTCAGGAGACGCAAGATGGTATCTGAGTCGTCTGGGTTATAACAATCATACAACTTCTCGAACGTTTCGCCTACTGCATTGTAGAAGTGGTCAAACGGGTCGAACGACGAGGCCCGTCCACCAGCAAGAGCGGTGCCCCAGAGTCGCCGCCGAGCGGCATCAAATGCCTGGCGATCACGAGGATGCGTGGCGACTGAGAGTAACTCCGTCACACACCTAACCTGATTTTTCGACAAGGCCTCCCCGCTACGAAGAGAAAGTTGGTCAAGCAGGGCCTTGGACAGCGGCTCAATCGCCACAAGAGCAAATCCAGCATCCCCTGTTTCATCCCTGACCCTTTCAAATAGAGAATAAAAGAGGGACTCCCAGCGATCCCAGGGAAGGTTTGGAGCTGACCGTATCCCACGCTCGAGAACTCTGACGATCTCGCGATAGTCGTTTCCGAGAGGTATGTCGTTTCCGGAGGCAGTTGATCCGTGACTGTTATGGCCAGGTCCGAGCCAGGCCGAGATGCTCTTCGACACGAGGACCCAAAGGCCATATGGGCGAGGGGATTCCATCGGAATCACCGAGAGTAGGTCTTGAGCCAAATCCATCCTCGCCTTGTCGCTCTTGGAGTCGAGGAATGGCGAGAAGAGGGACGTGAAGAAATCAGCAAAGTCCTCATTGTCTGAGATGCCAGGGGGAGGGTCCGAGAGCATGGAAAACATAATGTAGAGCGGCGCCTTTTGAAGGACGTGAGTTTTTCCGGGCTTCTCGGTGAAGGGAAGATGTCCGAGAGAGTCGATCATTAGCCCCAGAAACGATTTCGTGGAGAGAAGGAAGGTAGCAGAGTTCGACTGGGAGTCACCGGTTGTGGGACCACATGCCCAGATCTCCCGAAGAACTCCAAGCGCTTCCGCTACGAAGGCACCGGTTTCCTTAGAAACTTTGATCTCTTTGGATGCCGCCGATGCTACCGTGGTGACAAGCGCCTCCCACAACTTAAAAGTTGTGCTGTCGCTGTCGGAGAGCTCAAGGAAGCCTTTGGTAAGTATAGGCCCGACCGCGTTGAAAACCCTCCTGAAGTTGCTTCTAACCCATTTAGGGTCAATCTGAGGAAGCTCTTCTGGTTTCACCAGCGGGCTACTAATGATATGATCAGGTTTCCACCCGCGGAGCGTCATGCAGTCAAGGAGCCCACGAAGAATGAGGCTGGCCTGGAGAGCATTGTCATTGGCAGCCTCGGGTTTCGGGTCAAGAAGAGCAGCCACGATGGGCTTGACACTGCCATCCCAGAAGATGTCCAAAGAGGCGGCGCTGCTGCTCGGCTTGAGCGCATAGTAAAACAGGTTGCAAATGGCGCCCCAGACAGTGGTTCGGAGCTCTATCGTCGTCTTGCCTGGACCTCTCCGGCGTACCTGACTGATCAGCGGTGCGATCAAGACGGGCAATGCCTTCCTGAATGAACCTTCATCCTGGTTCATGATGTATACCAGCCGACACCAGGCCCTGTTGGCGTTGATTTTGGTGGGAAAGTCAGGGCTATTAAAGCAGCTCTGGAGAATTCCGAGCCACGCCTTTGAACCATCCCAGCTGACCAGAGGTGTTCGGAGCAGAAGTGTCACTGCACTCCAGATATCGGGCACGGTGGCGGACTCCCGCTTGTCTTTGGCCATCGAGTCCAGTTTTTCGCGATAGAAATCTATGTACTGTTTATCCTCCGAAGTGGCGTTGAAGATCTCCATAACTTTTCGCGAGAGGCGCTTGTCGTGGCCAATGCTGAAGCCGGCGTCGAGTCCGAGTAAAATAGCTGACTGTCTGATGTCGTCCAAATTGCTTAGCATATCGAGAAACAGATCCATGAGCCAGTCAGAGTGGACGGCCATTAGCGCCTTGCACTGCTTCATCATCTTTCTGTATATTAGCAGCCGAGCCATGACAATGCTTTTTCCGGCCCTCTGTCCCTTGATGTTGTGCAGGGATGATATTAACCTCCCGAATCTTTCAGTCGTCATTACTTTGGCAGGAAAATTTTGCAGCGAGATAACTTTCATGAGGTGGCGGGTGACGTCCTTGGGAACAGACGCATCCTCGAAGGATCGTATACAGTGGTCCGTCATGAAGACGCCGAAGTCACTGTTGATTTTGGTGGCGATGGAGGGAAATCCAAGGAAGGTGATTAGCAGGTTCAGTGCATGGTTCACGAGTGAAGCGTCGGCGGCGCCCTCTTGAGGCTTAGCCACGATGTCTCGTTGGATGAACTGGGTGAACAGGATCATTTTCTCCTGCAGGGCGACCCTATCAGGGAGGTTGTTGGATGCCTTGCAGGCCTGAGCAAGTGCCACATAAGCGTCCACCTTGGTGTCTCGATCACCCCCAGCCAGTTGTTGTATTGTAGATTCCAGCATCTCGGTGAGGTTCGCTGTGGATAGGCCACAGCCGTTTCTGTTCACCGATGCCAGGGGGTTTAACGGGTGTTGTGTGACTTTGAGGATGGACTTGACAGGTTTCGAGGCGCTTCGGGGAAGAGACACAGGCGTCGGATGCTGTCGTTTGTTTTCGGACCCTATGTGTATCGGCGGATCCTTGTACTCGGCTTTAGCGGAGAATTCGACCTTCTTGCGCGATCGTCGTGTTGTCGAGTTTGTGGTAATCGAATCGCCGGGCGAGTGAACTCCCGGCGGTGTGTGTACTCGGGTATCGACAGAGCCCAGCACGAGTCTGGATGGAGGACACACATCATGTTTCGCTTCTTTCGGCGGAGTCGGCGGTCGTGGCGGCAGAGACTCAAGAACTCTCGACATTACTACCCCCGAAGTCATGCTGCACCACTCAAAATGGGAAGGAGGTGGCAGACTCGCTGCACCATCACCTGCTTCGACAAGATGGCGAGCGCATTTATAACCGGAGAAATAGCCAAACACAAGAAAAGAAAGAGGAAATCCACAAGGCGGCCGGGAGAGTGTGTAGGCCGTTGGATGTCGTGGAAGGGACGCAGCTATTCGTCGTCAATCTTCGCTGCGATTGAGGTAGATCGGTGGACCGGGAGCGATTGAGTAAGACTTTTAACGCGGTCGCGAGGTCAACCGCGAGGACTGGCAGATTGTGGCCCGTTCACTCGCGTCAAGTCGCGCAGGGCTGGGATGGGGGGCCCACACAGCCAGCCCCTCTTTAACTACCCCAAGTCCCCCACTAAGACCTTGACCCACCCCGAGTCAAGTCTCAGCTGAAGGCGCACACTCCTACGAATACGGCCTCCTCAAGGTCGGATGAATGTTATAGAAAGTGCTTCAAGAAAGAAAGTGAAAAGTTTCTGATATGAGATTCAACGTCACCTGTCGTGACTTGGAGTTACTCCATACCCAGAGGCTTCCCCATAACAGGGATGGGTGGGTATTTCGTTAAGGTACGAATACACAGTGTCAGTATCTGTGCGCAGTTGCAAACTGCATTCGGTTTGCTGACAATACCATCGATGGGTATGCGATGGAAGAGATATCGAAGATGGATAGAAGGTACAGGTTTACTATCCAGACATAATCGGAAAAGTACTGTGCCCACTAAGATCGTGGACCCGATATTTCATCGGTGCCCGTCCTGGCTTCTTCATGTCCAATCATCTTTACTCTCCCCTCCAGCTCCAGCGAAACACCCCATTGTTAACAGGCGGCTGGCATGAAACACTCCCCCACCGCATTTCATCAAAATTCTGACCGTCAATTCTCCTAGGTTTTGGTCTCTCATTTGCATCTAGCCGCCTTGCGTCGCGCGTGTTCCTGTCGTCCGTCACATCCCGCAAATTGGAAAAGCGGACCCTAGCAGTTCCCTAGAATGGCTTCTGTGGTTTCGGGGACCCCTCTCACTGGTCCCGGTGAGCCTTCACTGTGTGCCGAACCGCTCACCTTCACTGACAAACGGATAAGCCAAACTTCAAGCCGTTACGAGCTTGATGGGCAAGCTTGCCCAGGATCTCATCTCCAAAAATCTCCAACCTCAGGGTGAGCTGGCCTGGAAGCGCCCCCCTTGCCGACTTTGTCAACTAAAAATTATCGCTTGAGAACGGGATACTGCTCTCGAAGAACTAAAAGTGTTTGGGCGAGATCCCAGAGGCTCCGACCCCATCTTCACCAAGAAGGTATAGTCGCACTTTAGTGACATGTTGCGATGCCTGACTGACTCTATCAGGGTATCGAGACACTCGCACAACATGCATTCAACAACCCCTCTAGCACGACCTCTCGAAACGCCCTCAAAGTGCTCTGCAATGCCATGCTCCTCAAGCCCGAGACGCGACAGATGTTCGTCAATGTCGGATTCGAAGCAAAAGCCTGCAGTCAACTCCAGAACGACCACCGGGATGACGAGTTTCTCATCTCAAGACTAATCTTCCTCACGACATATGGAACCAACATAAACCTTCAGAAGCTGATTGACGATCACAAACTGGCTAGCTCTATCGTCGCAAACTTATCGAGACATGCCGAGCGATCGAAGACCCGGGGGCAGACCAGTTCCCAAGTTGATCCCATGGAGGAGATGGCCCTGGTGGAAACGCTCAAGCTCGTCTTCAATGTTACCAGGTTCTGCAGCCAGAGGATAGACGCCTTCGCACCTGCGGTACCTCACATCGTCACCCTGCTTCGCAGTCTCGACATTCCGTCGCCACAGAAGCCCCTAGAGCCACCTTTTGGTACCCTGGTCAACGCCCTGATGAACCTCCATCTCCATGGCAATGTCGCCCAATCATCCCTATACCCTGCGGATCAGCCAGCCGTTTTTGCTGAAAGACTGGTCGAGCTTCTCGATCTATCAACCAAGTCGTACTCGGAGAACGAGCTGGAACAGACCGTCACGCCCTTGGTATGTGTTATCTCTGGTGTGCATGAGCATGCCCCCGAGGCTGTCAGGGAAGTTTTACGGAAGAAGCTCTTGCCGACTGAGGAAGATAGGCGGGGTGTTCTTGGCCAGGGCGACAGTCTTCCGGCAAGACTACTACGAAACTCAACGAATCCTATTACGCCTGAGCTCCGGAAGGTCATTTCACATCTTCTCTTCGACCTTTCCAACAAGAATGCGGAGGCTTTTGTGACCAACGTGGGATACGGCTTTGCCTCGGGATTCCTGTTTGAGAACAGGATCGCGGTCCCGGAATCAGCTAGACAGGGACAGAGTGCGGGTGGTGCTGAGGGATCCGGACGGGCCATCAATCCTATCACTGGCCAGTTCCTGGACGCGGAGAGTGTTCCAGACCTCCCCGCAATGACTGACGAGGAAAAAGAGCAGGAGGCCGAGAGGCTTTTCGTCCTGTTCGAGAGGTGCGCATATTACGCCAGCACCCCGCCCTTGTTTACACTAACATGATACTGCAGATTAAAGCAACTTGGGGTCATGTCAGTCGAAAACCCAGTCGCCCAAGCCATCCGGGAGGGTCAATTTGAAGAGCTACCTGATGATTACGACGACGATGAGGATAAGAAGGGCACTTCGGGTCCTTGAAGGCCTGGGAAATTGCGCGCCCGGAAGTCTGTTTGTTCTTGTTCCTGAACTTGGATCCGAGGCCCTGTGAGGATTTCCTTTGAGCTTGTGGATGGCCGCCGCAGCTTCCCACTCCCTAAGTTGGTCAGTGAAACATTGAAGTGGAGGACTATACCCTAGTTCAATAATCTCTAAGTTACTCGATCTGAAAGTGAGACGAAGTTACGCCTGCAGAGCCGGAGACGTGTGAAGCGGGGTTGAGGCGATTAAAGCCGGTACAGTTCTTTTAGTCGCCGGATCGCCCAGCCTGAAAAGTTTTGCTGCTTGCCGAGATAGCCATTATTCCCCCTATGGACACGGACCATCGCGTCTGGGTGATGATACTTGCCAGGGACTGCCCACTTAACCGAACGCGCTTCTCCACGCTGCATTGAACCTGCGATCGATCAAAAGAATTGCAAACAATCCTGTAGCAGCTCCGGAACGGGTCAATTCCCTGCGGAGGTGAGCACCATAGCCATTATTATTTTATTCTGATTTTCTCCGGCCGCCCGCGCAGGATTACTGACGGTGCGACACAGCGAATTTGTCCCAGCAGTTTGCGACGCGTCTCTTGGTGGGTTTGGTACCTTCCAACCTCAGGTACCTGCATCTGAGACCAAATCCACGAAAGCAAACAATACCCCTCCGGTATTGCTTTGGTCGCACTGGTTAAACACTGGATTTCCAGTTTCTCTACTTCTCATACCCCCTTCCACGCAAATCCCTCTGCCCGCTATGCCGTGGGATCCAGAGCAGCCACTAGACGATTACGTCCCGCTCGTGCAAAGCGATCTTCTCGAGTAAGCATCTCGTTGCGGGCACCCATGTTGGGTTGCTCCTTTTCCCTTTTCTACTCCGCAGCTCGCCTCCACCGTGTTCAATTACTGTTATTCTGCGAGCTCTATTGCGACTTTCACTTCAGCGCTCTGCCACCGGGGCATTGCGGAGCGCTGCCGGTACAACGTGTGCGCCTTCCCAATGAGATATTCCCTGTCTGCATCCTTCTTTCCGTTACTCACATCCGCATCATCGTGTTCTCATCATCCACTGACAGGACCAGCTCCGTCGAGCCTGAATTTCCAACGGCTGATCAGGCGTCGGGCGCAGGCCCCACTGTTGTGGCCTTGGACGACAAGCCCGGTTCTGACAACGGGGAAGACATGTCTGCCCCAGTAGCTCCTGTCGCCGATATGGGAGATTTCACAAGTTCTCCCGGTCCGGCTCCAAAGAAGCGTGGAAGACCTTCACGCTCAGCCTCTGGAACTCCAGCAGTCGCGACGTCCAAGGCGAAGAAACCGGCAAAAGTTGCTACTCCTGCCAGAGTCTCGAGCAGAAAACGCAAAGCTGCCGAAGTCGAACCTGAGGAGGGAACTGAAGACGTGCAATCTAAAGATGAGGATATTCAAGCGTCTGAGCCAGAGAAAGCACCAACCAACCGAGGCCGCCCCGCACGCACTTCTGGTGTTGTTGCGAGCGCGCGTCTTGCTGCTAAGGCCGCCAACAAGCGCACTCGTGTCCGCCGCAAGAGCAATCCGACGGTACGTGTCCTTGGTTACAGCTGCTCACCGTTCCCAATCCCTGACATGAAACAGTCCGGGGTTCAGAAGTCTGGCAGGGTTGGTCGACCAAAGAAGAACGGCGACAGCACTAATGGTGATACACCAGCAGGAGAGTACGAGGTGGAGGCCATTGTAGACTCAATGATCGATGCCGACACTATGGAACATATGTACCTAGTTAGGTGGAAGGGCTATTCAGCCAGCGAAAACACGTGGGAACCGAAAAAAAATCTTGCCCATGCAGCACAGCTCGTTGCAGCATTCGACGGCAAAAAGAAGAAGCCAGCTGAGAAAGAGAGTGCGACCACGGAGAAGAAGAAACCTGGACGCAAGCCTGGACGCCCGCCAAAAACCAAGGCATACAGTTGATTAATCTGCTTAGCCGGTGGTTTTGGGAGGGATAGTGTATATTCAGCTCTGCATACCGCAGCTTCTTTCCATGTAACATAGGGTGGTCACGTATGTCACGGCGCATAAGGGGCGAGGGTCAAATATGGAAGCGATGCATTCCCGATAGGGTCCTGGGAGCAACGAAAATGCCGATTGGTTCCGACGATTCTGCTCGTAGCGTAGATTACGTAGGCGGGAAACGTCTCCCACTGTGTTGGTAACCTTTGAAGTGCTTCCAGTTTGCGCCCTCATCCCCGTTTCCCGGGTGGGTTATTTTGATGGCACCCAAATCTGACCCGCGCCGCTCTCCCCCCAACAACCCTGTCATCGATTGGCAGCTTCGCCAACAGAGCGCAGGTCCGACAGCTGTCCTTTCCTGACTTTTCTACACACCAGCCAAAATCCCGTGAAGCCACCACTCATTTCGCGACAACCACCATCGCAATAACTGACGTGCATTTCTCTCAAAATGGACGCGCTACGCTCCGCTCTCCAGCCGGTGACACACAACCTCCCAGTCCCGATACGCGACCTCGGCGTGTCGATTATCGGCGAGTCCTGCTACAAAACGCTACTTCTGGACATTGATCCTAGCGATTCGGCATGTCTCAAGCTCGCGATTAGCAAAGGCCTCGGCATCGGCATCATCGGCGCGTCGTCCATCGTCAAGGTGCCGCAGATCGTCAAACTAGTACGATCGCAGTCAGCCAGCGGTATCTCGTTTCTCTCGTACCTGCTCGAGACCAGTAGCTACCTCATCTCGCTGGCGTACAACTTCCGCAACGGGTTTCCCATTAGTACATACGGCGAGACGGCGCTGGTCATGGGCCAGAATATCATCATCTCGGTGTTGGTCCTCAACTATAGCGGGAGAGTCACTCTGGCGGCCTTGTTCGTTGCTGCGCTGGCGACCAGCGCCGTGACACTGTTCAGCGAGAGTATGCTCGATATGAAGATGCTGAGCTACCTCCAAGCTGGCGCTGGTGTCATGAGCGTCGCGAGCAAGCTTCCCCAGATTTTGGCTATCTGGCAGGAGGGCGGCACTGGACAGTTGAGCGCGTTTGCTGTAAGTTTTATATCGCCCGTATTTTCGTCTAATTCTAGTCGCTGACGCTTGTCTGGACAGGTCTTCAACTACCTCGCCGGCTCTCTGTCCCGTATCTTCACGACGTTACAAGAGGTGGACGATAAGCTGATTCTGTACAGCTACATTGCTGGGTTCTCGTTGAACCTGGTGCTGGCGCTGCAGATGGCTTATTACTGGAACACGCCATCAGCTAAGGCCAAGGGAAAACAGAAGGCCCCGATTGAGACGCCATCCTCTGCGTCAACAACGGCAACGCCAAAGAGTAAAGGTCCGACGACCCGCCGTCGCGGTTAGAGCTCGGATTTCGTTTTTTTTTTTTTTTTGGTCCCCCCTTAGCAGCCTGTGTTCGGTGTGTCCACCATATTCGATAAGCAATCATAATGTCTTATTCCCCTTTGTGATCTAGCTTTCTCACATTCGATGCAGCTGGCGTTGACAGATGCGGTGATACGTCGAAGCACCTGCATGCAACGAATCGCCAGGTATTCTATTACAAAATTGGAAATGTCAGATGACAACCGAAAAGCCACTCCCACAGCATCTTGTCCTCAGGCTGGTGTCCACGATGGCCGCTAACAGATGCACTGGTGCTGGTTCCCATCGAAGCGGCCGAGCTTTCAGGCTGTATCACGTAATCGTGATCATTGGATTATGTGCTGCAAGCGCAGAGCCAGGAGATGCCGCGATACCAGGACGGTGCCAGTATTGGACAGTGCCCAGGGCGCTTGTGCCGGTGGAGGCGTCAAGGTTGATCGTTGGACAGGAGATCATGGCTCGGGGTCGTTGAGGTTCTAGCCCCCCGCGGAGAGACGTCTACTCGAGCCAATAGGCAAGGGGTCGAGATGCACCCTTCCGCCCTGCATACAAAGTCCAGAGTGACAGTTTTATTGTGCCCTGCATGTGGACTAGGCATCCCTCACCGCTCCGCCTGGCGTCGGCAATGGGCTCGTGAGCAGTTCTTATCTTCCGACCACGGATGCAGTCGGAATTGCCAAGGCTAGCGCCGGTTGCGAAATCGCTGGTGGGTCGGCTCAGCAGTGTCGCCTCCCAGCGAGCACCCCTTTACCTACCTAGGTACCACACAATGCCAGTGCTCAGCAATAAAGGCGGCTCCTCAAAACCGACCGCCCTTTGGATTTTTCGTCTCGCCTCGTCGATGGCGCCATCGAGACAGCTCACCAAGGTTGCGTCAAGTCGATTGCGTGATCTGAACCCTCGCATTTCTGACGTTTAACATAGACCCGCTGTGGGGGGTTTCCCTCTTTTACACCGTCTCGGAAACACTTGTCCCAACACAGAACTCGATATCGGCCGGTTAACCGTTGGCTATACTTACACCGTCGTCATCCCGAGTCTTACTTTATCGCCGATAAAGATTGCTGAGGCTAAGACACCGTCTTTCACGACATCTGTGGGGGGGTGTCCAGGTCGTTGTCTTGTCGCTGCCTCTCTTGTATCACGAACGGCTTCTAGTTGGGTTAAACTACCCGCACGCTCGGTGACTGTTAGGTGAGAGTATGCCGCCGGATCTTAACTCGATGCCGGCCTCTCCTGCACCTCTTTGCAATGGCAACGGCGTTGGAATTAGGCCCAACCAGGCCACTAGCCGGCGACCCAACATCCTATACATCATGGCAGACCAGCTGGCTGCCCCCTTGCTCCGCATGTACAATGCCGAGTCGCAAATCCTAACTCCCAACCTGGACACACTGGCTGCGAGGGCTGTCCAGTTCGATTCGGCCTACTGCCCCTCACCGCTATGTGCACCCTCGAGGATGAGCATGATCACGGGCCTGCTGCCCATGAAGATCGGAGCATTCGATAACGCCACCCAGATCCCTAGCGACATACCCACGTATGCACATTACTTGCGCCTGCAGGGCTACCAGACCGTCTTGGCGGGCAAGATGCATTTCGTGGGGGATCAGCTCCACGGCTACGAGACCCGGCTGACTAGTGACATCTACCCGGGGGATTTTGGGTGGGTCGTCAACTGGGACGAGCCAGACACACGTCTTGAGTGGTACCACAATGCTAGCTCCATCCTGCAGGCCGGCGTGTGTGTGAGGAGCAACCAGCTTGATTACGATGAGGAGGTCATGTACCGGTCGATCCAATTCATCTACGACCATGTCAGGGGTGGGCCTGATGCCCGCCCCTTTTGCCTCACGGTATGTATTCATGATTCGCCAGCTAGTCCTATTTTTCTCGCCGAGTATCGTGGCTGATGTTTTTAGGTGTCCTTGACACATCCGCATGATCCTTACACGATCGAGCAAAAATATTGGGACCTCTATGAAGGGGTCGATATCGACTTGCCCAAGGTCCGGATTCCAAAAGAGGAGCAAGACCCCCACAGCAAACGTCTGCTCAAGGTTTGCGATCTCTGGGGTGAGGATTTCAGTGACGAGCAGATTAGGCGTGCGAGGCGAGCTTATTACGGCGCTGTCAGCTATGTAGACGATTGTGTTGGAAAGCTCCTTGATGTTCTCAAGAATTGCCGACTTGATGATAACACCATCGTTATCTTCAGTGGTGACCACGGCGATATGTTGGGGGAGCGAGGGCTTTGGTGCGTTTGAAACAAATAACCCCTCGGCGTTTGGAAGTTACTGATACTGAGTAGGTACAAGATGAACTACTTTGAGTCATCTGCCCGCGTGCCGCTTCTGGTCTCGTATCCCAAGTGGTTCCAGCCTCGCAGGGTCAGGGAGAATGTGTCAACGCTGGATATTCTCCCTACCATGTGCGATCTTGTCGGCACAAAGCCTGCCGCCTATCTTCCCATGGATGGCGTATCCCTCTTTCCCTTCCTAGAGGGGAAGCAAGGCCATGACGAAGCCATCGCCGAGTACACGGGCGAGGGCACAATCAGTCCACTCATGATGATCAAGCGCGGGAAATGGAAGTATATCACCTGCCCGTCTGACGGCTCGCAGCTCTATGACCTAGAAACGGATCCTCTGGAACTGCATGACCTTGCAAAGAGGCTGAAAAAGACGGCGGATCTTTCTCTCCCTGGGGATGAAGAAGCCAGAGCTGTCTTTGAAGCCTTCGAGGCGGAAGCCAATTCGAGGTGGGAGTTTGATCGTATCACGCAAGAGGTGCTGCATTCGCAGAGGAAGCGGAGGCTCGTGTGGTCCGCTCTCAAAAAGGGGCAATTTACGAGTTGGGATTTTAACCCACAGGATGATGGGAGAGAGAAGTAAGTTTTCAACTTCTGTTTCTCAAAGGAGGATGGTGTCCTAAATTCGAGAACAGGTATATTCGGTCTCATATCCCGCTCGATGACTTAGAGCGCATGGCGCGCTTCCCACCGGTTGATATCTATGGGAATGAGACGGGTACGGTGTTGGTCGACCAGGCGGAGTCTCATGGGCAATAATTGTAGGGTCGGTAGGCTTGAACGGCCTTAATTGAGAGACAGCGACATTTCGTGGCTTGGGTGAGGAGGTTGGTTGCATACATGGTTCTGGAGAACAAGCGGGTGTTTGATGCATAATTGGATTGCGGGTACCAGTAGTGTGAAATGATGCTAATCTTTTCAAAGATGCTATCTTTGCTACCTATGCCAAGGTAACTCGGTGCTGGTGATGTTGACTTGAGGGTGGGAGCCATCAAGGTTCACGGGCAACAGCCCGTTGCCTTGGCGGCGTTGTCTCCTGGAGGCTAACTGGTTACCCCGCCTTGCCCGCCACTCGGAACGCGTTCCGTTCTGCGATTCCAGCCCGCTTTCCCCAGATTCTGTCGCCATCCAACTCCAGACTCGCCTTTGTGTACGAAACACCAACCGTTGCGCCTCTGGTAGAGGAAAACCTACCCAATCACCGCCATAGCATTTCTTGCGAATCCGAAATTCTTATTCAGATTTTTATTTTCCCAGCAAGCAGTAATTGCGTTGCAGCGCAACATAATACGCCGCATGCAACCATGGCTTCCCTCGGCCTCGCCTCCGACGAGCTAAAACAGCTTGACCTAATGCGCAACCGCTTCTCCCAGCTATCCAACAGTCTTGCCAGTCTCCAAAAGACAGTATTCTCCACACAACCTCTGCCCAGCCAGTTCGTTTATCTCGGCCCCCTCTTTCCCCCCCTCGCCATCCACCCATCACTAACAATATTATGTGTTAAAAGAGAATCCCTCCAAGCCTCAGCCTCTATCCTCCTCCAAAACGTCAATTCGATCCAAGAAATTACCAGCGAGAACGCCGAGCTCTTCCAGCGCCTCTCACTGCACCCCTCGACGAACTTTCCGGGCCGCACGCACGAGCACGTACTGCTGACACTGCTGCGCAAGAAGCTCGAGCCTGATATCGAAGGGGTGGTGGAGGAGGCGAGGGAGGCGGCGAGGGCAGCTGGAGTGGACGTGAACAAGCTGGGAGGGGGGCTGGAGGGTGATGAAGAGGAGGAGTATGGAGGGGAACAGGAGGGGGAAGTTCCCGGTGATCATTTCAATGAGCAGTGGGCGGACGTGTGGGAAGCGTGCTTTGATGGGGTGAAGGACTATATTGAGAATCAGGCGGGGGAGCCGTATACGCTGGCAGAGCAGGAAATGGGGATTAAGAATGTGAGGACAGGGTTGAAGAGGTCGTTGGAGGATGAGAGTGAGGATGAGGATGAGGATGAGGATGACGAGAGTATAATGGAGACAGGAACCGCAGTTTTACCGCCAGCGGTGGCAGGGCAGGTGCCATCGGCGGGAGTGGGAGCGGCTTCAAAGGTTCCGGGGATTCAGCCAGAGCATGTGCTTTGGTTTGCCATGAGGGGGGACTTGCAGTTGCCACCATATGTGGAGCTAGAGTCGCAGAGGGCCGCGAAGGAGTCGGGGAAGAAGCCCGGTATGGCAAGGTGATATTGGTTTTGCCTTGCAGATATGATAATAGTCCGAGGCATGTTCAACAGATCTGGGATACCAAGCGAAGGCAGCCCTTTCAACGACTATACCCGCTTGGGAAAACGTCCTGAGAAAGCCGACGTCACATACACGACACGCTGCATCAGACCTGCTAGCGGACTTGCCGATCCGATGATCCGGCAGCAGCAGGTACGCGTGCGTTACACTGCGCAGTTCACTGCAAAGAAACACATTCATTGGGGCAGGATGGCAGTGCTGCTGCCAATTTTCGTTGTGGTTCGCTCTCTGCGGTCGCAAGTGTTTTGGCCCACTATCCACAACCCTAGGTCTCTCCTCCCCAGGATGTGCGATAGGAGGGGATCTTGGTGAGTAAAAAAAGTAAAGTCTTCTGCTATATGACGATCGCTTAAGTATAGGAGCTCCATTTTCCTCGGAGTGTTAACATTTCCATGTCGGGTCGTCGCATGACAGGTCGGCGCAGCAGTGGTAGTTTCGTTCTGCTTCCCGGTTTAAGTTAGGTTGGCTGCATCCCTACTAACGTTGTTTGCTTGCGGGCTGAGCTGAGGAGCGGAGTGGTTACAGCTCGCTGTTCTTTGTCTTTTGCTCAACTTGGGAAAAGTTGCAGTCGTAAACAATCATCATCTTTACAACAGATAGGATGAAGCGGAATTTGAAGATAATCTTCAGGCGGCAACATCGTATCCAAGGCCACCAATTCTCATGGATCTCCAAGAAACCGAGCTTCTGGAACCACCATGCATGGAATGAACGCACACTACGTAACCTCTAACTACTATGTAAACTTGGGAACACAAGATCCTTCCCCACCTAATCCCAACCCAATCACACGCCCAAGAAAGGCCATGTCTGCTCGGCGCCGCCGCAGCTCGTATATGACGCGCCCAATCCTTGGGTGGAGATACCTAGTTCATGCCCTGCCAGGCACTCCGATGTGTGGAACGTCTGCCCGCTAATCAAATGCAAGTTACTGATTCTTGGCGCGTCAGTCGTGAGCCAGGCTCGAGATCCTCCGGCACGGAGTGGCAATGGTATAAGAGAGAACGGTCCCCGCTGATTGACTCGAGGGCGAACCTCAAGTGTAGTGGCCCTTAACACTCACATGGTTCAATACTTGATCCCAAGTTGCCGAGATGCTCCAAGTACTCTCACCTACAGGTCATCCTGGCCTACCTTGGCACGCGGTTATTCCCGTGGCCAGACGGGAGTTAAGACCAGGAGACGACCTTGACGCCGATTCAACGATCGAGGAGCTCTACAAGGACAAACCGCCAACACGATCCTTCCTCAACCTCCCGCTTGAAATCCGGCTCGAGATTTACCGCTGGGTACATCTTTTGAATCCCGCTCAGGAACGAGAACTCTGTCCGTGGTATCCAGCACCCAAACACAGTGCATACTTCCTCACGCCAATGATCCCATCGGTCCAATGGCGAGAGGGTGAGCAAGACAAGACCTACATCCTTGGACCCAGCAGTTCCCGCCGTGGCAGCGCCGAGTCCATAATCGGACCGGGGCCTAAGCCGGGGTCCGAAGCCGAGCCGAGCCAGAGCCCCACCCGAGACAAGCCGCAACTCCTTTCGCCGTACCGTCCACTCGGTTATATACCAAGCAACCTGTTGCGGACGTGCAGGCAGGTGTACGCCGAAGCCCAAGAGATTCCGTTTTGCGAAAACGAGTTCGTCTTCATCAACTGGTTCTCATCGGGCCTGTCGGCAGCCAATGCCTTTGTCCGTGGACTGAAGCCTTGGCAACGCAGTGCCATGCGCTACACCCGTCTGGAAATGCAGGCGCGCGACCTCGGCGATGCGACCCGGTTGGCGGTATGGGAGGAATTATGCGGGAATTGGACCCAAGGGCTCCGGGGGCTACGGCTCAAGATTTCCATGGATGGTGTAGGTCAGGAACCGAGCCCCGACGAGGAGGGTCTGCCTTGGTGGCCGCTAGGACGGAGCGCGCCCAGGTCGTGGACGAGAGACAGGTTTCGGTGGGTTGCAAGCCTACAAAAGCTGACGGAGCTGAGAGCTTTGGAGGTGGAAATAGTGGGCATCAAGACTTTGGCGAATGCGGATAAGATAGAGTGGTGTCGGGTTCTTGCCGAGAAGCTGAATGAAGGTCGACAGGTGAACCTTGACCAGAGGGTCAAAGTGGTCAGTGTGAAAAGGTTGGATGAATATGCGGAGGATGCCAACGCTAAGAAATAGGGGTTTGCTCGTGAGATGAGCACCTCAGTGCGAAACCGATCGATTTCATCAGCCCCTTTAATTACTTCTTCCAATAGTTAGGCTGCAGATTCCACAGCTGAAAACTTACTGTATCAATCGGGTTTCATTCTGCAGACCGAATCCGACAAGAGTCCCACCACCCCCGATTAGACCATCTTGACCATCACCTTACTATGCAGTCTCCATCATGACAAAAAAAGCCGAACTCACAAACCTGCCCAGATGGGGGCAATGTTGCAAACCACGCCCAAAACACAACCAAAGTGCATCAAAAATGACTGCACAGTAGTTGGCAACATTGTCTTCACTATTTCCGACTTATTTTTAGTATTTTAATACACTAGATTAGAGCTTTCCTCCTGTTGTGGGCTGAGATTTTATAGGGGATTTTCACTATAAGTGCCCTGTGGGGCTGGTAGGCGAGTTTGTGAGTTGGGACTTTTTTGTCATGATGGAGGCAGTAATATCGACAAGCTTTCCCAAATAACGGGTGCGGCGATCGGCGTGGATCAAGTAATCCTCTCCCGCTTCAACAGGGAAGATCGCCGAGATTGAAACGAATCACACCGGTTTTCGAGAGGTATGTGCGGCGGAAACCCGCCTTGCAAGCCGCTTTACAACCCACCCCTAGTGTAGATAAGCCTGCATGGCAGGATGGAATGTTGAACAGTGCCTGCCCTAGGTTGCTTTCCGGAGCAGCAAGGCAGGAATAAATTCCGTTCGAGATCAGACCAAAATCGCGGACACTGCGACACCAATTTCCAGCCATCTGAGATCACTGGGTGGTGGCCCGCGACAGCACCTGCATTCGGTTTAACTTAGTGTTGTGCATGTAAGCTCACCGTCGCGAATTGCGATTGGGTCCCTTTGTTCATTTTGTCCATTTTGTGCCACAACGCGCCGTGGGCTCCCGCTACCAAAACCCGTTGCTTTGGCTTCTTTGGGCTGCAGTGTAGCAGTGGCGCGGCAAATAATAGTGTACCCCATACATTTCGGGAAGTATGCATCTCGCCTAGCACATCTAAACCTCACTTCAGTCATCGGCTGGGGCCAGGGGGTTCGCAAACAGGGAGGAATCAGGGCGGACCTGCTCATCTGGAGCGCAGAGAGGGTAGCCACCCGTTCTCCCAGTCAGCGCCCTGACATTTGTCCGTCCCTTTTCTGGCAACCTCTCTCTCTCTCTCTCTCTCTCTCTCTCTCTCCTCTCCCCCTCTCCTGTTTTTTTTTTATCTAGAATTTCTAGTTGTTTTCTCGTCGCTCCTTTGAACACTTCCCTTTCCTTCCTTGAGCCGGGCTATTGGGCTCGCTCCTGCTTCTCTTTTTGCACTTCAAGTCGAGCTGGGTTCTAATTAGATCGGCTATCGATGAAATTTCTAGGCGTTTTCTTTTATTGACTACGGTGAGTATCTAGTCGTATATGTTCACGAGCCCCCAAACCTAAATCCTGCCGAGCATTTGGAGACTTGGGATGCTTTACAGTTCCGCGTTGTATTCTCAGTGCGGCATTGCTGGGTGTCCCGGACCCATACCAGGCTAGGTAGCTTCACGGGCCCGAAACGCCCCCTCGAGGCTCCACTTGGTGCCTTCACCTCCCACCACGGTGTTGACGAGATGGCGGGGATAAGGCTACAGTTCTCCATGCTGATGCGTCTCTCCTTCCCAATGCTAGGTCGTTTGTCCCACCTTTTGCCCTCATCATTCATCCAATATCCAGAGGTTTGGGTTGATGGCAGACGGTTGCCTGCCATGGCCAAACATGTCACTCTATTGAAGAACTTCCTTCGGGTTCTGCTTCCCAGCTTTATCGCCGACCTGTTCTTTCCGGACCACAAGCCGAATTGGCGGTTACACCCGACGTCATATCTGGACGGCCTGCGCGGTATCGCCTCCATTATTGTCTTCATCTGCCATTATACGGAGGAAAACTATAGCCGGTTAATACCAACCTATGGCCTCAGCAAGGAGCGCCCATCTGGGTGGATCCAGCTGCCATACCTTCGTCTCATCTTCTCGGGTCGGCCCATGGTACACATCTTCTTCATCATCTCCGGCTTCGTGCTCTCGTATAAACCAGTCAAGGCTATTCATGTTCGCGACTTCCCAAAGAGCTACGCCGCATTATCGTCTTCGACGTTCCGCCGGGCTTTCCGGCTCTACGGGCCTTGCATCGTGTCGACATTCTTTGCTGCGCTCCTCGCTCAGCGGGGGTACCGGTTCCACGACAAGTACGACACGCTGTCAGAGCAACTATGGGCCTGGAAGGACGCCGTCTTCCACCAGATCACATGGGCCTGGGGCTGGGAGCATGATCTTCGCCCGGCGTACGACATTCATCTATGGACCATCCCGATCGAATTTGCGCACTCCATGTTGCTCTTCTTGGTAATCATCGGGACTTCGAGGGTCCGCCTTCGAATCCGGCAAGCCCTGCTCGTCAGCATCATGTTTTACTGTTCGGCGTGCGGGAAATGGGCGGCGTTCGAGTTTCTGGCGGGCATGTTTCTCGCCGAGCTTCACATTTTGCAAAACGCACACCAACAGAATTCCGAGTCTTGCGACGAAATCTTCGACCTGCCAAAGAAGACGCTGAGGACGCTGAAATCGCTCAAGACGGCCATTTACATAATTGTCTTAGCGGTCGGCTTATACGTAGCCGGATGGCCGAACCATGATGCTGACAAGACCCCAGTCATCAGCTCGTTCCTAGCGCATACGCCAGATCCTTACGCGACAAGTGACGATTCTCTCGCAGCGCAAAAGTTCTGGTTTGGGCTGGTGGCAGTCGTGGTTGTTTGGATTGTTGGAGACATGCCCTTCCTGAAGAGGCTGTTCGAAACACCGGTGGCTCAGTACTCCGGACGCGTCAGTTACGCGGTGTACATTATGCATGGCCCGGTGATGGGGATTTACAGCAGTAGGGTACTTGGATTCCCGGGATCTGCCGCTGTTGGGGAAGCCGGAACCGAGGGCTTTAAGGAGGCGATCATGGGGAAAGGTGTCAAAGGATATTTCGGCGTCTCAACGCCGACCCAACTCACCATGGGTTGGTTTGTTGGCCTCTGCATGATGGGCATAATTGTGATATGGGCAGCCGATATCTTTTGGCGAGCCGTCGATGAACCGATAGTGAAGTTGGCCAGGAGGATCGAAATGTGCTGCCTGGACGACACGGAGGAAAAGCCCCGAAGCCCGGGGTACTCCGCAGCGGCTTAGGGTCACGAACCTCATCAAATATGACTTTTTGTCGAGTCAGCCCGAAACTGGCTACCGAATAAACAATTCTGATCTGAAAATGAGAAGGCGGGAAATGATTGCGTGACTGTGCAGGATCGGAGGTAGAATCGGACAGCGGGCGGAAACCGTCGGCCGTGGTCTGTGGGGAAACGGGCACATGCCGTGCCGGGCCGCTATCTGGGGGCTACAACCTCCGCAATTCGGAACGGCTGTGGAAGTGGGACTGAAGGTTATTCCATGGGCTTATTACGACACGACGCATCCTGAGGGAACACAGCCGGAGTCCCTGGTTTTTGAGGTGTCCTGGTATCGCCAATGTAACTGTGCGATTTCGATCGACGGCCCTTGTTAACGGGAGTTACTCCGTGACTCACGTCCCGCTGCCGTCCTCGTCGCCTATTTGAGCGTGCAGCCTGAGGAGTCACCCAGGTTTCTCAGGTTCAACTACTTCCCCCCCCCGTCTTTTTCCTCTTTGCAACGCCTTGTTATCAGTGTTGGTTGTGTTTGCTGTGTTGGCTTGTCTCTGACTGCCAATCAGCAGCCAATTGATATTCTTGTCCTCTTGCGTTCCACGCGTATGCCTTGGTTTGCTTGTCCCTCTGCATTGGCTTGCTGCATGGTTCTTGTTTTGCCCGTGGCGTGGGATCGGGTTTCTTTGCTCAAGCGGACCAAGTTACGGGGAGCTTTGTCTTGTCTGTCACGGTTGTGTTAGGCAAACGAAAGGTGAGAACAATCAGAGTGAGTGTAAAGTTGTGCCACTTACACAAGTCGAGCACTTGACAGAAAGTTACCATGGACGTAAGCTGCCAATGCGGAGCCGTGGCCTTCAAGACGCCCCTCCCCAAACCGCTGGCTCTCTACATCTGCCACTGTTCTGAGTGCCGGAGACAGACGAGCTCGGCGTTTGGCACTTCGGCCATCTTTCCTCGGTTTAATCTACCTAGCAGTGAGCTGCTGAGCTGTTACAGGTGAGCATCCTTCACGCCACATCTCGCGTCAGTACACATAACCTCACACCGTGGCAGCCGACCCACATCAACCGGTGGGATCTTAAACTGGTGAGGACCAGACCATTTTCCAGCTTCGACCTGGGCTAATTGAATGGGCGTGCAGTTATTTTTGCAAGAAATGCGGCACAAGGCTCATTCATGCTACACCGGTACGCTTGTCCCCCCCCCCCACGCGTTACATCGTGATACATGTAGCGTACCTAAATTACATGGATACCTACGTTCATACACTTGTTCACACAATCTATTTACATATCTCCCACTTCCCCCATACGTGACTTTGTTTTCATCAAATGGCCAAGACAAAAAAAAAGGACTGACAACCTCCACCAAGGGAAAAAATGTCGTCTCCGTCAAAGGCGGCTGCATCGGGGGGTTAGACTGGAAAGCCGCCATCCATATTTGGTACGTCTCATATCAATACCTTTCTTTCCTCCGCTTGCCCCCCCCTCCCCCCAACCACCACCACGCTATGAAAAAAGGTTAGACTCATGCCCCCTTCACACAGGACAAAATCCGCCATGGTGCCCATACCCGAAGGGTCAGAAACGCACTCGGAAGAGTCCGAATACACCGACTACGGGCCGACACAGGAGATGCTCGACCAGCCGACTGATCTGCGAGGCAGTGGTGGGTTTACCGAGTTTGAAAGCCACGGAGATGCGAGCAGTTGGCAGAGGGATTTGTGATTGAGATGATTCAGTCCCGTAAAGGGTTATATATAACGGGCTGCGCTCCCCCTCTCGCCCCCCGCGATTGGATATAACGGAGAAATTGCTTCTATTTTGGGGTATCAAAAGTTTTGCTGTCTTCAATTCCTTGCTTGTTTCATCTGGTCGTGTACAGTAAATACAAAGCTGCGCGGTTTAATCCCACAATACACAGTACCTAATCTAGTCCCCCTGCTCCTGCCTTGCCAAGGCTAGTTGGCCAACAAGTCGCCACGCTCGCCTTCGTCACTCGGTTTCCTAGCATCCTGCCCTGCAGGCTGCTGCGCATTGTCCGAGTGCTTGGTCGGGTCAAAGACGTACATAGGAAACTCCAAGAAGATGGTGCGCTTGACCATCGTAGGCAGCCGCCCGTACAGCTGCGGCGGGAACGGAATGAGGATGCTCGTTCGCCTCAGATAGCGTGCGTACGCCTCCCAGTTCTGACCCGCTTCGTATCGTTTCCTTGCGCCAGGGCGCTCAGACAGCGGAAGGCCAGAGACAAACATCAATAGAAAAGTCAGCAGGAAAGGCCCCACGATGGTGGCGTACAGCGCGTTGTACGCCGCACCGGTAACATAACCGTCAGCGGCGGCCGAGACGGCGATCATGTAAATCGCTGCCAACAACAGTCAGTCCATCCAACCTTTCACTCAACTAGTTTCCAGGAACCCAACTCACCAAATTGGATAATTATCTCCCCAAAATAATTTGGATGCCTTGACACATAAAATAACCCCCCATCGCAAATCGCTGACCTGTCATTCCTCGCCCGGAACCGAAACCTCTGCGCGTCACTCACGCTCTCCATTAACAATCCCACACCATACAACACCACGCCCGCAATATCCCTCCCCGTCCCAAACTCCCGCTGCGGAACTTGCAGCACCGCTGGCGAGTTAAGCACTGTCACAGGCAGGCTACAGACCCACACCCACACCATCTGGAATACCCAAAACCCCAGGAACGGAAAAAACTTGTCCCTTTTGTCATCAAACCGGTCATCCTTACCCGTCTTTAGGACCCGGAAAAAGAGAAACCCCGCCAGCCGCGCCGCCCAGATCATGAGGAACAACGAGGCGACGAGTTGGCGGGTGGGCGGGGCGCCGCCGCTGCTGCCGAGGGCAAGGGTGATGATGGCGAGGAGGACAAAGTTAGTGCCGCCAGCGAAGTCGGTGAGCTTGTCAAACTTGAAGTAAAAGGCGATGGAGAAGAAGAGAAGCTGGTAGGCAAGCGTGATGAGGAGGGTGAGCGTGAGGTAGTAGTCGTCGAGGATGTGGACTGGTGCCATTTTGGACACTGGTCACTGCCAAGATCTTGGGATCCCAGGAGTTAGTGTGCTAAGTCATACAGCAGAAGGGTTAATCAGTGGTTTGTGGTTGTGGTTGGGATTGGAATGAGGAACAGATTAGATATTTGACGGGTGACGTCAGGAAGGGACTGAACAGTGGTTCTCAGAGAAAGAAAAAAAAAAGGGGGAGGGGAGTGAATTGCGCTTTTATACACGGACAAGGCCTGCCCCGTCCCGTGCTGGTGATTGTGCGAAGGTCAGAACATGATCGAAAGATCTTGGTGTTGATGGACGGTTGTTAAAATCGAGGCCCGCCCGTTCCGATCGGGCTTTCAGGTCAAATGTGTGGCGCTCGGCACAGCACCGCTGGCTATTGGGACTTGGCGTTTCGGGGACCAGGGGAAGCGTCGTCGGTTCCTTGGTCCATCCGGCAGCACGAGCTGCAGTATACCTCGTGGCGCAAAACAGCAGTTGACATACCTACTTCAAAGTCCGCAGAACAAATCGAGACCCAGTTTCGGCACTGCGCAGGGCCGGTATCGTCTGGGGAGAGGTCCAGCTGGTTGGGACATTGAGGGTGATCTTGTCGACATGGCGAAACTCAAAGAGTACATTTTCCAGCGACACACTAGCAGGTCTCCCAAGCTATATGAGAGATATACATCTTGGCCCCTTCTAATCCAAGTCCATCGGCTCTCCCGGCATGGGCGGGGCGCTCCCTAGGTGACCGCATCTTCCAATCGGACAGCAATAGAACTGGCCGTCCTGATTACTTCGGTTTGTTATGCGACTGGTGAAACCACAATCACACCGTGGATTTATAGTGTAGATATCGAGATCGTCATCAAACGTGATGAACCTGCGAGGGTGGTTGCCGTGGACGCAAACATAGTATGGACGTCCAGCGTTGCCCACCTCGTTGGTCCGTCGCGCCGCGGGGATAAGTGTCCCGGGGCGACGGCAGCTGGGATCTGGACAAGGAGGTGCAAAGGGTAGCGGGAAGGTAGGTTCCAATGGGGCTTCGGACTTGATTGTCATGTTGATAAACTGAGTGCGTGTTATTATCAGGTGTTGCGCGGGAGGGCGACAGAAACTGTTCACCTATGCCAAGACTTTGTCAAAAACAACTCGGTATTTTGGAACGCGTTATAAGAACGCACTGTGCGGGAATACCTGACGATATAAGCCTTGAGGCGTGAGGCTGCGCAGTCGGATGGGCAAGTAAAACTTCCACTACTGCCTAGAATTGGTAAATAAATATTGATGTCCACTTGTCCCAAAACGATGCTTGGCCCTAGCCTTTTCTGATGACTGTTTTCCTTCAGAAAGGGGGGTTTCGATTACCAGTTCGAGGAACGCAACACACGAAACCCGCCCATGTGCGAAGAGCGAGTTGCATCTCTGCTGTGTGCACACACCTGACCTGCAAAGAGTCAGGAAGTGACTGCTAACCGGTGCCGGAACGGTTCGGGGACGTATTTGAAGACTCGGAACTACCTATAGGGTCGGCTCTTCCTTAGATTTTAGCTATGGTTTCTTTCTCTCTTGTTCGTTGTCCCGCTCTAGGGATACAACCCGCCGGAGTGGGCACGAAATCCGGCAGTTATCCGGGCCCTCACCTTGCTGTCAAGCGTTTGCCGAGTACCGGCGCAGCTCCGGCACTCTCGCCGGAGATTGCACTACAACCTGACAATTCTAGACCTCTTCAAAGACTCGGGTTTTCTTTCCTTTTTAAAATTCACGCACAATTCTCCGAATGAAACGAACTGCCTTGCTCCAGAAAGTCTTGGACTTTTCTTGGTAGGGTTCCAACGCGGTGGGTTCTCTCCACGTTTCTGTGCATCGCCCTTCTAGTCCATCGAGTTCGCGAACCCTCAATCTTGGGAATGTCTGTTCGCCTACTGGGAAAGCCCCGGTCTGGCGTTCTTCAACTGCTTCCCTTGGTGATTGCTAATTTTACCCGCCTGATGATGTGCCGCGGGAAAAAAAAAACGGTCATGGAAGAGACATGAAAACGCCATGCTCCATCTGCTGCGGCGGTCGTCACGCTGGCCGCTGTGGTAGGTGCTGTTTGGGCATGAATGTTTCTGCTTGTCCCAGTCAGAGCTGCGCTGTCAACTGATTTGCCGGGCTCTCCCAATACAACCCGCCCAGCCGCTCCACAGTCGGAAAAGCGGGGCTTCCCTGGTTTTCACCTTTGGTGGGGCTCGTTTCGTCAGGGTCGACCTCTGACACTAGCCGTCAGGGGTCGCGTCTCACCATCCCCTGCCGCCCACACTGGTTCAGCCTCAAGTGCCCACAAGCTTGACAACCAGTGTCAACTACATGGATTTGGCGGCGGGGCATTGGGACCTGCGCACTCCACCACGGCTAGGCGAGGCCTGTGAGACTCTCCTTGACATGGCCCTTGATTGATTTCTCGGCGTTTAAGCCTCCTCCTCGATGGCTCCCTGGAGGCAGTTGCGACTGTGCGCCATCCCCTCGTCTTCCTCCTCTTCCCCTTCGTGGCGGCCACGTACGATATGGGCCTCTGAGCCGCGCACATCGAAACAGGTTTCGAGTCGGGTCTTTTTCTCTTCACCTGTCGGGCCGCCGATATGCTATGATCTCGTCCGTTCTCTCATTCGTTTCTTGCTGTCCTTTCTGACCCTTCGTCCCATTTTTTCCTTTCCTCTCACCAACTCGTTTCTCTTCTTACCCCCCACCCCCTTCCCCTCGCTGGCCGGCAACGATACCCCAAGCTTTCATTCCCTTAGCTTCTGGTATCCTCCGCCCTCTTTCCACTAGGAACCCGTGTGTTGTCGTTCCTCTCCCGGTCCTCGATCGATTTCCTTTTTGGACGACGACGACCGATCCAGTCCTTTCCAACGCATCACGACTTTTCCGGGTTGATCCCGTCTACGATATTTATTCATCATCCGACGGCTGGGCTGTTGTCATTCCTTGACCGATTGAAATTCTTGTTTGGGACGAAGTCAGAAGCTCGGTACTTTCCCTACATGCTAGAAAATGAAACCCAATGTTAGGGGTGTAGCGATCCTTTTGGGCTCGCTGTCGCTAGTCCAGGTGAGGAGTGGCTTTTCGTGTTGAATTCTCTCATGGGTGCGTGTGTCTGCTGACACGTTTTGTAGGCTGCTGCTCATAGACGTCAACCGAGAGTGGAGCGCGGACTCGACAAGAGACAGGATGCGGCGCCAGCGACTGTCACTGTTGTTCAGACAGTGACCGTGGGAGGTGCTGACGGTGGTATCGCGGGGAACAATACGGTGACGGTCACAGTGACCGCGCAAGCAGCTGGTGGTGCTGGCTTGGCATCGACAGTTACCGTCACGAACTGCCTTCCTGGTCAGGCTCAGGGTGCGGCTTCGAGCGTGGATCTTGGGACTGGCGCATCAGTTAGCCCTCCCGTCGCCGGTGCCGTCGGTGCTGCTCCGGTTGCCGCTTCCCCTGGCGCCCTAGGTGTTCCGAGCGGTGGAATTGGTGTCGTTGTTGTTAGCATTCCGGATGCCGTCCGCACGCAGACTAGGGGCGGTTCCGGCCCCCCTCCATCTGCTTCTGCGCAACCGCCCGCAGCAACTGCTCCCGTCGTTCAGAACCCTGCTGCTCCTGGTAAGTCCTCTTTTTTTTGTGTAAGCCAAGAATCCTTTGTTGATACCAGTCAGGTTCGCTCGCACCTCTGCCCAGCTCCGCGCTTCCACCTGGCAGTCCTCCGCTGGCGCCACTCCCAGGGGCACCGAGCTCTGGAACTCTCCTGGCCCCTCCCGGGGCTACCGATGCCGCTGGTCTCCTGCCTATTCCTGGGGCTCCCGGAGTTGCCGATCCCGCCTCGGCCCTCCAGCCGCTTCCTGGAGGCCCGTCGTCTGTAGCTCTGCAGCCCCTTCCATCCGCTAGTAACACTGCCGCTTCGCCTCTGTTGCCTCTGCCGTCTGCTGGCGCGACCGCCTCTACCGCTCCCGCTCTCCAGCCCCTTCCAAGCGACCCCGCTGCCGCTCCGACCCAGCCCGCTGCAGCAGTCCCGCCTGGTGGTATTCCAGGGGGTGTTGTCGATCCCGCCAGTCCCCTTGGAGGGGTGGGCCCGACGCCTATCCCAGCGGCTGATGGCTCTTTTGGTGGTGCCGTTGGCCTGGCCCCTCTCCCCAACGCTGCTGGTGCAGCTCCCCCGCAGGCTGTGGTAGACCCCTCGGCGACGGTCACGCCCGGTCTCACCAACGCAGGCGCTCAAGTTCCAGCCATTGACCTGTCGGGCGTCACGCTCAACAGCCAACTCAACCTCGGTAATCTGGCCCAGCCGACGAGTGCCCCGAGGGTTTAATAATTGACTCGGGATGGAGAAGCGAAACTGTGGCAGCAAGCGGCCTAACACATGAGAGATGAAAGCATCTGAGTGTGTGATATATACCCAGCGTATTTCCTCCTCCATTTTCTTTCCTTTTCTCCTGCGATGGGAAACCGGCTCGGCTCGGCTTGGAGCGGTTTGGTTTGGGTTGGTTCGGCTTGCATGGCAGTTATCATTATCACAAAATTTATCCTCCCTTTTTTTTCTCTTTAAATACCAACTTGTTTGTTGTGGTTTATTTTGTCGTAGTAGTGGCACTAGTAGTTACGTAGTGGTAGTATTCAGTGTTGGGGTAAATGCTGACAAACTGACGATGGAATGATTTCTTCCGTGTCGTTCGCTATGAGAGGATTATGGTGTCGGGTTATCTTCGGTAGGGCTCGGGTCCCAATAGATTTTCTTTCTCTCCTCTCACTTACGTGGAGGTCTGTTGTTGAAGCCTGTTTGGGTGGTATGTGTGACTTGGGAGATAGGTCGATGTAGTTGAAGTAGGTATATATGTTGGGATTGTGGTTATGTATGTAGGGTGTCAAGCTGGCGCCAGCAAAAGCACTGTTCGGCGTCCAATGTTGAGCAACACGACCTTGCCGATATGGTACTAGCCTGGGTTACAGACCAATGTCGAGGCCAGTAGAGAGAAGAGCCAGGAATTGCTTGCATCTTTTGTGTATCTGCCCCGGTTCCAAATCTTCTAGCAAAATGTAAGGGTATCTATCAGGCAGACGCCGCCAATATATGCACCTAGTGTTGTACAGAGAAAAGCAAACAGAAATTACCTGACGACCTCATGCGCCTCCCGTTGCCTGTAGAGCTTCTTTTCTCAGCTTCTTCGCTTGCCTTTTGCTCAGGGTCACCTGTCCTTCACCATCACCCTCTCCGTTCTTCCGCTTCTGTCCCTGACCTTGACTCTGCCCCTTTTGTTTCCCCTTTCCTGCTTTGGCCTCTTTACTCCTCTCCACCGCCTCCTTCCTCGCCTTCGCTGCCTCCTCGTCTTCCCCCGCCGGACGCACAATATCCACTACCCCCCGAAACCCTCTCCTTCGAATCCCCTCATTTACCACAACCGCCCTCGCGCCGGCGCCAATCGCTTCGGACCCCTTCTCCGGCCCCAATCCCCACACTGCCATGAGATTCACCACATCCGCGGGTCCCCGCAGCGTCAACGCCGACCTCGCCTCGCTGCTGACAACAATTCCCCTTCCCTTAGTCGCACGCACTAGGGCCAGTACATTCCCAATGAAATTGGCCCGCTGCCGCGCGTCCGCCTCCGATGCCACGGCCTGGCCGTAGCAGATCTCGAAGCGCGATCCACGGTGCACGGCCGCCATGGCGGTGCGGTAGTGAATGTGCCAGCCCAGAAAGGCGGAGAGGTCGAGGCTGATGAGCGCCGGAATCTCTGTCGTCGAGAGGCATGTCCAGGCGAAGGCCTTTTCATTCATGGGACGGAGGGCGACGAGGTCGTAGGTGCGGGCGAAGTCGGCCACGCGGTAGTTTGTGATGGCGGGGTCAGTTATTGTGAGTGTTACGCGGTGGAGGATGGTAGGGATGGAGGGGGAGATTGTTAAGGTAGGGAGAGGGTTGTGTAGCGGGTTGGGCGACGTTGGAATCGAGCTGGTGATGCTGTGGTTGAGGGCGACGACATCATAGCCGAGAGTCTTTGCGAAGCGGAGGGTGCGCTCTTGCTCGGACAGCGGGGTGCTGGGTGACCAGGCGATGTTGAGATCGTACAGCATTTTGGGAGGAGTCGCTCAATGTGATTTGGGAATGTCGATGGCTTGTAAAGTCTAGGATGTTGTGTTGGAGGCGGACTCTCTTGCTGGGTTGAGCTTGAGTTTTGGCCGATTAGATTTGGGTTGCTCTTCATAGGTTCGGAGCTGGGATTTGGTCTGACGGCTTGGCAACCAGACCCCTCCATTGTCCTTCAAACATTCTAGGAGCAATCCCTCATATCTTTCCTCCACTCGCCAAACGCGAATCTAAGGGCTCGACGTGAAAATTTGAGCTTTTGAGTTTAATTCTAGGGCCTCAACATTCTTACTCGGCCGCGCAAACAGCTTTAAGGTGTTTGGACACAGCACAAGCCTCTCCTTCAACACTCATCATGGAAGTCCCACGCCATTGAAAGGTGGGGTGCTCAGCGGCAAAAGGTGGAGCAGCCTGGTGGCTTTGGCAGACCTGAGGGTTGTCAAAAGCGTAATCGCCGACTCCGCTAAAACGACTGTCGCTCGGCCATAAAACGACTGTGTGGAGCCAGCCCTTGCAGCACCAAAGTGCAACACTGGCTTTTCTTTGGCGATTATAGAATAGTACGGATTGCATTTCTTCGCTGCACCAGTTTAGAGATATCACCCATCCTTATTTTCTTTTTTCTACGTTGCGTACGGGTTGAAATAGGTCGGTATCTGCGAAGTATGAAGTACCCTGCCTGGCCACTATCGGCGTGGGGTGGATCCGCCCGGTAAATGCCAAGACCATACATCGAACCCAGCAGCGATACAAACAAAAATATCTACTATATTGCAAGCGATGCAAGAGAAAGAAAAAGATAAAAAAGAGAAATATACAAAGCGCCTTATCTGGTAGGGAACTCTGCAAATAAAATCCCACATACTTACTTGCCTACCCCTGTAGAAAATTGGAACACAGTCGTTTTAGCGGAGTCGGTAATCGCGGCCAGAGGGAAGATGGAAAATGATGTCCTACACCATGTCGGGTTTGAGAGGCCAGTCCATGCCAACGCTTCAGCGCCCCCAGTACTGAACCGGGCTGGATTTGAGTCAGCTTATTGTTATTGTATTACGAAGTACGGATATTACACAGGGAATCGCAACCTTTGAAATTCCTTCCATCTACCTTTAAGGGCCGAGCCGCCCAGATGGCAGGATGGATGACACGTGATCCAGGAGCCAGTCGGAGGCCATAACACCGTGCACTGCCCCACGGAACACGCAAGATGCAAGAGATGCCCATGTCCCGCGACGGCTCGGAATAAAAAAGGGCACATCATCATCTCTGATAATACCGTCGGCACCCCCATCATTCTTCCGTTTCCCATCTCGCGACCAGCAACGCATTTGTGTGGAGTTGGCGACCTCAATCGATCTCACCAACCAGTTGTCAAATCGGTGACTCCTACAATTGCCGACCATTTGAACTCTAATTCGAAGCCACCAGATCAGGACCTGATTGACTGGCCGAACCTTGAGCTTTTACGCACACGACCGCCTTGTATTCCGCGACGCCAGATTAGTCACGACTAGGGTACCTTGAGCGATGTTTTTCTTCTTCACCTGCGGCGAGCATACGTTTCGCAAAGACGTGCCGGGTTATGAGGGCATAGTTTGTCGTTGTTATAACTGTGGCAACTATTCAGCTCGAGTAATCAAGCAAAATCCCTGGTTTACCTTCTGCTTTGTCGTAAGTGGTATCCACACTTCCTGCTCAGCAAGTCTGAAACCCCATAACTAACGTGCATCTTACCGTAGCCTGTTATCCCTCTATCCCTGAAAGGATACGAAGATGTGTCTTGCCATATTTGCAACTTCCAGCAGCCGCTCGAGCACCGCCAGGATGTCCAGGCTATGAGGGGTGGAGGTGGAGGAGGCATGATGATGCACCCGCCTGGACAAGGAGCGGGCGGACCACCACAAGGTTGGCAGCCGCCAGGGCCCAACCAGCCTATGCAGTATAAGTGAGAGACGAAAAATAAGCAGGTGATTGGAGGCGCTCTCCAACGGCGATACCCGAGTAATAATTGTTGGAATGCATGGGAAGGTGGTTCTGAGTCTTGGTGTTTGGCGTTGAGGGTTGGATGATGTTTATGTGTCGCCGGATTTCTGAGATAAGGGTCTTGTTGAGTCGAGTTTGGACGGCCTGATCGATCTTGAATCTGCATGTACTTAATACTTATCTTTATCTGTACAAGTTCAGCCGTCTCTGGGATATCATCTACTGCGAAATGGCATTTTCTCCGTCTTCCAATCGACTTAGTACCTCCCCGTCACATGTTTTCTCTCGTCTGTCGCCATCTCGAGCATCCGAGATGTTACCCACCTGCCCTCCACAGACATTGGCTCGTTTGATTGGCTGGCTGATTTTGCGGGGTGCGAGGATGACGTCGCTTAGCGTCGCCCCAGCGCAGTGGTCTTCAACGGTTTTCGCTGCGATACCAAGACATCTGAACCAATTGCAGGTCAATGGACAGAGCTGGAAGACTACCTGCGTTCATCCGACCGACGCAAAGGGCCAACGGGGCTTGAAAAACCCACTTGGTACGCGGCAACCTTAGAAAGCTCTCATCGGCCGTTATTTGGTCGGTGGCGGCATGAATACAGGTCAGGCGATCTACATTTGTGTTGAACCTCGCGGCTCGAAGTAGCATTCTTTCCTCAGCCTACTGAGACAGTGTCGATCTCGGGTTCAAGATGGCCTCCCTCACAAAACGGGGACCATCAGTTCTGGCAAGTATTTCCCCGCGTTGCACGAAGCATGGCTAACGGCCATTTCCATAGGTTACAGATTCACGCAAACGCGCCCCTCCGCGTCCCGGTACATCAAGCGGACGTCAACCAAGCAGTCGTTTTATCTCGGTCGATAATATTCTCCAATACTCGTCAGAAATCCCGTCCGGCCAGCCCAGAGTCCCGCCGGGGCAGAGGCCAACGCGTGCAGCCCTGGCCCGCCGCTCTAGTCAAGGTGGCGGCCTTCCCACGCTCGCATCGGCCAGAACAGGACAACAAAATGTCCCATCGCGCACTACCAAGGTCAGTGAGAAGTTGGTTCTCATTCCCGAGACGATCGATGATAAAGATGGCGATGATGTCCCCAGCGACGATGAGTTGGCCCGCCAGGCGTCCATCCTGAGGGCTTCTGAGGATGATGGACAACCCCTCAGAGACGAAGAATTGGATATTCTGCGGAGAAGAGGCGGGATCCGGGGGAAGAGTTATGCAGAGCGCTTGCCTAAGGTGCAGAGAGGCGAAAAGGTAGCTCGTCTCACGGCTTATTGCATCGCCCAGGCTTTCAAAATGAAGGCCACAATGGAGTTCCTGCGTACCAAGCACGAGGCCAAGACGAAGCTCTACGATGACTGTCTCTACACTGTTTATCATCTGCCGCTTCTTCCCGGGACCGATGGGTACCGTATTCGGAGCCGACCCATCTTGAAAACACCTGGGACAGGAAAAACGGTCCTGGATCTTGAAATTGAGCGCAGCGAGCGCAGAGACGAACACGAGGGTTTCTGGGACGACTATACGTTTGGTATGCAAGGTTCCGAGGGCAACATGGGTAACGACAATACCCTCCAGCGAGTGAGCAGTGCTCCAGGGACTACCAGCCACCCCACCGAGGAGATAACCATTAACCCCATCAATCGCCTCGTCCCCGACGTCAAGAACTTTGCCGAGATGTTCGTTTTCTCGTACGGCGTTGTGGTGTTCTGGAATTTCACCGAACGACAGGAGAAGGACATCCTCGGCGACCTTGGCTTCGCTGAGAACGAAACTGGCGTATCACTGCTCACGCGGCCCCTGGACGAGATGGATTTCGAGACAGAGGAGTTCCACTTCGAGTACAGTCCAGACGTGAAGCGGCCGCGCGTTTTCAACGACATGATCACGCTGATGCCACGCTCCGATCACATGGTGAAGTTGACGATTAGCCACGCCATCGCACAGAGCACCAAGTTGTGTCTTTTTGAGGAAAAGATGTCAGAGACTATGATGGATGCCCAACACGTCCCGAAACGGTTGGCGTTGACGGGCGAGTTAAATATGACTAGAACGGAAATTGTCAAGATTTTAGGACGGCTATTCAAGAGTCGAGTGGACATAAACCTTTGTGAGTTCGTGTTTTTCCCTTGCAGTCTGCTCTCGCTAAACTGATACTCGCAGCTTCCAACATCCTTGACGTTCCAAACTTTTTCTGGGAATCGGAACCGACATTGCATCCGCTTTACGTGGCTATCCGCGAGTATCTCGAGATCGACCCGAGAACCAAGGTTCTCAACGAGCGCTGTCGCGTGTTTTTGGACTTGGCTGAGATTCTCTCGGACAACGTTGCGGATGCAAAGATGAGCTACATTACTTGGATCATCATCATTTTGATTATCATGAGCATTATTGTTACCGTCACAGAGGTGGGATTGCGGTTTGGCATGTTGTCGAGGGAGAAAAACAAACGGGGCATCGACGTGGAGAATGCGACAGAAACCAGCAGTCCGCAGCGTATCGACCTGCGAAGTATACAGACGTTGGGAGCTGAAGGAGATATCACGCTAGAGGACCTCAAGCTATGGGCGGAAGCGCTGAATGAGCGAGAACGGGCAGCTGTGTGTGGGAGTGACTATGTGGGCAAGACATTCGCAAGTGTTTGATGCGTCCGAAGGAGAAGTAAGGCATGTGCATAGCTATGGCGTTGATGAGCCTGGGTTGGACAATGAAGTTGGACTGCCTAATACAAGAGGCGCAAAAGAAATCACTTTTCTGTCCGGGGACGGATAGTACGAATGGCATTCTACGCTGATTTATGTTTGCTGGCGTGATAGGTCCACGAACACTTACCCAGCGCCACAACCTATCCATGGGAACTCAAGTATCACAGCGTCGGACGCCCTCCATTACGAATCATTTGGGTGTTTCAACATGGCTTGTCGATTTCTCGTTAGAGTCAGAAACCAAGCATGTTCCTCCCCCCCTTACCAACCTTCTGCCCCCGCTTCGGAAGTGCAATGTGTGTCACCACATTACCAATCTTGGCCTTGATCCCACCCACCGAGAAAACTGACACTTGGAGGCCAGTGCTGGCCGTTGCCTCACCAAACACCTCTTCGGTGAGCTGCTTTAGTGATGCCGTCGGCTCTGCAAACGACCACGCGATGGAGACGTGGAATGCCCGTCCGAGGCGGGCGTCTGGGGGGGTGATCTGGAGATTTTCGTCGCCACCACGACTATCACCGGCATTGGTGCTGATGTCAGTGTCAGCGCCGTAACCATTGCCGTCATTAGTATTGTTCCCTTGACCGCCTCCGCCCCTGTCACCCTTTTCGTCAGAGCCAGCGTCGGTTCCGTCACTGCTCCCAACAGCCCATTGGTATAGTTGAGGCTGTCCGTACTCTGCGACCAGAGCATTACATCGCCTCAACAGCACCGCCAACTCCGGGTTAGTATTCGTTGTCCCTGTCGATGTCTGTGTCCTGCTCCTCACCCGCAACACCAGAAACGACCGGCCCGACTCGCTGGTGCGGTGCCACTCGGCGCGACACACCTCAAGCTCAAATGGGCCCGTGTCACTTGCAGCGATGCTCTCCTCAAGTCGGCTAAGGAAGGTGTCCTTGGTGGAGGCTGTTAGGGTTACCGGTCTTGAGAGGCTAATGTGCAGGGGAAGAGGGACGCCGAGGTCGTTGGTGAGGAAGCTGGTTAGTTTTACATTGTCGTCGGGTTGAAGTTTGGCCTGCAGACGAGAGATGAGGAAGTCGAGACGCGAGTAAGTTGGGGCGTCGGGATGCCATTCGATGTACAGATGGGTTGGCCAGTTTCCCGTAATGTGGGGGATCTGACGGATCCGGCCTTGGTGGAGGGACGGGTCATCGCGGGTTGCGGTGCGGACGGTAGAGGCGTAGAGGTCGTGGAAGGCCGGGGGAAGCGGGGGTAGTGATGATGAGGTTTCATCGGCGGCGATTTTGCGCCGTTTGCCGGGCCGGGGGATTGCCGCTTGTTCCTGCTCCTCCGGCCCTGATCCGTGTTCCGAGTCGGAGTAGTCGACCAGCGGCATGGTTCTTTTTTCTTGAGATTACTACGAGTGGTTATTGCCACCCCGCACTTGGATCTATGGGCGTCGTAAAATTTCGCAAAATTAATCAATTCCCGTCAAGCGAGAGACATCAAGGCACCAAGCACCCAATCCAAGGTGGCGGGAGGTTACTATCGGATGGTGCGGCCAATGATAGCGGATTCTACAGTTTTCTCTGCGGAAACCCCCCGCTGCAGGGTCTCCTCTCGCTGGCCATGTGCCTGGTTTTGCGCGGGAGGTGGCGATCGGGGAGGCGGGTTCTCCTGCGGGCGAGTGAACATCCGGTTCCCTCCCAGTCAAGATCGAGATTGCTCTTGCATGCCCAGGGCCGAAGAACACTCGCCGTGCAACGTCCTTGTGACACGGCCAGGCGCAATGGAAAGAGTCAATTAAAACGGTCGGCCTTCGCTTGCTCAATCATGCGGTTTTGTGGACAGTTTGTTCTTTGTTTCCGTCTGCACAGCTTTGCCGTGCGTGCTTGACGAGTTGAAGCGATTCGATTCGGCGCTCGCCCTGTCCCCTGGCTAAATGCATTGGATGACGTCGGTCGCGGGCATCGAGGCCCCGGGGGAGAGAGGAAGGGAGAAGATGGTGTGGGAGCGCTATCGCGGCGCGTTCGAGACCACCCCGCCCGTGAGAAGGAGCCTGGGCCCGCCGGTTGTGATCAGTTGAGCAAGAAGCTCCTTCGCTGCGGTTTTTGGCTTTTTTTTTCTTTTTATTAAGTCAGTGTCACCCAGCTCTTAGGTCATCCTTTTCTCTCTCCACCGCTTTTTCTTTAGAGTCTTTGTTTGGTTCTGTTTTCCCTCCTCAAAAGAAATACAGATATTGTCCTTCTCATTTCTTGTAGCTCGGTGGCTCTGAGCTCCTGTTCTACGTTCACCAACGGTCATTAGTTACCCCACAGACCCGCTACGGAGACCGTTTGCCCAGCTCCAAGATGGACAACAGGGATTACGACGATGAAGATACATTTGACAAGCAATGGGTAAGTGAGCTTTTTTTTTCAATTGTGTGTCTGCCAAGTTCAGAAATCATGTTGGAGGGAAACCCGAAATTGCTGTTCCCTGAAACACACTTCGTTCTTTCATTGCTAAGAATGTGGTCAACGATGTCAGCCGCAAGTGCAAGCCTTGATCCCCCAGGAGCAGCTTTCCTTGGAATTTCTCACCAGAACACACGATTTTCAGGCATGCTGAGATCATTCTTGTGGCTTATACCCCCACGCTTGATATAATGACCCACAATTACGATGATTGTATTGGCGGCTTGCTCCTGCCTTGGTTGAGCCTGCAAGTGAGCTGCAGTTGCGTCACACCCGGAGACGGTACCTGCCAAGGTGCAGTCGAGCCGCACACCGTGCCCGAGTCGATGCCATGATGGAATCAAACTTGCAGCCTGCTGATGACCTCAATTCACCGTGCACAAATAGGCTAGTAAATATATCCTGGGGCCTCTCTACGACCCGGAGCCTAGTCAAGTCTGCGCAACTCGCGTTTCCAAGGTTCTGCCGCCAACACCACCCGCCGACACCCCGACTCGTTCATACTTTCCTTTTCGGCACTCTCGCTCCAACTCAAAGACTCAGGCCGACGACGACGACCCGGAAGACCAGACGTTCGTGCGTCGCATCCTCAGCAGGAGTAACAGCGTCAACAACAAAACCCTACCACCCTCCCCTCCTCGCCCTAAGCCGCGCCAGCTTTCGGAGCTAGAACGCAAGCGGTCGGTTCACACATCCAAACCGCCGCAGACTCGCTGGAATCAAGGCACTATCCTAACCCGGGCCAACAGCGTTGCTTCATCTCGTCCGAGTTTTGACGCTGCATTTTGGGCTGCCCGGAATCAAGAGACACGTCCTCGTGGTGTCTCCCTTGTTGACCGGCAGTTCGTAACTGACTGCCCCTCGGACGCGCCTCTACGGGACCAGAAGCCCAGAGAAAGCGGACCAGCATTACCACGCCGTGGTAGTTCGTTGAGAGAACGTTACCCAGGCGATATGTCTCATCGTCCTCTCGATATGCTCACTCGAGATCATAAGTCCAAGGAAATGGGTGACGATCCTCCGCTGCCCCGTCGCGGAGGCTCTCTCAGGGAACGATACCCGGGTGATATGTCTCACCGGCCACTCGACATGTTGAAGCGGGATCACCGAGTGGCAGACCGTGCTCCGCACCTTCCCACCCACCATCGACAGCAGCCGAGTGATGTCATTGACTCTCTCGACCACACTGGGCCGGTGCCAGATGCCACATATCACCACGATGGCCCGTTCGATCCCACCATGAAGGCTCGTAACGTGAAGCCGAAGTACTCGCCCGTTGAGGCGGTCAAAGACAGCAATATGGAAGCCCTCAAGGCAACCCCCGTAGATTATTTGAAAGATGCACTCGACAAGCACGTCCCCCTGCAAGGGACTGCCGTGGTCCCACCGGGAGAACAAGATCTAGCGGGTCGGACCATGAGGTACAAAGAGGATCGCATTGTAAGTCTAACTTGTCACACACCGGGGTCCATCCACAACTTACATGAGCTTCAGCCCTATCTTCAAGACAACTGGAAGGTGAAGAGCGAGGCTTCTTTGGCCGTAGGGCGAGAAGACAGGGATAGAAAGGGGAAGCGGGTTTTGAGAAAACCCGTCTTCGGCTCATCGTCCGCTATAGCTATTGAGATGCAGCCACCATGCAGCACCGGGCGCAAGACGGATAGCGACACCTACGTTCGTCATCAAAGTGTGAGCAACTTTGACCAGCCGCCGCCCCCACCGCCCAAAGACTCTCCAGACGATTTCATCAGCTATCCGATCCACGGAAACATTCATCGACGCAATACGACTGGAAGGAGCCTCGCGGAGAGTATTAGGCGCCGTTTCGGGAGCTTGCGCCGCAGAAAGGCTCCGGCCGAACGGGTTTGCTAAATTGTAGTAGTTGTCAAATTCTCCGGTTTCAAGCTGCACGTGGGGACCTGGTATACATAGAATGCGAGACTGCATTGGTTTGATGAGGTAAACGACTGGACAGCGGTATAACTTGATAGGTTCGGAACACTGTAACTTGTCCATTGGTTCGAGAGTATGGTCAAATTCCAAGTATACGAATGCATTGAGAGATGGTGGACGGGATTCTATATCGCAATATATAGTGATGACAACATAACATACCTTTTGTCACAGCGAGGGTATAAGAACGATGGAAATCGAGGGCGTGGCACGCAATCTATAAAATTACAAGGTGAAGAAGAAAGAAGAGGAGGCCCGGCAGGACAAGCCAGCCAAAGATTTACAGTCCAACCCGTGAAAGATTGTTCGTGCGGTACTCTATAAGCCTTAGCAGCCCATTGGACCCTTTCCGCGAGATACTCAGCCCAGGGGCAAACCTACGAGGTGTTTTTTCCTACAACCAAACGCTTCATAAGGAAAATTCGAGGCCTCGAGTTTTTTTTTTTTTTTTTTTTTTAAAAAAAAAAAAAAAAAGGGCTAGCATATTGCAATCTAACCTCCCACGAACGGCTTCCTAGCAATTTAAAGGTTACACCAAGTCTCGGGCCAACCCCACGGGACAAGGGCGACAGCGCTATTCAGCTAACACTTCGCCTTGCCTTCTCACATCATTCCTCTGTTGTCGAGGTGATAATGTGTTCGAGGACGACTGAAACACATCAGGTCAAGATTTTGTCAGTTTGGATACAGTCCAGCCCTTGCAACAACATACTCATGGCCTACATAACTAGGTACCTACTTTTAGGGTGTCGTCGAGTCCCACACTTACAGTCAATCCCTCAGGGGTCGGACCATGGACATCTCTACCAAACTCATCTCAACTTCTTTTTAGATGCAGTCGACCATGTGACATCAGCATAATAAAAAAAAATAAAAAAAATAAAGAAAGAAAAGAAAAGGCAATTGGTCCACTTTTTGTAACAGATATCAAATTCCCGTGTCGGCGGAACCCCGAGCGTGGTATCCCCAACCCCCCCCCCAAAAAAAAGGGTTGAAAAAGAAAGAACAGGGGAGGAGAAACCTGCACGGAAAAGGGGGGAAAGGGATTAATGTGACAAGAACATACAACAACACTAGGGATTTGTTTGCTGATCATCACCGACCCAACCAACTACTATTAGTTGGACCCTTGGGAGAGGAGACGGGATCCCAGGTTTTTTTTCCCAGTGGGCATGGGTCGTATGTTCTTGTTATGATTGGGCTGTCCGCTTATACGGGACTTTCCCCCCCCCTTTTTTTTGAGCTTTGCTTAAGTCGATATCCAAGGCTGACCTGATACTGGCTGGCATCGCGCTCACTGATGATAGTATTGTCATCATTGCTATTAAAACTTAATGTGGTCAGAGAAATGTATAAGGACTATTTAATCCCCCTGGTTCATGTCTGACCTTTTTTTTTCTCTCTCTCCCACTCCTCCTCTCCCCCACATCCGGTATTAGAACCCCCCCCTCTTTCCCTCCTGTAGGTGTCGCTGCTAACTTATCCTGCCTCTCTCCCCACTACAGGTATTCTTCCTCCCCCGATCGGTGTTTGGGTGTCTATCTTCACCCTACCCAACATGTGTTACTTCCCTTCCACTCCCTCAGTCGGATCCCCAATGTCTACACCCAACGACTTGAGGAAATTACGTTCAGACATGAGATAATCGACGATTTTGAACACATCACGTTCCGCTCCTCTCTCCCCAACCGCCCGAATTGAACCATGACTACATTCACCGCTAAAACTTCCCGATATATCATACAAAAAAAACGCCACAGCACGGTCTGAACAACCTAGAAATAACCCATGCCCGCCCAACCCAAAATCGCCGCCAACTCAGCCCTGACCTCACCAGGGCTACTATAGCCTGCCCTTCCCGCAATCTCGCCACGCTTCCCGGTTCCCAACTCCGTAAACCGTTCCAAGATCGCCCCGTCGACAATACTCCGGCCAATACCCGCGTCCACCCCAGGGGGCCCGCAGCTGGCTGAAGCCGTGCGGTGCGACTTGGGGTTGAGTCCCGCGCAATACGGCAGCGACGCAGTCAGCTGCATTGTTATGGAATACAGACGTCGGTAGCTCGATTCAGAAAGTGGCCGGAGCGTGGCGAGGACACCGGTAGGCGATGCAAGAAGCACGGCGTGTGCTTCCTCTGCCGGTTCAGCGTTTCCATTGGTGCGAGATGCTTCAGATGATGCCGGCGAAGGCGCCAATTGGAGAAGTCGAGAGCTCGTGGGATAGTGAGCTCCCGTGTTGAAGGTGGTGCGGTGAAGCAGCAGATGGCCCTGGAGCGATTTTGGATCTGGTAGGATATCAGTAAACGCGCATTGCGTGTCATGGTGACGAAGGAGGTGTAACTCACGTTCCGGGTCGAACTGGAGAATGTGAATGTGGCCATCAGCATCGCTGGCCACAATATAAAGCTCGCGGCCATCCGGGAGGAAGTCGGCATTTAGAACTTCCAGCTTGGTCGAGCTCTTACCGAAGAGAACCATCTTGTACGGCTCCTCGGTGTATCCCGTAAACCACACCCCCTTGAACGCGTCCGACATCAGACACAAACCTGTGCCAGAAAGCTCCTTTACGGCAGTGACATAGCAGTTCATGTCCATAAAGGCAACCGGTAAGAGAGACCCGTCTTCCTTAAGACCTCGGACCATGCATTTTTGACCCTGTGCAACCAACATCAATCCTTGAGTGCCAACCTCAGATATTGCCGTCACAGCACCGCGAGGAATATCCTCCTTCGCAATGAGTTTCAGTTTCCTGTTGGTTTCCGGGCGACCAGGCTCAGGAATCACATCGGCGACGTCAAAAACATACACATGACCCCTTGTCGGTAGATCTTCTCCTTTGGAGCGTGCTGTTCCAACAGCTATGAGCTGTCGGCGTTCGTTGGTAGATTCTGACACTTCCAGAGTCAAAGACTCAACACAGAGGATGGTCTCGCACGGCTCCATTTCGACCGAGTCGACAACAGTCCACGTGAAGGGGTTCAGAAGCTTAAGCTTTCCCCTGTCGAGATTGGGCTTGAACGAGAGGACTTCTTTTGCCCATTCCTTGTGGTAGTCGTCATCTCTCGGCAGCTCAAACGGCTCGGGGATGTTGCAGCCAACGACGTAACTCTGCGAGGGTGGGTGGTATGCTACTGCTTGGATATCTTCCCCAATCGAAATCTTCCTCACCGACACGCCTGTCTCAGCGTAGCTGCAATCGCTCGGTATTTGGGTTACACGAGCCGTCCCGTGAATATCTGTGTAGATGAAGCCGTGTTCGCACCCCTCAGTGTTGAAAGGACTCATGGCTTGAACGCCGTATCCTTGGAGTCCGATTATCTTGGGAGCCGAGCTCGAGGATTTAAGTACGAAACTGGGCGATGGTCCCGGAAGAAACACTGTGCTGTAGCCTGAGATGTTGCTGCAACGGCGCATGGGAAGAAACCTAGTTAGTTCTGCCGTATCATCCTGCGCAATCTCAACTGGAGGCTTGGCGAAGACGACATTTGGCAACTTCTCGAAGAACAAAATTGTCGAAAACTCTTGGCCAGCGGGTTTTCTCATGCGGATTGGTTGGTATAAAGTCAAATCGTCATTACGGTGTCGAAGCTGTAGAGATTAGCAACAGGACAAGCAAACAAACGCACGGAGACAAACAATAAGGTATGGAGATTTGAAAGTGGTATCGCCGAGGTTCGCCACGAGCAGCTCGCTGACTGCCTCCTTTGCTGTTCCTTTCCGGGCAGAGTAGTCCGCAGAGAGGCTAGGAGGGATGTATGAGAGGCCCTCGGCCACGTAAATAGGTTTTGACAGGTCCGGTAGGCGGTATATCTGACAAGGTCAGCGAGCTTCAGCTCCTCTGCGGGTGGGTGTCCTCACATGTAGTGCACCGCTTATGCTAAGTAGGAAGATCAAAATGCTCTCTTTCGGCTTACCCCCTTTTGTAGCCGACTCCTCGGCAAAAATGCCAGTGGAATCAACATATAAGCATCCTGTAAGCCACTTGGTTGTCGTTAGGCCTTTGTCTTCTTTCTCGACCTCTTCCAGTTCCAAGTTGTTGTCGATCTGGGCGACGAACACACTGAAGTCGTCCCGGATGAGTAGCATATAGGGGTCGGCTATGCTGGCGCTGTTAATACTTGGCTCCTGTCCAGTCTCTTCATTCAGCATTGGGAGAATCTGGCTGAGGCTCAGATCTGGAGGAGCGCTATGGTTAGCGGCATACGGAAGGAAACTAACACGGGATGTAACCTTACCTCCATCATAGCAGCGAACTTCGGATTTCAGGACTTGGATGATTCTGCCGTCCTTCCCCATAGTCCCAGCTTCGACAGTGAGGCCAGCAGCAGGCTCGAATTCGGTGCCTGTAAGACTCTCAAAGCCGACCGCTGTAAGTGCGTAAACATCCGAAGTTCCATACCCATCTAGGTCAACCTTTGCGACGATCATGTATCTGTCGTATTGACCCGACGTGTCATAGTCATTCCCAGCTGTGCCCCCCTTGTCTCCTTGAAGTGCCTTGGGGATGGGCTTTTTTGCATAAACAGTCCACAATCCTCGCGCTTCGGCGAAGTTGAAGCGACCAATAACTTTGGGTTGAATTTCTCGGTTGATAATGGCAAGTGAACTCGACTTGCCCCTACCCACAGCGCACACCAATTGCAGCTCGCTATGTGTGCCAGCGGAGTTGCGCTCTTCTTCGCTGTTGGGTAGACAACTCGGCTCTCCGTAGGTTATTGACCGTATGGGAGCGATACTTAAAAGCCGATCATGGACGCGGAAGCTCAGTTGGCCTCCTGGCTTGGCGGCAGCAGCCGCGACGAGATTCTGCTGCCGAGTCGGCTCTTCGCTGTATAAATCGTCGTCGTCATCAGCATCGTTGAGATCCTCCTCCTCGTCTAATTCCAAATCGAGTCCGAAATCCTGGATGCGAGACCTCCTCCGTGTCATCTGCTCCTGTCCCTTGGCCCAGCCAAATAACAACGAGTCGCCCTCTTCACTGCCAGCAAACATGACGCTTCGTCCTATCCGCGATAATGATGAGACGCGAGACGGGATAATGGAACCGCCCACCTCTGGGCCTAGTAGTTTCAACTCGAGACCCGACACGGTACGGCCGTCGATGCGAAAGGTGACTAGGGCCATGCGGCCATCATTGAGAATGACAAGCAGCTCGCCCGAGTCGGCGGCCAAGACATCGACCATGCAACCTTCCAACCGTATGTTAAGGTATGATTGGTCAACCAGACCAAAGTTGGTCGTCTGTCTTGTGAGCGGGTTGACAGCTACGCCATTTGGTTTTCCTGATTGATCGATATGGATGAGTTCGTTGGTGCCAACAAGAAGAGCGCCACCCACTGGGGCGGGGAGTGGGACGACGCGGAAGAGGTCCTGCGGGAGGCCGTTGACCGAGAGAATAGTGGTCGAAGCCTTCTGCTGCAGGTCGAGAGTGAAGACGGTGTAAGACAGGTGGTCCTTGCGGCCCATCGAGTTGGACGGAGCCTTTGTTGATGATAGAATGCCGAAGGTAGGTTCTCGGTATTCATGCAGAAAAGCGAGATGCACAGGGTGTAGGAGACTAGGATCAAGATTGGACAGCCGAAGGACAAACGACGGTGAATATGGTGTGTCATCTAAGTTGCTATTTCCATTGATGATTGTGCTGGACATGTCTTTCGCCGGTCTGGGGCCGTCCAGCTCTTCATCCCAGTCTCCCATGTCAATGTCCTCGTCGGCTTGCTTAAAGGGTAGTATAGCAAGGTTCCTGGCGCCGAACCTGAGCGCCGCACACCTGCTCCCCGGGTCTGCCGCCAATACGTTAGGGAATTGGCCCAAGGGAGGGGCCCAGGGGCTTCCCTGAAGCTCATCTTGTTCGTAGTAATGTATAGACACAGTTGAAAGTGCCTGCCGCTGCGTATCCCATTCCACCAGACTCAACCGCGCATCTTTGAAAGCGATGAGAAGGGAATCGCCCCCCGACGTCGTCATTGGTGACTTGATTCTGGCAAGACCTGTGATAGTGCCTGGGAGGGGAAATTCGGCGACGAGAACGAGCTTTGCCGTGTTGGCGCGATCGGCTTTTGTTGCGAGACTGTCGCCCCCCAGGAAGGACACTTCGAGTCCATCATCATCGTTGGCAAGGCGGTCATTGTAGCGGCTAGCAGCGCGGGCGCGGAGGGCTGCATTTTCTGGAGTCTCGACTTCGACGGGCACGATTTTTGTACGAAAAACCTGGAGGAGTGATGCCTTTGCAACCACTAAATTGGTGCCTTGCCCGGGCACAAATTGCAATGCTAAGGAATGGGTGACGGCCGTCGGCGGCGTCAATTCAGTATAACACTGCATCTTGTTGAAATTGTGGGCATGTCGTTCGCAGATAGGAACCGTCTCGTTGCGGATTGCTGTGAGGACCGCGTTTGTGGGGAGAGATAGATGCAACCTTGCCGTCGTCTCACTGATTGGCTGCAACAAAGAATTTGCTCCGCAGGTCGGTTGGCTCTATGCCAAGCAAGGAGCTCAAGCCAAGAGGTCACACCAAAACTGGCCCCACATAAGCTCCTGCACTGAGCAGACGCGCTATTGCGTCACAGATTTAGTGATATTTCCCGTTTCCCGTCAAGAATGACAACCCATGTTCTCTTCAAATTCAACGTCATGAGAACCGCTCGCGTTCTTTGACGTGTCGCATCACCGCATCGCCCAGAATTACACCCATAAATAGCGCAGAATGGCGTCGGCAGGCCTGCTGCAGACCAGCCTGATCTGGGTGGCTTATGCCGTTGCAATCACCCTCGTTTTCCTCGTCGCCATCATCACCACCTTCACCTGGCAACAACCCCGCGAACGATCCACTATCGTCACCGCGGTCGCAGTCATCAGCCTTACATCCCTGCTCGCAACCGTATTGCTCCTTCCGGTTGATATTGCCCTTGTCTCTTCAACAACTTCGGCGACACTTGGTGCCAAGAAAGATTGGGCCACCCCAGAACGTGTTGACAGCATCCTCTTAACGCTCAAGATCGTTTATTACACCCTATACAGTCTCGATACAGTTTTGTGCCTCATTGTCATTCCATTTGCGTACTTCTGGTACGAGGAATACGATGAGGTTGAGGAGGAAGAGGGCACCACCGGGTTCGGAACCCGCTTCTGGGGAGCGTTGAAGTACACGATTGTGTTCATTGCACTGGTCGTCATCCTGTTCCTTGTCGGTTTCTTTGTTCCTGCCGCATCGACTGGACGCGGCGAGCACATGGATCTCGACTACTTCAAGCGTTTGCTCGCCGCGAACAAGGGCGAGAAGGCCCTTACTTTCTCCCTGGGATTGCTGATGACGCTGGGCACCTTGCTTTACATTTTATACACTGGCGCGGGCCTGGCACTCCTCCCTGTGTCTTTGATTAAGTCGGCACCATCCATATCGGCTCCCCAACTTTCGGCGTCAACTGCTTCGGCTTTGGAACAGAACCGAGAATTACAACGACAGCTCGAGATGCGCAATGCTGGTCGACCTGACGGCATGTCACAGAAAGACCGCAGGGAGCTCGATGCCCTCCTTCGGGAGGAGCGGACTCTTGTGAGGCGTGAAAGACTGGCTGCTGAAGCTCGCGGTGACGGTCACAGCGCAATCTTCCGGGCATGGACGAAGATCCAGGCGGTCTTCCGTCCATTGAAATTGCTCGGTGGCATCCTCCTCCTGTTGATTGCCCTCCTTGTGTGGGTGTCAATGCTCATCACCGGTATCGACAAGGCGGCCAACTCTCTATGCAAGCAGCACTGCGGATATATCCTCGGACATATCAACGTCTTCCAGCCGGTAAACTGGATCTTCGTTCAGTCCGCCAAGGCTTTTCCTGTCGACTACGTCTTGATGGTGCTGCTCGTTTTGTTCTTCTTTAGCAGCTCCATCACTGGCATCGCCACTGTGGGCATCCGCTTTCTCTGGGTGCGCATCTTCCAGATCAAGAAGGGACGCACGGCACCACAGGCGCTGCTAATCGCTACCGTCATGCTGGCTCTGATTATTCTTGCCATTAACTACGCCGTCGCCATGTTGGTTGCCCCGCAGTACTCGATATACGGCACGCAGACTTTTTGCACAAATACTCCGAGCGCACCGGGAGAGAAGCCCGACTGTCGCAAGCACCACGACATGGTCCGTTCCTGCTCAGAAGCATCGAGTGACCCCCTCGCAAAAGACATATGCACGCCCACGGTCATGTCGACATTTCTAAACCGGGTTACACTAAACTGGCCCGTGTTCGGTGCCATTGATTTCTGGGCTCAGTTTGCCTTTCTTGGAGTTTTCCTCGTTGTATTCGTCACTAGCCTCTTCCGCACACCGACACTGAATCTAAGTGAGATCGACGAAGAGGCCGAAGTTGACGAAGAGGAGGGTCTACTAGCCAGCACGGGGCGCAGGTTCGGTGCCACCTGGCAGGACATTACGGGTCGTGCCAAGAGGGCTTCCACGGGGGCTGCGCAAACCCAGGGCAATTATGGCACCAATGGGAATGGTTCCCGTGCGTAAGGTTGATGTGGTTCCAGGCCAGAGATTGTAACATTTTGTGACAGGGTGTTTTGTTATCAGAAGTTTTTTGTCTGCTGATTCGGGGAGAAATTGCACCATAGGGGCAGCAGACTGGGTATGGGTCATGAATAGGCTAGGAAGGGTAACAGCGGATCAAGGGAAAACAATTATGGTTTGGGATGTCATTGGCGTGGTGACCGGGATTACCAGGGTTCCGGTTACTTGTGTATTTCATCACGGCTAGATGAACATGAATGTGAAAGGTCTCGCGCGCTGTGGTCTCTTTAGGTGTGGATTGTCATATTGAACCAAATTCTCGTTAAGTCATGCCCTTCGTTATGGTTCGAATTTGACCCATTTGTGTCCACGCTCGTCGTATCCTGCTGATGTTCCTAGATGCTATTGACCATGTCAGTTGCTCCTTGCTGGTCCCCCATGGACGAACTCTCAAAGAAAGAAAAAGCAGGGGCAAAAAGGGTATAAGGGTTGCAAAAGAAAAGAGAGATGAGATTACCATGTCTTTCCAACACCGCCTGCAATATACATCATTGTCACAATCCACGCATCGCACATTTGCATTATCCAAACAGACGATACACCACGTCTTTTGGTCTTCGTCGGTAAATCCCACCTTTTCCCTGCTCGTCACCAGCGAGGCCGCTGTGGAAGCCGTCCGGTCCTCAGGCCGAAACACAGGCGCGGTTGGAAACCCAAATGCATCCAGGTTTACGCCCGATCCGAGACCCCTCAGGGAGGCAAGGCGGGCGGCAATGTCGTTTTCGAAATCCGTGGATTTTCTTGCCTCTTTTCTTCCACCCTCTTCGTCGGGTACAGGTTCTGCTACTGGTGTGGCATCGTCGAGTGGCTGTGATGATGGCACGCTGGGAAGCTGGAGTGTGAGTGGGGCATTTGAAGCCGTATCCGCGGCCGTAGCAGCAACAACAACAGCGCCAACTGTAGTAGTAGTAGTAGTAGGAGGAGGAGGAGGAGCGGCGTCAGTTGATGTCTCGGTGGCGATGGTGGTTTCGGCATTCGGCACCACCTTCACATCAACATCTACGTTTCGTGGAGCATGCGTCTCCCGGCCGAGACCAATCTCTTCACGGACCTGCGCGAGGATACGCTCCACGTATTTCTCCTCTTCCTCTTCTTCATCCTCCAGTGGATCGCGACTAACCCCCCGCGTGGCCGAGCCCCGCTCAGTCCCGCCAGTGGCAATGTGGCTTGGTCTCGACGTCTCCGAGCATGAGCGCACGCGGAGTTGTTCCAGCACCGAGAGTACGGAATTTTCTTCTGTTTCTTCATCGGTATCCGTTTCTGCTTCTAATTGTGTGTTGCGGCCGTACTGGCTCTCGGCCTCGGTCTTGCTCAGGTCCATGTCATCGCTAGCTCCGATTTTGTGTTTGGCGCCAAACTCCGGATTCTCCAGGCTGAATTCATCTAGACCATTGAGGATGTCATCTAGATCGTCATCTAGAAACAGATCGGTGTCTTCCTCATTTGTTGGGAGTGAGTGCGATGACATATTGTGTCTTGGCTTTGATGGGCTTGCTCGATTGGTTTGTGTCCGAAGAGTGGTTTTACTATTTTGTAGGCGGGGTGCAAGTGGGATTTAAAAGTTAGGTCTTCAGGCAGCGTCAAATTCTTGCAGACAGCTGGGCGCTGTAAAACCCGCTGTAGTAGCCGATGTATTTAGTCACAGCCTTCCATTCTGGATGCCAGGGCTGAACTTAAGACACCCACTTGGATGTTTCTACTTATTAACGATTGACGAGAAGTTACTTTTTCTGTTGTGAGAATATTTCGTGTGTAAATGCTAAATCCTCTATCGCAAAGCCTATTTAAGTAGGTACCTACTTACTCACTTCCTGAACGGACTATCATACATTGGAACACCTCCGGGCGGCTGACTTTGCCAATGCGAAGCCTTAGATCTCATCTCGGAAATGGAACGATAACTATCACGCCCGGCTGTCAACTTACGAGATCTTCCTCCTGTCCTTGAAGACCCTCAGCCATTTTGGTCTCCTGACTAGGAGCGCGGATTCGAACCTGGATTCCGTCTGCGGTTATGCCACTGCGATTTCTGTTTCACATCTTCCAAATGAAATGAACTTTGTGATGACACTGTTGCGTCGCGCAGCCTGCCCCCAGCACAAAGGGATCGGACTTCGCATTTTATCACGTCCATTCTGTCTTACCTTTTTGGTTTGGAGAGAGCTTTGCACCCTGCTGAGCTGACCACTACCCCTTTGACTACGGCGCCAGCGTACAATTGCCAAACATATCTGGCAGCGACACTAACGGTGGATAGCAACCTATGGAGAAACTGGCCGGCAAAACCAGGGAGTCTTAAACTCATGCCTGCCGTCTGGTTCTTCCACGGCAGACAGCTATATGGCCGACATAGTTTGGCCTCCTTCCGCTTGCCGGATATCAAACTGCGTTGATGGAAGCGCCCAAGCGTGGAATGTGAATGGAACCTACCTGGTCTACTCCCACCAAAACTGTGTTGTGAACCTCCGCCTCCAGGATTCCTCTATCCAAGCCGTCCGCGATGTCATCCATACCATTATCCACAGCCAGACCAGGGTAATCTGCCAGATGCGGGGTTCGCGAAGGAATGAAGACTGTTGCACCCAGTGTCTTGGCATCGACGGTGTCTTTGTGAGTGGCTGTGTAGGTTCGTGATTCAATGGTCACCCTCCCCCTCTGACGGTTGAGATGCGAAGTGTCGCTGCCAAGTCACTCTCTCGCGACCCAGCCGCCCTCTGATTTAGCGTAGGGATGAGCCTCTGAGAGAAACTTTTGCTCGCGTTTTATCAAGAGGGCTTGGGCTGACCAGGTGTATCGGAGTCATTTTTACTGACGCCTGGTCAAGTGAGATGTTTTTTTGATACTTTGAGAGCGTTTAGCCGGTCACAGAACCGGTCGCCGGCCAAGCCATAATAGTGCACGTTGGTGAGATACCTTCAGTTAGATGTTGTTGAGTTTCTTCAGCTGGTGAAATTGCTACTGACATGTTAGAATAGGCCGATCTGAAAGAGAGTGTTTGGGAGGCCGCCGACTGTATGAGACGAGGGGTGGCAAGTTGATGATCTTCACCAAACAAAGAGGCTGGTGTGAGATCTTAGGGGGGCGAGGAAGAGAATAGGGAACAAAGAGCAAGCCGTTGCAATACTTGAAGCAGCTAAGGATGGGTGACCATCCAATGTGCAAGGTACCTCTCAGGGCGCTTTGAACTTCGATTTTTGAATACACGCAGTTCCGAAGGTGGACAGAATCGGAAGGTGATAGCACCCTAGGCCAAGGGACAAGAAGCACTGGAGACCAAGGAATTGGTATCCAACAGTTGACTTCCCCCGAGAGGCAGCTTATTCGACAGACCGAACATCCGAGACGGGTAAGCTCGTAAGTCAGGTCGCTGCGAATGGAGTGCGGAACAGATGCCATTTAAGTTGCACAGCCACAACGAGACCCCGCGCCATGCAAAGGTCAAATGCGATGTTGAACCATAAATCCCGGTCCTGGAGCGTCTCAACGTACAGCGGTTGCTGGTGGTGTATCGCGCTGCACCGATGACGCTGTTGATGTTTGCCATACCGAGGTTTTAGCTGGCGCAAACTGGGTTGACAGGTGTTTGGGAGCGGTGATATTCAACTGCTTGCAAGACGTCATTTCCCATTCGGCGCCGATCACATGACGCAGGGGCTCCACACCACTTATTGCTAAGCCCAATCAATCTGCCTTTCGGGAACATGTGCGCATTGTTCCTCGCCTCTGGATCTCGCAGCAAGGCGGACCCCGCAAAAACCGTTCTCACCACTCGGAAACGGCCGTTAATTTGACCATTGGCGGTGCACCAGGTGTGGTTTTGCTTTTGGCTGCATTTTTTGCTTCACCGCGGCTTGGACAAGCGGCACGGGTCTTGGCGGTCGCTATTACCTGAGTTATTTCGTCCCATTTCTTGTGGCTCAGGCATTACAATCCGCCGAGCCAAGCCAATCTGCCAGGCCAGGCGCATACATAAGAATTAGCATTCCCCCTCCCTCCCGGACCCGATACCCTTTTCGGCCCGCATAGTGGACTCTTGATTTCCAATTTACATTCCCCAGGCCAAGCCCATCTTTGGTTCCATAGATTCTCACTGGGATATATCAACCTCTACGAAACTCTCGGTAATAGTCACAGATACCCAACACACACAACCTATCCTCGCGCGAACGAGAAAAAAAGTCTAACATGCGGTTGGACTGTGTGCTATTAATTTCAACCTACCTCGTCGCCGCGAGCGCGCTCGCCGCTGGCCCCCGCACAGATGTCGCGCGACGTGAGCCCATAGGGCAGTCTTCCGAACCCAAGTCGAACGAATATACAAACGAACTCTGGAAGCGTAGAGGCGGCGGCGGGGGTGGCGGCGGCCGTGGTGGAGGCGGCAGTGGAGGGTGAGTCTTCTTACTCGCTGTTTTTTTCTTCTCTTTCCTTCATACCCCGCAGCAAGGTCTGCGCTGGTTGTGTGCTGGGTCTATAAGGGTGGACATTGACGGGTTGCGTGTAACAGAGGCAGGAGTTCGGGGAGTAGCAGTTCTGGTGGTAGTAGGGGTTCTGGCTCAACGTATGCATCTTCCCCTTCCTCTTCCTTTCCCAAATTTCTGGATCGTATATCTTCTTCCTTTGGACGGACTGGCGGTCGCACACCGGGATCTTCTCGGACCCCTGGTGGAAGGACCACTTCCAAAACCTCCAAGACATCTTTCGGGCTGGCTTCCCCATTATCTTCTCTCTGGCCGACGAGGTTGCCCCTCAGTAGTTCAGGCCTTCCGTCGTGGTCCTCTGGGAGATCGCAGGTAGCCTATATCCGAGTTTGGAAAAGATTGCTAACCTGAAATAGTTCCGGCAGCAGCGGTGGTAGTTCAGGAGGCAGTGGCAGAGCTTCGTCCTCTTCAAATTCCGGCGGACGGACGACGACAGGCAGCGGACCGGCTCCAGCATACGGTGGAGGGCGATACTATGGTGGCGGCGCCGCGGTTCCCTACAAAGCTGGCTCCAAGTCTCCATCAGGCATCTCACCTTTCCTCCTCGGTGCTGGCATCGGTCTTGCCTTTTGGCCGGGCGTGTGGCTGGCCGGCGCGTGGCTGTACCCCTATAACCGCCCTTATACCTTTTACAATGCCAGTACAAAGGCCAACGAGACCAAGCCCATCACCTGCGGCTGCGACCCGACGCTTGTTTGCGGCTGCGATGAGAACCAGGACACGCAATACCTTAGCGACATCATTGGCAACGGCACCGATCTCGACTCGTCTATCGTCAGTGTAGCCGTAGTGAACGGCACTCAGAGAATTCTCATCAATGGTAGCTTGCCCAATGGTACAACGGCGCCTGGCGGCGACGAAGACCCATTCGGCAACGCTGCTGGCGGCATGCAATTGTTGCTGCGCAACGCCGGGTGGTGGCCTGTTGTGGCCCTTGTCTCGGCCATGGTCTTTACGTCATAGATAGAGACTAGTGTTTTGCCTTGTTTCGACCGTGATACTGCATTTTGTTCTGTTCAGTTTTGGAGTTTTGGGGACATGGCAATACCACTTTCGTTAGGATGATGACGGCGTTCCGGTACGGTCTCTGAGCTGATCGTGGATCCTCGATTACCTTAGTTTTTAGTCAGATGTTTGCACAGGGGGCTTCATAGATACATTCGAGTACATAGTGAGGTTCAATGTTAATACACAAACGCTTTATCGATTGCCAAATATATTTGACACAATGTCTCTCCCGTCACATAGCATTTGGGTGGTGACATGCATCAAGACTTGGCCTCGGCCGCTCTCTGCTCCCTCCTCTCCTCCACCCACGAGCCCAACTCTCTCCAAATCCTCTGCTTCTCCTGATGACTCAACGTAGCCGCCAACCCGCTCGTGCTGCTGGCCACAAACACCCTCGCCCCCTTCCACTCTCGACTATAATCCACCCCCTCCTCCACCTCGTCCTCCGCCCTCTTCCCCCTGCCCATATTCTCACACTCCTCCTGCCACCCATACCGAAACTCCTCCGTCCGGATCGCCCGCCCGTGACGCACCCGCCACAAACTCTCCCAGATGCTCTTGCCTACCACACACATGCTTTCAGGCCGCCATCGTCGTGCCTTGGCTTCGAGGATGGCAACCCCCGCATCCATTTCTTCCTTGCTTAGCTCGGCTCCGTTCCGTGAAGGGCGTGAGACAATGTTGGTTAGCCCGAGACTGTAGAGCGAAGGCATGGTCCGGTCTTCGGTGGGAGAGCAGAGGCGCGGGGTTACGCCTGACGAGTGGAGGAGGCGCCAGAAGAGGTTGGTGGGGTGCGCATAGGCGTGACCTGTCCGCGCGGTTTGGATTCCAGGGTTGAGGCCGATAAAGAGGACGAGGAGGTTGGGGCCGATGGCGTCAGGGAGGGGGGCGAGGTGTGCGTAGGTTGAGGGTGGTGCGTAGCTGGACTTGGATTTGGATTTGGCGCGCTTGGGTTTTTTTGAGGGTGAGGGGGAAGACTGGGGTGTGGAGGTGTCGGAGGGAGGAAGGGAGAGAGCTTTGCGTTTGGTGGGTGAGGATTTTGGGGTGGTGGTGGTGATGGGTGGCCTCGTCTCCAACTCCGGCTTCGCGGGAGTGGTGGAGAGGCGGGGGCTTCGGCGGAGGCCGGCCAAGCCGGAGCCAGTGAACAAGAAATCTTGGAGCTTGAGGTGGTTCTTGAAGCTCGGCGGTGGGGGTGTGCCATTTGCATCGGAGCCTTCGACGGGGCTGTCCGTAGGTGCTTCTGATAATTCCGGCTTCATTTTGGCGGGAGGGGGATTCACGTTTTGCTGGTTGTGGTGAATATTGGAAAAGGGAACAGATTGTAAATGAGGCAAAAAATGTCTGCTTTTTATTTCCGAATCGCCGCCGAGTTTGTCTTTTCAGTCTTTCCAATCGCAACGGTTGCCTCCGATACCCCGGCGATCCTGGAATCCCCCGAACAGAACGCCACTCATCAAACTGCGAGGCATCAAGTCCAGACTCAGACCCCTCATCAATGCCGACCCCCTGCATCCGCTCTCTCGTTTGTCTACCATGTCGGACGACACTTCTCGTTTTTTGCCGGCGTCCTTGCTGTGAGACGCAAAGGTGAAGCACCTTGTCAACGATGGAGGCAGCTGCCAGGAAAGACAGAAGTGTGGGGCGCGAGGTCGCTGGCAAATACTCCGTTGAAGCAGCGAATTAAAGCACAGGTCAGTATGCCAGGGATCGGGATGTGGCGCATTTGTTAGTGCCGTCCGACATGGCGGGGTTGCCCCTGGACCCGACTCTGCCGCTCTGCCCCTCACTGTGCCTAGGAGCCTATAGCAACCGCTCCTGCATACCTAGCGGGAAGTCCATTTGGTGGGGGGATTGCAGCTCACTGCCTCGCAGAAGCTGGAAGAAGCAATTCAAAAAGGAGCTGTCTTCCTCGTCCGTCAAGTCACTGTCCTAAAACTTGCCTTCTTCCGCCAACTCTTGACGCATACCTTACGTCAAACCCAAGTGACCACCAAGGACCCAAAACACATCAGCCCCCTACGAAAATGGCCAGCCACGAACCCACTCCCGAGCAGGTCTCGCAGCTGAAGGAGAAATACACACTCGCCGGACAGAGCCAGGTGCTGACCTTTTACGATTCGCTCTTGGCCAGCGACAAGGCTGCTCTCTACAAGCAGCTCTCCAACTTCGACCCCCTCTACATCAACACCATCGCGGCCAAGGCCTTGAGCCCGCCCAAATCAGACGATGGCGAGGCTAAGGCGTTGCTGGAGCCTCTCCCCGAGCTGGCCACGGCGAGTATCCTCGACTCCGACACACAAGACATTGACAAGTGGTATGCGTCTGGGCTGGACTTGATCGCGGCGAACAAGGTGGGCGTTGTACTTATGGCTGGTGGACAGGGCACCCGCCTGGGCAGCTCCGCACCCAAAGGCTGCTACGACATTGGGTTGCCATCGCACAAATCTCTCTTCCAGATCCAGGCCGAGCGCATCCGCAAGATTGAGAAGCTGGCCGCTGCCAAGGCTGGGGCCAATGCCAAGGTTACCGTTCCGTGGTACGTCATGACATCAGGCCCAACTCGCAAACCTACCGAGGATTACTTCAAGGAGCACGGCTATTTTGGCCTGAAGTCTGAGAATGTCATTGTCTTTGAGCAAGGTGTTCTGCCCTGCATCTCCAACGATGGGAAGATTCTGCTCGAGAGCAGGGGAAAGGTGGCAGTTGCCCCCGATGGCAACGGCGGTATCTACAATGCCCTTGTTTATTCCAAGGTTCTGGACGACATGAAGCGCCGCGGAATCGAGCATATCCACGCCTACTGCGTCGACAACTGTCTCGTCAAGGTGGCAGACCCCGTCTTCATCGGCTTTGCCGCTTCACTAGATGTCGATATTGCGACCAAAGTGGTGCGCAAACGTAACGCAAATGAGAGTGTCGGTTTGATCCTGCTCAAGAATGGAAAGCCGGATGTGGTTGAATACAGCGAGATTGACAAGGCGGTCGCAGAGGAGATCGATCCCAAGCAGCCAGGTGTGCTCAGATTCCGTGCTGCCAACATCGTCAACCACTACTACTCGTTCCGCTTCCTCGAAACTATCCCACAGTGGGCTAAGAACCTGCCACACCATGTTGCCCGCAAGAAGATCCCTTACGCCGATACGGAAACGGGCGAGACAGTGAAGCCCGAGAAGCCCAACGGCATCAAGCTGGAGCAGTTTGTGTTTGACGTGTTCCCCATGCTGGACCTGTCCAAGTTTGCTTGCATGGAGGTCCGCCGCGAGGACGAGTTCAGCCCGCTTAAGAACGCACGCGGCGCGGGTGAGGATGACCCGGATACCAGCAAGCAAGACATTATGCTTCAGGGCAAGCGCTGGGCTCAAGCTGCTGGTGCTACTGTCGTGAGTGACGAGCCCAACGAGGGCATCGAGATTAGTCCTCTGATGAGTTATGTAAGTGTTCCTCGGTGAGCAAAGTGAGTGAGACCTCAAACTAACAAACCTACAGGGAGGCGAGGGCCTCGAGGGGTTGTCAGGCAAGACCATCAGAGCCCCGGCTGTGATTGAGGTTGAGAAAGATGAGGAGTAGAAAAAAGACAGGAAAGATAAAAAAGGCTATATGACTGCTCATGGAATCGAGAATATCGCTCAGGACACGAAACCATAGATCTGAATTGGCCACGTGAAAGTAATTCCTGGATAGAAGCAAATGCATCAAGCAAGCGTCAAGACACCAGAACTTGGGATGCTGTTCATTCCATATCTAGGCATGTCCTGGTGCGCCCATCACGTTATTCGGTGAATGGATGTGAATCTCAGGTCCTGTTTACACTACAACAGTTGGCTGCAGTCAGTTGCTGGAGTAGTGAACATCTGGTGCACCTTGTTCATGAGCAAGATTGGTCCAGGCGACAGTGCAAGGGGCCCAAGGTAGGGACCCCCCTCCCCGCGCGTTGCAGCTTGCAGTCGATTGGGAACGCGTTTTGAGCCCGAATTCAAGAACATTTTTGTTTCTCTTTTATTTTGTAGATGAGATAAAAGTCCAGATAACTCCTTCGCACATGTGTATTCCCCTCCCGGGACAGATGCGCCCAAAAACACCCCTTGCAAGCTTGCCAATCAACTACCTACTCTAATCTAATTTCTTCTCCGAGTGACTATTCAAATAGCTCAGATAGCAATTCCAGCCAATGCTAATCCCATTGACAAACAACAACCGATGCTCCAGCGGCACCAGTTTAAAGTTGACGAGCTGCACAAACGGCCAAATCATGTAGTTTGTCCGCAGCGCTTCGAAATAGCTCCGCGATAGCTTCTCCGAAGGAGATGTCCCTTCGAGCAATGCCATGCTGCTGAGGAAGATGCCGATGAAGGTCGGGGCGAAGAGTCCTTGGTCGCAGGCTACGCGAGCGAGGATGGTGGCGTTGGGGGAGGGGAGGTTTACTCGGCGTTGGAGGATTTTAAACCAGGTGGCGGCGGAGGGGCCGAATATTACTTGTAGATCCATGTTAGCTGTGCACCTACACAAGGGAGAAGAAGGGGGGAGGGGGAAGAGAAGCGCTTACCGCCGCCGTAAAGCGCCATTCGCCCTGTCCGGATGATATCATGGCCACGGACCCCCTTTTTGTCTACGGCCTGCTGGGCGACTACATCGCCGACGGCGAAGAGGATTGAGGTTGTCACAGCTTGGGTGAGGAGCGGGCGTGCCGCGAGGCGGGCTTGATACCTAGATTTTGTTAGCAAGGTTGACGGAGAGGAGGGTTTGATGGGTAATTAGTTACCATCGAAGCATTGTGTGGTTGCGAGTGAGGATGTTAAGTAGTGTTGGGTGAGAGAGCTCGTGAGTGAGGGTAAGAAGGTTCAAGGGCTGCGGCGGACACCACGGAGTCGTAAACAAACGGAGGAGAGAAAATTGATTGACATGAGCTGGAGCCCAAGTTCTCGCCCTGTATTTGGATCCGCGGCTGGCACCGGCCCGTTGACTTAAGTGCTTGTGAAGCCAAACTGACTATTCCTTCGCGATGTTCCTTGGATAGGGTTGGGACTGTGCGGTGAGGGTGGCTTGGCATTGGTAGGGAACGGATTGGCGAGCGAGCCCGACGAGCTTAGATCTCTTCAAGCTTCAAGGACACAATTCTGCTGCATCTTTAGGTGAATTACCAACCATCAAGGCCTGAATGCATTCCTTGTGAACCTAGCGCAACCTCATAAGGTCGTTTTACGAAAACCTGAAACTGTCGGGTTACTGAGGTAGTGAAGGCTCGGCTCGCTACCCGCAATGGAAATCACAGCGCGCCCCCTAACTAGGTATCTGGATAAGAGATTGTTTGAGCGGTGCTTGATAGAATGGCGAGCAGCTGTTAGCGACCCCTCAGGAATAGCGACTCCCTCAGGGTATTTTTACTGGTTGTCCAGGGCATTGCGTAATTCCTGTCAAGTCTCATTGCTAACTGACAATCTTTTACCAGTTAGACTGTCGTTGTGACCGAGCGGCGGCGTCCGCTGTAACTTGCCGTTGCTGCCCCGAGTTGGTTGACAAACTTACCTATGTAGTCACTCCACCTTGGCCCGCCTAGGGCCGCTGTCGGTCCCTTCATGTCTTGATATTCGTAGTTATAGTAGGTGTTGGGCGGAACCGAGAAAATCTAGCGGGTGCTTTGTGCTTCCCATCCCTATATCGCAAACTGTCTTTTTGCGTGTCAGTCCAATTTCGCCGTGGACTCTCTCTCTCTCTACAGCACTGCGCGATCAGGTGTCATTTTCAGTCGGCGAGGCTCATTGTGCGAAGTTTCCAAATGTTTTTTCTCTATTGTTTTTTTCCTGTGAATTTTGGAGTCCATGCTGTCTTGGCATACTTGCCTTGTCTTAGCCCAGGGCCTGAGTGCGGAATGAGGATAACCTCATGTCCCAAAATCCCGGTTTGCCGTCCCACCAAATTCACGAGACCAATTCCTCACCTTCCCCCCCCCCAATACCACTTCTTACGCTTCCCCCTCCGCGGTAACAAAGTTACAGTGGACGCAGACGCAGAAGGATCACTATACGTTCCCCACAGCCAACACGCCGTGTCTAGGTAGCTACCTAGGTACTCAGTTAAAATTCACTTTGGTGAAAATATTTCCTGATATCACTCAATACCCAACATTGTCGTGCTGACGCAGCACGAACGTGTAACAAACTTCTTGTTCCTGTCCCGTCAGACAACACCAGGTCTAATCTCTCAAGGCTGAGCGAACGATGCCATGCCATGTCGTCCCATCTCATCTCAGCTCAGCCCACCGGGTACCGGCACGTGCAGTCGAGAAAAGAAATACCTACGTATACAGCAGCTCCATTTGACAAACTCGAATCGAGCATCTCTTACCCTCGCACCCAGTTCCCAGCTAGCCGCGTGGGTCGAGTCTTCCGACGCCTACTGCGTCAGGACCAGGACGAGGGGCCACACTAGACACGCCGATCAGCTCACCAAAAGCCAAGCCTGAGCCTCGAGTGAGCAGTTTTGCTTGCGGGCTGTAAGGATCGCTGCCGTTTCAGTATTTGTGATAAGCCAATTGAGCGAGCTCAAATTCATGCGAACTCCTCACAACCCCGAACCACGCTCCCCTCAACTTACCAAGCACGCCTGGCTGGCTCCCAGGTAAAGAACGAAGCAGTCTTTCAAGACAAGTCTTGTATTCTGAAATAGTATATGAGGTGTATACAAGGTATATGACAACCCCCCGTCTTTTCTTAAATGTAAACCCATCAAAAAAAAAAAACAAAAAAAAAAAAAAACCACCACCAA
>Ga0247765_1000112_pt1 | contig 62819 bp, 48 predicted proteins | sample UWRJL106311C6_FD_179949 | JGI IMG/M metagenome (GOLD analysis project Ga0247765, IMG submission 179949) | Plant litter microbial communities from Arlington Agricultural Research Station in Wisconsin, United States - UWRJ-L106-311C-6 | ecosystem: Environmental > Terrestrial > Plant litter >... | reverse complement strand
CCAAAAAAAAAAAAGTGTCTGGCCCCCCCCCCCCCCCCCCCCCTTGGGAAGGGACAAGAAATGCAGCGGTTTTCATGTCTTCTAACCTGACATTCGCTCACGCCCCCGAGCAAGCAAACCCACCTCTCGCCATTCACAAACCATAATTTGCGTATCACATCACACCACACCACACCACCCCCAGTATCCCCCCCGCATCACAAACCTCCTCGGACAAGCTAGCCATCCGAAATCCTGCCCAGCGAGCCGCAGAACCGCATCCGTCTCCTTTTTCGGGACCGAAGGGTACATCTGAAGGAGCACCCTCTTGCAGCCGTTGATAAGACACTATCACAAGATACCTCCAACATCCAACGAGAATAGTCCTGGGTATCTTGCCTCCGCATGGGAATATAGGAAAACTCTCCTGGCCCCTTGCTTGCGGCTGGCAAGTCTGAAACGTCCGGCCTTCCCGACATTCTGTCGGGGGCGAACATGTCTCTCCACCTTCGTCGACTCAACTAGGTAGCATAGTCCGGCTTAAACGGGGCAAACGACTTGGGAATCTCCAACGCCCATCAGGTCAATGACTGAATGACGGAATGACGGGAATAGCTGCTGTGCGTTGTTTGTGCCGCTTACTCAAAAGATAGACAAGGGGAATACTTGCACCAAGGCAGCAAGTAAAAAGGGCCCTTCAGCTGAACTGGCCGCCGCCCACAGGGTTTGCGATAGTGAACCGGACGGTTGGCAATACGAAACGCCCCGGGCGGTAAAAAAAAAGCTGACTGTGGCGTGAAACCGTCATGACCAAGAGCGGCCGGCGGTGCGGAGAGACGGAGAGAGCGAGCACATTCGGAACGGCGCGGCCAAGAATTGCGAGAATAGTTTGCAGTTTGCAGCTGCCGTCCAGCTGGAGTCGCAACAGCTCGCAAAACTCTTCTGCCTCCTGCTCTTGTCACGGCTGCAGCGGGATTATGATGCCATTGTGATGCATTTTTCGTATTTTGAAATAGTAATAGTCCCGTAGGGCCGGAGCTGATCGTCCTCGAAGTTGATGCCTCGATCTAAAGTTTTCAGGCCCAGGCAGGCACAATACTGAGCCAGATCGCGCATGTGGCTGTGCGTGCCCACAAGAGAAGCAGCCGGGAACCAACAGAAGCTCAGCCTGAGGATTGACTCTGTAACTCTGTGGGCTCTTCGGACCGAACTGGCGTGCAGCTGCCAACTTCACCCACCTGCTCTGTCCTGCAGTGGCATTGCAACCAACTAAAAGCCGGCGGGAAGCGTTGGGGCGTTCGGGGGCCATGTGGCCTCGGCGGCAGATGCCCAGGCAGTCAGTTTCCATGCCTTTGGGTGTTTCAAATCGGGCCTGACCGTCTGCGAGCAATCTGCGCCCCGCGCTTCCACAAGTCTTACCCACTGCCGGACTGATGAACGAGGCCTTACAAAGCCCCCAGATGACCGCGGGAGGTCCCGGTCCCGCAAATCCCAACACCGGCATAGCGACAACTCCGGCTCGCTATCCTTGGTTAAAGCCGGGGGCATGAACAAGACGACCTATCTTTGGCGCCACATCCGGGAGGCTTAGGAGCCCGGAAGCAACAACCGTTGAGAGAAAGAGAGAGAGAGGGACTCTGTAGCGGCCGTGGCAGCGGCAGCACCACCCTAAGATCTTGCCTCCCTCCACAGAAGGGTGGCTGGGCAAATGTTTCGAGAAAAAAAGAACACAATCTGTCAGTCCCAGATCAAGAAGGCCGTCGGCTATTGGATCATCCGGGTGCATGGAGAGCAAAAAAGAATTACTCCTATTGGCTGGGCGCGCTGAGTAACGCACCGATAAGATGCTACCCCCGGGCTTACGGGGCTTGACAGGCCTAAATCTGATGCTAGAAGCGTGCGTGTAACGGCAGAAAATGGAATAGCGACGGAGCCACCGTGCTTGGGAATAGCGACGGCGTGGGTCGCCAACTGGAACAGCGACTGCGGCGTCGTGGACAGAGACCTGTTTTGTTGGCAGAGACACTATTTCCGAACGCTAGTGACGTCTCACTGACGTTACCGCCTATACTAGACTTGGTTGGCGGGACTGTGTATTTGGTGTCGACTGTTTGAGGACTGAGGCGGGGCAGAGAGGGGTTGCGTCGGAACATGCATCGACATTGTCGTGCTACAATCTTTTTCTTACTTGGGTTTCTTGGCTCGATGCGATATTGCCCAATTTAGCGATGCTCCTGGACCGACCGCTCTTTCTCTCTTTAGGCGTCCCATTACTGCTGCTGTGATCATCAACCGAGCGGACTATGAGGTCGGTATGGGAAAAGTCATCGGTCGAGGGAAAAAACAGAGTGATGGCCAGCTAAAAATATCCTAAGCGCTGGGGCGTACATGCAAGGAATTTGATAGTGCATCGTCGATGTGCCAAGACGAGAGCGGGAGCCACTATGTGGACCGTGCTAAACTTTTTCAGAGTGGCATGAGAGCGGGAGGGTGGGGAGGAAACAAGCAGTGGGGACCTCAGGATCGCCAGACCGAGAAATGGCAAGACGACAACTGAACAAACCGCAGCGAGCTGAACAGATCGATCAGGCCCCCGGATCGATCTCCGGTTTTTGTGGCGTTTGAAAATATCATCGGACGAATTGAGGTGGTTGCGATTGCACGCAGCGTAGGCTGGCAGGGGGTGAGACGAGTACGGGAGTTGTTCTGGTGGCTTGATGTTGGGCCAGGGGCATGACTAACAAACAAACCTTGGATGCCCATGCTGATGGACGACAGAGTTGGGAAGGAAGCAGAGGACCGAAGTGAGGAACAAAATTCAAGCTTCGACCAAGGGGAGAATTTTTTCACCCCCAGAATGTCCGTTCCTTCTGCTTGCGGCCGGCAACCGGCAGGACCCGCAAGTGATACATACCCGGTGCCCCGCGTCAGAATCGCCAGTCGTGGCTTCCCACTGGGCCATTATTTGGTGGGCAATTTGTCGGCGAGGACAAGAGCTGGGCTACAGCTCTATGTGTCCCACACCCCATCGGGGCTGGCTGTGTACTGTTGCTCAACCAGATTCCTGCTGCCAGCTAACGTTAGCGTCCCAAATTCCCGTCTGCTCTCTTATGCCGGTGCCTGAGAGACGCACCAGGCACCCCAGTATCCCCAACTCCGCGTTCATCCTGCTTTTTCCCTCGTGCGCAACTGTCCTGTGCACTCCCGTGAGGCTTAGCAGGCACCGATATACCTCACCTGCCGACCTGACCCTTGGGCCGTCTGGCTCCCTATGGGGGCATGCAACGCTGTCCGAAGGTTGGTGTCGCACGAGTACCCCAGCCCACCAGTTGTGCGGGGTCAGTTATCGATATCGCTTGGCAATGGCATGCTCGGTGCCTTCCTTCACGATTCCTGCGCACAACACGAGCCGTTATCCACTCCCCGGCATCAGACCATCTGAGACGTTTGGGCGACACTGCTCGTCCAGAAGCAGGCCGGCTGGATGCAGCCCAGCCCAGCGTCGTGCAGAAAAGCAATAGCTCGTAAGCGACAAGCGATAAGCGATAGCCGACAGACGACGGATGACGAACCATGACTGGACGACGTGGCGCGCCACCTAACTAACTAGCGGCCAACTTGCGGCACACCCGACCTTGCGAGATTTTCGTCGATCCGTGCTCGGATCATGAGAACTGACGAGCTAGCAAGCCACGGGTGCTGGTGGCGTGCTCGGAACCACGGGAGCCAGACATTAACTAACTGCACTAGTGCGTTTACCACCTGGCTCAGCGGCATTCGACGAATCGGCTTCTCGCAATTAAGCGCTCGTTTCTTGGATCGACGATTCCACTCGTTCAGCAGAGGTACGATACATACTACACGTGTATGAGCTTGCAGGACACAGGAGGACAGCCCAACAGGCAGAGACAATACTGTACACATGTTGGCGCGACTTAGCGCTCGACTCGCACCACACACTGTGCGCAGGCTTGCGGAGTTGCTACACCCCTTTTCAGTGTTGCAGCGAATCCGAGCATGGTTCGTGTTACACTACCTACACCAAGTACACCATACTCGCAGGAAAAACTCTTCAAGTCGACTGTTACCCAACATTGCCAACCAACGCCAGGAACATGATACTTGCGCAGGGCTGAACAGCTGAGATGATTTAGCGCTCTGTGCAATACCTGCATCCTGTGTACAGCACACCACCACTATGACTATCATGTCGATCGCATGCAACCTCTGCACGTTTGCTGGCTCCATGTCGGTGCTTCTGTGCCCCCGTGCCTCGGAGCCTCGGTCCCTTTGCAAATGCAGGTCATCGTCGCGGGGATTTGCGCACATTGCTCTGATGACGGGTTCCACGTCTCTGGGGAAAGCTTTCACACGTTGGCCGTGCCGCCCCGTGCCGGGCCCAAGCATAGCGGCGGAGGCGTCATTTTGAAACTGTTAGACGCGATTTGCGGCTGCTGATCGAATCAAGAGCCGAGACTTGGGGGGTAATATCGAGATCCTTGGCCAACCGCTGACGACTTCCAGACTCTGGTTTTCGGTAACTCGCTCGACGGCAAGACTCTAGCTTTGCACCGCGGACCGTGTAGATCTCCCCATTTACAACTATCACTGTACGCTGCACTCTACAGGCCAGTTCCCTGTGCGCTTGTCAACGATAGAGACCCAACGCAACAATCCAACAAAAATAGGATCTCACAAGCAGGCGGCGCGGGCCAGGGCCAGCCAGTGGGATTCAACCATGCGTCTAAGCCCCTGTCCGTACATCACGCCAGACGGCAGGCCCCTGTTTCTGGCCGCACCCCTTGCTCTGCCGGTCGTCTTGGCGCCTCTCCCATTGCAATTGAGTTGTGGATTGTGGTTATCGCGTGAGCTACCCTCCTGGAGTCCGCCAACGAGGTACTCGCAGAATATGCCATACGGTCAACACGCAATGCAGCTTCTTGCGGCTCAGAGAAGTTACCAAGTCGAGCTCCAGCAGTTATATACGCACGATGTGGACTCGGTCCTCCGTATAACCAGTTCGGAACGTCCAATGGCAGCATACTAACAAAACAAATTCCACACCACCAGCACTGAGCTGGTGATGGCATTTTGGTTTTGAGATGTCGCGCTTAAGCAGGGCAAGCGGCTTTCCAGTCTGTCGGAGCCAGAGGCACACGCCAGAGAGCGGCTATGTCGTCGCTTGTTGCGCTTCGCACCTCGCAACCGTCGGTCGATCGCACGTCTTTTCTGCTCCAGAGCTGTCTGCTCCGTGTATTGTGCCGCATTCACACTCTTTCAACCACGGCGGGGTTGCAGCGGGAAGAGGCTTCTGCCCCTCTAATCAGATTCTGCTGCCTGCCAGGGCCGGCTTCCTTTGTTCATCAATTACTGGTCAATCGCTGCCGCAGCCAGCCGTCGGGAATCCAGCAAGATTCTTGGAATATGCAAATGGTGTCAGAATGCATCATCTGGTGTCTTCAATGCTCGGTATCCTGAACGGAGAAAATCTTCACGACCGTGTAACATTGGTTGCATAATGCGATTGTCATCCATGCCAGAGAGATACTACTACGTATGTACATAGTGGTGGACGGCGGGAAGTGCTGATGGGTGCGCTGCAGCTGCCAGCCTGCGCCCCTCGCCTGTCAGACTAGCAGCGGCCGAGCCGGCCCATCAGAGGCAGGTAGCGAGGAAGCAGCCCAAATGGATGTGATGGAACAACTTCTACCACGCCAGACACCGCTAATGAGCAGCAAGATTCAGCAGGTGTCGCATGCCCGTTATTTTCACCTTCTGCCACGAGCGGCGACCCCCGGTTGTAACGTACTCCAAACGCGCTGAGATGGCGGGATACAGCTTCCCTAACGCTCCCGCCTTCGAGAATTGCGGCGTCTGAACATGGCTCAGGAGAGCGACGAGCAAGGCCGCGGCACATGGCACTTAGAACAGCAGCGGAGAGAGCAATTCCCGGGAGGTCATGAACTTGGCGCCACCCACCCACCAACAACATCCGATGATTCTCGGTGGCTCGAGGGGGAGATGATATGATATTGGAGTATGTGCCACCTGCCCTATACAGTGCGCTGAGAAGGGGAGAAAATTGTCGCGCGGTTGTTGCGCGTCGCGACTGGTCTAAGCGACGTGTCGCTGCGATTGCCCACGGTCCTGCACGTCGACGAGAGCCGCTAGGGGTCGAGGGTCGCCTGCCATCGCGGCAAAAAGAAAAAAGAAAGGAAAAAAGAAAACGCAGGAAAAAAAACAGCACAACGGGCGCGGTGGTGTCGGGTACCTAAGACAAGGTCCCACTTGCCGCCATGGCAGCACTCTCAAGAGGTACTGGTACCTTCCCCCCCTCGGTTTTTGCTTGATCGCCGACTGGGCGGTCTTGTAGAAAGTACCCTGCATCCTGCCCTTTGGTGCGACATCCCCGGCGCTCACTGTTCACCCATGCATGTCCGCCCCCCTTCAACGCATCTCTACCCCTGCTCGCCCTGCTCCAGCTGACAGGGGCCAGGGGAGGAGGGGGTCCTGGACAGCCTCTCTCCAAAACCGGCACGCAAGCCTCTGCTCTCGTCGCTCGCTGCAAGCCGGGCCAAGACCTTTCTGCCCGATCGCTCTACCTCATCCCATGTCGCCCGCCTGGAGCTGCCATGCACGTCTGGCGTCCCTGGGAGGCTACCTATCTCAATATAGCAGTGCCTCTGGCATGCGCCGGTCTCGTACCCCAGGATGTTGTTTCCACTTCGGATCTCTCCTCATGGAAAGGACGGTTCCCCCCTTCCCAACCTGTACTGTTCTCTCTGCCTGCCCTTTCGTGTCTGTCGGCTTGATGCATAGCAGCCTTTAAGCCTCTTCCCCTTCCCCCCCTCGTGCGTCTGCGTCTGGCGTGCAGCTGCCGCGCGTGTACTTCCGTACCCGCGAGTTGGTGTTTGTGCCCATATCGACTGCTACCTCCTCTTTATTTGTCGGGGCAGTCCAGCCGGGCTGTGTAATTACTAACTTGGTATCTTACTTCCAATTTGAGGCTCACTCGTCGCCCATCATGGCTAGCTTAAAGTTCATAATGGATGTCAACAACGACGACCACCACCACCAGGCCGACATCCGGCAAACCAATAAAAAGGATAGCGCGCCAGCCAACCCAAGCCAGGAGTTTGAGGAAGAAGCCACCAACGCCCCTCCGTTCCCGAGACATGTCAGCAGCTCCGCGTTGGCTGTCGACCTCGAACAGAATATCAATCAGCAGATCCCCAGTCCTCCTCCTCCGTCCAAGAGGCGTGGTGTCTCGACTCGGGGACCAAAGTTGCCTACCACCACCACCTCATCCTCATCGGCTGCCATCTCTTCCTTGTCGTCTTCATCTTCGTCCCTGTCCGTGTCAGCAGCAGCAGCATCTACCAAGGCCTCGGCCCGTCGCCGGAGCACGGCAAGCAACGACTCGATGGACCAAGGCGGATATGGATCGGCTGCCTCATCGTCGTCGATGGGTCCCGGCATGCATCACCACCACCACCACCACCACAACAATAGTAATAACAACAACAATCACAACAGTCCCATGAGGCCAATGCCTCACCACGTACCAGCCGAGCTACCCATGAGGCTTACTCCCATCACCGGCCGTGTTAGCAGGGCAAAGAAGGGCGTTCCCGTTCACGTCTGCGATATCTGCAAGCCAGCTAAGGTATGTCACGACCAAGCAGCACGAGTAGCTCAGAGGCCTAACATGAGATGCAGACCTTTACGAGAGCGGAGCATCTGAGACGTCACCAGCTCAGTCATCAGACTCCGGGCTTCTCTTGTACCTACCCAGGTTGCGACCGTGCCTTTCACCGACCAGACCTCCTGGCCCGCCACCAGCAGAGACAGTTAGTTTGACTCCTCCCTTTCTCCCCTCAATCACTTCGTGTGGAGGATAAGTGCTGATGCCAGTATCAGCGAGACCGAAGATGACAAGGGGTCCTCCAAGAGTGGGAGCAACGACAAGGACCCGCGGGCCTCAGCAGCACCGTCGATGTCAGGGCCTGGGGTAGTGTCGGTCACTTCACCATCGACGAGTGATGTCACCCCCACTTCCAACCAACCGGGGAACCAGAGGCAGTTCTCACAGGCGAGCACCTCGACCATTGACGGCAGCCCAGCAACACCGCATGCCCACAGCGGCTCGAGCTCGTACGGACCGTACCAGCTCGTCACTCCGACTGTGTCCATCATCGACCCAACACACTCGTCGGGTCTAGGAAGTGGGTATTCGGACATGATGGACTACCAATCACCTAGGACGACGCCACCCACCATCGCCCTGGTCACCCATGGCCTGCTGCCGAGCCTCCACATCCCCGAGCACAGAACACCCGACCTGTATCACGCGGATGCATCGCCGTGGACATCATCTGCTTCGGACAGTACCTACTCGACGCCGGCATCCGACATCCCAAGGCACAACCGCGTCTGGATGCCGCGGCACCGGTCACCGACGGCCGACTGGCCAAGTACGCAACTCCTGTCGCCGTATCCCGGCTCGGCACCCCGCAATGTACAAGGCTCGGGCAGCACCAACCTGGACCAGCCGTCCATGTTCATCAACCCCTTCCCGGCCACGTCGCACTATGGGCCCAACCCGCAGCAGCAGCAGCAGCAGCAGCCGCAATCATACGGATCTGTCTTTGGCGTCCCCATGGACGCCTTCGGACCGGCCAACACAAGTGGTCAGCACTCAATCCTCGACGCTTCTTCTGACGGGGCTTTTCGTTCTCACCACCAGCACAGCAACTCTCTTTCTTCCCTTCCCGCTACATCCGCCCACACCACTGAGGCTCTAGTGGCGCCCATCCCGGCGCTGCCGACCCGGGTCGACCCCGTGACTGGTCTTGGTCGGCAGAAGGAGCTGGCCATGGAGACGCACCAAGGTCTGGTTGGTGCCCAGGCGGCCATGGGTGGTGGTTTGGCTGCATTAGATGCTATGGGAGCAGGATATAGCGGTGGTGTCGAGGGCGCAGGCGACAATGGTGAACACGGAACGGGCATCCTGGCGGCCCTGGACTTGCCCCTGGGAGGCGGATGTGGGATGCCGGGCATGACCATGGCCATTCCTCTGCAGAGGCCTGTCCGTGCCGCCATCCCCAGCTACCTCGAGGTGTACTGGGAGCGAGTAGATCCCAACTTCCCCGTCGTCCATCGCCAGTCGTTTGAAGCAGCGCCCGAGGACACGCTGCGGTGCGCCATGGCGGCCGTGGCTACGCAGTTCCTTGACACCAAAGAAGATCGCATTCGGGGCAATCAGCTGCATGAATACGCATGGCACGAGGCAAAGCGGGTGAGTGTTTAGAAAGGATCGGTGCCTCTATTTCTTCACTTTTCTCTCTCTCTTAATCCTTTAATCTTTTTAATCTTTAATATCCAAAGTCCAAAGCTAACACGACCCCAAGGTCACCTCGTGGAACCTCCAGACCATGCAAGCCATTCTCTTGTGCGAGTACTTTGCGCGCTTCCGGGGCCGGAAGGCGACGACGCGGCCCTCGAAATTGTTTGAATCTCTGTACTCGAGGGTGAGTTCTTTGCAGTTCTTTGCTGCGTCGTCCTCGTTGCCGCTCTCGTCCTCCAACAGCAATGGGCTTTGGCTCGTTGATGTGGGTGATTGGTCTTCTGCTTCTTCCCCTGCTTCCGATTGCTCTTCTTGCGCTTCGATCACACCCACGGCTGCCAACATTGCGTCGTATGTCGCCCGGCCTGCGTGCACCCTCGGCGACACTGCGTCTTGGGGCAGCGTGCCTTCGTCGTATGCCTCGTCCACCACTTCGTCCTTCGGCACCATCCCGTCGTCTCCTAGTTCCTTCAACCTCGACGTCTCCTTTTCTACTGCTTCTGTCACCTCTACTACAACTAGTAATGCCACGGCCGGCTTTAATCCTAATGTTGCTCCTTCTGCTTCCGTTTCGCGTTCACAGCAGCGTTCTTGGTCGTCTCTTTTCTCTCCCACTCGTTACAACCCTCCTCTCGCTTCATCTCGTTCTTTGCACACGCAGTCCGAGGTTGCCATACAGACGTGCTCACAGGCTCTTTCCACTCTGCAGGTCCTGTACCAGAATCCGGCCATGATCGATCAGAATGTGCTGGCCGCCGACCAGCATCTCTCGGCCGAGGAGCGCTGGCACAGCTGGGTCGACACCGAGGCCCGCCGCCGTCTTCTCGCCGGATGCCTCCACCTCGACAACCATGCTGCCATCTACCAGCAGCAGCGCCGCGCCCACGACTGGGACCCGAACGGGATGACACCAGTTCCCCAAGTTCCCCTCTTCGGACTCAGCTCGGCTCCCTGGAAGGCCTCCTCGGCTGAGGAGTGGAGTTCAATTCTCGGTGCTGACGCTAGAGTTGTCATCCCGGACTTTGCTCTCCCCTCGGAACAGCTCACACCCGAATACATCATGTCGCTCGCTCCCTACGATCGCGTTGCTGTACTTGGCAGGGAGATGCTGCGGCTCCCCCGTCGCGAGCCCGCCGCCACCGCTTCCGTCTCGGCCCATGCTTCCCCCGTGCCCGAGGGCGAGGTGCAGATCCAACCGCCGGTAGCCCAGCAGCTCGACAGTACTCAGGTATCTCACTCGCTCGGCGTTGAAGAACGCATCGGCACCCTCTTTGCCTCGTGTCCCATCGCCAACACGTATCTGGCTCTTCATCATACCCCCTTGCACGACCTCCTTGCCGTTGGCGGCGACTCGTGGGTCTTCTCTCAAAAGGTCATGCCGGCCACGTCCTTCCTCGAGCACCAGAAGCGCCTGAAGATGTGGGCCGAACAGCACTCCCGCCTCCCTCCTAACCCAGCTGCCAGCGGCCTCGCGGGTCTCAGTGCCGCCAAGGCCACCGTCTATGCCTCACGCGCCATCATTAACTTCGTTGACCGCGCGAAGAACGCTCCCGGTGTCAACCGTGGCACAGCCGCCTCTCCTTGGTCTGTCGACCTGTCTGACTACTGGGCTATGTACGTCTGTGCCCTCATCTGCTGGGCCTTTGGTCACCGTGCCCGCCCCGGTCCTTCAGACGCGCGTAACCAGCACCAGCGCAGTAGCAGCGAGGGCAGCGGCCGCAGCAGCCCGGTCTCGAGAATGTCTGCTGCCGCCGTGGCCAAGTCGGACGAAGAGGCCATGGCTTGGTTGCGCATGGTGGCCGCTGAAAACATGCCGCTTGACAATGTCGTCCGCGCGAGGGGACGTCGCGAGGCCGCTGGTGTTGTCGGCTTGGTGCGCCGCCGCCTCGAGGTCGACTGTGTCGGCGGACGGAGTCGGCTTTACGTCGATGCCATTGGCGTGCTGAGGAAGCTCGACGAGGGCGCCAATTGGAAGTGGTTCTGAATGTATCGGCTCATCCATCCTTTCTTTCGTCGGCCACTCACTTTACACACACACACACAAACTGATCAACTGCCCTGATGGAATGTAATACCGCATACGCGATACACTCCTTGACCTTGTTTTCATCTCTTTTTTTCCTATTTCGGGGACCGGATTCACACGCTTTGGGGGAAATACATACATACGGTGTAATAGCGGTGTTCAAATTCATGTCTTTTTTTCTTTCTTTCGTGTTTGTATGGGCTTCTGGGGCTAGGTTATGGTCATGGGCATTGGTTGGGACCGGTTGATATCCATTCCTTTTTTTCTGCGTTTCGGTTTGGTCAACAGCAAAGCGACGGCGTGCCGGAGTCATTATCATACGCATCCTTGATATGCTAACGGCACGACACGACTCACACACACACACACACACACACACACACACATCTCATGACTGAGACGACGGACAAATGATGGATGATGATGATGATGGATGCGATTCTTTTGAGTCTTTTTCTCTTTTCTCTTGCGGCTCTGCATCCCCCTGTCCTTTCCTCCCTTTCTCTGTTAACACACCTACCACGCACTTGACACACACAAACAGTGGGAGCACTACCACAACTTCATCTGGCCGCCTGTACTTTTATAAAGTTTTGTCTTTTTTGATTCCTGTTTGTTCATCAGCTTGTTGGCATTATATTTTCATTTATTCTTTTTGTTTCTCATCTTCCGAAAATCTTATTATCTAACTATTACTGTTTTTCTTTTACGCCTTGGTTCCTCACCCGCTCTTCTCTGGCTTGGCCTTTTCCCGATCTGCGTCTGCGGTTTCTTTTTCTATGTTTCGACTTGGGATTCTCATCTACCTATCTCCCAACTAACCTAATCACAATATTTGTTCCGTTTCGTCTATTTTGTTATTCGCTTTCTCATCTGCTCTGCTCTGATTTATTCTGCTTTCGCTCTGCTCTGTTCTTTTCGCTTTTTATCTCCCCTGCTCCGTCCTGTAACGATAACTAGCAACATTGTCATTTCTTCTTCCCCTCGCCGTGTGTACTTTTAGCAGAGACGGAGAAGGCAAGCCAATCAGGAGGATGGGAAAGGCCAAACTGGCGAATTTTCTTACTTCTCATGATAGACGAAGGACATTGAAAAAGCGCTTAATGGTTTGGATTTTTATGTAATTCGGGGCGTGGAGATAAGAGAGGGAGGAAAGGACTCGGCACCGGACTGGAAAGGATAGTACAGCACATCACAACAACACACAATTAATAGGATCGAATCATGGAATACACCTGCTGCATTGAACTCCGTCGTGATGACTGTTGTACAATGGGCAGGATAAACACTGTTTGGGGAGAGAGAAAGAGGAAGGGAATGCAACGGACGTGATCTCCTCCATGAGACCAGCCAAACAGTGAAGAGTACTTATATTTACGTTCCGCCCTCATTGGGGCCACCCCGTATGAGATTTAGCTCCCAACACCGAACGGGTCGATCTTTAGGCCCAAAATCGTGCCACTATGTATTCCGAACTCTATCACCATCTACTAACTTCATGGGATGACGACAAGACAAGCAGTAGAGTGTAACATAGAACGCCTAGTTTTGCATCTCCATTCCTTTTCTAATGGCCGTGATAATGACAATGATAATGCGGAGGTGTTGATCCCCTTCTCAAGCTCTATCTAGCCAGTTGAGATGGCTTTTTACCCGCCTGCCCACCCCCCAACCCGGTCCGAACCTAGCGCCATGTGTTAAAACACGCACTCCATGCTCCTCGCTCTTTATTATGAGTTGATCAAAAATTTGTGGCCATTTCCTGTTCTATGGGAGCCCCGCAGGGGGCAGCTTGAAAATGTGAATGCATTTAAGAAAAAAGTAAGGAAAACAAAGAAAATGCATTGCATCTAGAACAAGCCATCAATCTCGCCAGTCTCGGTGTCGACATCGACGTTGAGATAGCCTGGCGCAGTTGGCAGACCGGGAATGGTCTGAATATCCGCAGCAAGTGCATACAGATAACCAGCCCCGGCAGCCATACGGACGTCTCGGATGGGTACTGTAAACCCTGTCGGGGCACCCTTGAGCTCAGGGTCGTGGCTGAGCGAGTACTGGGTCTTCGCGATGCAGATGGGCAAGTTCCCAAAACCTTGTCGTGTGTATGTGTCGACCTTCTTTTGCGCAAGCTCGCTAAATTCGACAGCAGCAGCACCATACATCTCACGGGTGATCTTTTCAATGCGCTCCTGAACGGTGCCGTCAAGGCTGTAAAGAAGCTTGAAGTCCTTGGGCTTCTCAGCGGCAGCAATGACACCATTGGCGAGGTCGACAGCGCCCTTGCCACCCTCGGCCCAGTGGTTGGCCAAAATGGCATCCTCAGCACCGGCTTTGATAGCCTCTTCGCGAACAACTTCAATTTCAGCCGGAGTGTCGGTCGAGAACTTGTTAATGGCCACGACAACTGGCACACCGTAAGATCTTGCGTTTGCGACGTGCTTGGCAAGATTGACACATCCCTTTCTGAGGATATCAACATTCTCCTCCCTGTAAACCGGATCAAGGGGAGCGCCAGGGGAAATGGGCGGGCCGCCACCGTGGACTTTCAGTGCGCGGATAGTGGCAACCACGACCACTACGTCTGGGACGAGACCCGATGTACGGCACTTGATATTGAAGAAGCGCTCGCCACCCATGGTAAAGTCGAAGCCGGCCTCTGTGATCACAAACCCGGCCTTGTCGTTGTGATCCTCATCCGGCTCAGTACCGGCGAGCTTCAATGCCATCTTGTCAGCCAAGATGGAGCTGTTTCCTATAGAGATGTTCGCAAACGGCCCGGCATGGACGAAGACGGGGGTGCCTTCCAGTGTTTGCATGAGGTTCGGCTTGATGGCATCCCTGAGTAGGGCGGTCAGAGCACCGCCTGCTCCGATATCATCGCAGGTTACTGGTTCACCGCTCTTCGAGCTTGCTACAACCATCCTGCCAAGCCGTTCCCGTAGATCCACGAGACTCGTGCTAAGAGCCAAAATAGCCATGCACTCGCTAGCTACGGAGATGTCGAAGCCGGTAGAGCGGCTGTGCCCCTTCTCGGTGGCAGCATTACCGACAGTGATGCCACGCAAATGGCGATCATTCACGTCAAGGACACGCCTCCAGGTAATGGTGTCTGGATCAATATCGAGGCGGGCAAACCGACGGATCTCCTCCTCAGTCAAGGAGTTAGGGTCCGTCTTATCGATGCCAAGTTTCTTCAGGCGACGGAACATAACCGGCGCAAACTCCCGCTTTCCGTTCTTGGAGGGAACCAGACGCTTATACAGGGGCCCATCCTTTTGAGTGTTTTCATGAAACATGCGAGTATCGATCGCAGCCGCCAGCAGGTTATTGGCGGCAGTAATGGCGTGTATGTCGCCGGTAAGATGCAAGTTGAACTCATCCATGGGAATGACCTGACTGTAACCGCCTCCGGCGGCTCCACCCTTGATGCCGAAAGTTGGCCCCTGGCTAGGCTGTCGTACGTTGGCGAATGTAACGCGGCCGACATGGGCACCTAGAGCTTGAGCAAGCCCCATAGTGGTGGTAGACTTGCCCTCACCGAGTGGCGTTGGCGTGATACCGGTGACCACAACATAGCGGCCATCGCGGCGGTGCGCAAGACGTTTAATAATTCCTAGGTCAACCTTGGCCTTGTATGCGCCGTAGGGCTCCAGTTCGGACGGCGAAATGCCGACTTCCTGGGCGATCTGAGTAACATGCTTCGGCGGCTGTGCTCTCGAGATAGCGATATCGGACGGGACAGGCTCCGCGAGTTTGAGAGGAAGGGGGATGATCCTTCGTTGCTTCTGGGCGTTGAACGACTGTTTTGTGGCGTCGACGACGTTCTGGAGAAGCATAGCCACCGTCATAGGCCCGACACCGCCGGGTACAGGGGTGATGTGGGAAGCAATCTGAGAGGCCGATTCAAAGTCGACATCACCAACCAATCGCTGGCCCGATTTTTTGGTCGCGTCAGGGATGTAATTTGTCCCAACATCGATAACCACGACACCTTCCTTGAGCCACTCACCCTTGACGAAGCCCGGCTGGCCAATGGCAACAACGACGACGTCAGCCTCCTTGAGGTGTCGTTCTAGATCCTTGGTCTTGGAGTGGCAGATGGTGACGGTAGCGTCGGCATTCTTCAGTAAATAGCTGACAGGGCTGCCGACAATATCGCTCCGTCCAACCACGACTGCGTTTTTACCACGCAGCTCAATACCAGCCTCCCCCAGGAGAACCATCACACCCTTGGGAGTACAGGGAACAAAATAGGGGTGACCACCGCGCTTGGCCAATTCGCCAATGTTAGTGGTTCCGAATCCGTCAACATCCTTCTCGCTGCCGACGGCCGACGTGACTGCATACTCCGAGACATGGCTTGGAAGTGGTAGCTGGACAAGAATCCCGTGGACTGAAGGGTCGTTGTTGAGGCTTTGGACCTGTGCCACGAGCTCGATCTCAGTAGCCGTCTCGTCGAATTTTATCAGTTCGCAGTCGATGCCCGTCTACAGTCACTATTTGTTAGCAGGGCTATTTCCGAGAAGAGCCTGTCACTTGCCTCTTCGGCGGCCTTTAACTTCATGCGAACATAGGTGGCTGCGAGGTGCCCGACGTTAGGGGAATTTGTCACCAACGATAGCGGGGCTGTAGCTTACAAGAATCCGAACGGTCACCCACTGTCGCAGTGTCTGGTCAGCCTACCGGAGCTAGGAGAGTTTGACCGGAGCGAGAGCACAAACCTTGGATAATCTTCAGAGAGGGGCGAAATCGCGGGTTGATCTCCTTGATCTGAGCGATCTCGGCACGGAGCTTCTCGCGAATTTTCTTCGCAACGGCGGTGCCGTCAATCTTTGTGGCAGCCATGGTGCTTGCGGGAGCCGAGCCAGAAAACCAGCGGACTGCTTGCGGAAAGGAGGGTGCAGTCAAGGCCGCAGGCGATGCTGGAAGAAAAGCGGAAGCGGTCTTGCTGCAGAGAAAGGAACTCGGCGTAAATCGGTAGTGGGTGGATCGCGGGGCAGCGGATTGCGCGACCGAGGCCAGGCGCCGAGGGTTGGGCAAACAGCTCCACGTCGGGTTGGTACCATGTGCTGCAGATACAGCAGCAACAGTAGAAGGAGCGACCAGCGTCCTAATGCTCCCGATTGTGTTCCGAGGATGCGCCGCTGACCGCCGTCTGCCAGCTGCTCGCCCTGGGTGAGAGATCAGACGGGCAAGGGTCATGGTTTCTTCTCTTCTGTACTGCTAGACGATCAGGCTCTTTCAAGGACCCAATTGGCTGGGCAGAACCGACAACAATCGAATTGCACAATCTGAGAACTTGTCTCGGGGGTAGATGTGAGCACAACGTCGAGTCACCACATCAGAGCCTGCCTTTTTCGTGTGGGTTAATAAACCCGGTCTCGGAGGCCAGACGACGTCGCGGTGTGGTACGGGGATAGATCCACGGTGAAGCACAACGGCGCCAAGATTAGCAGTCAGCTCATGACGGGTCCGATGAGTCTTTTGTGAGTCTTCCGAGGTCTCGATCATGGGATTGGGCAAGTGGACGAAGGACACCTTGACTCATAAAACTCTGGGAGAACCAGAGGAAAACCACGCTTGCAATTAGCAATAAAAATTCAAAACCACCTTGCCGTCCCGGACGCCACAACTTCACCAGGTCTGAGTGGCCATTCTGGCCATTCCCGGCTATAGAGATAATCCCTCTGATCAGGACACCTTGGCGCGATCCATTTTTTTACATCTGAGAACCTCTTTCCGACTAAGGTTCACTTGAAAAGGGAGTGAGTGCAAAGTTATTTCGATGTTACCTAGCAGTTCGGAAGGGCGGTCGCCAACCGAGTGCTCCTGAGAGGTTAACAAGGTACAGATTTGTGGTGAGCCGATGTAAACAGGACGCATTTTAACAAGCCTGGTTTTCACAAGAAGGAATTACACCAACGACAACAGCATTGGCGATTATGGATGAGACTGAACCACAGACCTCATCATGCCTGAGGGTGCTTGCATCCTGACTCAAGACTGGCGTCAGATGTCCAGCGCTAGCAAGTGCGAACAAGCCCGAGTGCCCCGCGTTCATTGTGAGGCGTCCAACAGTCCAGCCACAAGCACCGCCAATCAGACTTGGCAGTCGGGTGTCTTTGAGGCGGGGTGCCTTGTGAAAGGATGTGCCCCGCGATGACTCGTTGGTTGGCTGTGGCAGGCTATCACGCACAAATCCGCCAAAAAATTACTGGTGCGCAAACCCAATCCTCGGCGTTCAACAAGACAAAACGACCCGAGTTCTCTGCCCATCGCCGCACCCAAACTCGGCAACCGACTGCTCTGCATCCCACGAACATAGCAGTAACCAAAGATGAGGCCTATTTTGCTGTCAGGGCACGAAAGAGCCCTCACCCAAGTGAAGTAAGCAACGCATCTTTGACATTTGAGTTGAGGCGTTGGCCTCCAAGTTTCTAACCGCTTTTGCCCGAGCAGATACAACCGCGATGGTGATCTGATTTTCTCGACCGCCAAGGACCAACAGATTTGCGCATGGTATGCGCACAACGGCGAGCGTCTTGGAACATACCATGGCCATGTCGGTGCCATCTGGACTGTCGATGTCGATCCCACCTCGAGCCTCCTTGCTTCGGGCTCCGCCGACAATACAATCCGCCTCTGGGACGTCAAGACTGGCAAGTGCTTGAAAACATGGGATTTCCCAACGGCCGTCAAGCGCGTCGAGTTCAACGAGGATGGCACCAAGCTGCTGGGTGTGACAGAAAAACGCATGGGACACTTGGGCACGATCGTCGTGCTAGACATCAAGCTCGACGTCAATGCCGAGCAAAGTGATGAAAAGTCCCTGACGATCGTTTGCGACGAGAGCAAGGCTACTGTTGCCGGGTGGAGTTACTTCAGCAAGTACATCATCGCTGGCCACGAGGACGGCTCCATCTCACAATACGACGCGAAAACCGGCGACTTGCTCTACAATTTCCCCATTCACGAGCTTAATATGCCCGTGGTGGATCTTCAGTGGTCGCAGGACCGGACATACTTTATTACCGCCTCCAAAGATAAGACAGCCAGGGTATGTTTTTATCGGTACCCGCTGTCGAACCTGCAATGTTTGCTAACAAACGCCCTCTCTAGCTCATCTCCGCAAAGGATCTCTCAGTACTGAAGACCTACGTCGCCGATACCCCTCTCAACAGCGCTGCCATGACCTACAAGAAGGACTTCGTCATCCTAGGTGGCGGACAGGCCGCCATGGACGTCACAACGACCTCGGCGAGACAGGGTAAATTCGAGGCACGTTTTTACCACAAGATCTTCGAGGATGAGATAGGCCGCGTCCGTGGCCATTTCGGCCCCCTCAACACCGTGGCGGCTGACCCTACAGGAAAAGGGTACTGCAGCGGTGGTGAGGACGGCTACGTCCGCGTCCACCAGTTCGACAAGGGCTATTTTGACTTCCTGTATGAGGTTGAGCGGGAACGTCAAAACAAGTTAGGTTCTTGAGTGCTTCATGCAACTGCGAAATAGTTGGTTTGGGCATTTTCCGGCGTTAATGGACAAATCTCGGGGCGGTTACAGCGTGCAGGGAAAGGTTTACTCTCTAGGAAACTGGTCTTCAGAGGTAACAAATCGTAGCTTGTGTATTCAAGCATGTACTAGCTTTTGCGATCCGGTTTCACAAGTTGGCAAAAATCAGTGCTCATACGGAGTACGAACAGGAGCTTTACAAAAAGGTCTGAAAAGGAAGGATTGCATCGAAGCTGGGCGTGTGTAAAAGGTCTACAGACAGCTAGACGAAACCTAAACTGGTTCTGTCCCAGGTGTGTTTATCGGCTTTGCTGCCCTGTTGCTCCCGCTAACAGTCCTTAAAACGCCGCGGAAATCTAAACCCTTTGATATCACCATGACCCTGCTTTCCGTGCTTTCCGTGGCTGCTGCTCCAGACCCAAATAACATATACATACACGCCGGACCAGATACCATGACGCCTGCCATACCACCCAAACGAGGGCCCATCCTCATTTCTTCTTGCCTTTGCCCTTGGCCTTGGAGGGCGCGGCTGCAGAGTGTGTGGATGCCACGCTCGAGGCCCGGGATGGGGACGTCGAGTTGGCCTTGCTCGCCGTAGCCGACTTCAAGTTGTCCAGGGCTTTGTTCTGTGCAACAGGTTAGCTGGTGTACCCAATAAAACGGAGACGGTGCACCGTACCTTCACCCCGTTGGCTTTGGACTTCTTTTTGGCCGGCGCCATGCCTAAGATGCTGTCCTCATCGTTCTCGTCATCGTCAATTTCCCTCTTCAGCTTTCCATTCACGCCATTGGGCTTCGTGGTGTTAACATCTTCAAACTCCTTCACTACTGTGGTGAGGAGAGTGTTGCAACGACGGCTGATTTCCGTCGGAGTCCTGCTCAGGAAGAACCAATCGAAGCGGAAGAGCGGACTCTCACGGATTTCGTCTCGAATCCTTTCGTAGATGCCTTCGGAGTCAACTCCAAATTTGTCCAGTAGCACAAGGAGGAACCTGTCTTCCTCTTCCGTGTACACCTTCTTGTTGGTGGTTGACACCGAGTAGTTGATCTTGAGCTGCTGGAGAGGAACCCGGTACTGGCCCATCTTCTTGCGGAGCATCTTCCGCTGGTGCTCGATCTTACGCATCCGGTCTTCGCCATCCTCGATGATCTTGATATACTTTGGATAATCGGTGATCTCCGTGTACCGTTGCCAGAACACTTTGGCATAGGCCTTTACTTCTTGCGGGGTTTTGCTGTCAACCTCCGTCGCGATGTCCTCGTAGGCAGTCCGACCGTAACGTCCGGACCCGTTGATGAATTGTTGGAAATCTCTACGGTTCCAATCTCCGAAGCCAAGCTGCGCCAACTTCTCCTTCTCCTCTTTCTCTTCCTCGGTCAGTGGCGTAGCGTTATCGATCTCTTGTTGGTCAAGAGCTCTCTCTGCTTCACGCTCGGATAAGTTCTCCTCATCACCGTCTGGAAGCGGCACTTTGTACCCAATCTCCTTGCGGTAGTAGGCTGTCTCCCGATCCTGAAGATCCCTCAGTCTGGGCGGGTAAAATTGATAATCATGAACGGGAATCTGCCTCGGGGCACGGGGGGCTTTCGGCTTCGTGTCCGCGGCCCGCCCGCCAGTATGCAAGGCCTGTTTGTAATACTTGTCGATAGAGTAGATTTGCTCCTTGCGCTCTCGCTTGGCCGGGTTGATCCAGTTGATGCCGATGTCTTTTTTGCGAGCCGCAAAATCCTCCCCGTTCCATTCGTACGCTGATTCCGATGTGAACTTCTGGAGGTCATCTAAGCCGAGCTTCTCATACTTGGCATTTAACTCTTTAGTGCGGTTCTCGCCAGCATGGAGGATCTTATCGATATCATCGTCATCAAGGTCAAGGCCCTTCTCAGCAAGCGCGCCAAATGCCCCCTTTGTTTGGAAAACCCTCTCAGCACCATGTTGAATCATCGACAGAAGCTCATCCTTGTTTGCAGCAGCTTTGGCGGCAATCTGCGCACGACCTTGTTGGATAACGAGTTGGTCGAGGCGTAGCTTCTGAGCAGCTCGCTCTAGTACCTTCTCCTCGATGGCATTATCAGTGACAAACCGGTAGACGACAACCTGCTTAGTCTGGCCGATACGATGGGCGCGGTCCATGGCCTGCAAGTCGGCCTGAGGGTTCCAATCACTGTCGTAGAGGATGACGATATCGGCGGTTGTAAGATTGATACCTAGGCCACCAGCTCTTGTCGTGAGGAGGAAGACAAACCTATCCGATCCTGGCTTATTGTACTCATCGATGGCAGCGATTCGATCTTCGTGGGCAGTGCCTCCGTCGATGCGACAGTACTTATACTGACGGAAAACGCAGTAGTCCTCTAGGATATCCAACAGACGGCTCATCTGAGAGAAGATGAGAACGCGGCTACCTTGACTCTGAAGTCGCTTCAGTAGCTTATCCAGTACCAGCATCTTTCCGGCGTTGTAAACAAGATGCTCATCTGTGGTATACGGGGGACCAGGTTCAGCGCCTTCGAAAAGATAGGGGTGGTTGCAGCATTTCCGAAGTTGCATGACAATGTTGAGAAGGCGAGTCTTGGATTCCCGCTTTCCGCCAGCACCGTTGACAGCGTCGATATCTTTTTCCAGGATCTTTTGATACCACTTGACCTGCATCTCTGACATGCCAATGTAGACATTGACCTCCTTTTTGGGAAGGAGACTTTTTTCCACATCGGCTTTCACACGACGAAGAAGGAAAGGTCTCAAGACACGATGCAACTGTTGCACAACTTTGTCTTGGTCTCGATCTTGTCCCGAAAACCACGAGTCAAATGCTTCCGAGTCGCCAAAAACGTCGGGCAGAAGGAAGTTGAGCAGGGCCCAAAGTTCATGCAGGTTGTTCTGAAGAGGTGTTCCGGTAATAAGGAGACGGTTTCTCGAATTGAACATTCGAATGACCTGGGCTAGCGATGATTCCTCGTTCTTGATACGGTGGGCTTCGTCAATAATGATATACTCCCAGGCAAACTTCCGTAAATGGGCCTTTTCCCGGAGGATCATTTCGTAGCTGGTAATACAGACATCAAAATTCTCGTCGACGAGTCGGTCGTTGATCAACTGGTGCCGCTCCTCTTTGGCGCCCTGCAAGACTAGGACATTTACCTCGGGCGTCCACCTTGCAAATTCTCGCTTCCAGTTGTCCAGTGTTGATTTGGGCACCGTGATCAAGTGCGGACCGGTGATTCCCATGATGTGACGCAAGTACCCCAAGAAGGAGATTGTTTGGAGGGTTTTTCCAAGACCCATTTCGTCGGCAAGAATGCCGGAAATTCCATTCTCGTGTAGAGATATCAACCAGTTCAGGCCAGCAACCTGGTAGTCTCTCATGGTTCCCTGGATGAAGGACGGCGATTCGCGAAAAACGGTCTCTGCTGAGCCGCCGTGCTTTTCGTCCTTGAGCAGCTCGGCATCCTCTTCGGCCTCGGTGCGGCGACGTCTATCGCTAGTAGCGCCACCCTGACGTCCGGCGGCCTTCTTCGCCTTGGCAGCCTCTGCATTTTGCCGATCGATCTCTTCCATGACTTCGCGGATTTTGGGGTTCGGGTTCGTTTCGATGAAATGGCGAAACAAGTCGGTGAGACCAAGAAGGTACCGGAATCGGCGGAGAGTATCATCTTCCTGTAAAACAATCAAAATTCGATTCCTCCACGATTGCGAGAGTACTAGGGCTAGCTACCTTTGATTCGCCTAGTCTGTCGTGCTTCTTCCCAAAGATGCTCCGTCGCAGCTGATTGGCTTCCGAGCGCCTTTTGCGACCATCGGCAGGAATATCTCCGGCCACGCTGCTAGCTGTGGTGTTCGGATTCGTGTCCGAATCGGTGTAGTCAGGTGTCTCGTCAACCTCCTTGAAAATGTCAGCAAGGAGCGGCGTTGTGGGTCGCCGCAGAAAAAGGACTTCTGAAGGGCAGATTTGGGTTATCATACCATGTCGTCGGCAGGGTGGTTGCTCTGCTCCGGCGCGTCGGCCATTGACACGTCGGTGTCGTTGCCATCGCGGCGTGAACGGGGTGCCATAGCGGGAGAGTAGGTTTGCGGCCGCCTTTTCTCCAGCCTCGGCGGCACTTAAACGCGACTGAGACGCGCTCGCGCGTGTCTTTGCAGTGAATTATGAGCGCAAGAGCCTTTCGGAATGACCCCTTAGAATTCGCTGATGACTGCAGTATTTTATGGCTGGTGGAGAGGCGCGGATGGGAAGGTTTCTGCAGAAGTTGTTGTCGAGAAGGGTAGGGCGCCGTGCGGGTGGGAATTTCTCGAGGTCGAAGGTGCTACAAACCGCGTTAGGTTTGGAATGGCCAATCAGAGGGCTTGAAGATAGCAAAGACCTGGCGATAGGCCCCACCACCATCCCTCGAGCAAGATCCAACCTTGAAAGGACGTTAGCATGAAACCTCGAGCAAGCCCTTAAAGGGGACCAGCAGCAGCAAATCCCTTAAATTAAACAATAGGAGAAACTAGACGCTGACATCCCATATTCATTCCTGAAAATCCTAACTGTTTTGATACTAGGCTATGATCAGAACTTACTGCTCCAGTGTAACTGGAGACGTTCCATGCTAACCACCCTAAGGATATGAATGCCACAAGGCCTTGAAGCTCACCAAACTGCAGAATAAAGAACAATGCTTAAATATTTAGGCCGACTGGCAGAAAAATCCGGTCGTTTCACGGCCAATTATCACAGGGAGCCGATTACGAGGGAGCTGGGAGCGAATCTCTCATATAAGCCTGGACATGTATTTTGAACTCTTGGATATGCGGCCCCCTTCGATTGTTGATGGCTTTCGGATTAGGCCGCGCCATCACAGGGGTTACACTGACTGGCCCCTATGTTTCCTGCTCTGGAGACCCGCTCATCAAAATGCCAGCGTGTTTTACTCTTCACGTCTTTCTTTTCCTTCCTCTGCTGCCCAGGTCGCTTGCTCAGGGGGTTGCGAAGAGCCGGGCACGGCCCGCCTTGCGATCCGCGAATTGGTGGGGGCCGAGAGCCCCACTAGCTGGATGACGGAGAGGCTTTGAGGGCTTTCCACCAATTCCAAACCCTCGGATTCCTGTACAACTCATCGCTCGACCGGGACAACACTGCTACCCAACCCCAACCACAGTAGCCTTGCTCCTGCCCGCGCGCCTGACTTCAAATATAATAGCTGGCTCGCTCCTCCCATCTGTTCGACTGGTGGGAGCTGTAAGCGGCCCCAAAGGGTTTCCTAGACCCCTGCGAACCGAGCATCGGCTCCACTGTTGACTGCAACAGAGCTTCGCGCCGACTCCACCCTCTGACTATTCTCTTCCGTCAAAACCCCTCACGAGTACTCCTTACCGCCTAGAAAACCTGTAGGGCTTGATCCCTACGATTTTGCTGCCACAGCTGCTTCAACGTTCGCGAGTCTATTCAGACGACTCCAGAAGTCGCGACCGGGATTCCTCTCTCACAGGACGTTCGACGCCACGCGACCCTTCCCAACAAGATGAGCGGCGAGCCCGAGTTGCTCGATGCCTTTAAAACGGCAGCTCTTTCAGTCACGAAGCTCTATAAAATATCTGCGTCCACCCAGGCCAAATCGCGCGCAGATGGCTACCATGACTGTCTGGAGGATCTCATATCTTTCTTGGACAAGGAAGGTTTGGGCACGGCGGATGGTGAGGGATCAAGAATTCGGAGATGGGCCATGGAGAGGATGGAAGGGCGCGATGCTATATCACAAACACTAGAGAGTGAGGATGAGGTAGATAAGCCGGATGTCCAATCACCACAGACGCACCGGGCAAGCAGCGCGCCGCAGCCCACCACAACGATACGGACTGAGATCCAGATGAAAGACCCAGACCCTCCGAATATCCCACGGATCACGCAGAGCAGTCCGGAAGTGGAGGAGCCTGAGATAGTCGTGCCATCCCAAGAAACCTTTACGTTTCAGTCCCCGTTGCCCTACCCTCAGGAGGCGTATATGAATCTTGCAAACCTCGATCTTTCCGACTCGCAGATTCAAACCCCGTCAAACCGGCCGGCCCCAGCTGTGACCACGCCCCGAAACATGCGGAACCGAAACGTGCGAACAGGGAACCGTACCTCTCTGGGACGCGGAGCCGGTCAAAAACGAAAAGTCAACCTGGCTGAGATTTTTGACCTCGGCAGCTTAGGTAACGGAAAGGATGTTTTTGGAAGCGGTGGAGGGAAAAGAAGCCGACTTGGCTGACGACGCCATCGGAAACGGCACGATAAGATCATTTTGAACTTGTTGGCCGTTGTTTGGTTATTTGGGGCATCATTACCGTTATCATTCCGAGGGCACACTTGTGCCCTCCACGCATTGCATTGCACGAGAAGCACGGCCGGGGCGGTCACGTTAGACGGGCATATCGGGCGTTCACTTATACCACGAACTGATCTCTCTTTGTATGTAAGGGCAGGGCAACGGAGCTCGAACGAGTCTTCTAGCTCTTGGCCGAAGGTTGGGCCAAGATCGAACCGTTCTTTGAGCGGTAGGCTTGGATTCTGGAGATACCACGCAGGCTTGGACATGAACATACGTTGAAGAGAGCGAAACAATACACTCAACCGCATCGCCTGCATTATGACTTTCCGCTGTGGACTTTGGTGTGTTCGAAGGGATGTTATAGTTAATGTGCTCTGGGTCACGTGTCAATCTCACGTTGAGTCGAAGGCGGTCGCAGAACTGGGCAACTTCCAAGTTTTTGGCGAGCCCCCCCCAATGATAAAAGCTGAGAGCGGCAAGAAAGTTGCCGTTGCCGTGAGCTTCACGGTTCTTCTATCCCATGCATGGTAAGGATCAAATGTGTGTACTTGCCTGAAATCACAGCTGGACTCAACTTCAGAAACAATTGCCGCGCACAAGTCGTCCTGCCTGCTCCTGCTGCCTTATATTCTTGTCTTTTCGAGTTAACTGATCTGTACTCCGTGTCCATCCACCTTCACCGATACTTACTCTGATGACACTTGCGGAACCCCCGCCCCAAACTCTCACTATGCCAGGTTATGATAATGACGAAAGCTCTTCACAGCCCCTCCTCGGTTTCAACATCATCAGCAACACCACCAACCAAAATGAAAGCGCCATCGCCTCGGGATACGTACGTAAAAGACGCCAGGTCCGCGCCCTCTTGTCGACTAATGCAAAGCACTACACGGTCATGGGGCTCGTGGCCCTAGATGTAGGCGCCATCCTGGCTGACCTTTTTGTCGCCCTCGTGGCGTGTGATCTGCATCTCGAAGACGAGGAATGGGTAGGCCGGACGCGTGAAGGGCTGCATATCGTTGCGCTGGTGTTCAGCTCGCTGTTTCTGGCGGAGTTGTTGCTGACGGTGTGGGCATTTGGTCGACGGTATGTCTCTGGGGGCTTTTTGTTTCTGCTGAGGATGGGTCCTAACTTAGGTTGGTGGTTGGTGTCAGGTTTTTCGATGACTGGTTTCACTGCTTCGATGGCTTCATTATTGTGGCCAGCTTTGTCATCGATGTGATCACGCACGGCATTGTGGAGGAAATCGGCTCCATGATTATCATCTTACGGCTGTGGCGCTTTGTCAAGATCGTCGAGGAGCTGGGCCTCGGGGCGTCTGAGAGGATGGAGGAGGTCGAGGCCCGGGTAGCCGACTTAGAACGTCAGAACCTAGAACTCAAATCTGAGATTGAGACGATGAGGGATGGGGCATGGGGGGGCTGATAGGAGGTGTTATGTTACGGTTTCTTTATTTTCTTCTCATCCCGAGCATGCTACATGCCATTGTTGGAGAGTTGATCAATACGCAAACATGTCACCTCCCATCCCTTGGCCCATCGGTTAGACCTCAAAAAGTATTATAAACGTATGCAGCAGCTCGTATTTTCGGTCTTGGACAATATGGAACTATGCACTATTTCTCGTGTACTGTACGAGAAACAAAAGTAAAGACAAAGACTGCTATTGTCGCACCTGGAACACCACACTTTGGAGGCGCAATCGTGACCGGAGGATGTGGGTACTTTTGTTGGCGATCGCTGGGGGTTCACGGGCTGCAGCCCGGCCGATCACCAATGAGAAAGCACGCAGGGGGTGGCCTTGATGGACCTGTCCGAGCGACGCGTCGCTGTGGCTTGCCAACACACCCAAGATGGTCGACAGCACGACAGCCATGGATCATAACCATGTGGCGTCCTCAGTGCGTTTTTGCGTTCATTGTCACGGTGATGGGAGGGGAGAAGCGGGAATAGTGGTGGAGGTCAACCCGTTTTGAGCGGGACTTCGCATCCACTCGGCCCCTTGATGGGAAGTGGGCCGGGAGCATTGGCGGAACATCGTGTTTTCCGCCATGGTGTTAGGTAGGCGCATCTCACAGAAGCCCAACATATTGTCGCGTTGGCCATCGCGATCAACACGCAGATACCTCCGCTGGAAGGACCCAAACCCACCACCCCTCACCATAAGGGCGCTCTTGGGCTGGTCATCACAGCGGCCAGCTGAAAGAGGGGAGACCAGGGTAGCTCTTGCCCCAGGAAAATGCGACCCCGGACGTGGAGCGTCGACCGACGCCTCCTCCTCGGCTTCCAAATTACATTTGTTCCTAGCGTCTTTTAATATTTCCACTTCCCCATTCTCCAACCCGGCACTCTCTTCTTCCTCCATTCTCTCTCCAGTTGTTGCTGTGGTGTTCGTTGCCCCGTCAAGAGCTTTGCATTCCAGCAAGCGGACCTCCAACTGTCTCTCGTTCCACCTTCTCGTCACTCATTGCTTTACTCAAGAGGCATAAATAATAAAGCCCAGAGCCCTCCCTCGTTCTCAACTCCTCCTCAACCACTCTCTCCAACCGTCAAAATGAAGGCTTTCTTCCTCCCCATCGCCATCTGGGCCGCGACTGTCATGGCCCAGGACAAGTCGTGCGCTGCCAATTACATTGTTGAGGCATGCTTGGGCACCGAGAACGGCAAGCTGGCCAGCTGCGGCGCCAATGACTATGTCTGCCGCTGCAACGGCTTCGTTAACGTTCTGACGTACGTTTACACATGTCTCCCTACGTATGCCGCAAGACGATACTGACAATTATGTGTCTAGTTGCTTCAACAACTGCCCCAACGATCCCCGCAAGTGTTAGTTTTTTCTCATCCGGAAACACTTGAAAAGAAAAGTATTGTGCTAACACAGCTTCCAGACAACTACGAAGGTCAAAAGCAAATCTTCTGCGGCTACGCCTCGCAATTCCCCTCCACGACCGCCAAGGCCGCAACCGCGACTGGTGCCGCCAGCTCCGCCGAGACCACCAAGGCCGACGATGCTGCGAAGGCCTCGGGCAGCAGCTCTGCTACCACGACGGGTGGCGCCGCTTCCACCACCAACAATGCCGCTGCGGATCTCGCCATGAACGCAGGGAGTGTGCTGGCTGTTGTCGCGGGGGTTGTCGCTGCTGTTCTCTAAGCGGCATGGCTCATGATCCGGGTTGGATAAGTAACGGAGTTCAAGGGGTTGTTGTCAGGACCGCATGATAGGGGGTTTGAAACTCGTGGTTGCCATCCGGGTTTTTAGTGGGGCCCGGTTCCGGTCTCCGGGCCGGCTTTGTCTTACGGGCTGGGTTTGGATTACAGGAGGGGTAATGTTTTGGTGGTCCTTCGTGACCTGCTTTTAATCTTAATGTGGAGCTAGTCTTTTGACCAGGAGATACCTAATGATTATGCTTGTGGATGGTGCAATATGGGCTAACACTCAAAGACTGAAGACTTGACTCACTCGCTGAATACAGTATATGAAGTTGAGGCTTTCCCTAGGCTTAGAAAAAAAAAGGAACGTCAGTGGTAATGCCTACGGCGTCAAGCGGCTCATTTGTTGTCAACGACAAGTTTCGGCTAAACATATCATCATTTTTCTGCCTCGGGGGTTGGATTTACTTCATTTCTTGGTAATGGAATAGTGCACCTGTCTGTCCCTGTCTACGAAATTCTTAGTTATCCTACAGTTGTGCGGTCGGTTTACGTTGCCCATTTAGATGTGGTCATGTCTTGGTGTGGACTGGATAGACTGAGGTGGTGTGCAATGAGCATCCGGACGGGAAGTTGTGTTGATTGTGGTGATACTACTTAAAGAAGGAGCGATGGGTTTCATCAGGTTGTTTTTATGAAAGCACCCGGGGCTTCGGCCTTGTGACTCAGGAATGAGAAATGACATGATTGCATGGTGGTGCGAGAGTGGTTCTCGATACAATAAGGATCCACGCCGAGAATTCTGGTCATAGTTGGATTAGAAATGCGGCGATTTTCTTGATAGGAGGATATAGATTACCTTGTGCCCCTGCTGGGTTGGCAGGAAAATGCCATAGCGGACATGTTCTGGTGGACGGCTGGTTCTTCTACACGGGAGCAGACTTGTTCCGACTGTTTAGCTAAAGGTGAGGACTGTGGCCCAGCCGAGGTAAGACATCATAGTCTGAGTTGTAGGGTCACCAATGTGTATATGATGCGAGATGGTCGCTGAAGTTTTAAAGACCACAGACATTGAGCCTACTCATCAAGACAGCAAATCCTGATCTTCCCGAGGTGTACGAATACCCCAATGAAGGATCCGGACAAATTTGTTATGAAGGAGGTATATCAGCGTTTATATCGTACCAAGTACCAAAGCTCGGCGAATGTAGCTCGGCTCAGTTTCCTCTACGGCCCCCAGTACTCATCAGGGTAATCTTTTGTTTCTTCTTTTTTTTACTACCTCCGCCCGCACTTCCACCACCAGTCCCACTGCCTCCCGCTGGCTCGATACCGAGCGTCTCCATCTGCATTGCAATCTCCGTAGCCCCAAGCGTCTCAAGAACATCGTTGTCTTTAAGCCACCCATCATCAACACTGACAGGAGGCCGGCTGGGTCCCGATTCAGGTGACACGGCAATCGCGGGAGTGCCCCACACCGTCCTACGCCCAGACGGACTGGTGCTCACCTCAGCGAGATGACCGAACCCGAGCCGTGGGTTGGGTGGGGTGGCACTCTCGGTCCCAAGCGGCACGAAGTCATTGATATCGAGCGGTTTATCCTCGGGGATCGTGTTTCCAAAACGGACTGTAACCTCCTCATCGGCAAGACCGTAGTTGCGCCTTGCCCCACGTAAAGCAGCCGCCTCTAGCCGCTCGGCCTGCTGACGTTCCCGGTCCTCCTGTGCTATCTTGTCGGCATTCCTCTTCCGCCGCCTAGCGATCTCGTCGGCGAATGTACCTAGGATCTCGGCCGGAACGATATCTGTCCAATCGCACTCGAGGAAGCTGATGAGACACCCGAACGGCAGATGACCGAGATACCTCGCTCGCCTTCGCAGTGTGTCGTCCACTACGTTCCCAGTAGAGATATGCTCAACCCTCGGCAGTAGCGTCGAGGGGAACTCTGAAAACCCACCGTATGTGGTTTTGAGGATACGAATGTCCAACGGCGAGAGGTAGAGATGAGGGGCAGAGGTGTAAAAGTAAAAATCCGCCTCGGCAGGTTTGGCTTTGGCCAGTCCAACGTGTGACGAAACCGCTAGTTCAGCATCCCCTAGCCCCTTCATCTTTTCTTTTGTGGCTTTTACTGCCCTAATCGCCTTCTGCGTCCATTCGTTGTCCTCGTGGAAAAGAAGCTCGTCCTCTTTCTCCTGCCGGAGAAGATCCTCAACCTCCCGGTCAAACTCCCCCGCCATGTAATCACCAGTACCCTTCATGATGCGCGCGTAATCCAACACGTTTGCAGCAAAATGCCAGGGAACATCGTCAATGGAGGCGAGTACTTCAGCGCCCCCTTCCCTCGGCAGCGCAAGTGTGCCCTTTGCATTTCGCATCATGAGACGCAGGATAACATCATCGCCTGGCCGGGGGAGAGGGCTTTCCTGGCCAGCATAGAACCTCACCGGCTTGACCTCTAGGATATACACAGCGTCTTCACAGATTGGGCATTTTCTCCACCGGTTCTGCTTCTTCTCCCCTTCAGCCACTACGCTCGAGCTCATGAACCGCATCAAACAAGGGAGACAAAAGATGTGTCCACACTTTGCCATGCGCGGTGCCACGGGCTCTGAGAGGCAGATCGGGCACGAAGTCTGCTGCGATTCCGCAGATGCGATAATTTGAAGCACGTCGGACCACTCCAAATGTTCGTCGGCGTCGGCGGCCTGAGAGACATAGTCGCCAGTCGGGGATACAACGAAGCGGTAGTTTGCATGGACGTAACGGGCCTTGTCGATAGCATGGTGACCAGACCCGAGGCCCCAGGTCGGGTTCCGCCTGTAGGAACGCGAGGATAGCGCATGGTGGCTATCGTAGTAGGGGCGGGAAGGTAGAGCATAGTTCAGAAGATGCGTTATAGAAGTCTGGCCTCGGCGGCTTGACGCATTCCGTACGGCCCGTATCTCGGCCATGGCATCGTCGTCGTCCAGTACGGCGGAATCTCGCATCGGGCCTGCCCGTCTCTGATTGCGGTGCTGCTTCCTGACGCCCTGACCTTTTCGCGGATTTGCTTGCGTGTTCGACGTGTTCGGACCAGGGCGGCGGTTGGAGTCGAAGACTGCAGCCGCGATAGATGCCTGCGGGGCAACTTGTGCGTGGTTCGCCGCTGCCGGAGCCGAGGAGGACTTTATCGGGATTGAGGGCGTCGAGCTCATGGTCAGGTTTTTGACACGGTCAAGCGTCGCGTTGCGCCGCTGCTCATTGGCACGACCCTTCGTGTCGCAGCAGCTTGTAGTTGACCGCACTGCACATTCACAATGTGGCCGTCAGTTCTCGCGCCTTACTGAAGGTGCATGAGTGGGGGAACCAATCCTAGACCTTCTGGCTTGGCAGTCGGTCTGACGCAACTGCGACACCAGTGAAGGCAGCAAAGCCACAACTGTCTGCGTTGTTCAATGAAAGCTTTAATGCGATTCTGTAGGTGTAGTACAGACTCGCAAACATGACAAGAAGATTGGGAGATGACGTCTGATGGGAAGGGGTCCAATTCCGGACCCCAGAAGGTTGGTGGAGGAACAACCAATTCGCGGGGCAAAGCTCGGAAGCTCGCGGGTAAGGAGCGTGCCACTCACGTTTCCAGTCAGCTGATCGACTTGGTGTAGCAGACCCAAACATCCAGACTCGCCGGTGTCTCAAACGTAAATGTCGTTTTTGTGGTTTGATGAAGTCTTTTCCGCTCTGACATCCTTGAACCAGGAAGATTGGCTGCAAGCTTGTTTTATATGGCTCGACATCAAATGTGAGCAGTTCGGAGTAGACAGCTCGGATGATTGATGCTCAGCCTGGTCCCGAGCAAACCACGAACCTGCTCAAATACAGCTCGAAGCTGGGTTCTTGGGCATAACCAAGAGTCTCTCGAGGCAGGGAATATGATGCAGAACTCGCGATACCACGAAAACAGCGCCCACTACAAACCCTTCACAGATTGTCCAGGCCTCTCCCCAAATCACTCAAGACGAAACAATGGTATGTGCGATTGTAGAATGACAATTAACCATGTTGAGAGCCCAAGTTCCAATAAGTCCGGAACCCCAGCAGCATCATGCATCAAAACATTAGCAGCATAGAAACCCACAGCAAGGTCCTGCCGCATAGGTAAGGTAAGGTACCAAACAACCCGCGAACAATCAAGACAACGGCCACCCGCCTCCCACTCCTGCATCTCACTTCCATACCGCCAAACTTCTTCCGAACCGACCGCCCTCCAAACCGCACCGGCCCCAAATTAATATGTAACGATTAACACAATGCCGTCGACAGGCGTCTTGCGAGTACGCCATGCGAATGGGAACGCGATACCTATGATACATTAATGCCCAGCCAAAGAAAGAGAGCACCTGCAGACAGACATCGAACCTGAGGCAAAGGGGAATCATGCGAAGCCACCAGAGAGTTTGAACAGAAAAACCGAGTATTAGCCCACCCAGTAAAGAGAACGCATTGCAAGATGTCGTAGATACTTGAGTAGCTTACTTGCGATCTCCGCTAACCTTGTGTTTCAGCTTGCTGAGAATGGCGCTGAGCCTGTTGCGCTTCTTCTTCTCCACAGTGGCTGCGGCATCAGACGGCTTGGTGGGCTCGGCAGTCTCTGTGGTAGTGGGGGTAGCCGCCGTTGCGGGAGCTGTGGGAACATGCGCCTCGGACGCCACAACCTTCGCGCCGTTCGTCTCCCCATTTGTCTCCACTGCCCGGATGGTAGGCTTGATCTCTTCAACGGCGGCGGGCTCAGGGGTCTTTTCAACCTTAGGCTCCCCGACCTTGGGTTCTTCTACCTCGGCCGAAGCGCCCTCGCCTGCAGGCTTAACCTCCTCAACCTTCTTTAGGAGCTCGGCCTCTACCTCCTTCTTCTCTTCGATGGCAACAGCGTTTGCGGCAGCCTCAGGGCTTTCACCCGATGCTGCAATTGACTGCTTGACCGGGGTGGGTGCTTCCGCAGCCGCCTCGACCGCAGGCGGCTTGGCTTCTTCAGGCACTGCGGCAACGGCGGCCACGGTCTCCTGTAGAGATACTGGTAAGACCTCCTTGGCCGCCTCGGGGAGCTTGGCAGCCGCCTCTGTAGCAGCGGCGGCGGAGTCCTTAACGCCAACAGCAGCCGCGACAGCCGCACCAAAAACGGCCGCACCGGCCGTCGCGGCAGCGGCAGCGACTGTCTCTGTAAGAGTCTTGTCACCCTCCCTCTTCTGGGTGCCCTTGCCAGCGGTTCCCTCAGCGGTGGAAGGCGCCTCAGGAACAATCTTGAGAAGCTCCTCCTCGACAATGGCCTTTTCTTTAACCTCTTCGCTGATGGCACTGGCCTCGGGATCAACCTTGGCCGCCTCTTGGCTCTTCTTGACAATCTCCGGCACCTTGGGCTCCTCGAGAGGGACCTGGCCAGCCAGAGCAGCCGTGGTCGACTGGGGAGTAACCGTGTTGATCGTTGCGTCACCGGCTCCAAGAATCGGCAAGCTGGACTCTGGGATCATGTTGCTACTGATGGGGGGCAATTGAGTCTCAAGACCGGGAATGCGATCGCTTTTCTCATACGACTCCTTGTCCAGGGTGACGTTGTCAGTGACGCTACCCGTTGTGACGTCCTTGGGGATCTTCTCGCCAGGGGCCAGCTTAATGGGGTTGAGTGCACCCTCTGTAGCTGGCAGAGGATTGACCTTGACCTCTTTCTTGAGGTCAGAGGCAGCATTACTCCCCGGGAGACGGTCGCTCTTCTCGTATGAGTCTTTGTCAAGGGTGACGTTGTCGGTGATATTTCCGGTCGATATCTCGTCTGGAATCTTCTCGCCAGGTTCGAGTTTGATGGGGTTCAGCGCACCCCCGGCGGCAGGAAGAGGGTTCACCTTAACCTCCTTCTCGAGATCAGTCGCAACACTACTCCCTGGAAGCCGGTCACTCTGCCCATAGGATTCCTTGTCAAATGTGACATTGTCGGTGATCTTGCCAGTGGAGATCTCATCCGGAATCTTCTCTCCCGGCTCAAGCTTGATGGGGTTGAGTGCCCCATCGGCAGCGGGCAGGGGATTTATGCTGACTTCGCCGGCGGTCGCCGCCGCGGCGATGGTGGCAGCACCCGGAATGCGATCGCTCTGCTCATAGGACTCCTTATCCAACGTGACGTTGTCCTTGATGTCGCCAGCCTTGACCTCATCAGGAATATTCTCGCCCGGCGCAAGTTGAATGGGGTTGACGGCTCCTTCAGCAGCAGGAAGCGGGGATACCTTCAGCTCCTTGTCCAGCTCGGTAGCAGGTGTCTCGGGGTAGCCTCCCGGGGCAGTGACCTGGTTCTTGGTCTCCTCGATGGAGACAGCGCCAGCTAGCGCGACAGTAGTCGACTCAGGAGTCACCGTGTCGAGAAGCGCGGCAGTAGGTTCAGCGGCCTTGTCCTTAGCAGATTCGAGGGGGACAGCGCCGGCCAATTGAGCGGTTGTAGACTCCGGGGTGACGGTATTGAGGATCACAGCAGCCTCGTCTCTGGCAGATTCCAAAGGGACAGCACCGGCCAATTGAGCGGTAGTCGACTCGGGAGTGACGGTATTAAGAATCGCGGCGGCCGGGCCGGTGTCTTCTGGCTTGGACATGTCTTCGGGAAGAAGAAGATTGTTTAGGTTACCCTCGCTATCTTTTTCTTGCGGCGCGTCGGGATCGGTGAGCCACTCGTTATCGACAACAAACTGTAACAAGAGGAGGGAATGTCAGCGACGGCGCGGTGACGTGTAAATAAATACGACTCCAACAGGAAACGGTGAGGGGGGTTGGCGCTCAGACATGGCTTCAAGCCAACTCTAAAAAGGACACGGGGGAGGAGCTCACTGCAAGCCTGAGCAAGCTCCGAATACCCTGGTCCCTGTTGGCTGGCAGCAGTCAGACGGGTAGTTGCGGGGTCTGGTGGAGAGTATCCTGCCTCGCTTGTCCTCGCATACTTTTGCATATGGCCGCCACAGTCGTCACGCGACCCCGATATCGCGATCAAACTTGGGAAATAACATAGGAATGTACCAGGTAACCCCGCAAAGGCGGTAAAGGTTCACCAGTGCGAGACAACAGGTTAAACGCAACGGCCGTGATGCAGAGCACCAGTGCGTACCAGTACGAGGGGTGTGCAAAGTACTTGGCAGCCGATGCTTTCACTACGCCGACCATTGCAACATCTGGACCTCGGCGCAGATGGCTAACGTTACGGCTTGGCCACGGGACTCGGTGAATGGGGTCGGTTGGCCGCATCACCGCCTTTTGCAGCCTAGTCCCAGCCGCGCTGCTCGCACCTTCTTGCCCATTGGCTGGTCAGGCTGAGAAACGGAGAAGCAATTGGCCTTGCCGGTAGACCCCGCTGCTGTCAAGGAAGGGGCCAGAAGGAAACGGAGACAGATGATGGGGACTGGAATGTGAAGCAGGGTGTACCCCAAAGAAAACGAGCTGTTTACCGACCTTATAATGCACCTTTTTGGACCCGTCCGGGATTTTCACCGTCTTCTGAAAAACATCGCCAACCTTCTCGAGCTGTTCAGTCTTGGTCCAGTTGTCGAAAGTGCCCGTCACGTAAACCTCCTCTGCTTTGTGAGGCCTGCAATCGCCGAAAACTCCTCGTCAGCACTCCGCCTTGTCATGATGGTGCATCGCCCAGAAGGCTAAACGCAACCCCCGAGTCAGGCCCGGCTTGTCTCAGTCGTAACTCGACGAGCTCTCGGTGTGGCTGACCGGAGAAAAGGGGGAGAGTAGGAAGCCTACCAGGCTCCCATGAGGAATGCAGACTTACCACTTGAATGTGAACGTGGCCATCGCAGATGACTTTTTCGCTCTTCAGCTGCGCCTCGGGTGTCTCGAGGACTTGGTGGTGCTGGTGGATTATGCGTGAGGGGTAGGTAGCGCCTGGGTTATCGCGGCAGAGTTGGAGTTGGGGGATCCGCTGGGTCCGAGGTCGCTCCCACGGACGAAAAAAAAAGCTGTTTGCAAAGAGGGCAACACGCAAGGACAATGCCCGGAGTCTCAGGCGGATATCAATCGGATGATGCGTGGATGCTGAGGTGTCGGCAGAGCAGGCGAATGATGAAAAATTGAGAGAGAGGGGCTCCCTTATTCACGTGTATATGCTGGTAAAGATAGCTCCAGCAGCTTCTTCAAGCTTAGACTTTATCACGGGTTTGGTGAGGGGAAATCAAGGTGAAGGAGAGCAGCGCGACAAATGGGAGAGGCTGGTTGATAATCAGAAGACAACCTACAAGCGGGAAAGACTAGCCCCAATTGCGCACGCCAAGACTAGGGTAGATTCCGGCGGGTCCGTCGCTGGCGACCTCCTGCACAACCAACCCGTGAAAGATTATTAGCGTGGGACTTGATGGAGTGTTCAGCAGGTGTTTTTGGGGGGCATGTAAAACAACTGAAGGGCTGTTTGAACAGAGGTTAAGCTAAAATTCAGTCTCCAAACTACGAACCCCACGCTTCAATGTTCACGTCAAGGCCTTGAATCTCTCTAGTTATCATTGAAGCCCTTGATGGCTGGGGAAATGCTCCATGGATTCGCCGTGGAAGACTGCCTTTAAAGTGTCAAATTATAAAGTACCGCACGAACAATCTTTCAGGGGTAGAGCCGTGCTTATTCTTCAGCCGAGTTCCACGAACTCTATCAAACCCGCCATCTTTCAGTCCCAAAATCTTCAAAGAAGAGGGCATCGGACGTCATAGTCGAATCCGCAGCGCGTGAGGCGTGCATTGGCGCAACGCTGTCATCTGATGGCTTGCAGATTTCACGCGCAAGACTGCAGAATGGGGCAAGGGCGACTGTCGAACCCGTTCGCATCACCCGCAGATAAGGGCAGCCAATCGCTGTTTGCGGGCAGGGTGTAGGCTGTTGGTGCGGGGTTCACTGAGGTTTAGCACTTGCTACTGGCAGACGCCAGCAAGCCCGAGATGCGATGCGGCTGACATGCACAGGCCTTATCTTCACCTCAAGGAGCGAACACTCTTCGCCAATCACGGTCATCGCGAATAGATTCTCATTCCGCCTATCTAACGAGGCCAACATTCAACTCGTTTGGTATAAAAACAAGAGAACCCTAGATCCTATCGCCTCCACTTTCCACTCTCACCTTTAGCCCCAACCACCACCTTCCCCGGCAAAGGGCAGCCAGACAAAGACTGACACCGGTTTGACGTTCTAAAAGGGTTCGACAACAAGTTGAAAGGAACCACCGAATGATGCCCGAGACGAAGCAACCGGGTGGGTGATAATGCTCACCCCGTTTTTACCCTTCAAACGGGGCACGAGCCGGAAGAAGAGAACCCAGAGCAAGCCTGACAAATCTCCAAACTCCGTGTTTGACCTGGTGAGTAGAACACTCATACCGTCCTGGTAATCATAGGCGGTTCTAGGTAGCGAGGGTGTCGACAGCATCCGCGCTATCGTTTATGTCAGCCGACGCCTCCCAGCTGTCAATATGACCCGACTGTGTAGCACAACGCCTCATCTTTTTCACCTTGTTTCTTTATGTTACAATCTCCCTACCCTCACCATCCGAATTGCTCGCAGTGCAGTTCAACGCCCGGTCCATCGGTTTTGATGAGCCCCGCCGTTATGTCACGGACGACGTGCATCAAGCTGTTGGGGCCGCACGCTGCCACAAGGACCCGCTGGTTCGATGGTGTTGTGGTGATAGCGTTTCTGATGACAAACGCCAGATCAGGACGGCCAGTCTTGACGGGATGGAGACTCGCGCGCGAGATGGTCTGTGTCGTAATACCGCCGTCCTTATCGGACTCGAGGCTATGCTCTACCCTCGATTCGAGAATCTCCTTCTCGATGTCCTTCTCGGTGATGACTGCCCGCCGCGTTGACAACGGAAGTTGAGGGACACTTCCCTTCTCAGGGTCATCTGAAACTGGCGACAGTGGTGGTGATGGTCCGCCAAAGGACGATTGTGAGGTGCCGTCTTGCTGTCCGGGGGTGTGGGAAGGCGAAATTGGCGACTTTGTGACGTAAAGAGAAACATCAACGCTCGGTGAGTGAGCGTGTGTCTTCAATAATTCCAGCTGCTCCTTAAACCAGGAGAGATTTTCTGCGGGTCACCTGTCAGCGCCGAGGTAAAGATGCTGGCTTGGGGTCATGTTACTTACCGTGTTGCCTGACTGCCCAGATGAAGACAATATTTTTGTGAGTTTGGTCCTTCATCCTCTCGAGTACGTTCACAGCGAGCCCAAAGGTGAAAGTGGCACCTCCACCCCCAGCAATGAGGACAATCTTGTCGTACTCCATCGGGTCTGGGAAGGTACCGTACGGACCATCGATAGATGCTCTCACCTGAGCACCGGGATTCTCGGTAGCGTACCTGTGGAGGTCGCGGGTAAAGCCGTTGTGTGCCTTGACCGTGAACTCGACTGGTCCAGTCTTGTGGATAGTGAATGGGTGCGTCTCGAATTTGCGGATCGCAGGAATCCAGACGAAGCAGTGCTTACCGGCCTCGGCACGGGCGGGCACCTTTGCCATGATAATCTTGGTGCCTCCGTTAGGGAGAGGGTGAAGGGTTGCCTTGTTGTTGAAGCTGTAGTACAGGACACGGCCCGCTCGAATGAGACGATCCGAGAACCACAAAGTGGCGGTGAAGAGAGTGACAGTCAAGCCCTTTTCCCAGGCAGGCTGATGGAAGCCGATCGAGACGATGAGCGTGATAAAGCATGCAATATGAACGACGTAAAACGCCTCATACCGAACACGACGGAGGAAGGTCGCGGCAGCGACCGTTGTAAGGAGAGTGAAAGCTGCCAAAATTGCCGCCACCATATTCTTGTCAGAATACTTCGGCATCAGTTTTCCCGAAGCACCGAAGTAAGCCGTATACAGAGAGGCATGGAGGACGATGTAGATGAATACCGTGTATCCGGCGATGTGGTGAAGGCAGTTCAGCCTCTCGTACGAGTACGCCGTGATGAAGGCTAGGGGTGTGTTCTTCAGGGCAAGAAAGACAACGAATGCCAAATTGCCGAGTGCCATCCTATGAGCACGAAGTATTATCATCAGCTCCACTAGTGGCCTGCTTGCGTATGGAGACTGGAAACTCACCAAGCAAACCTAGACGCGAAATTCGTTGGGCTGCTCATATCCAAGTTGGTGAGCGAGACAGCCAGATTGATGACAACGAAGGTTGCCACGAGTAGTGCATGACCAGCCGACTTGAATCCAGGGACTTTGCGGACAAGCACCTTGCGCATGATCCTATGGTTGTGTGAGCCATGTTGCCGACTGGTGACCCGAAAACAGGTGCGGGACTGAACTTACCTAGAGCCTTTGACGAATGGTTGTCCCAACACCGGGGTCTTGCCCGAGTTCAGGGAACGCTCCACCCTGGTGCATAGCCAACGGGTCCAGTGAAACAGGACGAAGACGGCCATGAGACCGCAAAGTGAGGCAGCATAGATTTTTATCTGCTGCTCAGTAGCAAGCTTCCTCGCGGCGAAAATGGAAGCGTTGGCCGGATTGCTTGGACTGCTACTGCCCCCCCTATTGCCACCCCAGCCCCCGCTGTTTGTTGAGTTGCCAGTCGAGCCAGCCATGTTGGGGACTCTGGAAGAAAGAATAGAGCACGCTGGTTAAAGAGAAAGTGGATGAGAGAAGAGATGAGGCTCGAGGTGGAGAGACGCAGGACAAGATCTTGTATATGAAGAGTCGAGAACTTCTCGCCAAGAACGGAACTCTGGGGGTGTGGGAAGGACCAGGACGCCGAGAAGATCGCGGTCTAGACCATCGAGCAAAACAAGAAGAGTGATATCTAACACCTGGTATATATTTGCGATGTTACGAGCCACTCGTATCCTCGCATGGGGGGTGCGAGGAGGTACCAGATCTGTCGAGACATAGATGCCCGGGTGGGGATGGGGCAAGCAGGTCCAGGATAGATGAGGACAGGGCAGGAGCATCTGGCTTTCAGAATGAAAAGTTGATTGCTCCATCGTCACATGGAGGGCGCTCGCTATCCATGGTCATGGCTGCCACGGCACTTCAGGAGACCTCCCCGCCGACCCCCGGTCCCCATAGATAGCGTGGCAAGTTCCGACTGTGGTAGGTAGGCACAAGGATGTTGTGGTTGCCAGCCGATCTAGAAACGTCCCTGAGCGATGACACAACGGCGGTGCAACGGCCGTGCCGTAGGGACGGTTCTGCGGCCGCCCGACGCAGTGTTGGGCCTGGGACGCGTTGATGACTGACCGTGACAACCTCTTCGGTGGAAGCTGATATTGTTGCATTTCCTGACTGGGGCAGCCATTTGGTCAGCTTTACAAAGCGCCAGGGACGTGTGCCCAGCGTACAGACAAGAAGGCCGAGACGTGACCAAGGTGGGTCTAAGAGAAACAAAGGACCGCTCTTCGTTATTGGTAGAACGGTAGTATCTGTAATCTGGGTAAAGATGGGTAAACAGAAGCCGAGCAACAGTCTCCCGCCTGACCATGGAACCCAGGAACCCTCCCCTGTTGTAAGTAATATCTACCCCACAAACGCAGGCAATATCGACAAATTCGCGAGGAACTTTATATCAGGTTTTGATAGGGCCTGTCTAGTTGGTGGGGCTCCGGGGGAAATGCCCTCTGGGGCTGCTGCAGTGAGCCTGACAACACGACTACCGTAGCCGCATTCGTGCCGCCGCTGTCAGTTGAACTGGCGAGGCTTCCCGCCACGTGAAGCATCCGCGTGTGCAGGACTGCGTAGCCGAATCTCGCGTCCAACATCGCCAGCGCAGGCGGGATGCGGGGCGAGGACCACGAAGCAACGACCTACCTCCCTGGGACGCGGGGCCGACGTTTGACGTCCGTGAGTTTGATATCGTCATCTGCGCCTCAGACATGAAGCCCCAAAGCCCCGAAATAAGCATGCAATGAAATGTTTGGTTGATGAGGAGTGCAAATCATGACGCGGCATAATGTTTCCAGAACGGCAGATTAGCGCAGCACTTGGTAGGCATCGGGACGAGCGATAATATCGACACGTATATGCACCACGGCGGACGCTAGAGCACGACAACCAGATTTCAAGGCTATCGGGTGGTGAGTCCTGGTGCTGTGCTGCGCGCTAATTCTCGGTGATTTGATCGATCCAGGCTTGCGATATTTGGATATGCCCTCTTCGGCCGACGAGGGCCACCATCGGCGCCTTGGTTCACCGACAACCGTCCGCGGGCCAAGACAAGCAGCAAATCCTGCCAGCCACAGAACGGGGAATTCTCCGAGCGCTGCTAGCACCTGGAAACCAGCAGCGCGGGATAGTTACATCTTGGTTTCCTGAGAGGTGGACAAGCTGGTGTCATCGCTCTTGCCGAGCAGCCATCTCGATGCGGAGTGCCGACGGAGCGACGATCCAGGGATCGAAGGATCGGAAATGGAACGAGATGCGAGTGGAAGCGACGGAAGCACCCAAACGTAGCAGGTGCTAACTGCGGTGAGCAGGCCAGGGGATGACGAAAGGCCGTCTTGGGGAGTACAGAGCCGGCGCAGAGTCGTAAAACGGCGTCGGCAAGTGTTAGGGCTACCACGGCCAAGACATTGCAGGGAACGAAACGCGGTAGCGATGCAGCGCAAGGGGATGAGGTAACTGGCGAGGTACCGTTGCGCCGCGGTGGCCAGGGAGCTGATCGCAGCTGCCGTTCCCCGCGTTGAGGCAGGCGCTGTGATTGGGCTCATTGGGGTGCACCATCGTCCCGATTGGGCAAGTTCGCACCCATGCGCACCGAGTGCTTGTTTGTCCCAATTGGGCCGGGTTCTTTCCCACTGCGACTCTGAAACGCAACCTCGAAGGACCTACCTTCACAGCAACGCCCAGAAAACAGCAATTACCTGTGCAAGCCCTCAATCTGGGTCCTCTAGCTGTGATGAGAGGCCATTGGGCGCTCCTCAGTCGGCTCTTTCACCGCCTCGGAGGCAGATGATTTCCCATCGGCACTTGACCTGACTCAACTAATGGACGCCTTTTCGAATGGGGATCTTATGAGCGTCGATCCGGGGGGGAAAATCGACAGGAGGCATCATGGCCTTTTTTTTTTTGGTTCCTTCTTATTTCTCAACGGCAATGGGCGTCGGATGGTCGGAGCATAGCAAAACCGGCACGAATGACGACAGATAGCCTGCCCTCCACTTGGGCAACCCGCGGCCCAAGGACCGGTGACAGGAGGGCGGGCAGCGTGGTCGCGGGACGGGTTGGTGAGTGTCTACTGCCCACTTCCGCCCTTGACTTGCCTTGTCGACACCACCATCTCTCGTGCACGTCTCGGTTCGGACATTTGCCAAGAGGTCTGCCGTGGAACCTACCGTCCAAGCTTAATTCGACGGTGCCTGCCGCTTGCAACGATTGGCTGGACTGCTGCCCCTATTTTGATCAACTTACAATTTTGAGCACTTCACATTCCCCCTACAGTCAGAGGCGGCCCAGTCACCGACACGTGGGAAATCCACCACGATCTAGACCCTTCGTGACACGCTTGGAGACGGACCCAATGCCATGGCCACGATGGTGCGCCGGCCGGCTTGGGGATGTGTCTCCATCTCCAGATGGCCGTCGATGCAACACCTAAAGGGTCAGCTGTGGGGTGGGGCAAAACAGGATCAACGGTAGCAGCCCTCCGCGGACTAGTGTTCTCCGTGAATACTATCACTTCACCGGCATGTGGTCAGCCTGTCGCCCACTGCCCGATTATCAGCCCAGTACGAAGTAACAAGCCATGTCTTTGTTTCTCCGCTTTGCTGCGGAAAGTCTCTGACATGGACCACACTATGGCCGGCTCCATTGACCAATGGGCCTCGGTCGAGAAACACTGATCTAGCTGATGCGGCAAAGCGCGGGGATAGACGAACAAAGCACTTTTGGTTTCACATGATCTTTCTGTGTGCAAATAGCAGATAAGATTCTATTGGCAGTCTGACTGCGGGTTAATCCCCGAGACAGGGATGGACGAGCTGGTTACAATCTGCCAGGGTTGCGTTGCAATCAGCAGTTGGATCTACAAGGAGAAACAGGTTACATGCCACCTCAGAAAATACTCCCGGTAGGCACCTGGCAGGTTGTGCTTGGGTAGGTAGGGAGTCAAATGTATGAGCGAAGTCACTGTTCAACAAAATGGCTTGTTTAACAAGTCATGGTAAGGGTCACTTGCTGAAACTAGTGTCACCCACGAATCCGAATTCAACCGAATACCATTCTATTCCAATTTTCTATTAAACAATACTTGGGGCTAAGAGATCTGTGGATGGAGGATCTTGGGAGATTGACTCCCTGATCATAACGTTTCTTCAGAGAGTGACCTCGGATCCAAGGAGCGTCGACAAAGCAAAGCCGAAGAAGGCACAAGAAAACAAGGCCATAATGAAGCTAGCCCAAGAGCTGAACATGACTACATTCTCGTGTCCGTTGTAGCCACCGCTGATGTAGCCGTCGACACCGTAGTGCAGAGCGCTGCTGCTAGCAATAGCATAACCAATCAACAGTGCCATTGTTAAGAGGGAGATCAGGATACCGAGCAAAGCTAGTAGGAGCTTGATGTTGAATCTACCCCTCTTTCGCGGCTTGCTTTCACTTGTGGCCGACTCATCATGAGGGGATTCGTTGTTAGGCGGCTTGCTGTTATTGGGGGAATTGTCGTTGGTGGAGGAAGTTGGTGGCACAGGCCCCGCCTTGTCTGCATTCTCCTTTTCCAGCCGAGCAATACGTTGGAGAAGGTCATCTACGTTGGGCTCCAAAGCTGGAGCAGCCTGGGCCTGGTCAGCGCATTGGCAAAAGCCAGTCGGATCCGGCTGCGTCGTCGGCAGTGAAGCCAACTTATCGGCGAGCTCCCTTAGGGTCTGCTCCGACTGGGCAGCCCGCTGGCGAAGCTCCTCGACCTCACTCTGCGACGCTGATTCGGGCGCTGGTTCATTATCAGCGGCCTGTGCAGAAGCTTGCTGCTCAAGGCTCTGGCGCAATTGAGCGAGCTGTGCGCGAAGGTCCTCCAATTCCAGATGTACCTCGGACTGTGAGGCCATACATGTAGCTTTGGCCTGCTGCTGGACTCGCTCAACCCGCTGGCGAAGCTCTTCAACCTCACTCTGCACCTTGGGCTGCGAGGCCAGAGTTTCCGTCTGCTGCTCAAGGCCCTGGTGTAATTGAGCGAGTTGTTCACGAAGGTCCTCTAATTCTCGCTGCATCACAGACTGTGGGACCATGTCCTCGGTCTGCTGCTGGACTCGCTCAACTCGTTGGCGAAGCTCCTGCACTTGCTCCAGTGGTTCGGTCTGCGACTTCAACAGAACATCTTGTTCGTCCAGTCGTCGCTGCTGGTCGTCAAGTGTCTGCGAAAGCTGCCGCACTCTCTCTTTCTCGACATTGACCAATTCCAACAGTTCATCGCGCACCTGGGCCGCGTTCACCCGTGAAGTTAGTGCCGGAAACAAATCCAGAGCCGGAGACAAAGTTGGGGCCGGAGCTGGAGCCAGAACCGCGGTCCTTGAGGCAGGAGCCGCAGCCGAAACTGGAGGCTCGGCTGACGCTGCAACCGGACTCTCGGTCTTTGAGGCTGGTGTGCCGGAGACTGGGTGATTGGTAGCCGGGTTATTCGAGGCGCTCCAGGGGAAGCTCTCCCTAGTTCTCTGAACAAATGAATCTGGGGTCCCTCGAGTTACGGTCTCGATTGGCTGGCGAGGTGTTGGGTTTGGGCCAGATGGAGCAGTGAACCAATTGTCTCTCGAAGCCACTCGCCGAGGAGGTCTTGCTGGCTTGATAGAAGAGGAGGAGGCTTCGTCTGCGGTGATAAACGGGGAGTCACGTACCCGCGAAGAGATACGAGTACCGCTCGTAGAGCGCGGCAGCTCAGGCTCATCATCGTTTGGAGCATCCGGAGTAGGATATGTGATAAGCAGAGGGGAAGGCTGACTGCCCCGCGGAGATACCACTGCCATGGGGGTAGAGAGCTGCTGTGGGGTAGACATAACAGGGTTTGAGGAGTCTGAGACCTCGTCCTCGGTCTCAGTAGTGGGCTGCATATGCTTCCCCGACTGCGTCTCCTGCTGCGTCCCAGTCACAGCACTGGCTGTATCATTGACGTCGTTTGGTGGCAGCTCGGAAGGGTCTTGGGAAGCAGCAGAGGATTCCTGAGAAGTGTGGCTTTTAACCGGGCTCAACTCAGGAGAGTCTCGGGGAAGAGGAACGTCTGGGGGACTTGAAAAGCTCTGAGAGAGGCTCATGTTACCATCAGTGGTTGAGTCTTGGGAGCTCGAGGTATGGCTCCGGACCGAAGATGGCTTTGGAGATACGGCCTCGGGCTTTTTGCTCTGCTCGGTAAAACCCGAAGGGGTGGTGTTCGTGTTCTTATCGATGGAATCCATAGCTTTGAATGATATATATATACTGTTGAAAAGCTATCTAACCTTGGGTACCTGCCTAGGTAAGTTTTTCCCAAAAGGCTTTTTTATGAGAGAGAGAGATATGAATGCTATCTATTAATATAACTTATCGATGCTGGATGCTGTTGGTAGTGTTGTTGATGGTGATGGATGATGATGACAGTTGTGGTGATTATGATGAGAATAAACTCCCCTTCTCAGACTGGGAAATGACCTTGATAAATATCAAGATGCTTCACGTCAAGTTGAGAGTTTTGAGCTTTCCGACCAAGAGACTGTGTCTGCTTTCGTTTCTTTGTTGCTACTCGGGCTGAGTGCATTATGTCTTGGTAAACCCACCGAGGTTGTGCTTTCCCGCCAAGCCAAGGCTATTGTCATCAAGGAAGAGACAAAGCAAGACAGGTAAGTGAGAAACGAACTGGCACTCACACACATACAACATGCACCCACACACAGGATAAAGGACGTGGGATTAAATAGGACTGGCTTTGGTGGTCAGAAGAGTAAACCGTGCGAACCTGAATCAAGCAAAGTGATAGTAGGTAGGTAAGGTACCTTAGGTAGTATTGCGATCTTTTGGCTAAGTTTCACAGTCTTTTATCGGTTGGACATTGAGATCTACAATGGCAATATAAGATGAGCTCCAACATTGAGCAACATGGCTAATGCCTTCCAAGCTGTGCTCCCGCCTGCAGTTCGCTCTCCCTAAGGGGGGCGCGAGGCGTACATGATATCCTTCAGGATACTAACAATCCAAATCCGCGCACACAAAGACCGCTCATAGATAACGCCAGAGTAACTCGGAGAAATCGCTAACATGTGACCAGAAATTACAACATTCTGAGAAATGATGCATATAAAATAGCAATTAGGAGTTATCACCAAAGGGAGTCTGATTGCACCAATCGAGACGATGTGTCTGGCGGCTGTGGTATGCTCTTCTTTTCTAGTGTCTCTGGGAATCTTGGACTGCCCCAAGGGCCCTTTGGGGGCAGGGCAGGTGGCCTTGAGGGGTGGTACGCGGGTCGGACGTGGAAGAGCTTTGGGTATGGCGACGCCATTGGTGAAGGAGCCGGACCGGCCCGCTGGAACGATGGACTCCCGTTTGGTGGGAGAAAAGTTGCTGTCGATGCGTATGGTTTTGAGATGGACATGGTGTTGATCCGGCGCTTCCGGCTGAGATGGCGCCGCTGGAGTGGCAGATCCATTAAGCCTTCCGAGCAGCCAAAGGGAGACGTTTTCTTCCAGGAAGGCCCGAAGGCTCGGCCCGCAGGTGCTGCTACCAAGATCATAGCTGCGAGTAGGACGAGGACATCATCGACAGTGAAGGTGGCGAGCTGGGATCCCGTCAGGCTGCTGTCGAAGCCGTAGGAGAAGGCAGCGATGCGGACGACTGCCCGGATCAAAAGTAAGAGGCTAGATATCTGTAGGCCTGCGCACCATGTAAGCAAGTTTCTCTAAAATATGTAGTCTGGCTGGACTGGCAACGTACAGAGAAGCCATGCGTTGAAGCGCGAGGAGGAGAAAACTACAGAGAATTCTAGATCGAGACGATGATGTCGGCGGTGCAGTCTGAGTTTGAAGTACCAGAACACGGCGAGGAAGGCGGATATGCTCAAAGTCTGAAGTGCTAAGCCAGCGAGGAGAATGCGCAGGGATTGTGTGGACTGGGATGGCCATGTTAGTACTCAAGCTTCGTCCACACCACATCATCGAGAACCCACCTCTTCTGCTGTTGTGCTCCCGGACGCAAGGGCAATTCCGGCCGACTGGAAGACCAGGGCGAATATATCGAGAACAACAAAACAGATGCTAAAATAAATAGGGCGGGAAACAAGACTGAAGTTTTTGCCGTAGATAACCATAACACGGGGCAAGGTCAGGTAGTTGACCGAGCCGAGCAGTGTCGCCCCCCAGAGTGTGCCGATCATAAAAAGGCAAAACAGTGAGCGACTGGCCTGGTCGAACTGCAGCACTGCTGCCCCAGAGTGACCGACAATCTCGGCCAGCAGGCTGACCACAGTCAGTGACGTGTAAAGGGGTGTCTTGTATCGAAATCCCGTGTAAATGCTGACGGGGGCCAGGGCGGCGAAGGCAGCTAGCATGAAGGCGTTCCCTGCTGGGGCCGGGTGGTAAGGCGAGAGCCCATCCGCTGGTGTGGTGCTCTGCATCTTGCTGGATATCCTAAAAATGACATTCGTGGTTTCGAGAAAAAGCCCAACGGCCGATAGAAGAGAACGGCGAGAGCAGAAACCCGGTCAGTTGGAAGGAGTCCGGTAGCCGAGACATATACTCGGCCCTTGGCATACGAGAAGCTGATCGCGGTCCCGACGCCCTGGGACTGCGTCTCGCTGGCGCTTCGGCGACATCTGCGCGGGGGCGGACGAGGGTGCATACGGGGCTTCAAATGCAGACTGAATGCAGACTGAACTGGCAGTTCCACGGTCAAGTGGCGCCAACACCAACAGTTTCCCGCTGGCTAATTTGTGTCATTGATTACATTCCAGGTTCCTCGAATCGTGGCGCTCGACCCATGCATCAGTCAACTCTTTCCGTGGAACGCAACCGATGGGCATGGCTTCTTCTGACCTCGAGGCGATGCCCACCATCTTGCGGGAAGGCTGTGCGACTGTTGGACACTCATTCATTCGAGCTACACCGCTTAGCAGTGCATGCACATCTTGGGGGCCGGTTTTTGGCGAATTGGTAGCGGGGTTGGAGGTCACTTTGGGCTACCGTCTGGTTGTTTCCTTTGTTGCTCTTCACCGTTCCTCCGCGGTCCCGACAGTCTGGGTAGGCGTGGTAGCTTTTCGTTTCAGTTCGCGCCCAGCCTGTATGGTATCCAATCGCAGAACGGCAAAAAATGGCACCACTTGTCCATCCACCGCAGCTGCTTCCCCTCTGTTTGTGCCCGAGGTCATGCCTCCGCGAATGGGAGATTTAGCTCTACAAAGCTGGGGAGCGTAGACGAAAATAGACCTGGGCTGTCGATCCGAAGCAAGGCAGCCTTGCATCTCGGGGTGTCTTCTGCAAAGATATCTGTATTCTTCGCGCTAAGAGCAAACATAAGGCTGACATGTCAATTTACTGGCATCATCGGCGATGAAACTTGAAACAACACTGTGGATGATGCTCAGTCGTTGGGAGAAGAAGAAGGGTGAGGTGGTGGAAAGCGGGCTCGCTTTTGGTTCCCCACAGCGCTTTTACAGTTCAACAGCTGAAAGATTATTCAACCTCTACCGCCAAGCCTTGGCGCGCTCGAACTTCATCGATTATCCATCACAAAGTAAAGAGTTCCGCAGAATTTTTGTTATCAGTGGGCTAAAAGCATTGTTCCTGTTAATAATATCAAATTTTCCGCTTCAAAATTGTATTTTTCGTTGCGAAACCCCGGGGTTTGGGGTTTGCACAGTTGGCCCCTTCCCGAAGACACGAGCTAACAATTCTTCGGGGGTTAGATCGTAGGTAGCCGCCGACTGGGGCATGCAGTGGAGCCCGTTGAAGCTGTTGCTCCCAACAAGTGGATGACGTCAATGGCAAACCGAAACATTTTGCATCTCTATCGAATTCAGTGCACTCTGCACAGACACAATATCTACCTTTTCCAAGTCGGACATTAATCTTGCAGTCAGCGATTTACGACAATAGGCGCCTTTGACATTTTAGGGTAGGAATACGAAGGGGAGGTTGGGGACAGCAGGTTGAGGCGAAAAATCCGTTTCAGCCCCCTCATTGAAGCAACGAACGCGCCGCTTCCAGATGCAGATGACCATCTCTGCAGTCCGCTCAGTCGAGCTTTTCGCTTTTCAATCTGCTCGATTAGGATGCAGGAAGCAGTTTTTATCCTCATATTTGGGGGCAAAACGTCTGATGGGACATTCTGCTGCCCTTGGTCGCCGTTGCAACCCGAAACCCACAACCCCTCCTCACGACGCCAGAATCAGGGGATTGGGAAAGGAAATCGTAGACGCCTACGCCTTTGTTAGAGATCGTTATGGTGGGAACCTAAGACCAACGCTGTAATAGCTATGCAGACTATCTGACACGCTCCAAGATGCGCCCAGATATCCCGTAGTCCTCGCCCATGGGCTTCTTGGCTTTGCTGAGTTGAAGCTCGCTGGCTCGTATCTGCCCCCAATACACTACTGGTATGTAATTTCTAGGACACATTTTGGTCGCCTCTTTGAAAGCTCCTTACATAGAGGGGGGGAACTGATTGGTTGTACAGGCGTGGTATCAAAGAAGCCCTCAGCGCGCAGAACATCGAGGTCATCACCGCATCGGTTCCCCCCAGCGGCTCCATTGAGCAACGCGCCGCTAAACTGGCCAAAGACATTGAGGCCCATGCGAACGGCCGGAGTGTCAACATAGTGGCACACAGTATGGGGGGTTTGGACGCGAGATACATGATTTCCCGTCTCCAGCCCGAGGGGATTGATGTGAAGTCTCTGGTGACGGTCGCCACTCCTCACCACGGCAGCGCGGTGGCCGACTACCTTATCGACCAAATTGGCCCACAGAATCTGCATCGTCTCTATGCGATGTGGAATCGAGCGACAGGATGGGATTACGACGCCTTCGAACAACTCACACGCAAGTACATGATGGAGCATTTCAACCCCCAAACCCCCGATGACCCCCTCGTGCGATACTTCTCATATGGGGCCATGCTCGTTCATAAACCTCCTCTATTGAGCCCTTTCCGCGTGTCGTTTCGGCTGTTAAATGAACTAGAGGGCGCGAATGATGGCCTCGTCAGCGTCGAGAGTAGTCAATGGGTACGTGCCCACAGTTTCGGCCAAATGGCGTTGCCTTACTGACACATGTGGCTGTTCAGGGCGCGTACAAGGGGACACTGTCGGGAGTCAACCATCTTGATCTCATCAACTGGACAAACAGGCTGCGATACGTCGTAAGGAAATGGCTTGGCAAGAAGCAGTCGTCAGTTCATCCTCCATCTCCTCGACGCTACCGCGGCTCCTAACCTATGTGTGCATTGTTAGATTTAACGCCATCGCCTTTTACCTGGATATTGCGGACATGCTTGCGAAGGAGGGCCTCTGAAGTTCCTTGATACCCCGACGTGAGGTAGGGTTGCCTCCTCGCGCCTGGCCACTTCACTTCTTGGGACACAGAGGGGAGATTCTTCTCTGAGTATGAGTCGCACCAACATGGGGTCACGCGAGCAACGCTGACCAGGCTCAGTGGCAACCTCTGCGGTTGCCGTTTAATGCCCGGCCGTCGTACAATAGTGTCGTGACGACCCTGTGCACCGTTCACTCGCCTCCTCTAGTGATCTAGCATATACTTGGTCGCGGTTGCTATCCTCGGTCCTCGGCTCGTCGATGCACCCGCTGTTGTGACGCGCAAAGGCCGAGCCAGTCGGCAAAACAGTTAGAGAAACGTATGTGATGGTTACAGTTTACCGGCTCGAGCCGCGATGCTGCAGATCGGTTCTCCCGCAGTTGACCTCCGCACTGGGTCTGCCTGGGTTGTACAAGTGCTACAACAGATACGCTGTGGAAGAGAAGTGCAGCAGCTGGCTCTCGGTCTGTCTACATTTCACCCATGAGACAGGCAAAATGCAATGCGACCAGTGGGATCCCGTGACCGTATTACCAAACATGTGGTTAGGAGGGAGGGGGTGGGACAGGAAAAGCACCCTGGGCTGCACGCAGCGCGCCGCATGCCGTAGCTGGCTGTGAGAAGACAGGTCTCAGAGATGTGATATGCATTCCGGGCATGGCGAAACTGTTGCGGCCGGGAATGCTTTCCGACAGAAGCCGGAGGCGGAGTCTCAAAGAGGATTACGAAAATGAAGTCCAAGGTTTCTATAAACATATCTAACAAATATTCGAATGCACTGCCTAATTGGCCGCGCCACATCCTGAAGGTCCCTGTTGTCGTTTGCACCCGATTGTGGTTATTAACTGGGGAGCTTCCGATGGTTGTAGTGATGTTGTCAGCCTACCAGGTCACTGGCCCTCAAATCCGAACTCGGGGATGGAAGAAGTGACACGGTGGTTGGGTCCAGTGACCACTGGATCTGTGCTGTGGCAGGTGCCTGGAACAGCAGCGATGGCCTCCAAAGAAAAACCCACGCTGTGACCTGAGGGATAACGCGACTAACCGTCTTGGCAGGCGGTGCTCGAGAATATCAGCATGCGGTCCCATCTAGCAGACTGCCGATACCTCAAGAGAATCACGGCAGTTTGTCGCGTGCCTGATGATGTGAGACAGGCACAGAACTCGGCTTGGAGGCTTGACCAAGCTCATCCGCCTAGCGGGATCTACGGCGCCTTCCCTAATCCTACGTTAGTATAAATGCTTGGCACGCTGGGGTGCAAGCCACACCCTGAAAAACTGTTAACACGCGACCTCCATCAGGTTCGAAGAGCTCGAATCTGCAGGCGGAATTAGGTTCTGGGCAGACATATTCGAAGAAATAAGACGGCTAGAGAATTTGATATTCGGCGCGCGAAGTTGGCAGGAAGAATCCCGTCTGCTTTGTTGGATAGATGTGGAAGACATGCGTATCGAAAGTACCGCCCTAAGGCTTTGTCAAGTGTTCCATCGACGGGACCCGCCATCCTCGCAGGCCGTTGGTGAAACCCCTTGCGTCCCTGCCCGCTCCACCCTAGAACTTTATTTGTTCATTATCCCATTTGTCCAACCAAAACTCCTCCATGCTTCCTGCCCAAACTGGCAAGGCAAGCAGCTCCGAGATTGCCTCCGAAAAATACGTGTCTTATGGACCGCGGTGCGTGCTGCTGTATCTCCTTCTCAGTCGGCCCGGTCATGATGGCCCCCTTTCTTCATCGTCACACTCTGCCTCGTCTGGTCTCATGCGCCACCCAGCCCTGGCCGCCCTCGCTTGTATCATCGCTGCTTCCCGGGTATGTCTACGCCTCAGGGGACCAAGGCCTCAATTTCACTTAGTAACTGCTCTCTCCCGCCGCGATAATCACACCGCAATATCAGTCCACGCCAATTAAAGCGTGGTCTCTACGGGGGCGAGTGTCTCACGGTTCACTCTTGGTACCGGTGGTTCTCCTTGATGAGTATTCCACTAACATGCGCAGGGGAGAAGACTGAAGATATTGACAGGACAAGGCTGGCCCTGGCAATTGTTCAGCGCATGAAAGGGCGCGTTTCCTTTCTCATGTTTCCGCTCTGACAGGCCAAGTGGCTCTGTCTCGGTCCTCTCCCCTCGACTAGTCCGACCGCAGAATCTCGTCATGACTGGATACATCTGTCGTGACGCTGGTCGTGCCTCACAAGCCCCGCCAGCACATAATTTTATTGACCGCCGACATGATCGAGTATTACTCAGGCCGCTCGGCCGCCGCTCCCCTCATCTACTTTTTTTCCGGCCTTGCTCTGGCTTCCTTGGTAGGCGTTTAGTCCGAGGCCCTTGCGGACGTATTCCACATGTTAACGTTGTGAACCTTGCCGGTGGACACACGGATTGAGAGCGTGGTAACTTACCCTACGGTAGCACCGCGGTGAATGTCACGCCCAGCCCACCTGCGCGTATCAGCATCTTGGCTCACGCAACCCTACAGAAACTTCTGCCATGGGTGTAAAAGACAAGCTTTCTCTTCCGATTTTCTTTTCATTCACTTCTTGTATAAGATCTCGGGGCAGGTCATCCCATCTCTGTTGTGTCCTCCTGCTCCCCTAGTGTTCTTGTGACGCGGGCTCCGGGCCTTGTTCGCTCCTTTAAAACCACGCGCTTTCTTTCTCGTTCTCTAACCCAACTCTGACCTCACTGTCACTCCCGCTTTTTCTCTTGGAGTTTCCTTTCAGTACTCACGTTCTATTTCCAAGCCTGTATTAATGTGGTTTCTCAAAGCAACGGCAGCCATGGCTGCCCTTGGTGGCACTGTTGTTGTTGCCGCCTCCAAGTTCACTCCGGCGAAACCCCCTGCCGTTCCACTGGCTGTGAGGTCACCGTACCTAAATGCCTGGCTGCAAGGCGACTCGGGATGCAAACTGCCCGGCTACTGGCCCAAATTTTGGACGTTAGCACACCGCCCTCTTATGTTTATCTCATGCAGCTAACAATAAATAGCGGCTCAATTCAGGGCTGGCAAGGTCTGGTGATGGTCGACGGGAAGGCCTATAACTGGATGGGCGACAGCAGGCTCCCGTTGGTAAACCAGGTCTCGTTGGAGTACACTTCGACGCGGAGCACTTTTCACTTCGATGTTGATGGCAAGGTCAACCTGGAGGTTACCTTCTTGTCGCCTGTCTACCCGGATGATCTTGGTCGCCAGTCGCAGCAATTTTCCTACATCTCTATCAAGGCTCTGTCTGCGGATGGGGCCTCACATAACGTTCAAGTGTATATGGATGTTTCTGGAGGTGAGATATCTCTAGATCCGTTCGCCTATTCTTTCGACAACAAAGACTAACGAATTGGTCAGAATGGGCCAGCGGCGATCACTCCAAGGTCATCAAATGGTCATCAGGGACTACGGACGCTCCTCCTGGAGCGACTTCGAGCCAGGGTATGGTTTTCCACACTTTCTTCCGCGAGGATCAGCAAGAATTTGCCGAGGCTGGCGAGATTGCGAGCTGGGGCAACTGGTATCTGGCAACCGGCAACTCCTCGGGTGTGACCTTGCAGACTGGCCAGGACATTGTAGTGAGAGGTCAATTCGCGTCCAAGGGGTCTCTCGCAAACACCCAAGATACCAACTTCCGCGCCGTCAGCGACAGGTGGTATGTAAGATTTCACAGCTGTGATGGCCCCCAGACTAATATTGAGATTGTTGTTAGGCCTGTTTTTGCATTCTCTCATAACCTTGGGGATGTCAAGTCCACCAGCCAAGAATGCCTCTTCACCTTGGGTCTTGTCCAGGACCAGGTCATCAACTTTGCTGGTCACAGTGGTACCCTGGCCCCGGTGCCGGGCCTCTGGTCATCGTACTACAAGAGTGACACTAATGCCGTGAGGGCGTTTTACTACGACTATCAGAATGCACTCCTGTCTTCGAACGCACTCGATGCAAAGATCCAAAATGACTCGGTGGATGCCGCTGGACAGGACTACGCCACTATCACCACGCTTGCTGTTCGGCAGACTTTTGGTGCCCTCCAATACGCTGGAACGGCATCGAAGCCCTACATTTTTTTGAAAGAAATCAGCTCCAACAGCGATATCCAGACTGTCGATGTCATCTTCCCCGCGTTCCCGATATTCATCTATCTCAACCCTATGCTTGGTCGCTATCTGCTCGATCCCCTGTATGAGAACCAAGAGAGCGGGGCGTACCCAAATGCCTACGCCGAGCACGATCTGGGCACTTTCCCTGTCGCCAAGGGCTATCCGGCCGGTAACGACGAGCCAATGCCCCTGGAGGAGTGCGGAAACATGATCATCATGACGCTTGCTTACGCTCAGCGAACCGGTGACCTCGAATATCTTAACGCCCATTACGCCAAGCTGTCGCAGTGGGCGGAGTTCCTGGTCAACGACTCGCTGATTCCGGCTCACCAGCTCAGCACTGATGATTTTGCTGGGCCTTTATCGTATGTATCCCTGGCAACACTGCCTGGCTCGATAGAGTTTGTGGATGGCTGACCCCTTGTGCAGGAACCAGACGAACCTGGCCATCAAGGGCATCATCGGCCTCAAGGCCATGTCCAAGATCGCCCAGATGACCAAGCATGAAGATCCCTGGAACAAGCATGCAGTGGAGTATCTCGAGAGGTGGAAGGACTTTGCCATCAACAAGGAGGCAAAGCCTCCTCATACCACGCTCAGCTATGGAGACAAGAACAGCCACGGTAACTACCTCTTTCTTTCCTTCTTTCTACCAGTCCCCCCACCCCATATGTTAATTCCACCTCCAGGCATTCTCTACAACATCTATGCGGACAAGCTACTCAGCCTGAACTTCATCGACCAATCCATCTTCGACATGCAATCCACCTTCTACCCCACCGTCGCCCTGGAGTACGCCGTTCCCTTGGACACCCGCCACACCTGGACCAAGTCCGACTGGGCCATGTTCGCCGCTGCCGTCGCCTCGACCTCCACGCGCGACATGTTCATCTCCAAACTTGCCCGCTGGGTGGAGAATACCTCTTCGAACCGCGCCATGACTGACCTGTTTGACGCGCAGACGGGGGGATTTCCGGAGGGCGGCCCGACATTTGTGGCGAGACCAGTGCAGGGTGGGTTGTTTGCGCTGTTGGCGTTGCCCAGAAACAGCGGAACGATGAAGAGTGAGAAGGTGGGGAGGGCGTTCATGTCATAGGGTCATACATTTTACCAACTGTGGTGCTGATTAATTCTGTATTTGCATTTGCGATGGTATCTTGAGTCACGGAGTTATGGGCATCTTTCGCGACATGGAACAGGATGAGGGTTTGCATTGTCGTTCTGCGTCTTTTTTCTTGGGCTCGCGCTGGATTTTCTCCTGAATCATTTAGCTAGTTGGCGAGAGAGTTAACGAATAGCGAAGATATCGCATCGTGTGCGTACTGGCTTGAGTTGTCTTTCATGTGTCTTCGTCGGCCAGGCTCGTGATACTGACTGGTCTGTGGAGGTCTGGAGTTAAAGACGAGCACTCCGAGTTATTCCCGTACGGTCCAACATACGGCCCAGTTTTAGAACAATTGATGTGTAGTGTATTCTGAGAGATCTGAGAGGTATAGCCTCTCATGCAGTCGAGCCACTGAAACACTGTTAACCTGTGACCTTGCTCTTTCATGAGAATGTCGCCGCAGAACAGAACAGCCGACGCCAATGAAGGTGTACAAAACAAAACTTGGGACATGGCTGTTATTATTTCGAGAGCGTTCTGTTTACAGGAGATATACAAAGGCCAAAATTCCCATCTTGGACGAGCCCATGTCCTAGAAATTGCATGCCAAAGCCAAATGCCAAACCAGCAGCACAATGTTCTCTGCTAACAATCTAAATCCATGCTATTGGCAGGTTTAGGTCTCCTTCCAAGCGCTACATGCGGATATCCGGGACAGAAAGCATCGCTGCCGTTTGTGAAACATCTCGACAGAACATGTGACTCATGTCGGAATGCAAGATGCCGTTAACCGGGTTGGACTACTTTTTAACAAGGCCCAATCGTGCTAATGTGCAGTGTTTTGGTGATGACAGTAACGTTAGCTGATCTAAACCCCAGCAACGATGGATATCACCGGCTATTAAGAAGACCCCTGGTCATGCAACTGCAGCTGCCAGCGACTGATCGCTGTAGGCCGGCACGGCTGACTTGGCGGGGACTGGGCATGACGCAGTGGGGTCAACAACGCCCACGAGGCCCAACAGTGACGAAGCCGGCAGGGGTGTGCCTGACAACCGCATGAATTTGGTCGCCTGGCAATCCCGTTAACTGCGGTGCAAGAGGCCACCCCAGTAACACTGGACAGCAGGACGAAAACATTTAGAAAAATAAATAGTATACCAGGGGGGCTCTTAGGTATCTCCCCAAATTATTCTAGAAACAGAAAGCTCTCCATCAACTCCTCAAAATTACAGCTATCACTGGCAAATCTAGCAGTCCAAAAGCACGGAAAGCACGTCTTACGGATTGGTATTCTGGTGGTTGACAGCTGACCAGCCGGGCGCACACTTTACTTCTTTGCACCATACCTAACTTGCCTGCGGCCCCACTCGACAACCTCACCCCTCAAGGTCAACTTGCCCCTCGCTCGCCTAAAGCAAAGCACGTCTCTATACTGCCCGATTGACCCATCGTGACATCCGTCTCGATCTCTTTCTATTCTCCGTGCACATCTCCCAGAAGGACCACCAACAACTCGATTGATCGCAAGCCGACCGACGACGAAGAAGAAGACCATCCTCGCAGTACCCCGCGCCGAGCCAGCCATCAGGATGAACCCTCATCAGGCCAAGAAGGTGGACGTTAAGGTGAGGCAATCTACCATCACGCCTTAAGACATCTGAACGACGGTTCCTGGAAAACTGAAAATAGCTACCCAGAAGAGTTATCTTCATACATGATTGAATTTTGTCAAAGCCCCGTGTGTATATCTACCGAGACGATAAGGCTAATCGTTTCACCCCCGCAGTCACTGTCGCCCGAGGAGCAGCGGCTTTTCCGCCTGTACGGCAAGCTGCCTAGTCGCAGCGACCACTTCGCGAAGCATCTTAAGGAGCGCAAGTATTTTGATAGCGGCGACTATGCCATGAGCAAGGCCGGAAAGGGTGATAGTGTCGACACCGGCTCCGTCGGAAGCCAGCACCCCGTCCCTGAGAACATCCCCCATTTGTCGAGCCCGATCAGCGGTACCAACGGCTTCAATGGCCTGCTTCACCCGCAGCAACATCACAGCAGTCTCCAGGCCGGCAGCCCTGTCAAGGAGAGCAGCTTCCTGAACCGTGAGACCTCAGCCGAGGACCTCGAGGGCGCCCCAGAGGGCCAGCAGAAACAGGAGTCCGACAAAGCCACCACAGGTGCGCAGGCCCCTAGCAAGGAAGAGAGCCTTCCCATTCGCCGGTAACTTGGCGGCGACGAGCTACCCTCGACCAGGGATTCATGAGATCACGAATTGCGGCGTTGGTTTTCCTGCTATTTCATGATGATGACAACAAAGGTGAGCAGCTGGGACTGCCGGTTGCCAACAGTTGTTGCCTGGGATCCTCTTCGAGCTTGACCAAGCCGTGTCACTCGCTATTTTCTTATTCTTCTTCGGTTCGCTGTTGTTTTTATCAAGCTGGGTTGCGATTTTGAGGCGAGGAGTAAGCAATGTGGTGGCACCGAGATTGTGCAGATACTCAAAATGATATACTTTCAGGCTTGGGGCTCGCTGTTAATGCCGTTTGGGGCAAGTTACGCTACAGGAAGCAAGCGTTGTTCTTCTGAGAGAAAAAAAGGAACTTTTGATCGTTGGCTTAGAGTGTGATCTCTGTAGGAGTACCTCCCAATCTAAAGTCAGTGAACGAGGTCACTGGCTATAGCTTGCGAGTGCGCCACTCCAAACTGGAAGTGTGATCACCTTAGAATTCAAGCGCCTTCTTCGCCATCGCGAGAGCACCGGCAAATGTCTTGTTGCCTCCAATGAAGCCAGAAGAATGCACAAACACACTGCCCTCGATGCCTGATATCCCGTCAAGCTCCTCGTCGCGGAATCCTCTCCACGCCTCGGGGAGGGGTTTTCGGCTCTGGAACGAATCCTTGGAGACCGGCACGCACTGAACTCTCCACTTCGCATCCGGTGTAGGCTTCTCAGGATACAGCACATACAGCACCTTCCCGCTTTCCCCCTTTTGTCCCTCCAGCGTATATAGGTGGTCCTTCCATGGTACCGACTGCCCCTTGAAGACCAGGATGCGGCCCTCGCTGTCGTGCTCGTCTCGCGCTGCGAACGCCTCCGAAACCACCTCCCGCGCCGGAAGCCATGACATCGTGTAGTACTCCAGGTCCCGGTCAAACTCCTCGCCAATCCGCTGGCTCGCCACCTCGAACCGTTTATCTTCAGCCTCCTGCGCCGCTGCTGGCTCTTCAGGAATAGAATCGTTCCAGTTGGGATTCAGCCGCCCGACCATGGCGCCGAGAGTGAATCCCCCGTTGGAGAAGCGCTTCTCGAGCCCCGCGGCCGCGAGCCCCGCGGCGTCGTACACGCTAATGCCGTTGTCATGTGCATCTAGTGCCTCCACGAAACTCTCATAAATTTTGTTCCAGATTAAGCCCACTTGTTCGCTATCCTCGGGTGCCGAGAGGCGGCGAGCAACGATCTGTTTACCAAAGTGCAGGTACACCAACCCGGCGCTGCTGAGCTTGGTGGGGCGCCCGGGGAAAGTGGTGGTGAATTCACGCTGGTGGTGGTCGAAGAGGTTGCGCTGTGCGTCGTATACGCCGCCGACGTCAACGACTGTGTGACATTCGGCGAGGAGCAAAGGGTCGCGGGTTCGCACTAATCGTGCCCCTGAGTAGGTTGGAATGTGCGTGCGGAGGAGGTACACGGCGAGCGCCTCATCGGCATGGAAGTGCCCATTATGGGTGCCAATGGCGATGCCGCCGGCCTCGGTTTTGAGACGTTTCGCTGCGCTCTCGGCCATCTTACTGAGGAGTGGTCGGAACATGCAAAGGGAGAGAGGGTTGGTGAATGTCAGATTGGAGGTGAGGGGCAGCAAAAGATGTTTCAAAAGATTTAGTGGAGCTCTGGACTGGGGTGGTGGGTTTGCCTCAGCGGTCAGTGAAGGCAAGCAAAAGTAGTAGGTTTCTGACTACGTATGATCGTTGTACTTTATGGTTTGTGGCTAGCTCCCTGATGGGATCTTGAACAGCATTTCTTTCACGGCTGGCAAGAGAGACACTTGATTCCAACAACAGAAAACTATGTTTCAACACCCTTTTTTTTTTCAGACACAGACGGGGTGCACCTATTACATAAGCTCATGGACAGGGGTTTGGAGTTCGCAAGCTGAGTGGACTTCTGACACGCGATCCAACCGCGAATTTGCGGCTTGCATAGATCCTTGGAAAGCAGGCTTCCAAGAACGGCTACTGTTTCCCTTCACCAACGTCGATTCCCAACCCATACAACCGTCGCATGGCTCGCTGACCGAAATCGCATCACAATCCTTGGCCAAAACATCTTCAGGCTTCGCGGCGATGGATTCCGACTCACGAAACCGACTTGATCGCGAAGTCAAGGCCGAGGATGACTCTGCCGATGTCAGAATGGCCGACGACAAGCACACCTACCGCTCATGGAAGAAGAAGTATCGCAAAATGCGCATCGTCTTCGACCAAAAGATGCATGAAGGCGAGGATCTTCACAAGCTCGAGCAGAAAGCCCTCGCGACAGCCCGCAGACTCGCTATTCAGAAAGAGTGAGTTGCCCTCTGTCGACATTACCCTTCAATTGCGCACCTGCGGCGCTTCGCTAACTATGCTATCACGATAGTCGTCTCCTCGATCTCCTCCTCGATGTCAACAATTGCCCACAGATTCCGCCAGAGAGGCGGTTCGATCTGAGTATTGACCCCCCATCCGACAGCGACGTACCCCTTCTCGATATCGACAGACCATCCACCCCACCCCCTGGTGTTACGCCGACCAGATCATACAAGAAGCTCGCTCGGGAAGTGCCACACTTCACGTACGCATCCGCCGCCGAGAAGTTCCGCGATCTCCTGGCAGACCTCCAAGCCGGCCGCGACTCTCCCGCCGACCCGGCACAAGGCCAACCCCATCCGCCTTCTTTCCTCACAGCCGATGACATCGACAACTACATCTGGGAGATAGACATGCAGCTTGCTGAAGAGGAGCTTTCCAGGACAGGCAAACCCCCCAGCTTGCTGCCTACCCTAGCACCACTTGCGCACCCACATGACCACCCCGTGAACGGTTCCAAGGAAGGAGTGCCGCCGCAATCAACCAACCGCGATTTCGCGCTCCGGAATCCCACGTCAGTGTACAATTGGCTGCGTAAGCACGCGCCCAAGACATTCCTCCAGGATGGAGAGAACGAGAAGGAAAACGGTGATGAGGCAAATTCAGCAACGGCTCGGGGCAAGGTCAAGGGCGAGCGGTGGGGTCGGACAACAGGCTCAGCCCGCGCCAAACGAACCAGCGCAGCCCATCGCGATAAAGCCTCGACGGGCGAGGACTTTGACGACGAGACGGGGTACGACGTTGCCACGCCGACAGCGGTAGGAGGAAAGGGAAAGCGCAAGCGGGTCGTGGATGACGATCCGGGTTACCGGCCTAAAGGGGGTTCAAGTAGGCCCACTAAGAAGAAACGTAAGAGCGAAGGGGCTGAAGGGACACCGACTGCGGGTACTAAGCGGCCACGGAAGAGTGGCCTGGGCGAGAACATCCCCTTGAGAGATGGAGATGATTAATTTTCTCCAGTTGAGGATTGGGAAGACAGCGGTGTATACTTCTGAGCCCTTTTGACGAGGTCGGCGATGATTCGCGCTACAAACCTAAAAAAAAGGCCAGTCTCATCAACAACTTTGTATTACAATTGGGCGTTTGGGCTTGGGTCGGGGATGACGGGAGCTAAATTTGCTCGGCTGGGACAAACAGTAGAGCCGCGATTTGCATTTCTTTTCCACGCGAGGCTCAGACCTGGTTCTAAATCATGCGAGATTATTGGTACAGAGTACGAATACAACGAGCGGGTCGGGAACTTGACTCTGCAAATAATGTGCGCTCGTTGTTCCCTCCCGGGCGTGCATGATGTAGGCTGATCTATCCCTATTTGCCCGTGGCGCTTTCTTGTTCTCCTAGAGCAGAGTGTAGGGTTCCAAGGTACGAAGTACTATGCCACCATGATGTGCTCCACTGAGCGAAGAGGCCCGACGGCCACAAACAATCATATTGCGAGACGGGATTTCCATACATGCACCAGAAGTTGTTTGGATTCATATGTCCACATCGCTGCTCTATATACAGGGACCTGCTTTTCGGTCCAGGGTTCGATCTAACGAAATAGAGACGAGACCGGGCCGGCATGGCTGCCGATGAGTAGATGTACAAATGCAGGGGAGAATGCCGGATGCTGGATGCTGTGCATGATGCGAAAGAAATCCATGCTGCCCAGATATCTTTCCTTCCTATATCCTTCTTAGGCCAGAGCGCCCTGAGTTTGCCCCATATTATACGCTTGTCTGCCGAGTTTTGGCTCAGACGCTCAGCTGGGCGTCCTCTGCTCGACTACTTGATGCTCAGAGCTTCTGCTTCAGCGTCTGCTGCATCCTCCTCTCGACCGCGTTCATGTATTCGGTCGTGGTCACGTAGTCCTCCCTGCCAGTCTTTCCGCAAGCCAGTGCAAGGTCCTTGGTCATAATTCCGTCAATGTCGACCGTGTCAATGCAGGCCTGCTCGAGCTTCTCGGCGAACTCAACCAGCTCAGGGGTCTCGTCAAGCTTGCCACGCTGGACCAGGCCACGGGTCCAGGCGAAGATTGAGGCGATGGGGTTGGTCGAGGTCTCGCGGCCCTTCTGGTGCTCGCGGTAGTGGCGTGTGACAGTGCCGTGGGCAGCCTCCGACTCGAAGGTCTTACCGTCGGGAGTAATGAGGACTGAGGTCATCAAGCCCAGAGAGCCAAAACCCTGAGCGACGATGTCAGACTGAACGTCACCATCGTAGTCTGTTTCCCCCCCCCCCCCCCCCGGCCGATGTATGGG